>Ga0310786_10000297_pt1 | contig 83544 bp, 57 predicted proteins | sample AusTroGonzalo_MG_FD_203881 | JGI IMG/M metagenome (GOLD analysis project Ga0310786, IMG submission 203881) | Bovine rumen microbial communities from tropical cattle in Woodstock, Queensland, Australia - Gonzalo_03 (v2) (version 2) | ecosystem: Host-associated > Mammals > Digestive system >... | reverse complement strand
CGCCTCATGAACGGCCGGGCCGGCCGTTCTACTAGAATCGCCCCTAGTAGAGAACGCGCGGCTCGCGCGTTCACGCCTCATGAACGGGCAAGCTGCCCGTTCTACTAGACGCGTTTCCACCCACGAACGGCGGCGGCGTTATGGCCCAGAGCGGGAGTTCAATGCCAATGCCATGACGAGGATCAGGACGAATCCAAGAATGCTCCAGGCATCCGGAACTTGTCCGAAGGCAAGAAAACCGAGAATCGCGCCGAAGAGGATGTTCGTGTAGTCCCAGGCGGCAATGCGACGCGCCTCCGCGAAGCGGTACGCGGCGGTGACGGAGAACTGCCCGAGCGCGGCGGCCGCGCCCGCGCCGACGAGGATGAGCGTCTGCGCCAAAGTCATCGGATGGAAATCGAAGAGCAGAAACGGCACTGCGGACAAGGTGGAGAACGCCGAGAAGAAAAGCACGATGAAAGCCCCGTTCACCTTCATGAGCCCAAGCTCACGCAGACACGTGTACGCGGCCCCCGCGCCGACGCCTCCCGCCACGCCGCAAAGGGCCGGCATGAGAGCCGCCGCCCCAAAGCCGGGCTTCACGACGAGTGTCGCGCCCGCAAACGCACCGGCAAGGCATAGCGCCTGGCGAAGCGTGATCCGCTCGCGTATGAACAGCCAGCTGAACAGCACCGTGAAAAACGGCGCCAGCTTGTTCAGCATCAGCGCGTCGGCGACGGGCATGTTGCTCAATGCGTAGAAATTCCCGAAAATCCCGACAGTCCCGAAAACAGACCGCGCAAGGAGAAGAGTCCAGGCTTTCGCGGAAATGCGCGAAGAAGACCGATCCGCCTTGCGTCTTCTGCCGATGAAGAGCGCAGCGGCGAGAGCAAGCGCTACGATGTTGCGGAAGAAACTCTTCTGGATTGCGGAGATGTGCCCGCCGTGGAAGTCGGCAAGATGGACAAACATCCCCATGAGCGCGAAACCGAACGCGCTCGTCACAAGGAAGAGAATGCCCTTCTTGAGAGACGACGCAGAAGTGCCTGCCGCCATCTGCGCCTTTCAGCCGGCTATGGCGTCTATGAGTGGCTGCAGATCGGGGCAGTCAATGCTCTCGATCGCCCCGACATCAACCGCCTTTGCCCATTCTGGATTTGCGGGAAGGCGGCAAACCGTCTTCACGCCATATTTCTCCGCCGTCTCGGCAATGCGGCTTTCGCCGAAGACATCAAGCCTCTCGCCGCACTTGGGGCAGGAGAAATAGCTCATGTTCTCGACGAAGCCCAGCACGGGGCGCTTGAGCATCCCAGCCATCTTCACGGACTTCTCGACGATCATCCCGACGAGAGCCTGCGGCGTGGAGACGATCACGACGCCATCGACGGGCAAAGACTGGAACACCGTAAGCGGGACATCTCCCGTGCCGGGCGGCATATCGACGATCATCACGTCGACATCTCCCCAATTGACGTCCGTCCAGAACTGCTGCACCGCCCCTGCGATCACCGGGCCGCGCCACACGACGGGATCCGACGGATCCTTGACGAGCAGATTCAGCGACATCACCTCGACGCCGAGATTCGAGCGGGAGGGGATGATGCCCTTCTCGTCCTGAAGCGCGCCGCCCGAAATGCCGAACGCGCGCGGGATCGACGGGCCTGTGATGTCGGCATCGAGAATCGCCGCCTTCAAGCCCTTCTTCGCGCATCCCGCCGCCAGCAGGCAGGCCACGAGGCTCTTGCCCACGCCGCCTTTCCCGCTCGCCACGGCGATCACCTTCCCCACGCGCGAATGCGCGTTCAGCTTCGCGCTGAAGTCAAAATCCTCCTTGCGTTCGCCGCAATTGGAGCTGCAGGTCTTGCAGTCATGTGTACACTCTGCCATTGTTTTCTCTCTTTCTTGAAATGAAGAACTCTCTTATACTCTGGAAGATCACGTACAGCCCGGGGACAAGCACTATGCCGAAGAGCGTGGCGGCTAACATCCCCGCGAAAGTGGTGGTGCCGATCGCGCGACGGCTGCCGGCTCCGGCGCCTGTCGCCCACACCAGCGGCGCAATGCCGAGGACGAACGTGAAAGCAGTCATCAGCACGGCGCGAAAACGCTCGCGGGCGCCGGCAAGCGCGGCGTCCACGACGCCCAGGCCTTCCTTCTCGTGCTTCTCCTTTGCGAACTCGACGACAAGAATCGCGTTCTTCGAGGCAAGGCCTATCAAAAGGACTATGCCCAGTTGCGCGTATATGCTTAGGTCAAGCCCCGCTATCTTGAGCCCGCACAACGCGCCAAAAACGGCAGTGGCCACAGACAGCATCACGGGTATCGGAACGGTCCACGACTCATACTGCGCCACGAGGAAGAGATAGCCGAAGAGTATCGCGAGGGCAAGCAGCGGCGCCGCCGTGCCACGCGCGCGCATTTCGTGGAACGTAAGCCCGGACCAATCATATCCATAGTCCGGCGGGAGCTTTTCGTCGAGAATGCGCCGTACCTCCTTGAGGCATGCGCCGGCCTGGACGTTGGGGGCGGGCGTGCACAGGATGGTGCAGTAGATGTACTGGTTGCGGCGATAGATGGCTCGCGGGCCAAGGGCCTCGTGGAATGTGACGAGCGAGCCTACCGGCACCATGGCGCCCGTCGTGGAGCGCACATACAGCTTGCGGACGGCCTCCGCGCTGGAGCGTCCCGACCAGTCCGCCTGAACCGTCACGCGGTTCACCTGCGTGCCGAGGTTCACGTCATTGACGTACAGCGAACCAAGATAGTTCTGGAGTGTGGCATAGAGAGTGGAAAGAGGAACGTGGAGCGTCTCGCACTTCACGCGATCGACCTCGAGATGGAGGTGGGGGGTGTCGGCATTGTATCCGTACACTGCCGACGCGATCAGCGGGGATGCGACCAACTCGGCGGCAAGAGACTTCGCGACGCGCGCAAGGCGGATGGGATCGGTGTCGCCCAACGAGAAGATCGCAGGCTCGATTCCTCCGATCGCGCCGAATCCTGGGATGGGGGGCGGGGCGAATGCACGGGTGACAAGCGACGGGAGCGTCGAGTTCGTCTCGTTGATCCGATCGCGCACGGCGCGCACCTCAAGATCGGGACGGCGGCGCTCGGACCACGGCTTGAGGTTCACCGTCATCTGGATCTGGTTCTCGCCCTTTCCGCCTATGCGACTGTGCCCGACCGTGAGCAGAACGGAGTTCACCCCTTCCACGCCCAATATCCGCGAGACCGATTCGCTCGCAGCTTCCGTGGCAAGGGTACGCGCCGTGCCTTCGGGCAGATTCGCGTCGATCATGATGGTGCCCTGGTCTTCGTGCGGTATGAACGCCGGCGGGATCGACTTCGCAAGCGAGATGGCGAGGCAGACAATGACGGCAAAGACGAGCGCAAGAAGAACCCGACGGCGCGCAAACGCGCCGGCCGTGAAGACGTAAAGTCTCTTTGCCGCCGCCAACAGCACGTCAAACACGCGGAAGAGGATGTTCTTGCGCTCATTCGCGGGCGCAGAGGACGACTTCAGCAGCACCGTGCACAAGGCGGGCGAAAGCGTAAGCGCGCATATGGACGAGAAGATGACCGCCGTGGAGAGCGTGATGGAGAATTGCTGGTATATCTTGCCGGTAAGCCCGCCAAGGAAACCGACCGGAACGAAGATTCCAAGCAGGACGAGCGTGGTGGCGACTATCGCGCTCGTCACGTCCTGCATCGCCTGTATGGAGGCCTCCTTCGCGTTGAGCCCGCGCGACATCAGCTCCTGGACGCGCTCGACGACCACGATCGCGTCGTCCACCACCGTTCCGATCGCAAGGACCAGCCCGAAGAGCGTCATGATGTTCACGGAATAGCCGAGAGCGGCCATGACGATGAACGTCGAGAGCAGGGACACGGGAATCGTTATGACCGGCACGAGAGTTGCGCGCCAGTCTTGCAAGAAGAGCCAGCAGACAAGGGCGACGAGCATCACCGTGATGCAAAGGGTGAACGCTATCTCGCGGAGGCATTCGCGGACGTAGTCGGTCGTGTCGTACGGGATCAGCCATTCGAGATCGCCGGGGAACCGCTTTTCAAGCTCCGCCATCATCTCGCGGATGAGATTCATCGTGCGAATCGCGTTGGCGCCGGGAAGCTGGTTCAGCTCCACCGAGATCGATGTCTTGTTGTTGAAGGAGTTGTTGTGGGTGTAGCCCTGCTCGCCGAACTCGGCGCGCGCAACGTCCTTGAGGCGCACGAGGCCGCCGTTGTCGTCGCGGCGCACGACGATCTCGCCGAACTCCTCCGGCGTCTTGAGGCGGCCTTTCGCGATGAGCGTGAGGATGCGGGAATACTTGTCGTCAGTGGGCGATGCTCCGACGGAGCCAAGCGACGCCTGCACATTCTGGGCCTTGATGGCGGCCACGACCTCCTCGGAATTTATGCCGAGCGCCGCGCACCTTTTCGGATCCAGCCACACTCTCATTGCCATCTTCGGGCCATGGATGGATGCGTCGCCGACGCCGGGGACGCGGAGAAGCGCGGGCTGCACCACGCCGTACATGTAGTCCGAAACCTCTATGCGGCTCAGCGCTCCGCTGCGCGAGCGAAGCGTGAGGATGCCAAGTTGGTCTTCGGAGGCGCACCGTACCCTGAGGCCGGTGTTCTTCACCTCGACGGGAAGTTTGTATGTGGCCTGCTGCACGCGGTTCTGAACCTTCATGAGCGCGACATCGCGATCGGTGCCGACCTCGAACGTTATGCCAAGGGAGTACGAACCGTCGTCGGCGCAGGAGGACGCCATGAAGAGCATGTCCTCCACGCCGTTCATTTCGTCCTCAAGGGGGCCGGCGACCGTGTTCATCACCTCGGATGCGTTCGCGCCGGGGTAGGAACAGCTCACGACAATGCGCGGCGGCGTCACCTGCGGATACTGCGCGACGGGGAGCTTCCATAGGGAGATCGCTCCGGAGAGCGAGAGGGCAATGGAAATGACGGCGGCGAAACGCGGGCGCTCTATGAAAAACCGCGAGAATGGCTTAAGGGCGTCAATCGCCGCGCGAACGCTCAATTTCACGTGGGCCTCCGTCTCATTGGAACGCCGAAGCGGGAACGACTTTGACCCGCATACCCTCGCCAAGCTTGTGGATACCCTGGATCACGATCTTGGATTTGAGGATCTGCGACGACGAAGCGGATTGGGCGGTGGACGGCAAGCTGATCGAGGCCTTGCCGGCGGAGCGGGCGGCGATCTCCACCTCGCGGAAATGGACCGTGTTCGAGGGGGAAAGGAACCAGAGACCGGTCTTCTGCCCGGAAACGGCGATGGCCGTGGTTGGGATCACCGGCACAGGATCGGGATCGGCCTCATCGGCAAGAACCGTGACATATGCATTCGGAACGAGCGTGCGCAACTTGTTGGGGAAGAGCGCTCGGACCATCAGCGTCGCCGTCTCGGCGCTCATCTCGTTGTCGGAGAACTCCCACTGGCCGGAGAAAGAATATATGGAATCGTCGGCAAGGCGGAGGCGCAGGCGTCTTGTGTCGCCAACCCACGCGCCGCGCGCATCGGCGTTGCGTTGCCAGGCGAGGGCGGCGCGGTCTGTGATCGGGAACGACACGCGAACGGGATCGGTCTGGACGATTCGCGCGAGGGCGTCCTTTGACGGCGACACGTAGTCGCCGGCGTGGCGCAGCGATTTGCCGATGTGCCCGGATATCGGGGCGTAGATTCGCGTATGCTTCAAGTTGAAGGTTGCGAGCGCGAGGTTTGCTTCGGCTTGCGACACGGCGGCCTTGGCGGAGGCGAGCGCGGCGCGATCGGCGGCAAGACCGGTCTCTGCGGCATCAAGCTCAGTCTGCGTGATGCCGCGCGCATCTGCGGACTTAAGACGGCGGAGGTACCGTTCCGCCCTGTCCACAGACGCTTCGCACTGGGCGACCTTGCTGCGCGCCTGGGCGATCTCCGCCTTGGCCACGCCGTCAGCGGCGGCGTAGCGCTCATCGTCGATGACGAAGAGCAGATCGCCTTCCTTCACCGCGTCGCCCTCGGTGAACTTGACGTCCTTCACGTAGCCTTCGATCTGCGGAAGGATGTCCACCTCCTGCACAGGCTCCACGTGGCCGACGAACTCCTCGGGCGGATTGAACGTCTCGTTCGCTATTTCGCCGACTGCCACAGACGGCACGACGGCTGCGGCGCGCCCGACGGGCGCCGACGTGCCGCCGAAGAACTGGTGTGCAAACCACCCGAGGGCGAGAAGGCACACCGCAGCGCACACCTGCGCAATGCAGGCGCAAAGCCATCGAATGCCATTTTTATTCATTGTCGAACATCTGCCCTGCCGGGCACCTCAACGGTGCACAGAATTTGGCCGAAGAATCAGGCTTTGGCGGCCACTTCGCGGACGATTGCCTCGTAATCTGCCGCCTGGGCCTCCATCGACTCGACCATCTTGAACTGCGTGCGGCAGCGCACGAGGTTGTGGTCGGGATAGGCGGTGCGGAAGTACGTGTCGCCGGCAAGGTAGTCAGTAAGGAAGCGAACGCCGATCGTGAACGTGATGAGGCGGCCGGAAAACGCGAGATTGGCAAGTTCGGCCTCGTTGAGGAACTTTGCGCCGGCGAGATAGCCGCGCACAAGGGCCTCAAAGTATTCGCGGCGCGAGAAGACCTTGGAAAGATCCTTCTCGTCCTCTGCTGCGGCGGCGGTCGAAGTGCGGACCATGTCGCCGAAATCGTAGAGGGCGGAGCCTGGCATGACAGTGTCGAGGTCGATCACGGCCACGCCTTCATCCGTCTTGGCGTCGAGCATCACGTTGTTGATCTTCGTGTCGTTGTGCGTGATGCGCTCGGGGATGTCGCCGGAGGCCATGAGGTCCAGAACGCGGCCGGCCTCTTCGCGATGGGCGTCCACGAAAGCCAGTTCGGCGGCGACCGACGCGCGGCGTCCGCGAACGTCAGCGGCGGCGGCGGCATCGAGCTGCTCGAGGCGCGAGCGCGTGTTGTGGAAATTCGGGATAGTCTCCCAAAGGCGCGGCGCAGGGAGATCGGCAAGATGGTTCTGGAACTCCGCGAAGGCGCGGGCGGCCTTGTATGCCTGGGCGGCTTCGGAGATGAGATCGACCGTCTTCGCGCCTGCGATGTAGACATACATGCGCCACCAGCCGCCGTTGGCGCTGCGAACCCAGCCCTTGCCGTCGCGAGAGGGGATCACGGTGAGCGTGCGGCGCGTGGCGTCGGCCTGGCCGGCGAACTTTGCGAGTATGTGCGAAGTGACGCGCTGGATGTTCTCCATCATCTGGTCCGGGCGCGTGAAGATGGCGTCGTTCACGCGCTGGAGGATGTAGGAGACCGGCACGCCGCCAAGGCTGATGTCCACCTTGAACGTGTCGTTTATGTGCCCGGAGCCATATGGCGCGATGGCGCCTATGTCACCGAACACCTGGAACTGCGACACTACCTCGCGCAGCTCCTCCGGGGAATATTCGCGGTGCGCCATTACTTGACCTCCGGGATTTGGGCGGCGGCCACAGACTGACCGAGGCGACGGGCCTTCTCGTCCGGCATGAAGATGTCGATCTGCTCGGCGAGCGCGGGATCTATCGCCTCAAGGCCCATGCGGGCGGTGTTGAGGATGATGTCGCCGCCGAAGCCGGACGTGACGCGACCGAGGATCATCAGATTCGAGAAATCGTAGAACTCATGGTACCACGCGGCGGCGTTGGCGAGATAGCGCCCGATCATGAGGTAGATCTTCAGCGCCAGCTCTTCGCGCTTCTCCATGGCGGCCTGCACGACCTTGAGGCGTTCGGGGAGCTTCATGGACTTCGGGAACTTCATGCCGTACTGGCACGCGAGATGGTTCACCGCCTGCTGGGAGAAGTACATCGCGCCGACGCCGGCGTCGCCGGACCATTCGTCCTTGGGCGCGTTGGGGTTGAGGTCCACCGGGGCGAACGCGAGTTCGCTGATGCGGCCCGTAAGCGCGCCCTTCTGGTTGATGTATCCAACGGCCTCGGACGAGCCCATCGCCACGCCGAGGATTCCATTGCGCTTCATCGTGATCGCGCCGGCGAGAGCAGTGACGTCGCCGTCGTTGAAAATCTCGAACGGGCACTTCCACTCATCTTCGACGCGCGCGAAGAGATTCTGCGCAAGCTCGTACTTGGACGGATTCTTCTCCTTCACGCCGCGGATGAGCGATGCGACTCCGAGCTTCTTGCCGACAAGCGTGCCGGCCGTGGATCCGCCGATTGCGTCCACCTTGCCGCCAAGCGCCGCCGCCGCCTTCTCAAGGCCCTCCGAGAGCTTGGCGAAGTGATACTCCGGATCGGACTGCGGACGCGGATCCCACGGGAACTCCTCGGAGAACACGACCTTCCCGCGCTTCAGCGCGGAGATCTTGAAGTCGCTCGCGCCAAGGTCGAAGCCGATCCTCGAGCCGTTGGTGTTGTTCTTCACGACCAGCTCCCGCTCCTTCGTGACGGGCATCTTCTTGAGCGTGGTGATGACGACCTCAAGCTTATGCCCGTAGAGGCTCGTGAAGAAGTCGTAGTCGAACGCACGCGCGCCCTTCTTCGTGTAGGCCTTGGCGATTGGCACAACGATGTCGTCCGGACCGGCGAGATAGAGCTTCCATCCGCCCGCCGCCCACAGAACGAATTTCACGACGCGCTCGACCAGATGACGCACGCCGGGCAGCATTGCGGGATGAATGCGCTTGGGGAGGGTGACGTCGTACCTATAGACATTGCCGCCCTCGCGCTCCCACGCCACGGCCACTGTCTGCGCCGAGCCATGCGCTTGGGCACGCAGAAACTCAAGCGCCTTGAGCGGCGCCTGAAAGCCGGTGTCGGTTCCAAAAATCTCGTTGCACGATGATGCCATGGTGTTTCTCCTGTTTGTTTGTTTTGAAGTGGTGGAATCTGCCTTGTATTTTAGCAAACCGCGCCGTAATCGGGCAAGCACGAAAATCGCCGCCTTTTTCGTTTCCGCGACGGATGCGACGGAGAACCTAGCCGATGGACGAGGACACCTTGAACACGGCCATGAGAATGGCGATCGCCACAAAGCCGACGGCGCCCGCGATGGCGATGATGAGGATGGGCTCAAGCGCGTTCGTGAAGGTTACGATGTTGCGATCCATGTCCTTCTGGTAGCGCTTGCCGATATGCTCGAGGGAGTCGGTCATGTTGCCGGCCTGCTCGCCGACGGCAAGCATGTCCGTCATCATGCGCGGAAACGCGCCGGATGCGGCAAGCGGCCCGGAGATGGAAGTGCCGTCCGTCACGCGCTTGCGGGCGTTGCCGAGCGCATTGGCTATCACCGCGTTGCCGCACGTCTGCTCCGCGATCTTGAGCGCGTTCAGGACATTGACGCCATTCACCAGAAGCGTCTTGAGGGTGTACGCAAGCGACGAGTACGCGCCGGCGGCGACTATGCCCTTTATGAGCGGGGCGCGCAGCTTCCAGCCGTCTATCTTCTCGCGGCCGGACTTCGACTTCGACCATTTCCTGAACCACACCACAACCACGGCTATGCCGATGGCCATGATCCAGCCGTAGTGTATGAGGCCATCCGACATTCCCATCAGCATTCGCGTTGGCAGCGGAAGCGAGGCGCCCATCGACTCGAACACCTTCTTGAACTGCGGGATGATCCACCACAACGCGAAGATGACGGCTATCACGCCGAAGACGAGCACGACCACGGGATACGAAAGCGCGCTTTTGATCTTGCCCTTCATGGAGTCGACGCGCTCGTAGTGGTCGACAAGACGGCGCAGCACCTCGATCATCGCGCCGGATGCCTCGCCGGCGCGGAGCATGTTCGCGTAGAGCGGCTGAAACGTCTTGGGGTGGCGGGCAACGGCGTCGGAAAAAGATTCGCCGTTCACGATTCGCTCGGTGAGATCCTTGCATATCGCGCGCTGCGGAGAATCCTCCTCGCCCTGGTTCGCCAGGCATCCGAGCGCCTGGCCAAGCGTCATGCCCGCCTCCAAAAGGTCGGCGAGCTCGCCCGTGAGGAGGAGGACTTCGCTCTCCTTCATCACGGGCTCACCGCCGCCGCCGATCTTCATGTTCCAGATCGACGTCTTCTTGGCCGAAGTCTTCTTGTCCGGCGTCTTCGCGCGCGGCGCCGCCGACGCTGGGCGAGAAGCCGGCCTATGGACTCTGCGGACCACTATTTCACCAGACGTACGCGCACCACCGCGTCGCTAGCGCGCAGGTCGTCTATGACGGACTGTGCGACGGGCGCATCGGTGTCGATCAGAGTGTAGGCGAAATCGCCGCGGCTCTTGTTGGCGATCGCGTCGATGTTCACGCCGGCCTTGCCGAGGATGCTCGTGAAGGTGCCGATCATGTTCGCGACGTTCTTGTGGCAGATCGCGATGCGGCCGGCCTTGTTGGCGATTCCAAGCGAGCAGGCGGGATAGTTGACGGAATTGACGATGTTGCCGTTCTCGAGGAAGTCGCGCATCTCCTTGACGGCCATCACGGCGCAGTTGTCCTCGGCCTCTTCCGTGGAAGCGCCGAGATGCGGAATGACTATGCAGCCCTTCTTGCCCGCGGTGGTGGCGTTGGGGAAGTCGGAGACGTAGCGGCGCACCTTGCCGTCCTCAAGCGCGGCGAGCATGTCGCTTTCATTCACGAGCGCATCGCGCGCGGCGTTGATGATGATCACTCCGCGCTTCATCATGGCGATGGCCTCGGCGTTGATCATGCCCTTCGTCGTGTCAAGGGCGGGAACGTGGATTGTTATGAAATCGCATGCGCGGTAGATCGCCTCGACGTTGCGGCAGTGCTTCACGGCGCGACTGAGGTTCCAGGCGGCATCGACGGAAAGGTAGGGGTCGTAGCCGAAGACCTCCATGCCGAGCGCCACGGCGGCGTTGGCCACCTTCTGCCCGATGGCGCCAAGGCCTATCACGCCGAGACGCTTGCCCTCGATCTCGGTTCCCGCGAAGGCCTTCTTGGCCTTCTCGGCGGTCTTGTTGATGGCGGCGTCCGAGGCGTTCTCCTTGACCCATTCGATTCCGCCAACGATGTCGCGGCTTGCGAGCAGCATGGCGGCGATCACGAGCTCCTTCACGCCGTTTGCGTTGGCGCCGGGGGTGTTGAACACCACGATGCCCTTCTTGGCGTATTCGGCGTGGGGGATGTTGTTCACGCCGGCACCGGCACGGGCGACAGCCAGGAGCTTCTCGCCGGGGACGAGTTCTTCCATCTTCGCGCTGCGCACGAATACGGCCTCCGCATCCGCGAAGTCCTCAGTGCGAGCATAGTTTTCAGGTAGATTCTTGAGCCCGACCTCCGCGATCGGATTCAAGCAGTTGTATTTCCAGTTCATTTTTCTCTTTCAGTTTAGAGTTTATCGGTGAAAGGCGGGCACGCGCCCGATGGATGGAAATTATACCATATTATTGGTCTTCCGTCACGCGGCGAATCTCCTTCACGGAAGTTACGCCCTTGAACACCTTGGCCCAGCCGTCCTCGCGCAGCGTCTTCATGCCCTGCTCCAATGCAAGCTGCTGTATCTGCGTGGCGTTCTGGCGCTGGATGATCGCGGACTCTATGCGCTCATCGACCTCGAGAACCTCGAACAGCGCGCGCCGGCCCTTGTAGCCCGTCTTGGCGCATCCTTCGCATCCGCCTTCGCGCGCGTCCCAGACGGTGGCCTGAGGCGGCGGATGGGAGAGGTCCCACCATTTCATGTCGAGCGGAACCTCGACCTTGCACTTCGGGCAAAGGCGGCGGCAAAGCCGCTGGCCCATCACTCCGGCGACTGCGGAGGCTATGAGGAACGGCTCCACGCCCATGTCGGTGAGGCGCGGGAACGCACCGGCCGCCGTGTTCGTGTGGAGCGTCGAGAAAACCATGTGGCCGGTGAGCGAGGCGTTGATGGCGATTTCGGCCGTCTCGCGGTCGCGGATTTCGCCGACCATGATCTTGTCGGGGTCCTGACGCAGGAAGGCGCGTAGCGTACGGGCGAAGTCAAGGCCGATGTCCTTGTTCATCTGGACCTGGATGATGCCGTCCATCTGGTATTCGATCGGGTCTTCCGCCGTGAGGATTCGCACATCCATGGTGTTGACCTCATGGAGGAACGAGTAGAGCGACGTTGACTTTCCGGAGCCCGTTGGGCCGGTCACGAGGAAGATGCCGTTCGGGCGGCGGATGATCTTGTCGACCACGGCGAAGTCGCGGTCGTTGAAGCCGAGATCGACCATCTTCACGAAGTTGCCGCTCTTGGCGAGAAGTCGCAGGGAGATCGACTCGCCCCATGCGCCGGGCATCGTGGAAACGCGGATGTCGATGTCTTCGCCGCCGATGCGGATGCCGATGCGCCCGTCCATCGGAAGGCGCTTTTCGGCGATGTCGAGGTTGGACATCACCTTTATGCGGGAGATGATGGCCGACTTCAGGCGGTTCAGCTGCGGAGGGACGTCAACCTTGTGGAGCATGCCGTCGATGCGGTATCTTATGCGCAGCTCAGTCTCCTGCGGCTCTATGTGTATGTCGGTCGCACCCTGGCGGTCCGCCTCGGCGATGATCCTGTTCACGAACTTGACGATGGAAGCCTCTTCGCCCTCGGCGCCGACGTCGATCTTGGAGATGGAGCCGTCGTCCGCGTCCACGGCGTAGCGGCCATCCTCGATCATCTTCTCGATGGCGTCCGCGCCTACGCCGTAGAACTTCTTGACCGCCTTGTCGATCTCCTCGCGCGGGGCGAGGGCGATCTTGACCGGACAGCCGGCGGCGAGACGGAGGCCGTCCGTGGCGGTGACGCTGAACGGATCGGCGCTTGCGACCGTGAGAACGCCGTCCACGAACTTAACGGGCAGAACGTTGTACTGATAGACGGCGGAGGCGGGAAGAAGCTGCAGCGTCTCGGGGCGGGGCTGGAGCTTCTCCATCTCCACATAGTCGAATCCCAGGAACTCGCCCGCCTTGCGAAGAAACTCGTCCTCGCGAACGCCGCCGAATTTCACGGCGGCCTCGGCAAGCCCCATATCCGGGTTGTTCCCGCGTCCGGCGACGATCTTTGCCAGGGCCTCTTCGGAATAGATTCCGATGCCCTTGAGCACGCTCATCGCCAATCTGCCGATGTCAGCCATCAACCCTCTTCTTCGGGGTTCCAGAGGCCGTCAAGCGCATCGCCCATCATCTCCACGGCCTCTTCGAGGTGCTTCTCCGTCATGGAGAGCGTGGGGAGGAAGCGAACCACATTGCCGCCTGCGGTAAGCGCGAGAATTCCCATGTCGCGGAATGCGTCCACGACCGCCTTGGGGTCTCCGTCGATCACCATGCCCTGCATGAGGCCCAGCCCGCGCACATCGAGAACCTGGTCATACTTCTCCGCGAACGCATTGAGCGACGCCATCAGGAGTTCGCCCTTTGCACGCGCCGCCGAGAGAAGATCCTCGTCCTCGATGATCTTGATCGTGGCGAGAGCTGCCGCGCAGGCCAGAGGATTGCCGCCGAAGGTCGAGGCGTGTGATCCGGGAGTGAAGACGTCCGCGAACTTCGCGTTGGAGACGAGCGCGCCCATGGGCACGCCGTCCGCAATCGACTTCGCGCACGTGAAGAGATCTGGCTTCACCGAATAGTTTTGCCAGCCCCACCATTTTCCCGTGCGGCCCATGCCGCACTGCACCTCGTCGCAGATCATGATGAGGTTCTTCTCGTCGCAGAGGGCGCGGACACCGGCCATGAACTCCTCGGTCGCGGGGGTGACGCCGCCCTCGCCCTGCACCGCCTCAAGCATTATGGCAACCGTCTTCTCGGAAACGGCGGAGCGGACAGATTCGATGTCGTTGAAATCTGCATAGTTGAAGCCGATCGGCAACGGCTCGTAGCCGACCTGGCACCAGCTCTGGCCGGTTGCCGTGAGCGTCGCCAGCGTGCGCCCGTGGAACCCGTTGCGCATCGCGACCACCTCGTAGCGGCCGCCGTTGGCCGATCCCCATTTGCGGGCGAGCTTGATTGCGGCCTCGTTCGCCTCCGCGCCGGAGTTGCAGAAGAAGACCTTGCCGTCAAGACCGGATATCTTGACGAGCTTCTTGGCGAGGGCGACCTGCGGTTCGTTCACGAAAAGATTGGAGCAGTGGCCGAGCGTCTCGACCTGTTCCTTCACAGCCTTGACCACGCCCTCGGTGCAATGGCCCACGTTGTGGCAGCCGATGCCGCTCGTGAAGTCATAGTACTGCTTGCCTTCCGCGTCGTAGACGCGCGAGCCTTTTGCCTTGGACACGACGACCGACGGCGCATACGTCGGCATCAGGTATTTCTTGTATTCTTCGAGGATTTCAGTGCTCTTGCTCATCGGTGATCTCCGTTCCCACGCCTTCACGCGTGAATATTTCCAACAACAACGAATGCGGCATGCGCCCATCTACGAGCTGAACTTGCTTCACGCCCGCGCGGATCGCATCCTCGCAACCTTCTATCTTCGGGAGCATCCCCCCGGAGATTATGCCTTCCTTCTTGAGAGTGGCGACGTCCGAAAGGCGAAGCGTCGTCATGAGGGTCGAAGGGTCGGACGGATCCCGGAGCAGACCGGGCACGTCGGACACCACGACAAATTTACGTACTTTCAACGCCTTGACGAGCGCGGCGGCGGCGCTGTCTGCATTGATGTTGTAGAGATGGCCGTCGCGCCCTGTGCCGAGCGGCGTCACGACCGGGACGATCCCCGCGTCAAGCATCTCGCTCACGGCGCGGGTATCCACCTCCACAGGGTCGCCGACATAGCCGCGATCGGGAGAGACTATCTTCTCGGCCACGAACATCCAGTTGCCGTGAAGAGGCCGGGCGTTCGTCTTGAAGGACTGCAGGCGACGCACAAGATCGGCGTTGACGACGTTGTTGAGAGTGCGGCGCACGATCTCCATCGTCGGCTCGTCCGTGACGCGCAGCCCGTCCACGAACTTCGGCTCGATCCCGCTCTCCTTCAGGGCTTTGGAGATGGCCTTGCCGCCGCCATGGACGAGAACGACCTTTATGCCGACGGCGTCCATGAACGATATGTCGCCCAAGAGCGAGGCGAGATTGGCCTCGTTCTCCATAACGGAACCGCCGACCTTCACGAGAACGGCCGATCCGCTGAAATCTTGAATGTAAGGCAACGCTTCCGTCAAGACGGTTGCTTTCCGCATTGCCGAATCTATTTTTTCCATGGATGTGGAATTATAGCACAAAAAACGGACTTTGCGGGTGAGAAAATCATTCCGGGAGCGCATCGGCAAGATGCATGCTGTGAGACGCCTTGAGAAGGACGGCATCGCCAGGGCGCACAAGATTCGCAATTGCCGCGCGCGCGTCTTCCGCAGAAGAGCACATGAAGTCGCCCGCGATATGGGCATTCGCCTCGGCGCCGACCGTCACAACCTCGTCGATGGGCAGTTCGCGCGCACGGCGGGCAACGGCGGCATGCAGTTCGGCAGAACGGTCGCCAAGCTCGAACATGTCGCCCAAGACGGCAATCCTGCGCCCGGACACCGGAAGCGAAGCAAACGTCTCAAGCGCGGCGATCATGGCCGTGGGATTGGCGTTGTACGTGTCGTCTATGTACGTGACGCCGCCCTTTTCCACGACGCGCCATCGCCCGCCCGGCAGCGAAAAACCGGAAAGCGACGCAATGCATTTTTCAAGGGAAACGCCAAAGCGGCGCGCACACGCGGCGGCGATGAGCGCATTGGCGACGTTGTGCCGCCCGGGCAGGCGAATCGCAAGCGCCGAAGCGAAGGCCGCGGCGTCAGGACCGTCCGGCGAAACCGCGACGACCGGCGCCGAGCTCATGGAGCACAGGCGGGCATAGCGGTCGTTGTCCTTTGAAAGCACGGCGAAACCCGTGGGGGGCAAAGAACGGAATAGCGTACCCTTCTCGTCGGCGATTCCATCCTGCGACTTGAAGAACTCGATGTGCGCAGTGCCGATCGACGAGATCGCGCCCGCGTCCGGTCGCGCGATGTCAACCAGATATGCTATCTCGCCGGGATGGTTGGTGCCCATTTCCAGGATGAGGAAATCAGCGTCGCGCGGACAATTCAGAATCGTGAGCGGAAGTCCCAGATCGTTGTTGTAGTTCCCGGCGGTGGCATGCACCTTGAACCCGCCCGCGCGCAGGAATGCCGCGATCAGCTCCTTGGTCGTCGTCTTGCCGGCGCTGCCGGTCACGCCAACGACCTTTGCCGAAAGCGCGGAACGATAGGCACGGGCGGCGGCGGCAAGCTCGTCGCGGCCGTCGATGACGCCGACCGCTCCCGCCGCGAGAGCATGCGGTATGAAGTCGTGGCCGTCAACGCGCTCGCCCTTCACGGCCACGAAAAGCATGCCAGGCTTCACCTGCCGCGAATCGAGAGTTGCGCCGTTGAAGGGCGCATTTGCGACATCGAACATCCAAGACCTCCCGACGCCGCGATCAGCACACGCCACGAGTGGAATTGCGGTAGAACGCGACAAGCTCCTTCACCTCGTCGAAGGATTCGACGTCGTTCTCCACGCGCTCGATGGCCTGCGAACGGTTGAGCCCACTGTGGTAGATGTACCGGAACGCCTCCTTCAGCGCGGCGATGACGTCCTTGGCGAAACCGCGGCGCGTGAGCCCGACCACATTCGGGCCGATGACCTTCTGCGAGTTGTCCTCCATGTCGGCAAGCATGAACGGAGGAACGTCCTGCCTGATCTTCGACATGCCGCCCACCATCGCGTGGCGCCCCACGGTGCAGAACTGGTGCGCGGCCGAGCAGCCGCCGATTATCGCCCAATCCTGTATGTGGACGTCGCCGGCGAGCTGGACGTTGTTCGAGCAGATCACATGGTCGCCCAGAATGCATCCGTGCGCGGCATGGCAGTAGGCCATGAAGAGGCAGTCCTTGCCGAGTATCGTCTTCTCGCCGTCTGCCGTGCCGAGGTGCACGGTCGCGAACTCGCGGATCACGGTTCGGTCGCCGATCTCCACGTACGAGATACTGCCCTCTTTGTACTTGAGATCCTGCGTCTTCATGCCGACGCAGGCGTACGGGAATATCTGACAGGCCTCGCCTATGGTGGTGTGGCCGTCGATTATCGCACCCTGCCTGACGATCGTGCGTGGCCCCAGCTTCACGTTCGCGCCAACGAACGCACAAGGGCCGATCTCGACATCATCGCCCAGCTGGGCGCCGTCTTCGACTATTGCGGTCTGATGTATTTTCTTCATGTTGTTCCTTTAGGCGTTTAGCTTTTCAAAGGTTTTTGGGTATGAGGTACGCGGCGAGGATGCCGCAGAGCGCCACCGGCAGCCAGATGAGAATCTCAGGATGGAGATAGTAGCGCTTCGAGAAACTCGTCATGAGTATCACGATGAGATAGTACGAAAGAGCCGTGACGAGCGAAATGGCCATGCCTATCGAAGACTCGCGTCGCTGGGCGCGGATGCCAAGAGGCACGCCCACCAGCACGAAGCAGATTGACGCGAACGCAAATACCCACCGCTTCTGGAACTCCGTGCGAATGTCGCTGAGATGCCTGCGGGCGAATTTGCGCTCGGCGCTTTTCAGCCGGCCTTCCTCCGTGTGCTTTGCCTTTTCCAGCATCTGCACCCACATCTTTGCCTTCTGTATGCCCTTGAGCATCTCGGTGAAACGGTAGTCCTTCTCGCGGCGCTTGTACTTGGAATCCTTGAGCGCGTCTTTCACGCGGTACTGGAAACGCTGGGCGCGCGCCATGCCGGGATGCTCTTCGTCAAGCGGATCGACGGTCATGTTGAAGAGATCCAGCACAAGATCGCGGCCGTCTTCCGTCACGCGCGCCTTGGATGCGGTGACCATGCGGTCGACCTTGGGATTGGAATAGTCAAGCACGATGAGATCATGGAGCATGTTCCCTTCCTTTGACTCGAAATAGACCTTCACCTTCGGGAAGTCGTTTATGACGCGCCCCGGCTCGAGAAGCTCGAGGCCCGAGCCGACCGATATGCGCTTCGCGAGGTTGCGGCGCACCTCGTGCCCGCGCGGGACGATTTCGTTGTTGATGAAAAGGCCGAGGAGCGTGCAGCAGAACGCGAAGAGCATGGGCCAGCGCATGATGGTGAGAAGATTTATCCCGCAGGCGCGCATGGCCGCAACTTCGCTGTCGGCGCTCATGCGGGAGAACACCAGCACGGACGACACAAGCAGCCCGAGCGGAATCGTCCATTGCATCGTTTCGGGGAAGCTGACGAATGCGAATTGGACGACCAGATTCACCGGCAGACCCTGCAGCATATACCCGACGATCTGGACGAGCAGACCGATGGTGAGCACGAACGACAACACCAGAAACGCCAGGAAGAACGAAGAAAGGAATGATGAAAACACGTATCGCTCTATGGTCTTCATTCGTCGGCTCCAAAAGAGTATTGGAATCCCGCAGATATGCCGTAGAGCATTCCGCAGGGAGAATCGCAGCAAAGGGCGGCGCGCGCCTCGGCGCGAAGGCTGCAGTTGTCGGTGAGATGGTAGAATGCGCCAATGCCTGCATAGGGACCGACCGCCGAACGGTGCGAACAGTCGGCAAAAACGTGTCGCGACGCAAAGGCGGCATGTGCGCCGAATGTCGCGAACGGATCGAAGCGCTCGCTGCCGAACAGGCGATCGTAGAAGGTGCACGAGGTGAAATGGAGAAGCCCGCCGACGCCTGCGGCCGTCACCGCGCATCCGCCAGCGCCGTCGGTGGCCACATGTGGCGCGGACGACGCCTCCGCCTCCATCGCGAAAGTCTCCGTCAGATAGCGCCCGGCCCTGAGCGAAACCGACGCCGCGCGCCTGAGCGCATTGCCGTTTCCGGGCAGCATCACGCCTCCAGAAGCGCCCACGAACCACGGATCGAACGCATAGGACTCCTCGTCCTCAGCGGCATGGCATTGGAACGCCGTCGCCGAGGCCACAAGAAGCAGAGTTGCGGCAAGATTCTTTCTCACGGCACCTATTATAGCATATTTCACGGTTCGTTAGGGCGAAAGATGCCATTGCGGCCCTCAAAAATATTGAAGAGCCCAATTCATATCAGATTTTCCCGAATAGTGGACGCACCGAAATGCTTACTTCTCGATTAGTAATCCCTGATAGCCACAAGGTACGAGCAACCGTCCGGAATGGAAAACGGAAAGCTCCGGATGCCCAACCGTCTTTTCGCCCCACAACGTTTGCGGAGCAGTTTCATCCATCATGTCGAGCTTCCATATCTCCTTGCGAATCCGCGCGGTGACGGCAAGGATATTACCTCCATCCCACGCAGGTTGTCCGTCGCTGGGGCCAGGGGTGCCGGTCTGGCGCATCGGTACCCCTGGCCACCGCGAACCATCCGGATTCTCCGATTGCCCAGGCCGAAGATACACAAAACGCCCGTTCGACACCAAAAGCAGCCGGTCGTTTTTCCAGGCCAGGCACCCGCCATTCAATCCACTCGTATTGACTCTGCTGCACGTCACTTTGGGAGGAACGCACGAAACATCGATCCATGAGAAGCCGACATTGGCAAGCGACTGGGCGAAATATCGCCCCCCAACAAGTTCGTCCGAAAAATAGCGGTCCCATCCCGGACAACCCTGATTCACAAGAAGGAGCTTCCATTTGTCAGCAGGATCCATGATCCGATAGCCTGACTCCCGATCGCTGACGATTGCCAGCGGCGAGGTCTTCGGCACCCAGACCCATTGCGGACAGCAAATTGCGGAGCCAAAGTCACGTACACGCTCGACCTCCCGAGGATTGTCCGGATTTGACAGATCGTAAACAGCCAATCCCTGCAGGGCTTCGGCCGAATAGAGTTTCCCGTCGCGAATCTTGACATCACCGCAAAACGGAATGTCAAAAGAAGACATCTCGACATATTCGCCGTCCTTCGCCTTCAGGATGGACAGGCCCGCCTGGCCGCACGCCACATAGACATAGTCGCCAAACGGAGCGGCAGACTTCACCTGCCCCCGCCTTTGAGGCGTCCACGAGCTGAAATGCCGCAGTTCCTGCCTATACGACTGACGGAATCCGAGATTGGCCGGTTCTTCAGGATAGACAGCCTTGCGGGCTTTCGCCACAGGGCAGCCGGCAACGACAAGACCGCATTTGCGCACGGCCAGATACACGGCTCCTTCGCCAACGGCGATACTGGTGACTGGGGCGCCAGGTGCGGTTGGATCGCCGGGATCCGGCACCGTGATATGGCCAACGATCTTCATCTTCGCCGGATCTTTGGCGTCCACGGCATAAAGGCCGTTGTAGGTGTCGGCGCAGAAGACGTAATCACCGCTCGCCCGCGGCATCCACATGTCCATGCCGATCTGGTAATATACATTGAACGGACAGCGGCCAAGCACCTTGGGCGAAGCGGGATCGGCGATATCAATGATCTCCAGCGCATGTCCCGCGCCAAAACCCGGATCGCCAGGCTTTGGCCGTCGAAACGCTTTTGCCGACAGATCATGGTAATGGTGCCCGGTCGATGCATAGAGCAGATTTCCCTGGATGTCGAGACCATCTCCATGCCCCCGCAACTTCACCGTCCCGATCGTCCGTACCGTCGCCATGTCATGCGCATCGATCATCGTCACTTCGCCCGCGAACCAGTCCCCGGAATAGCAGATGCCGTCCCTGAAGATGGTGGACTGGGACTCGTTTGTCTTCTCCATCCGAATGTGCGCGGGACGGCGAGGATCCGAGACGTCTATGAACTCGACGCCATTCTGCCGCTGACCCAGCATGACAAGATTGCCGACCACGCTGATTCCGGTTGCCAGCTCAACGGTATCAAACCGGGAGATCACGACAGGAACTGCGGCATTCCGCGCATCGACGATCCACATGCCCGTCTCTCGCGCGGCGACATAAACCATACCCTTCCAGACCGCCAACTGCCTGATCGCCCCAATGCCGCCAGTCTTGCCTAAGAGTTCCGGCGACAGGGGCTTTGTCACATCGAAGATGTAAAGCGTATGACCTGCGCCAAAATAAAGACGATTCCCCTCCAACACGACGGCGCTACCGGAATATTCGGTCCCACCCACGCGAATTGCCGAAGTGAACACATTGCCTGGCACTTCATGTATCTTCGGCGTCAACGCCTTGCCGCTCGCCGCCCAAAGTCCGCCGGGAAAGGCGAGCACCGCCGCGACAACCATGATCTGCATTATCGTTTTCATGTTGTTCCTTATCTGCTTTCAAAATACCGTTGCGGCCGGACAAACCAGCGCAACGCAAAACGCGGCGATTATATCAAAATCACCATGCCAAAACAAGGAGCGATTCGACGGCGCAAGGTCCCGGGCGACAGTACTCTTGTACATATCATTTACGCCTTGCGCCAATCAGAGGATTATGCAATAATTGCCACGTCAAGACAACGAATCGCAAAACATGAACAAGACCAATTTCCACATGCACACCACATGGTGCGACGGCAAGAACTCGCCGGAAGACATGATCCGCGCAGCCGTGGCGAAGGGATTCTCGTCAGTCGGATTCTCGTCCCATGCCATGCTCCCCATGGGCGAACCCGGCAATCTATCCCCAGAGACGGCACCGTGCTACTTCAAAGAGATACGTGCGCTCGCGGCGAAATGGAAGGACAAGATAAATGTTCTCTGCGGAGTGGAGGCAGACTACATCCCAGGCGCCTCGGTCCCCGATCGCCGGTCATATGCCCACCTCGCGCCGGACTATGTCATCGGCTCGATCCACAATGTGGTGAAAGACGGCAAACGCTGTCCAGTCGATCACGCCCCCTCGATCCTCGAGAACGGCATCGCCGAGCTCTTCGGCGGAGACTCAAAGGCTTTCGTGTGCGACTACTTCGCCCAGGAACGCGAAATGGTGGCACGCTTCGACTTCGACGTAGTGGGACATCCAGACCTTGTGCGAAAGTTCAACCTAAAGCATCCCTACTTCGACGAAACGGCATCTTGGTATCAGGAGGAACTGCGCCTCACCGCCGACGCAATCGCGGCATCCGGCAAAATCGTGGAGGTGAACACCGGCGCAATCTCGCGCGGCTGGCTCACCGACGCCTATCCTTCTCCTTTCTTCCGGCAACTGCTCAGAGAGCGCGGCGTCAAATTCATCCTCAGCTCCGACGCACATTCCGCCGACGCCATAGACTGCGCATTCGACCGCTTCTCGGACGCCGAGAACTACGTCTCGCCGCCGTGGCTCGGCAAAGTCGGCTAAAAGCCCAGATCGGAAAGTATGCCTGCGAGCTGGCGCTTGATCACGGCCATCGAAAGATGCTTCTCGAAGAAATCGCGCGCGGCCGCAAAATAAGATTCGCGCCTCGCCCAGTCGGCCCGATACTCCTCCACGGCCTTCACCAGCGCGGCGGGATCGCCGGCCGGTATGAATTTGATCGCCTCGCAATCGGCGGCCTCCGGCGGATATCCAGTGCAGAACTCGTTGATCGTGGGCCGGGCGCACGCCATGCACTCATAGACCTTGTTCCCTATCACGCGCGCGGCCTTGGCCGTGGTCCCGAACACGCCAAGCACAATGTCGTGCGCCGCAATCACCTTGGGGACTTCGACGTACGGGACCTTTTCGAGAAACGTGATGTTCGATATGCCCTTCGCCTTCTCCTCGGTCGCCGCCTTGTAGGCTCCCCAGCCGAGGAAGTCCCAGTGGATGCCGGTGCCTTGTGTCATGCGCGCGGCCTCGACAATGGTCTCGGTGCCGTGCAGCGGCAGATAAGCGCCGTGATAGAGAACCGAAAACCTCGGCGCCGACGCGGAAGCGTCGCCGTCATCGGATCGGGCCGGCAATCCGGCCTGCGGTTTGAAGACCTTTTCGTCCGTGCCCGTCAGAAGGACGCGGAGACGCGAACGCGGCACGCCGAGATTCTCCGCGCAGAAATCCACGTGGCACGACGTGTCCCAGCACACGAGATCCGGCATCGCCATGAGCCGCCTCTCAAGGGCGAGAAGTTTCTTCGCGCGCGGCTCCTCCGCCTTCCACTTGCGCTGTTCGAGGACCTTCTTGTCCCATGCGGAGATCATCGGGTCGAAGACCACCTTTATGCCGCGCGCATGGGCCCAACGGCACGCCGCCGCGACATCGCGCTGGCGGGCGACCGGCACCCACACGAGATCCGGCTTCGGGCGCGCCCACAGTCCGCGCAGGAACGCCTCCACATCTCCGAAGCGCGGCCAGACCTTCACGAAGAAATAGTCCACCTCCCAGCCGAGCTCGCGGAACAGCGCCGCATAGACGCGGTTGCGGGAATAACCAGGATCGAACCGTCCCCAAAACAAAACCCTTCTAGCCATTCTTTGCCTTCGCCTCTCTTTCAAGCAGCTGTTCAAGTTCCTTCGCCGTGGGCTTCTTGCGGAAGTAGCGGTAGTTGAGGACCCAGCACGACGGATGGCGCCGGATCACGCGCTCGAGATCCTTGATGCAGCGCTGGGTGAACCCCCAGATGTCTCTAGCCGCCTCGCAAGGGTATTCGGCGAATTTCTCGCACCGCCAGCGCCCATCCTTGAGCGGACGCGACCACGCGACAGCTATCGCAACCTTGCCCTTTGCGGAGAAAAACGCCGGCGCCGCGGAGACCGGCATTGGCATCCCGAAGAAACGCACCCAGATCCCGCCGTCTTTCGGCTTCACCACCTGATCGACAAGAAGCCCCAGGGACTTCCCGTCCTTCAGCCCCTGCATGAGCGGACGGAACGCGCCATCCGCATGGACGATTTCCTGTCCTATGGACCGGCGCGCCTTCATGAGAAGATCCGTCATGGCGGCGGTTCCGATGTCCTTTGCCACCGACAGCATCTCATGCCCCTCGAGATACGCCAGCTGCGAAAGTATCTCCCAGCAGCCTATGTGGCCCGACACGGTGACCGCCGGCTTGTTCTTTGTCAGAAACGCCTTGCCGTCAGGCCCCATCTCGCCCGCCCTCTGCGCCCGCGCCTTCGCATTGCGGCACGTCCAGAACGCATATCCTACCGCGCGCGCCATGTTGCGGTATGAACGGCGAATGATCTTCGACTCGCGGACCGTGGGCTTCCTGTCGGCGGAGCGCGATGCCATGACAATCCTGAGGTTGAAGAGCGCGAGTCGGCGGCCGCGGCGATCGAAGAAGTACATCACGGCGGAGGCAAAGTCGCAGACTGCAAGAAACACCCGGAACGGCAGATACGCCAATGCAAGATAGCCCATGCCGATCCCCAGCCATTCCAGCGGGAGGCGAAGACGGCGGAGAAACTCCTTCTGTCGATGATGAAGCCTCACCTGTACACCTCGCGGGCCCACTCGTACTGCTCAGAGTAACGCTCGCCGAAGATGGTCTCGACCATGTAGCGAAGAACGCGCGCTCCGTTGAAGAGGCGATGATACTTTGCACGCCCGGCCGATGCGGTCCTGGCACGGAGATTGTCGTCCGCCTGATGGCGGTGGATGCTCTCGGCAAGATCGTCCGCATTGTCGAAGAAGACCGTCTCGGACGGATCGAAGAAATCCTGCATCTGATTCTTCGAGCTTTGGAACGTCAGGATTCCGTATCCCATGAGATGCGCGATGCGATCTGATGAGTACCACTTGTCGCCTTCGCGGCGATTGAGGTTTAGCGACATCTTCGATGAGGCGAGGACCTTTTCGTACGCCGCACCCCAAAGACCTCCACGGTAAATGTCCGTCCGCACATTCTTGAGCTTGGGCAGCAGCCGATCGAGAAGTTCCCATCTCGGATCGCCCTCTCGCGGATTGCCCGCGAAGAAAAGGTCGCGCTCAAAGCCGAACTTCGCGCCGTTGTCCACGTTCTCCATCGAGGGGTCAGACGGGTTCGGCATGTATGCCACGACGTTCTTGCCTGTGCACCATGTCTTCAGAATGTCGCCGGCCGTCGTGGCGAAGAGCGCATCGCAGGAGAATCGGCGCTCCTCCATCTGCGCGCGCGTCTCATCCTGCCAAAGAGGATCGACGTTGAAATGCGCGATGCGAATGCCGGGGCAGGCATCCCGGATGGCGTCCAGCGTCTTGTTCGCTATGTAGTCGCAGTGACCCAGCAACATCACATTCGGCTGGAAATTCTTCGCCGTAAGGACGAGCTTCCTGTTGGCGATCATACCGCCAAGTGGACGGATGCCGACCGGGGCCAGAAGACGCGCCATGTCGCGATCGGAGAATTCGCAGATGCGCCAGTTGTTGCGCACCGCGCCGCAGTTCAACTTGCGACCCGGTCCCATCCGCAGATTTCCATATCTGCGGATCATCAGGTTGTCGACTAGAAGCAGGCGTGGCGTCATGGCGGTGAAAGTTCTTCGTAGGCTGATATGGTGCGCGAAATCATTATATCAAAAGAAAACCTTTCGAGGGCGCGTTTTCGCAAGTCGGCGAACTTCATCGAGCGCACGCGCGCGAGCGCATCCGCGAAGCCGAGCCCAAGGTCGGCAACGCAGGGATCCACGAGAGCGCCGTTCACGCCATCATCCACGATGTCGAGCGCGCCGCCGAACGCCGTCGCCACAACGGGCTTGCCCATGACAAGCGCCTCTGCCATAGACCGGCCGAACGCCTCTGGCTTCCTGGTGTTTGCCGACACCACGACATCTGCTATCGAGAGGCATTCCGCGACCTTCTGCTGGTTGCCGGCGAACACGACATCGTCCTCGACTCCCAGTTCCGCGACGAGGCGCCTTAGATCATCCTCCACGTTCTTCCGAAGATTCTCCGCCTCGCCGACTATCACAAGCTTGGGCAATGGCCGCGCGTCTTCGGCGTTCACATCCGAGCGTTCGCGGTCACGCGGGACGCGTGACCCTACCATGCGCGCGATTGCGCGTATCAGCACGTCATAGCCCTTGAGCTGCGTGATGCGGCCTACGGCCATGACTATCCAGCGGCCATCCGTGCGCCACTCCGCCCTTTTCGAGGCGATGAATTCCCCGTCAAGCTTGGCCGTGTCGAACTTGTCCGCCTCCACCGCACGCGGGATGACGCGCATCTTGGAGTCCGAAACGCCGTATGCATCCTTCAGGTAATCGGCGATGAAGCGCGACGGCGTGACTATGAGATCGCCGGCCGTCATTATGCGCGAGTACGGCGAAATAGAGTTCGCCCCATGCGCGAATGAAATCCACTTCATGCCGAGCGTGCGGTTGGCAAAGGCGAACAGCCAGGCCGGCACGCGGGAGTGCGCGCACACCACGTCCGGACGCTCTGCGCGCAAAAGCCGCCTGAGTCGATATGCACGGGAAAAGTAGGTGAGAGGATTCTTGCTCTTCACATCGAGCGTCACATGCCTGCCGCCGTCGGCTTCGATCGTCGCGGCAAGGCGTCCGCCCGCCGAAACGACAACATTCTCCCAGCCGTGCGCGACGAGTGCGCGATTCACCTCAACGACGCCGCGTTCGACGCCGCCTTGCTCAAGCGCAGGAACAAGCTGAAGCGTTTTCACGTGCGAAAGGCCAAAAGGTTAAAGGTCTGAAAGCCCCTCGGCGGGACGATCGGGAGAATATATCGCATGCGCCTGGAGAATCGCAAGAAGTGCGAAAACCGCAATCATCATCTCCATGCCCTCCTCGAAGCAGGTGCAGAAAGAACCGAATGGGCCGGCGATGATCTCGCCCTTGGCGAGTCCGTGGGCATGGCGATACCATGCGGGAAGACGGTCGAACACCGCCACCAGCACGCCCGAGCCGCCGAAGAAACACACAGACCACGCAACTGGATGGAGCTTGAAAAAGCCCTTGACGAGCCTCACGGAATAATAGATCAACAGCGCCGCAAACACCCCGAAGAAAAACACGAAATAGGAGAGCGACACGAGTTTCGCGCCGAAAGGCACGCCGGACGCCGTAAGAAAGCGCATCTTGAACGGAGTACCCTTGAAGTGTGCCACCACATCGGGATACAAGGCCGTTATCGCCGCAAGATGCAGATCGAGCTCCTTGCATACGGCCAGCGTGGCCACGCATGAGACCGCGGCGCAAAGCAAAGCCTTGCGCCTTGCGGATCCAGTGAACGGGCAGCACAGCCAGACGGCGGGGACGATCAGCGCGTAGAACGGCAGCGTGGCTATCTCGAAGAACGAATGGCCGTCGGCATCGAACGCCGCGCGCAGATCGGCCGGCTCCATGGCGACCCAGGTTGCGAAAAGAAGCGCGGCCCCGATGAGGAAGATCGCCGGCGCAAGAAGATAGGAACGGCGCGAAACCAGCAAGTTCATTCGTCCAGAGCTCCTTTGTATGCCACACGGCGCACCTTCTGTATAGAGGTGCGCTCAAGGGGCGTCTTCGACACGACAACTTTGCGCACGCGCTTGTAGTCGGCCAGCGCCGCGCAGCAATTCTGCACATGCGCGCGCGCCATCCTCACTACTTCATCCCACGACATCTCCTCGCCATGCGCGAGCGCCTTGAGGGCATCTTCGTCAGGATGCACCACGCAACCCACCTTTTCGCCGGGTACGCCGCCGGTCGTGTAGCCGACGACAACGCAATCCGCCACCAGCGGATCCGTGCCGATGCGCGCCTCCACCTCCTCAGGATAGATGTTCTTGCCTTCGCGATTTACTATGAGCGCCTTCTTGCGGCCGCGAATGCTGAGAAGCCCGTTCTCGTCCATCGAGGCCAGATCGCCCGTCTTCAACCAGTCCCCGTCAAACGCCTCCGCCGTGGCGGCATCGTTCTTCCAATAGCCCTTCATGGTTATGGGGCCTTTGACCTGGAGCTCGCCAACGCCTTGTTCGTTGGGATCGGCAAGGCGCACTTCTATGTTGGAGAGCTTTGCCCCTATCGTTCCGATCTTCGCGCACTTGGGCCCTGCGATCGACACCACCGGCGCGCATTCTGTGAGACCGTACCCCTCAAGCACCGTTATCCCCAGAGACTTGTACCCCTCAAGCACATGCTTGGGACAGGGCGCGCCGCCCACGATCATGAAGCGCAGCTTGCCGCCCAGCCCCTTCAACACCTTGCGCGCCACGATGCGCTTGAGGCCGATCTTCAGCAGAATGCCCGCGAGACGGGATTCTTTGAGCTTTGCGCCTATCCTGTCGTATATCTTCTCCGCCAACAGCGGCACGCTCATCACGACCGAAGGCCTGAGCATCTTCACGTCCTCGCCTATCGTGTAGAGGGAACGGACAAACTTCATCGTGCATCCCCTGTAGAGGGAAAGGACGAAATTCGTGCAAAAGGAAAAGGCGTGGAAGAGCGGCAGAACGACGAGAAGCGAGTCGGCGGAATCCACATTCTCGTTGAACACCTCATAGGCGCCGGCGATGTCGCTGAGAAAATTTCCGTGCGTGAGCATGGCGCCCTTCGGCTTGCCGGTCGTGCCGGATGTGTATATGACGGACGCCACATCGCCTGTCCGCGCCACATTCTCGCCGTACCATCCAGTCGGCTTCGCGGCACGCAGCGCATTGTAGCTGTGCACCTGCAGCGAACCGATCGGCGCATACGTCGCGCCTTCTTCGTCGCCAACCACCACAACGGCCCGCAGCGCGGGGAGCTTGGGGGCTATGGCGCGCATCATGTCCAAATGGGCGGCGTCGGTCGTGACTACAACGGATCCGGAGTCGGAAAGAATATACTCGATCTCTTCGTTGTGGAGCTTGGGATCCAACGGGACCACGCTAACGCCCGCACCGGAACAGGCAAGATAGACCTCTACCCACTCGGGACAGTTGGAAAGGATCACCGCGACGTTCTCGACGCGAGGCTTCAACGCAAATGTAGAGCCATACGCATCGCCCGTTTGGCGCACGCCCTCCATGAATTGGCTCCATGTAAGCGTGTGCCAGGCCTTGTCAGAACCAAAATGCTCAATCGCCGTCAATGACGGCTTCTTTTCGGCTAAATTCTCAAGTAGGGAACGAATGGTCATGCTATCCTTTCGTTTTACGCTGACATTTTATCAGATTTCGTCGCAACTCGCAAGGGTGGAGGATGTCATTCTTGACACAATCTGCTGCCAGGGGGCCTTGCGGAATTGTCTGGCCAAGAGAGAAAGGGAAAGGCGGGCGCGATCAGACGCCTGATCGGGAGATGCCGCAAGCTGTGAAAGACGACGATTGACGGCGTCGGACCAGAAACGGCGAAGGTAGTCTTCAAGAATGCGCTCCTGGGAAAGTTCAGAGAAGGCGCTACGGCTGGAGCCAAGGAGAATCTTGTCGAGCCATGCCGCCTCGGCGGCCGGAAGTTCCGAGCGAAGGGCCACAATCGAATCAGTGCCCGTCTCCGCCTCCGTGCGCCATGCTTTCACGAACCGGCGCGTGAATTCGTGCGCGAACAGATCGTATGGCGCGCACGAGGCGAGCACCGACGCCATTTCTGGATTTCGCTCGTTTTCGAACAGAAAAGCGCAAAACGCCATTTCCGTCTTCGATGGCGGATTATTCTCCGGGGCCGAGGCGTCTTCCACGGGATCGGGTCGGGACGCGCGTTCCGCGCGTCCGCGTTCATGCGCCACGACCTTGCCGTCCGGCAGTTTCCCGCTCTTGAGCTTTTCGAAATCTTCTTCCAATGCGGAGACCGGCAGGTTCAGGAGTCGAGCGGCCTCCGCCATCAAAGACGCGCGCATGATTGCCGATGCGCAGCGGGAAATCGTCTCGAGCGCGGCATAGGACACCCTTTTCACCGCGTCTATCTGATCAGGGTGGGCTTCATGCGCGCGCAGCGCAGTCACCTGATACGCGATTATGGACACGGCATCCTTGAGACGGTCGCCGAAATCGGCGGCACCATGCGAGCGCAGATAAGAATCCGGGTCTTCGCCCTGCGGCAGAACGGCTGCGCGCACCGGCGTGTCGAGCGCAAGGAAATCGCCGCCCGTGTGTATGAACGCCTTCTGCCCCGCCGCATCGCCGTCAAATGCCAACACAACGGATTCTGCATGGCGGCGCAGCAGTTTCGCGTGTTCGGCCGTAAATGAAGTTCCCAGAGACGCGACGGCCGTCGTGAAGCCGCAGGCATGGCAGCGTATAACGTCAATCTGCCCCTCGCACACTATCGCTTCGCGGCGAGGCGCTTTTACGATATTTGGAACGGCCTTGTCCAAGGCGTAAAGGATGTTCGACTTCTTGAATATGATCGACTCGGGCGAGTTCACGTATTTGCCGCCGCGCATTTTCGTCTTGTCGGATTCAAGCGTGCGGCACGAGAACGCCACCACGCGTCCCGCGCGGTCGTTTATCGGGAACACGAGGCGCCCCGCGAAAAGATTGTACCATCCGTCACCTCCGAAACGAGGTGGCTTGAGCACTCCTGCCGCCGAAAGCTCCTCCGGCTTGTAATGGTACTTCTCCGCCCATTTCAGCATGGCCGCCGACGACACCGGGGCATAGCCCAGCTGAAACCGCTCCGCGATTTCACCGTCAAGCTCGCGGTCCTTCAAGTAGGCGCGCGCGCGCGCGGCCTCTTTCGACTGATGCAGACAGCGGCGGAAGAACTGGGCAAGCTCCGCGTGGAGCGCGTAAAGCCGCTTGCGCAGCCCCGCCTGCGCGTCCTCCTCCTCTTCGATCTCGACTCCGCATGAGGCGGCAAGTTTCTTCGCCGCCTCGATGAACGTCAAGCCTTCGTGCTTCTGGACGAATTTGATGCTGTCGCCTGACTCGCCGCACCCGAAGCAATGGTAGAAGCCTTTTGACGGCTGTATGCTGAACGAGGGCGTCTTTTCATGGTGGAACGGGCAGCACGCCAAGTAGTTGGCGCCAGAACGCTTCAGCTTGATGCCATATGAGGAAATCAAGTCCGCAATGTCTATGCGGGCCTTGATTTCCTCAATGGCACTCTGGGGGATGGCAAAAGCCATTCCTTGTCTCAGATGTGTAATCCGGAATAAACCGGAGTGCGCGAAAAGCGCTTACTTCTTAGACGTGTCGGCAGCCTTCTTGACTTCCTTGGCTGCGGCATCTGCCTTCTTGGCCGCATCCTTCTGGGCGGCCTCGGCGGCCTTGCCAACGTCGGCGGCGGCCTTGGTGAGGCTGTTCTCCGCCTTCTGGGCAGGGGTCTCTTCGGAGCAACCCGAAACGATGACGGCGAGACCGCAGATGGCGGCAGCCGCGATAGCAGTGATGGTCTTCATTTTATTTTCTCCTTTTGTTTTGATCTGCTCAAGCCGCATCACACGAGCTTGGCAAGCTTTCGCGCCAGGCCCACATAACCGGCGGGCGTGAGGGCAAGAAGACGTTTCTTGTCCTCTGCTGGCAGTTCAAGTCCTTCGATGTATTCCCTCATTATGGCGGCGTTCACCCGGCGGCCGCGCGTGAGCTCCTTCAGCCGCTCGTAGGGATGATCCATGCCGACCTTCCGCATGACGGTCTGAATCGGCTCCGCAAGAACCTCCCAGTTCTGGTCGAGATCGGCGGCGAGCCGCTCTGGATTGACCTCGAGTTTGCCCAGGCCCTTCAATGTGGACTTGGCGGCCACCAGCGAGTAGCCGAACGCGACGCCCATGTTGCGCAACACGGTGGAGTCGGTGAGGTCGCGCTGCATGCGCGAAATCGGCAGCTTGCGCGCGAGAAACCCGAACATGGCGTTCGCAAGGCCAAGATTTCCCTCGGAGTTCTCGAAGTCTATCGGATTCACCTTGTGCGGCATCGTGGAGGAACCGACCTCCCCCTTCACAGTGCGCTGCTTGAAATAGCCCATCGAAACATATAGCCACACATCGCGGTCGAAGTCGAGCAGCACGGTGTTCCAACGGCACAGGGCGTCAAAAAGCTCCGCCATGCCGTCATGCGGCTCAATCTGTATCGTAAGGCGGTTCTGCTTGAGGCCAAGCCCCTCGATGACGCCGCGCGCAAGTTTCTCCCAATCGACTTTCGGGTAGGCGGCAAGATGTGCGTTGAAGTTGCCCACGGCGCCGTTCATCTTTGCCGGCATCGCCATGCGGCCAAGATCGGCCTCGCATTTTCCAAGGCGCGCCGCCACGACGGCAAGCTCCTTGCCCAGCGTCGTGGGCGACGCCGGCTGGCCATGGGTGTGGGCGAGCATCGGCACGGCGGCGAATTCGCGCGCCATGGCGGCGATCTTGCCCGAGACCGACTTCTGCGCCTCTCGAAGGACATTCATGCCGTCGCGCAACATCAGCGCATGGGCCATGTTGTTTATGTCCTCGCTTGTGCAGGCGAAATGGACGAATTCGGAACGCGACGCGAGCGATGTGCCGGCGATCTTCTCCTTTATGAAGTATTCAACGGCCTTCACGTCATGGTTGGTCGTCTTCTCGATGTCCTTCACTCGCTGAGCGTCCGCAACGGAGAAATCGTCTCCGATTGCCGCCAGCCGCTTTTCTTCGGACTTTGAGAGAGCCTTGGCCTCCGCCACGCCAGGATGCGCGCATAAGGCCTTCAGCCAGGCGCATTCCACCTGCACACGCCGCTTGACGAGGCCGTATTCGGAGAATATGCCTCTCAGTTCCTCAATCTTCGCTCCATAACGCCCGTCCAACGGCGAGAGCGCAGTCAATGTATCAATCATGGCCATCTGGTTTTCCCTTGCGGCCAATATTATACCATATTTCGTCCGCCGTGTGCGGACATCACGGCTACGTGGACGGGCGCACCCCCTAGTCCCGCTTACCGGACCTGTTCAGCGACAGGCCCTTGAGAAGCATCGCCTTGCGGTCGGTTTCCCCGGTCGCCTTTATCCACTTCCCGATGGTGTAGTTCTCGTCGTGGTCGCATTCGACACTCCACGGCGGCCACTCGCGGTAGGCGTGGTAACACCAATCCCATCCGTACTCCTCGAACACCGAGATCGCATCGCGGATCCACTTGTCCGCTCCCTTCGTCCACAGGATGCAGCTGAACTCGCCCACGCAGAACTTCGCGCCGGGATGCGCCGTCTGGAAGTCGATGTACTGCTTCAGGGCCACGCGCATCTGCTCCCTGTCCCAATACACGCCGTCGATGTAGCCGGGATAGCTCCAGCGGATCTGGTTGCTGCCTCCTCCCACGCCGAAATGCGTCAGCGTGTGCGGAGAATAGAAATGGGGAGAGTAGATCACGTTCTCGCCCTCGTACCAATGCTTGACGGACTCCATCATGAACGGAGTATCCGCATCAATCTTCCGCACGTCGGCCATCACCTCCAGGCAGACGCGCTTCCACGTTTCCGGCGCAACGGACGGCTCATTGAGTATATCGTAGGCATACGTCGCGGGATGGTCCTTGAACCTCGTCGCGATCATGCGCCACGCCCTGCGAAGGTCGGCGGAATCGTAGTCCGCGGGAAGCACGTTCGACCCGTGCTTCGTCGCCTTGCACTTCGGCCCCGCATGAAGGTCGATGATCACCTTCACGCCGTGCCGCTGGCAACGATCCATGACGTCGCGCACCCATTCGAGCTTCTTCTCCAGCACGGCGAACCAGTCTTCCATTGTCTCGGAGTTCCTGAAGTCGGTCCCGCCTATCTGGAGACGCACGAGATTCGCGCCCCATGCGTCGGCGAGATTCGCGATGGAATCCTCGCCCATTTCGTTGCCGCTCATCACGCCACGCCGTCCACCAAGCCTGGGCTTGTCCGCGTATGGTCCGCGCGGTATGCGCTTCGCCGCCTCGTTCGCCGGCGGGACGACCGCCTCGCCGTCCGGAGCCTCTTCGGCGCGGTACACGCGAACTGAATCGACCCAGAACTCGCCGGGGGCGAGTTCAATGCCGAGCACGAATGAGAATCCCTCGGCCGTTTCGGGGATCGACTGCACCTTGATCCACGTCTTCCAGTCAAACGTACCCAACTCCGTGGGAAGCTGCGGGAACACCTTCCTTGCATTCGGCTTTGGATTGAACGGAAACATGACCTTCGGCCCGGTGAAGTGCTGCGGTCCCCGCTCGATGCCAACGCCCTTCACGTCGGCCTCGATCTGCACGATGCCGGAAAGCTTCACGTCCGGCACGATCATCACTTTGGCGGACTGCTTTTCGTTCAACGTCCTGAAGAAGAGCGCTCCATCGCCCGACTTGCCGTCGTTCGGGAGGTACGCGATGCCGGAAACCGCATCGCCCAACCGGCGATCCGCCACGCCGTGCTTCGCGGCTTCTGCCTGCGTGAAGTCGCACTTCCACAGAAGCTCGCCCTTACGGTACGCCGCCTCTGCCGAAAACGAGGCGAGCATAGCCGCCACGATGACGCAGCCGCGCAAACGCGCTGCAATGCGACAGTCGGACTTTATGCATAAAGAACGAAACATAGCGCATATAGTATACCAAATTTTAGGGGGCGGTGTTGGTGAAATATGGCAAGGATTCGGAGTGAGCAATCACCGGAAGACTATCGTTGTGCCGCTGGCGTAGAAGAGTTCCTGGCTCCTGTTGTCCGCTGAAAGCTGGACGCGCCAGTGCAGCGCACGTGCAGCCGCATCCAGTCGCACGGGAGCAACAACTACAGCGCCCCAGCTGGAATCACAGATACGTCCGACGAAAGCGGAAGCGAACGCTCCGCAAGGCACACGACCGCGCCGTGGCCGATCGGCAGGCCGAGTTTTGCTGCCTTCACGAACGCTTTCACGTCGGAAAGCCGCGGGCTGGCCGTTTTCTTCACCTCGACCGGATCGAGCACACCGTCGTGCCCGATCATGATGTCGATCTCCGCCCCCGCCTTGTCCCGGTAGAACCACAGGTGCGGTTCGCGGGCGACGTTGCGGTAGCGCTTCAGGATCTCACACACGACGTATGTCTCCAGCATCGCGCCGGCCATCGCCCCCGCCGCCAGCGTCTCCGGAGACGTCCACTCCGTCAGGTAGCAGCACAGCCCCGTGTCCGTGAAATACAGTTTCGGCGTCTTGACAATCCGCGAGGTGACGTTGCGCGAGTATGGACGCAGGAGATAGACGAGGCCTGACATGCCGAGAACGCCGAGCCAGTCCCGCGCCGTTGTCGCAGAGATTCCGACGTCCCGCGCCAGTTCGGCAAGGTTGAGCAACTGGCCCGTCCTTGCGGCGGTGGCCTTGAGAAACGTCAGAAAACGCTCCTCGTCCGTCACTCTGGTAAGATCGTGTACGTCGCGCTCCACGTAGGTGCGCACATACGACCGGTAGAACATCTGCCAGTCGCCGTCATCATCCGCAACCAGCGCGGGGAATGATCCTCGGTGGATACGCCTATACACGGGGACGAGTCCGTCGAATTTCATGTCTGGACAAGGCTCGGACGACGTGCTGAAAACTCCGTCGTCCGTCCGTCCCGTCTCCTCCCCCTGTGAAATGCCCATCAGGTCCATGAGCGCTACGCGACCGGCAAGGGACTCGCCTACGTCGCGCATCAGGTGGAACTGCTGCGATCCGGTGAACCAGAACATCCCACGCCTGCCGGGATTACCGTCTATCTCCATCTTGACGTAAGGCAGAATCTGCGGCGCATACTGGATTTCATCTATGGTCACGGGCGGACGGAACCTCTGCATGAACAGCCCCGGATCCCTGCGTGCCAAGGCGCGGATGTCAGGGTCGTCAAGCGAGACAAATTGCCGGCTCTCATCCGCCGCAAGCTTGAGAAGCGTCGTCTTGCCAACCTGCCGCGCTCCGCACACCATCAAGGCCGGAAACCGGTCTGACGCCTGCCTTACAGTTGACAATGCAGTCCGTGGTATCGTTTTCATGCATTCATTCTATCATATCCCCTTGCAGAGCGCAATGCTTTTCGGGCAAATCGTCGCTCGAACCGTCGATTTGCCCAGTTCTATGTCGTCATCGGGGGACGATGACTGTCAGCGTTCTTTTTCCAGTTGTCATGGCCGCACTCCTTCGACGAGGCGGAAGGTGAAGATCACGGGCGAATGGTCGGAGACCTCCAGCGCGTCCTGCGAGCGATCGACGACGAGCGCGATCGGCGCGACGCCGTTCGTCGTGTAGTGTACGTGATCGAGCGAGTTCTTTGGATCGCCAGCCTCGGGACGAATCCAGCCGCGGAAGTTGCCAAGCGCGTCGCGGCGGGGATCGCCGTGGTGGGACGAATATTCCGAGGCACCGGGGGTCGTGTACTGCGCGTCGGCATAGCCCGCCTTCTCCCAATCGGGAAGCGGCGTGAGCAGCCCATCCTCCATCTTTGCGCGCGTGCAGTTCAGATCGCCGCCGCCCACCACGGGGCAGTTGTACTTCTTCTGCAGTTCGGACATCTTCGCGAGCAGTTCTCGCGCGTTCCGGACGCGCATCTCCTGGTCTTCCGGCTTCTTCCACATCCACCAGAGGTGCGTGGAGTATGCAATCAGCGTGCGGCCCGTCGCCTTGTCGCGGAACACGCCCCAGCCGAAGCCCTTTGAGCCTTCGGGGTTGTCCTTGGCGGCGTAGATGTGCGTGCCGCCCTCGACGAGATCCAGGCGGCTCTTGCGCCAGAGTATCGGATTGTATTCCATTTTGGGATTCCCCTCGTTGCGCACGACGCCGTAGTCCGCGGCCAAGTCCCTGAACAGACGTGATTTCCAGAAGTTCGGCGTCACCTCCTGCATGCCCACGAGATCCGGCGCGTTGCGCAACACATATCCGGCCTCCTTGAGATCGCGCTCGAACACGGGATTGCCGAAATAGTCGCCCCAGATGTTGAAGCACATGTACTTCAGCTCGCCGCGTGCGGCCGCGTCGCCCTTTCCGAGGCAGGCCAGCTGCAGGCCGTCCGAAAGGAAGTCGCGCGTCACGTCGTCCACGAGCGAGAACCTGTTGCCGTCGTTGGGCGTGGAGAGATAGTTCCACACGCACCATGGGATGCCGGCTTCCTTGCAAACCGCCACCACGTCGCGCATGTAGTCCACGCGAGCCATCGGGTTCATGTGGCGAATCGTGCCGAACTCGCCGTTCCAGAGGATCTTGTCGGGATGTGCGGCGGCCCAATCGACGGCCGGCTTCAGCGCCTTGCGCACGTAGTCCGTGCCCGGATACGGCACGTCGGCGTTGGAGTATAGAGGTCCCGCCTGCAGCACGCCGCGCTGGTGCGTGAAGCCGTGCGGATCATACATGTGGAATGTGTAGACGACGCGCGGATCGTCCCATACGCGCAGATCCTTGAGCGTTCCCGGCGAATTCCAGCAAGTCGAGCCCATCACGACCCAGCGATCCGGATTCTTAGCGCGAATCGCCCTGAGCGTTCGATCCGCCAAGTCGTTCCACTTCTTTGGATCGACATTCCGCACTTCGTTCAGCAGCTCGAATGCCAAACCTGGGAAATCATGGTAACGGCGTTCGAACTCGACCCAGAGATCGATGAATCGCTGTTGGAGACCTGGATCGTCCAGCAGCTCAACCTTCTCCTTGATGTCGCAGTAGTTTCCTACGGCCTTGTGAAGATTGAGAACCGCGTTAATCTTGTGCTTGCTACACCAGCCGATGAAATCGTCTATCTTGCGGAACGTGCGCTCGCGGTACTTGCCGGGCGCCTCCTCTAGCACGATCTGGTCGAAGCCGAGGCGGATGTGGTCGAATCCCCACTTCTTGATGCGCGCCACGTCGCCCTCGGTGATGTACGTGTCGAAGTGCGCGAGATCGCCCTTCGTGATGTCAAGGCGCTTGCCTTCGGGCAACACGTTGAACCGTTTGTAGTTCGTGAGCCATCCGCCGATGCCCATGCCACATGTGAAGCCCGGCCACTCCTTCGCCACGGTGCTTCCCACGAGCGCCAGCACAACGCCGGTAATCAGACCGGCAATGGTGTTCCTGTTTTTCATCCAAGTTTCCTATCGTTGAATCGTGGGCGTATTATAGCACAATTCGGTCCGCTCATGCAAGGATTCGGCGGGAGATCGCCTCGGCAAATTCGCCCGGCACCTCCGCCTCTGCCGCGAAGCGCGACCAGGCGCGCACTGCGTCTTTCACCTCGTCCAGCACCGCGCGCGCCTTGCGCTCGCGCATGTTCGCGAAACGCGCGCAGGCGAGGATGTCCTCGTCCGTGACGCCGATGCGCCTGCCGTTCACGGACATCTGGTGCCGCGACGTCCAGTCCCCCTCCGGATTGTACGCATAGCATTCGTCGTACGCCGGCGCGAGGAACCACTCGCCGCTGCGGTCCATCAGATAGGCGATGTTCTTGACATGGTCGTCGCAGTTCCACGCGTGTACGTTGAACGCCATGCGTCGGAAGAGCTGTTCGTACGCGCGCGCGTCGTTCACGACCCTGCGCGTGACGTCAAATGCGTCTTCGTAAGAATAAATGGCAGGATTGTTGAAGTCATAGTGCGCAATCGCGCCAAGCGTCTGCGCATGAAGCTTGCCGCCGTCAGCGAGCCGGTCGAAGCGTCGCGTCATGAAGTGACGCTTGTTCCACAGGCGGCATTCCGTCATCTCTATCCCGGCAGCACGCGCCATGAGGTGGTAGGCGTATTCCACACGCCCGTAACCCCACTTGTCATCGCCTTCCTTGTCGCCGTTCCCGGTCAAGCCGTCGAACTTGATAAGCCAATAGCCGAATCCTTCCGGGAGCGCCACCTGCCCGGAGCGCACTTCGCCCGTAGCCTCGTTCCATCCAATGAGCGCCTTTGCCCGCGCGCCGCCGGCGGACGAACCGACCCTAAGGATAGAAGAGTACTCGTTCATGCCCGGCACAAGCGACGCCTGAGCATCCTCGCGCATCTTCAGAACCCTGTCCGCAAGCTCCGAAAGCGCATCCACCGTCAGCCGCTCGCTCACATCCTCTTTTGAGAGCAGAGCGGGCTTGTACTCCAGTGCGCCCATGCCGCGACGTCCGGCATAGCAGAGCCGATCCACGGCGTTCAGATCCTCGGGACGTTTCCCCTGCTCCCTTAACCACGCCGCAATGACCTTGTTGCCGAATTTGTCAGGGAGAGAATCCGCAACGAGTCCCGGCAGACCGTGGAACGATCTCACGGGAAGGTCGGGAAACTCGAATACCGTCGCCGACAGCGGCATCCTGAGCGGCGAGACCTCCACACCCATCTCGCGAAACTCGTCCGTGTACTGGAACTTCGCGATTGGACTCTCGTCGGTCAGAAGAACCGTCCCGATGTGCGTTCCCCAGAGATAGACGTTTGCCGTGTTGTGCATCGCCTACCTCCCTCCTGCGGACACTTCGTCGCCCCAGCGCCTGACAGTCTTGCCGCCCCGCCTGGAACGAACTCGCTCAGGCAATGATTGCTTTTCAAGTTCCGCCGCCTGAAGCGGCGTCAGCGACGGTTCGGGCAACACAACCGAAAGACGATTGAGAACATTAAGACACCTTAAGACGGAAAGGAAAGAGTCCAGATGAATTCCGCCCGCGCCGTTCTCGAGCCGGGAAAGAGCATATCGGGAGATTCCGGCCTTCGCGGCCAACTCGCTCTGCTTTATCTTGGCTGATATGCGCAGATACGCAATTCTACGCCCCACTTCTTTCAGGAGTGCAACATCATCCAGTAGCTCGATCGATGCCGCGACGCCTTTTTTTTGTGACATTATAGCCATAGAATCCCTTTCATGTGCCATTTTTGAGACATATTAAACCATATTCTCTGGCGAAAGGCAAGTACCATTTCGGATTCACCACGCCAGGAACCCCGTATGGTGTTTTACCTAGCTATCGGCACTGGGCGATATATGCGTCGATGTCGGCGCGGAAATCATCGCGGAGTGCTTGCCGGCGGAGGCGCAAGGGCGGCGGCAAGGGCACAGGAAGAACAGTCTGGGTGGACCGCGAGGCAGAACTCGCGATGGATGTGCAGAAGTCCCTGTATGAAAAGTCCGTTGCCTGAATATAGCGCAGGATTATGGTCACGGCCGAAAAGGCGAAATGCCGCAAGGCGAACAGGCGATGAAACATCCTCCGGCAATATCCATTCGGGGACATCGCCGAGACGGCCTTCCGCCAGAGCGAAAGGCACGATCACATTCGCGATGATCGCGCCGGCGCGACGATAACCTAAAAGACCTGATTCGCATAATATGTCCGCAGCGGAACGCTGCCCTTTCTTCGTTGAAAGATCGCATGCCGCAAGGCGTCTGCGAAGAGCAGGCCCCTGGCTGAAAAGCGCGGCGGCTGCCTTGAGGCGGCGTTCCGGAGAATTGCTGGGCCGCACGTTCGCCCGCCGCCATGGCCTATCCTGCGTTACCTTCATGTTCACTATGCATGCGAGAACGGTCTCGGCGCAATCAGAATCTGCCGGCAGGTCTTTCCATGGCATTTCCGCCGCAATGTCTCGGAATGGAAACGCATTGTACTTGTAGCCAAGCGATGCGAACACCTCTTCGTAGAAAAGCTGATCGGGCGAAACGCCGCCCAGGAGAATCGCCTCAATCCGACATGCCTTTCGCATGATTCGCGCGCGCCCGGCGGCAAAAAGAACCGCACGCGAATCATCAGGTCTATTGCAAAGCGCCTTTTCGCATGGACGCTGGTCTCGCGGGATGAAAGCGAATGGATACGCTCCAACGTCTATCTTCGCAAGATCGAAACCGTCGCGGCACACCGCGAACTCGCCGATGCATAGACTCATGCAACCTCGCGGCAAGCCAGACGGCGGAGATCCTGCAAACCAGGTGACGTGCAATATCACATTGGAATATCGTGGGTCGGACGAATGGCCATGCTCCATCCACTCGACAGGATCAATGTGTATCTCAACGTCGCCCACGATTCTTCTTCGCCCCGCTCCGATCTCCAGCACGGCATTCTTGAAATCCGGGCCTGCCTCAAGGTTCCATGCGCCAGGATCAAGAACATGCAACGCTTCGCCACCTGTTGTGCGCAGGTTCTGCGGACGGAGCGCGGCGTCATACCACACAGCCTGCACTTGGCGTTCCGAGACGCCTCTAGCTTCGAATAGATCTAGTTTCATTTCTCGATTCCAAAGATGTCTGCGCCGGCGGACAGCCGGAAGGAAGCTCGTCGTCAGGACATAGGCGGTCTTCAAAATGCATCCCGTCCGCTCGGCGCAGTCATCTTCCAGAGAGATTTAGAATGGATCGTTTGCGGCGACCGGAGTCGCAACCTGGACGTTGTCGTAAGTCTTTGCGCGTGGAACGACCTTCGGAATGCCGAATGCTATGACGCCTGCCGACTGTTCAAGCGCAAGCATGAGGAAGAACGCCTCGGATGGATCGAACGTGAAATAATAATGAGTCTGTTCGCCGTCGTTCGGCTTTCTCCAGATGTCGAACGCATACCCCGGGCGTGGCTCTATGCGATGTTCGAACTTGATGACGGTCGTGGCCGTGCTCGAACGATGGAAGAGTCCCTTGCCATCCGCGATGTTCTCCTGTATGCCGCGCATCACCTGCAGTATCTGGGAAAGATCGGAAGCGTCAAGTTTGAACACTCCCCTGTTCACCCAGTCAAACGATGGCATTACCACATTCCCCGGTGCGCGAGAGCCAATGGTCTTCTGGCGGGCGATGGTCAAGAATACGCTTCCGGCAACTTCGTCATGCGCCGGATGAAGTTCCATCTGCAGCGCGCTGCCGTTGCCTTTGGCGTTTGCGTGATAGTACGAAAGCCTCGGACGATATCCGGTGGCGCTTTCCGTCTTTTCGATTGCTTCGTTCATTTTCGTTTCCTTCTATTTGGTTGCTGTTGATTCGCCTTCCACGCGGAAGACGCCAATATTTAACCAAAAAGAAGGAAACGAATTGTCAAGCTACTGTAAAAGTATTGTAAAAGTATTGTAAAGAAAAAGTGAAAATAATGTAAAAGGTGATGATATTCTAGTTCTCTCTAAACCGATAGCCACCTGAGCGCACGGTCTCGATGCAGCGGGAGGAAGCGCCGAGAAGTTTTCGCACCTTCAGGACAGCCATGTCGACCGTGCGGGTCGTTGCGCCTACACGCATTCCCCACGCCTTGTCTATGAAAAAGTCGCGGCTGAGCACTATGCCTGGATTCTCCGCGAAAGTGCGCAGAACGTTTGCATCTTGCGGCGTGACATTCTGTATGCGCCCCGTCGAGAGATTCTTCAGTTCCAAACGCTGCATGTCAAGTTCATGTTCTGCAATTCTGAAGATGTTCCTTGGCTGCTTTTCGTTCGATGCACGGGACGTTCTTCTAAGCAGCGCCGCAACGCGCGCGACAAGTTCCTGAGCTCCAAACGGCTTTGTGAGATAGTCGTCGGCGCCGATGTTCAAGCCATGAACCTTGTCTATTTCCTCGTTTCTCGCAGTAAGAAAAAGAATTGGGATCGTCTTGTCTTCTTCACGTATCTCAAAGCATACCTCGAAACCGTTCTTCTTGGGCATCATGACATCAAGGATCAATAGATCAGGACGACTCTCGCGATATGCGGACATGACCGAATCTCCGTTCCGCACCACGCGAACGGAATGCGATTCGCATTCAAGGATGTCCTTCACGACGTCCGCAATGTTCTTTTCGTCTTCAGCTAGAAGAATTGATGACATGGATGTTGCAGGTTTAGAATGATGAAAGCTGGATGATCTCGGCGCGGCGGGCGGCAGCCCACTCGGCCACGTCTATGCCGGAAGGCATTGCGCCTGTTACGTATTTTGACCCGCATGCACCGCAGCATGCACCATCATTAAGCGGCGCACCGCAGACTGGACAACGTGTTTCAAGCACTTCCCCGCAACATGCGCAACGAGTGCCGCCGTTTGGAGATGCCTTGCCGCGAAGCGTCTTGAAATAGAGCCTGTCCCCAACCATGTATGGTATGTTCGACGGGCAATTTGCATCCGGACAAAAACCTCGCACGGCAATTCCCGGAACGACTATCTGCTCCGGCGGATTCTCCTTGACCTTGGCAACTGGATCCAACGACACTCCAAGCTTCTCTGCAAGTTTCTTTACGATGGAATCGCCAAGTTTCGTCGAATCACCATTCTCGAATGCCGAAAGAGCTGGTTGCTTGCAGCCAACCTGACCGGCGAGGAGAGACTGCGATAGTCCCTTCTCCTTACGCGCCTCCTTGAAACGAAGGCATATTTCAGCGTCAAGATTGGCCATTTTCCACCTATTGTCGGTTGCGTCCTATAGTATGCCCTTTTCGCATTGGCTTGGCAAGGGGGTATTTATAAACAGTTATCAACAATATTATCACAAGTCAAGTTATAAACAGTTGTTGATAAGTGTGTTTATAACTTTTATTATAAACAGTTTGTTATATTCTGTTGATAATCATTCGGGGGTGGCACTTGTCTTCAATCGGCAATCTGGATAGACAAAAAGTCTGCAGTCTATCGGACCGTTGAAGAACGGAACTCTGTGCGAATAATAAAGCGGCACTACTCTTGATAAATCCGGATTTCCCGTTATAAGTCCGCCTGTGTAGCCAGCGCACTTTTCCGCCATGAATCTGCCTATGCGGTCGTATATGGGCGTAAGTTCCTCCACGGTGCCAAGGCGGATTCCATATTCAGGATTGAAAAACACCACTCCCTTTTCGCCTTGTGGAACCGGGGTATCGCCGAAATCGCAATCCTTGAATGTGATCAAATGGCTTACTCCGGCGGCGTGGGCGTTTATCTGCGCGTTTTGTACGGCATCGGGAGAAATGTCGGTTGCGATTATCTTGGGCAGATCGGTTTTGTTCTCATTCTCGGCCGCCTCGATCAGCATCTCTTTCCAAATCTGCTCGGGAGTGGCCCCGAATCGTTGGCGAGACGCCACTCGCGGCGCTGATTCGCCAGGTATCATCTGCTCCCAGCCGAGTACGCTCATGAACGCGAAACGGGAGCGAAGGGATCCTGGAGCGCGATTCAAGGCAAGAAGAGCCGCTTCAATGGCGGGAGTTCCGGATCCGCACATCGGAGATATGAAGGGAGATTTTCTATTCCATCTCAAAGCGGCAATGCAGCAAGCGGCAAGAGTCTCCTGCATCGGTGCGGAGCCAGGTATTTTTCTATATCCACGCTTTGAAAGCGGCGCGCCGGTCGTGTCTATGTATATTATCGCGCGATCCTTCTCCCAATGGAGGAACACGGCTCCACCTTTATCATAGTCACCTCCCGAATCAGGGCGTCGGCCGCGTTTCATGCGGATTCTATCGCATATGGCATCCTTAGTGACAAGCGACGGCAGCCGCGTGTCGCGGATGGTGTTGTTGTAGACTATGGACGTTACGGAGAAATATCCATCGGGAGCGAAAATATTCTCCCAATCTATCGATCCGACCTTTTCGTATAGTTCGCGCACATGGCGGCATGTCGTGCGCAGGAGAGGAACCAGAACGCGATGGGCAGTCCGCAGGCAAAGGTTCAACTTTAGAACATCGCGCATGTTGCCTTCGACCACAACTATGTTGTTAGTCTTGTCGATAGGCTTATAGCCCAAAGAGCGCACCTCTTCCTCAACCCAAGGTTCAAGGAACTTGGCGCAGGAAAGTATGATGGGGTACTTCTTGTCTGTCCAAAGCCTCATGGCAACAATCCTTCCGAGCCTGCCTTTTCACCTTCGGAAGCGAACGGATTTTCAAATCCCGTCAGCTAACCCGCAAGGGCATCATCACATAGAGGAAAGGAACCGAGCACTTTATCATCGCCGGCTTTGTTCCGTCATTCAACTCTATGATAACCTCGTCTTCGTCGATGGCTTTGAGAGGATCCATTACAAATCCCGGGTTGAAGACTATCTCTATTTTCGGTCCATCGTATTTTATTGGAACAAGATCGCGGGCCTCGCCTACATCCGATGCGGCCGAAGTAACCGTCAGCTCGTTGGAATCGAAAGTGAGGCGCGTGGAATTGGAGTCGTCGATCATCATGACGCTGACGCGGTCGAGGGCATCCAGCAAAGGCTTTCGCTCTACGATCACGCGCTGGTTGCACGCCGTCGGGATCACCTGGCGGTAATTAGGATAAACTTCATCGAGCAGTTTCGAGTATATGCGCGTATCGCCAAGATTGAATGAGACCTGGGACTTTTCAACGGTGATGGAAACATCTCCATCAGTGGAAAGAGCACGCTGAAGTTCCGTCACAACCTTGGTGGGCAGGACCAGGTCGCGTTCTTCGCTCGCCGGGAATTCCAGCTCATGCTCAATCAAGGCAAGCCGACGACCGTCAGTCGCGACCATCGTGAGTTTTCCTTCACGAAAACTCGCCAGAACTCCCTTTAAAGTCTTGCGAGTGTCGTCCTGCGATGCCGCAAAAGCCGTTTTGCGCAGCATTTCGCGAAGTGTCATCTGGGGAAGCGTATATGCAAACGCCTCACCGTCCACAGGCAATGCGGGAAAGTCCGATACAGGCATGCCTGCAAGCTTGAAAACCGCAGTCCCGGCAGAAATCAGGGCGCGATCGTCAGGGCCAACGTCCAACTCTATGACGCCCTCGGCGGCCTTGGCGATCGTATTGAATAGAAGTTTGGCCGGCAAGGTGGAGGAACCCTCGATTACCACTTCGCAATCTACTACCGAACGTATGGACAGATCAAGATCTGTCGTGGTGAGGAAAAGCTGTTTGTCCTTCGCCTCAAGAAGAACGTTCTGCAATATCTGCAGAGACCCTTTAGCTGCGGCAATGTTCTGAACTTTCTTGAGGGACTCAAGGAATTTGGCGCGAACTATTTTTATCTTCATTTTTTCTCTCTCCACACTATGCTGGGAAACAGACTTATATTTTACCCTAATTGTGTTGTGGTTGTAAAGAATGAATAACAGTATTATTTATGCTGTTCACAATGTCAATAAGTTCTTTGAAGCCGCCAAAATCAGGTGTTCCGTCATGGTCATGACTGTGCATAATTCAGTAGATGGAATTTTGCTTCTTATGAGATTCTCCGACTTTGGCATTTTTTGTTCACAACTATTCCACTTCTGCACATCATTTCGACAAGAAGCGAACATGAAGTTCATGCCAGCACATCCGACATCTTCCGTCCAAGCCTTGTGGTTATCTCCTCAAGGGCGCTCATCAATTCAGGCTCGACATCGATGCGTTTTTGGATGTTGCCTGCTCCATGGTGAACCGTAGAATGGTTTTTGCCAAAGGCCTTTCCTACCGCCGGCAAAGAGCATGTGGTTAGCTTGCAGGCAAGGAACATCGCCATTTGACGAGCCGTGACCAGAGGCTGTGTACGTTCTGGAGATAGGATTGCAGGAACCGTGACTCCGTAAAACTCTGCTGTTTTCGCTATGATCTCATTGACTGAAAGATTGCGAAGCGACTTCTCCTCCTCTATCAGATCCTTCATCAAATGCTTCAATATTTCAGGAGTGAGCGGAATCTCGGAATTACTTTCCAAAAAAGCAACGGCTATGCTCAATGCCCCTTCCAGAGCACGAACGTGGGACCGGATGTTCTCAGCTATCCAACGCTGCACGTCATCAGGAACCACAAGATTCGCCGCCTTCACCTTCACTTTGATGATGGCCAGACGCGTTTCGTAGCTCGGGGCCTCAACTTGCACTACCGTTCCCTGCTGGAAACGCGACAAAAGACGACTTTCAAGACCTGCCAGATCCTTGGGCGGAACATCGCTCGTAAGCACCACGCGCTTGTTGTAGATCATCAGCTGCGTGAAAGTGTTGAAGAATTCCTCTTGTATCTTTTCCTTGCCGGCGATGAACTGTACGTCGTCTATCAGAAGAACATCGACATTTCGGTAACGCGCGCGGAACTCGTTTACGGAGGCATTGGCAAGTGCTTCTACATATTTATTAAGGAACGTCTCCGACGTTATGTAGCATACGGCCTTTTCTGGATTCTTCGTGTTTATGTAGTTGCCTATCGACTCCATCAGGTGAGTTTTTCCAAGCCCCGTGCCTCCGTATATGAACAGGGGATTGTAGTTGTTCGTCTCAGGATTTTTTGCAACGGCCGTGGCTATGGCATACGCGAAAGAGTTTGATGGACCGCGAACAAAGTTTTCAAAGGTATACAGCGGATCGAGGGGCAGGGTAGACGAGAAAAGCGGAGTTCTTGGCGCGGAAGAAGCAGTGGCGGCGGCAGTCTCCGCGCGTTGCTGCTGAGCACCATACATCTTCGGAGTAGGGCGAAGCGGAACGGCATCGGAATCAACGACGAACTTCACGGTCGTGTTCGCAATTCCCATTGCATCAAGCGCCCTAGATATCAGCTTGGAGTAGAGAGGAGTGAACCATTCAACCTCTGTCTCTCCAGAAACTCCTATTCGATATTCGCCGTCAACTAGCTTGTGCGAAACGAACTGCGGAAAGAAGCGTTCCATTTTGCTTCTCTCCTCTTCGCTTTCCATCATGCCGCGGCAGAAGACAATGACCTTCTTCCAAAGATCGGCTTCATTATTTTCTACTTGTTCGGACATTGCCTATTCCCTCAAAATTTGACATGTCAATATTGAACCATATTTTGGGTGCTTTGCCACGCAGAAAAAATCATATGCTATTGACAACTTATGAACAAGTTTTGTTCACAACTATTTACGGTCTTTGAAAAAGAGTCTCATTTCCTTTTCGGTGCTGCACTTCAGAAGTTCCTCGTATGCCGATCCCTCGCGAAGGACGTGCGCTATATACGCCATGAACTGTAAATATGGACATTGTTCAGTTTCAGGAGCCAATGTAAGCACGATGATTTGAAGCATTGAATGGTCTATGGTCTCATAGTCCGGAATCACGCCGTTTTCATTCTCGGAGTTATCGACAATTGCAACTGCCCCCATGATTCCGTCAACTGCATCGGTTCTCCCATGAGGCAGGGCAATGCCGTGATCCATTCCCGTGGACATCGAATTTTCACGTTTGAAGACAGCTGCTTTGGCTGCCTCTATGTTCTTGACGTGTCCCTTGTTGGCTTCGGCGACGGCTTCAACGAGTTTCTCTATGGCCTCATTCTTGTTTGTGGCCTTGAAAGAGGGTATCATCACAAAGTTAAGAACATGCTTCGATATCGAAGATGGGGTCTTTTGCATTCCGGTAGCGTCCTGCACCATTGCATTGACAATCTCTTTTTTAGTGATGGGCTTGGAAAGCGTACTGGCAAGGTGTATCATGTCGCTTACGACTTCTTCCCACGCTTTGCTGAATATCTCCTCCTCATGAGGCGTGCATTCCACGAAAATCTCCTTGCCTTTTCTGGTAAAAGAGAGCTCCATGTCATCTTTTGTTATTTCCCAAATGCTTGTGTAGTTGTCTTCCATCAGACGGGTGGCGAAAAATCCCTCGCTGCGGAATGCGTCAATGAGCTTGTCGAACATTATGTTCGCTATTTCGCCTTCCGGCATTTTGAAATGGACTGTGCGCGAGTTCTCCATTGAATCCTTTGGATGGCGGACTCCTTTTTTCTTTGGCAGGAAAAGCGCAACTAGCGCAGGCGGCGCTATCACGGTGGTCACAAGAGTCATCAGAATGCCTATGCCGAATATCTCCTGCGAGAGGAAACCGTTGGAGAGGCCGAGGCCGGCGATGATGAGCGCCACTTCTCCACGTGGCACCATGCCTGTCCCTATACGCAGGCCGCCCAGGATGTTGAATCCGCAGAACCAGCTGGGCAAGGCACAGCCGAACACCTTCGCGAACACTGCAAGAGCTGTGTATATTGCGCCGAACACCAGAACGGGTTTGGACATCAATGCATCCACATCCACCATCATGCCCATCACGCAGAAGAATATCGGAACAAGGAACGTATAGACGGGTGCGAGCGTACTCTGGATCATGTGCTTTAGATCCGTGCGAGAAAGCGCCAATCCAACCACGTATGCGCCGATTATCATAGCAAGGCCCATGTACTCGAAGAACCCTGCAAGAATCATGGATAGTCCGAAAGCAAGCGTGGCGATAGCCTGTTCGCTCTTGAAGAGCTTGAGAAGCCAGGCGATCTTCCGCGCGAACATTACCCCTATAAACGTGGCGCCAAGCCATACGCCGAAAGCCTTGACGGCGACCATTCCGATTTTTCCCCAGGGAACTCCAGTCGCTTCGCCGCCGGAAGAAGCCGCTATCGTGGCGGCAATTATTCCGTTGCCAATTGCCAACACGATCAAGCCAAGCACATCGTCTATCACGGCGCCCGCCATTATGGTTACGCCTTCCTCGGAATCCATCTTTTTGCGTTCAGACAGGATCCTGGCTGTTATGCCCACGGAAGTGGCAGTGGACATTATGCCCATGTACATTGGCGCCGCCTGCATGATTGCCTGCCCGATGGGGATCGACGTAAGAAAACCGAATTTGGCCGGGAAGAAATGAGGGAGAAGATAGACCGCGCAAAGATCGCCCAGGAGAAAGCTGAATATTACTCCGCCTAGACCCACCATAGATCCTACGAACGAGTATTTGAGGAACATCTTGAGATTCGTCTCGAGGCCGGACAGGAAAAGGAGGATTATCGATGCCAATGTGGCGATGCCATATAGAGCGGGGCTCGTCGCATCGAACATCGCATGGGCGCCAACCATCGTGCCGTACATCTGCATCGCCGCTCCGTCCGCCGCAGCGTTCATTTCCCTAAGCGCAACGCCATTGAAAAGTCCGTACTGGAAAATTCCCGACCCTATTCCTATTCCACCAAGCGCCCACGGTCCTATCGCCACGCCGGCGGCGAGCTCTCCCAAGATTGACGGCAATTTGAAAAGAGAAGCCAACATGCCGCCGAGTTTTGCCGCGAAGATTATCACGCCTATCTGCAGCACCAGGAACATCATCTCCTCCACGCGCGGGAGGTTGAAGTTCGGGTAGGCGGGAGTTGACTCGGCGGCGCAGAGGGCACCGCATAAAAGTGCAAAAGATAAAGCTAAAAGGCCTTTATGAGTTTTCATGTCAAAATCAGCTGGTTTCTCGATGTGAGAAATTATTATATCATATTTATTTTGAATCGTGCCGCCTTAATTCTCGATTCTCAATTCGACCGACACCGGCCCGTCATTCACGAGCGAGACCTGCATATCGGCGCCAAAGCGGCCCGTGCCGACTCTTGTCTCTCCAAGGCGTTCACGAAGCCGCGCCACGACCCTGTTATATAGAGGAATAGCAATGTCGGGTTTGGCGGCCGCGCCAAACCCCGGTCGCCGACCATGCGAAGTGTCGGCATAGAGAGTGAACTGCGAAACGACGATCACGGAACCGCCTACCTCCTCAAGGGAGAGATTCATGAGATCCTTTTCGTCCGTGAAAAGGCGGAGGACGGGAATACGATCGGCCAGTTTGTCGGCAATCGCTTCGGTGTCGGTATGCGTGACGCCGAGCAGCACGAGATATCCACGTTCTATCTTGGCCACGCATTCACCGTCTATGTGGACAGCGGCCTTAACAACTCTTTGTATCCAAGCTTTCATGCATGAGATTTTACCATATTCCAGCGTCTTGGTGGGCTAAAAGATTGATATATGAAGGACACGTATTTCGAAGGTTCCCGTAATTGTTCATAACTCGTTCATAACTCGTCATAAATTTTGATAATTTATCATTGATTTTAAAACCTTCAAAACCGTATATTGAGATATATTCAGTATTTCGCCATTATCATCTTGTTTTAGTTAAATATGATTAATCCAAAGTAATATTCCTTGCGCATAACTACGCATTGGAAAATCAAAAGTTTCTGTTGATAATGGAGTTTCTCTCTCTATTTTTGCGGAAGACATGTATGAGTAATTCGGCATCGATGATGCCGCCGATTGCGGCGGTTTCATCGAAAACGCCCAACCTATCAGACATCATCTATTAAAGGATATTTTGCGCTGTCTCCTACGACAAAATATGATATACTATCCAACATGTCATCGCACATGCAATCACCTTCAATAATAGTGATCGGCGGCGGACACGCTGGAGTTGAGGCTGCCTTGGTGTCCGCAAGGATGGGCGTGTCCACGCTTCTCATTACCGGTCTAAAGAGTGCAATAGCGCGGATGCCGTGCAACCCTTCCATAGGCGGTCTCGCAAAATCGCATCTGGTCTTTGAGCTTGATGCGCTGGGCGGCGAGATGGGAATCAATGCCGACCTCACTTCCCTTCAGGAAAAGACACTTAACTCCAGCCGCGGACCTGCCGTACGAGCTACTCGAGCCCAATGCGACAAGCTACAATATACCTTAAGGATGCAGCGCGTAGTGGAATCGCAACAGAACCTAACCGTCATTGAGGATTTGGTCACGGACATCACCACTGAAGATCGCGGCACAGGAGTTGCCGCTACTGGTGTGGTCACGGAACGCAATGGACTCATTCGCGCCAACAGAATCATTGTGACAACGGGTACGGCCTTGCGCGGACGAATTTATTATGGGAAGGAAGAGCATGAATCTGCCGGGGATGGCAGACCTTCTGCAATGATGCTCTCGCAATCATTGGAACGCCTTGGTTTTACTCTTACGCGTCTCAAGACCGGTACCCCGCCTAGATTAAAGGCTGATTCATGCGATTTTTCAGTGTGCAGCGTCCAAGACGGCGAAGAAACCCCGCGATTTTTCTCCCTGCGAACACCACTCTTGATGCGCGTACATCCGCATGAGGCATATGCAATTCCTGGTAGGGACGCGCATCCCGCGCGGCTGCGGTCACGTGAGACGCGTGACCCTACCGAATATGCAGGCGATTTTCCATCTGCCTCCCATTTAAAACAAGAATGTTCCACGTGGAACATATCGACCGCGACATCGGGAGGGACGGACTCTGCCCCCTCCGCAGACCCGCCCGAATGTTCCACGTGGAACATTTCGACTATGACATCGGTAAGGACGGGTTCAGTCCCGCCCGCAGGCCTGTCCAAATGTTCCCCGTGGAACATTCTCGAGACAATACCTGGACCGTGGGACGTCAATTCCATTCGCTTGCCTTGCTACGGCACCCATACCACGCCTCAAACTCATGAGATCGTCCGTGCACATCTCAAGGATTCGGCACTCTACGGCGGCGCGATTGTCGGCACTGGCGTAAGGTATTGTCCGTCGATTGAGGATAAGATAGTTAGATTTGCCGGAGTGGACCAACATCATGTCATGCTCGAACCGGAAGATCGAGAAGGAAAAATCATCTATCCAAACGGACTTTCTTGCAGCTTGCCGCGCGATGTCCAGGAGGAAATGGTTCATAGCGTGCCTGGACTTGAAAAGGCCGAGTTTTTGGCGTATGCGTATGCGATAGAATACGACGGCATAGATCCGCGCGAATTGAAGCATACGCTTGAATCGAAACGAATCGACGGACTATATTTCGCCGGTCAGGTCAACGGCACGACCGGTTATGAGGAAGCTGCGGCGCAAGGGATAATGGCTGGCGCGAATGCCGCTTTCGCCGAACAAGGGGAAGAGCCGCTTACACTTAGCCGGCAAGACGCCTACATAGGCGTTCTTATCGATGATCTCGTCACAAAAGGGACGGACGAGCCATATAGGATGTTCACTTCGCGTGCCGAGCGTCGTCTTATCCTTCGCCAAGACAATGCCAGATATCGCCTTTTAGACGCATCAAACAGGATCGGCGTACTGCCTGAAAGCATTCGTCAAGATACCGTGCGTAAAGCCGCATACATAGCCGACGAGATGGAGCGCCTTAGGCGAACGCCGTATGAGAACGGAACTCTGCTTTCTTGGTTGCAGCGTCCTGGCTCCAAGTACAATGATATGATTGGAGCCGATGTCAATATTGAGCCAGATGTGATAGAGCAAATCGAGATACTTGCAAAATACGACGGGTACATCAAGCAAGAAGAACTTGCGGCGGAAAGGGCAAAGCGAGATGAACGTTTGCGAATCCCCGATTGGCTAGATTATGATAAATGTCTCGCTGTAAGATATGAGAGCAGGGAGAAGTTGAAGAAATACAGGCCTGAAACACTAGCGCAGGCGGGAAGAATACCCGGCGTGAATCCGGCGGATTTGGCGGTTCTGGCCATTCTGATAAAACGCGGCCAGAATGCTTCGCTCTAGAGACGCAGAGGCACACAGATTGCTAGATAAGGCAACCGATAAACCTCTTGGCGGCTGACGGGCGGTTTCGACGAAACTGCCGCAATTGGTGGCTTTATAGTGTTATGCGTCATTGCGCCTGTCGTTATCTGTTGCTCGCAAATGCCGCCTATATTGATATTTGCGACTTGTGAACAATTGTGGCAATTGCGATTTGTGAACAATATCAAATGGAGCGTATATCCTTTTTGAGGGAAGGCTTACGTTTGGGTGTTGGGTCCAATGCAAAATATGGTAAAATAGACGGTCAATGCCGCAGATGAACTACAGCATGACGCAGGCCGCGCGCCTTGAGCAGAAGATGTCGCCACAACAATATCTGGCGGCAAGTCTTCTGCAGTCCACTATACAGGAGCTTCGCGCGGAAATCAGGCAGCATCAGGAGAAGAATCCGGTCATAGAAGATGTGAAATGGGGCGATGAGCCGGTTCTTTCCGCAGTGGTTGGCGATCCGGCGGGCGGCAAGTCGGCCGCAGACCACGATGTCCCGCTGGATTTCTCCCCCGACGGCGAAGCTGCCGCACGAACTCTTGGCACGGACGACGGGATCGTGGGCGAACTGCTTGGCAATATGGAATCGGCGCCGACCGATGCTCCTGAGGATCGCCGCATTGCAAATGTGCGCGCGGAGAGGAGCCAATGGGATGCAGATCGCGAAGAGCGCCGCCAGTACCTTTTCGATTCCGCCGTCGCGGCGGAATCGCTGGAGGAACATCTTCGCCGTCAGGTGCAGCTCTCCGACTTCACGCCCGAAGAGCGCCGACTTGCCGAAGTCGTCATAGGCAACTTGGACGAGAGAGGCTATTTCGTTGGTCCTGTGCCCGACATCGTCCAGAACTATGGGATTTCCGAGGAGGACCTGTTTTCCGTCCAGCGGCGCATCTGCCATACGTTCGATCCTCCCGGCATTGCGGCCCGCGATCTGCGCGAATGCCTTCTCGCGCAGATGGATCTTTTCGACGATTCTCCATGGGAGGACGAGATTCGCGCCGTTGTGGAAGATCATCTCGATGATTTGCTCGCTGGTCGATTCGAGAAAGTGCGCGCCGCACTTTCGCTTTCGCCGGACGAGTGGAAGAAGCTCATGGTCGAATTCACGAAATTCAACCGCAAGCCGATTCTGTCGCATTGGGATTCTTCGGACGGCGGCGCTGGGCGCCGAGTCGATCCCGATGCCCCGCAGTATGTCTATCCCGAAATACATGCCGTGAAGCGCCGCGGCAAATGGACGGCCGTCGTCACGGACGGCTCGCTTCCAAAGATAGTCATCTCAACGACATACCGCCGCATGGCAGACGACGAATCCGTCCCGCGCGACGCCCGCGCAGCCATTCGCAACTACTTGCGCGATGCCGAATCGCTTGAGGATCTTCTCGACGACAGGCAGGAGAAGCTTCGGCTTGTTGCCCAGGCCATTATAGACTCCCAGCCTGGATTCTTCGAGAAGGGGAGGGAGGGGCTTCGTCCACTATCGCGTTCTTTCATAGCAGAACAAGTCAATCTCGACGACTCGACTGTCTCCCGCGCCGTCAAGGGGAAGTACATGACCACTCCATTCGGGACGGTTGAGCTTGCGAGTTTCTTCTCGAGCGGCATTGCCACCGCATCCGGCGAAGTGACGCCTGCGCGCGTCAAGTCGCGCATCCGCGAACTGATCTCGGCGGAGGATAGTTCGCATCCTCTCTCCGACGATGCCATCAGCGCGAAGCTTAATTCCGAGGGTGTTCACATCTCCCGGCGCACCGTCGCCAAATACCGTGAAGCCGAGGGTATCCCCGGTTCGTCTGAGCGCCGAAAAAAAATAAAAAAATTTTTACCTTCCCCCCTTGACGGTCCAATGTAAGTTTGATATACTGTTCGCGTCTTCGGGTATTCAGGTGGGTTCCGGACATTGGGTCCGGGCCTAGGTAAAACCGGGCTCAATTGAAGTTGACCCGCATGGAGATTTGAAGATCGGTTGAGCCAAGATGCGAAACTCAAACCATCGAGGCAAGGCTGAATGGCATGACATGTGTGTCGACCGTGCTCACGCGGGTGTAACAATGTGGGGTGGCACGATACCGCCAATGAAATGGATCAGCCGGTATGCTCCGGTTCGAAGCGAGGTGGAAATCCGCCGAGCGGAGAGAAAGCAACGAAGGATAAAAGAATGAAAAAAATGATGATTACGGCTGCGGCAGTCGCCCTCGTTGGCGGTGCGTTCGCAACCAACATCTTCGACTACAAGGCTTCGGTCAAGTATGTCGATATGAAAACCGCAACGGTCAAGGTCGACAAAACGAAGATCAAGGGTATCTTCAAGGTTGTCAAGTCCGCTACCTTGTCGGGTTATCTCGTGACCCCGATTGGTTGCCCTTGCTACTATGAGGATAGCGTGGATTGCCGTTTTGGCAACCTGCCTGGATTCCTCGTCCTCCAGAACAAGGCGGCGTTCAAGAACAATGGAACCGTTTCGACCGTTAAGCTCATGCCCGCCAATCTCCTCAGCGAGTGGTGGACCACGAAGGAGCTGGGCACGAAGAAGCTTACGCTTGAGGCGCAGGGTTATCTGTTCGCCGGCGTTGGCAAGCGCGATGTCCCCGATCCGGTCGCATCTCCGTTCTACGGTCTGGGCGATCATGACGATCAGCTCAAGACGGCTGGTACGAAGTTCCTCTTTGGCCTCTACAATGATGAGGACGTTGATGACTTCATCGAGCCCTTCCTTGATCAGGCCGGCTTTGGCAAGGCTACCTTCGCACCTGGTGTCGATGGCGAGTCTCAGGGCTGCTATTGGGAGAATGGCGTTGATGGCGACATCTGCCTGACGAGCCTCTCTGGTCACCTCATCGGTGGTTCGTTCATGTGCTATCCTAACGCCACGTATGTGACGCAGGGTGTCATGCACTACATCTGGGGTGCTCCTGCTGAAGCTTACATCTGCCAGGGCTGGGATGACATCTTCACCGAGAACATGACCTCCGATGGTACCGCGCAGACGCTTCCGCAGTCTTTCGCGAACACCTACCTCTACAACGTCGTGGCTGGTGTTTGGACGATCAAGGCCAACGCGAAGCTTGAGGCCGAGGCGAACAAGAAGGATGCCTACACTGAACGTGAACTCGTTGAGTATGTTGGTAAGAAGCTCGACAAGAACTTCAACCTCGATACCTTCGACGTGTACAAGTCGACAAAGCGTGCTGCTGCTGACACGCTGGACGGCAACTTCGTTGAGAAGTGGTTCGATCAGGCTCCGGTTCTCTAAGTCGTGAGCAGCTTCAGCGAAAGCTGAGCAACAGAAGGGGGGACGTCGTTATGATGTCCCCCTTTTTCGTTTGAAAATCAGATCGCTGATCCAGGAAACAGAACAGAAATTTTGGTTCACTTTACCCATTGCCTATCAGTGTGTAATGTGGTATAATTGCCGCCGACGAGAAATTAATGCAGAGAGATGCCCGCGTCGGGCAACATTTGCATAGATTCTGGAGAGTTAAAATGAAAAAAGTACTGCTCATAGCTGCGCTTATAGCATCGCTTACCGGCGAGGCTGTCATTGACAATGTTGATTCAACAGGTTGCCGTGATGGCGTCTGGACATCAGATGTTGCAGCAGGAAGATCCTATGCGAAGAAGAACGGGCGCCCCTATATTTTCGTTTGGGGGAACAATCAGGGCGGGTGTGGACTGTGTAACGCTGCGGCAAAGGCGACCTGGAACAAGGACGATTTCAAGGCTTGGGCTGCGGAGAACAAGATTGCGCTTGTTGTTGGCGATATGGCAAAGGGGGATTCGGCATCAAAAACATTCATAGATTTGTATCTTAGCGGCGTCAGCGGGATAGCCCTTCCTGTTTTCGCTTTGATTAACGGCGAGGATGGAAAATCCCGGTATGGATACGACATGTATCATTCTGCATCTGTTGCAACGGGTGACGCGCTTGCCGATGTGCGTACGTCGGGTGTGACCACGGGAGCGCTGCCTACAAGTACACCGCTTGCGATTATGCGGCACTACATAAACCAGAATGACAATTCTCCGACCACGAAGACGCGGTCAGGCAATTACACCGCGATTGGACCGCAGGCGATCACTCCGGATGCCGAAGGCACAAAAGAGGCTAAGCTATCTCTGCACGGGCTTTACGGGGACTGGGAGGTGAATGATATCTCCTGCTACAATTATCTCGCTGCCGGATCTGGGAAATTCATCTGCAAAAGCGACGACAATGCAGACTGGTACACTTTCTCCAATGCGAAAGCGAACACTTCGTATGTGATCAAGACCCCGACGCTGACGGACAAGAGCAAGGAGGGGTTCCTTGGCGTTTACACAACTGAGTCTGCCGCCACTGCGGCCACAAAAGGTTTTGCCAAGGCAAAATCAAACGCTACCTATTGGTTCTCGATGACCGACCTCAAGAAGGGGAAGGATTTCGTGATCCCGAAGAAGGGGACGGTATGGCTGCTGTTTACGAGGCGAGATGCGGCTGACAAGGAGAACATCACGGTAAAATACACCTTTACGCTTCAGGTTGGATCGCTGGAAACAGACAAGTTCTCCTTTACAACGTGCGCGACGGAAATCGAAGAAGCGACTACGAACCAGACCATAAGCATTGGACTTGACCGGACGCTTGCGACGATGGCCAACGATGCGACGGTCTCCTATGCCAACGGTACGGCGCTTGCCGGGGTTGACTATGTGAAAGGTTCCACGAAGGTTTCCTTCTCTGGTACCGAAAAGAATGCTAACCTCCCAGTCACCATTCTTGCCAGTACGGATGGTGTGTGGACGGGCGATAGGATGTTCACGGTCAACATTACCGCCGATGGTAAGGAGGGCGGCGTCACGAACCATACAGTCACAATCAAAGAAATGGATGCCGAGTTTGACGACGCGGATCCTGCTGACGACGAGCAGTTGGGTGCGCAGAATCTTTCGGTGGCGGCGGGCGTGGAGAATCGCCTCAACAGTACGGACACCGTGGATTGGTTTAAGCTGCCGACTCTGCCGGCCGACAAGATCTTCCGCCTGACGGCATCCCCGGTCATTTTCAACAACATCACGAATTTCACAGTTGGCTTCTACAATGGTTCTGGCATGCCGTTGGGCGAGGCGACCTTGAACGTCTCCGCGGAATCGAAGACATTCGATTTGCCGCCGGCATGGTTCGCGGATGGCGATGTCTATGCGAAGGTCTCTCGCACGGCACCGGCCGCCGGCAAGCCGGCTTGCTGTGTTTACGGCCTGGCGTTGGCGGAAATCGACAAACCGGTTGTGCAGTTCGCCGGCAATCAGGTCGTAGAGTTTGACTCTCCTTCTGCTGACATCAATGCCACGTTTGCGATCGCTGCGACTGAATGGCCGTACGAGCCGCGTCCGACGGTTTGCACAGAAGCGCTGGTACCCGCTGTGGAGGATCAGGACTATGCGGCCATTGCCAATGAGGAACTGACGAACGATTCCGTTACGGTTACGCTGAAGGATGCCGGCATGTGGCGGCCAGAGCGTTCCTTCAAGCTCGTGCTTGCGAGTGACGAGAACGGCTTCTACAAGATAGGCGATTCTTCAGAGTTGGCTATTACGTTGAAAGCCGATGCTGCTGATCCGAATGGCGCAACGTCAAGCGACAATCCAATTGCAATTGGGGAAACCTTCGAATACATGAGTCGCAATCTCAGCAACACGAACACTGAAGACTCCCTGTTCTTCTCGGTTGAGAGCGGCAAACAGTACGTCTTGGCGGCAAATGACGTCAGACTCAAGCCCGCGAATGCAGAGATCAACGTGACGATGTACACCAATGTGACCGTGTCGCCACCTCACGAGTGGGTGGCGTGCGGCGAGTGGTCGTTGTCAGATCTGGCCGATCCGTCGACGATGCCGCTTCTGGCGTTCAGCGAGAGCGGCCTGATTAAGGTTGTTGCGTCACGCAATCCGGACGAGACTGTGCTGGCGGAATATGCGCTTGGGTTGACAGAGTGGCAGACTACTGAGATCTCGTTTGAAAAGGCTGCGTGGACGAACAGTCAGGATGATGCCGTGCTCAGCTACACTCTTGTTCGCACGGGTGATATGCAGCTTCCTGCGACGGCATTGGTCACATTGGAATGCGGAACCGCGCGCGCCGGCGTTGATGTGGCGGAGTTTCAGGATATGCCCGTCACATTCGATGTGGGTTGTGACACGGCAACTCTGACGGTTGACAATCTTATGGCAACCGCACCGAATGTCTGGAGGGGAGACCGCACATTCACGCTGTCCGTGAAGGTGGACGAGACGGACGCCAAGCTCGCCGTCGGTGAACCCAAAAAGGCCGACGTGACGCTGGAGAGCGAAATTCCGGAATATGAAGAAGGGGATTCCGCGAACGAATCCATCGAAAGCGCCGTCTCGACGAATGCGCTCGCATACGGTTGGACGGAGACGGATCGCACGTTGCACGGGGAGGATGACAAAGACTTCTTCATCTACACCTCGGCAATTGGTGGCGTGCGCTACCGCTTCACCGTTGTGCTGGACGAAACTTCGACCAACGGCGTGGCTGGCATCACGGCGATTTTCTACGCCAACGGTGTCCAGGTCGCAGAAGTTGAAGGCAGCAAGATCGTTGGCAATTACTATGACTTCACGCCGACTGCCGACGGCGATATCGCCGTCAAGATCGCGCGTAACGGCGGCGCGTCTCCCGTCTCGATGGCCTACACGCTCAAAGCGCGCCAGTATCCAAGGCCCGTGTTCAGCATCTCGGCGGACAAGGATGAAATCACTGACGCAGAGGGATCCTCCGTCACGTTCACCGTCATGCGCACGGAAAACAATGAGGAGACGAACACGGTAACGCTGACGCGCGCCATCGTGGACGGAACGGCGCAGAGCGGATTCGCCGCGTCCGATACCTGGCCAGCGGAAGCGGCGAATAAGCTGACGCTCGTGTTTCCGCCCGAGCAGGAGACGACGAATGTCGTCTGCACGGTGAAAACGGGCAAGACGGGGATTTGGACCGGCGACTGGTCGTTCACGGCGACGCTTGCAACCGAGGAGGCGGCGACGGACATAGACGCTTATGCCTCTGTGACGAATGTGGTGGTGAAGGATTGCGATGACGAGCGGGATGAACGCGATCCCGCTGACGACACGAAGGCAGGAGCCGATGGCCTTGACGGCTTGGTTGTCTATGGCGAAACGCATGTGCTGGGGGATGTTCGCCTCAACGGAAGCGATGTCACAGATTGGATACGATTCTCGAACATAGAGTCGAACAAGACGTATTTGTTCCAGTTGAGCGACGCCAACCTCGTTAACATCAGTGCGGCGAACATAGCCGTTCAGTTCGTACAAGACGATACGACAAATGGTTACACCTTCGCGGAAGTCGCGGCGAATCCGGTTCAGTTCCGCAGTCAGTCGGCAAACGACATTTACGTGTGCATCAGCCGCGAGGATACATCCACGTTGGCGAAACCGATTTCGGTCGCCTATGCGCTGAACTATCGTGTCCAGGCGGCCGTGGTGTATCTCACGGCCGGGGAAGTGCTTTCTACCGAGGCGGCGAAGTACGTGCCGTTTGACGTTGTGTGCAAGACAGACGCGCCGCTTGGTTCGCCCGTCTCCGTCACGCTGACGCCTAAGACGCTTGAGGGCGACAAGGCTACGGCGCCGGCCGATTTCGACGGCACGCCGATCAATGTCACATGGGGCGTTGGTAGCACGGGCGGCGTCAAGCGTGTCAAGGTGAAGCTCACCAACAACGATACGCAGTGGGAAGGCGACGAGACTTTCCATGTGGAGTTGACGGTGGATGACGGGGCTGAGCTTTCCGGCGAACTGCCTGAAGAGGGAATGTACAATCTGGCTACGGTGGTGCTTGCCGAGATCAATGCTCCGGCATATGGCACGATCGAGCTTACCGGTTCCTCCACCAAGGCGGATGACCTTAAGGTCAAGGCGGTGACGTCCGCCACGACGCTCAAGACTCGTGAAGGTGGCGAGGTCGCGCTGCGGTTCTCGCGCAAGTCCGGATTCTGCGGCGACGTGTTGGCCCGGTTCTATTGGTACAACGGAAAGACGAAGCTTAAGACGATTTCCAATGTTAAGCTCTTCGAGGAGTTCCAGGACGGAACGACGAACATTGTGCTGGCCGTGCCGACAACGGCAGGTTTCCAGAAGACGCAGACGTTCACGCTCAAGTATGCGCTCATGTCGTCCTGCAATGCCACAATCAAGAAAAAGTCATTGACGGCGCTCGACTATACCGTTGTGGACGCGGACTATGCCGGCAAGGTGGCGACTTACTCGGCCGACGATCCTACGAAGGTGCCGTTCACGGCATCCGGCACGACTTGGTACGCGGACTTTGACGGCGCGATCCGCTCCTCCACGCCTGCGGCGGGCAAGAATGTGGTGCTGACCGCTCCTGTGACGGGGCCCGGTACGTTGAAGTTCACCGCAACATTCGAGAATGCCGCAAACTGCACGCTTACGGTGAAAGGCGGCGCAAAGAACGTAAAGGCCACGGCGACAGGGGATTACGAAGTTCCGTTGAAGGCCGGCAAGCAGACGCTGACATTCACTTTTGCGCGCGCCAAGACCGGCACAAAGGCAACGGCGGCGGTGATCATATCGGACGTGTCGGTCGAGCATGGCGAGGAGTTCAACACCATCGGTACGTTCTACGGAGACGTGGCGTTTGTCTCGATAACGGGGACGGCTGCAATCGTGTCCAACGGCGACGTTGAAATGACCGTCCTATCAAATGCGGTGACGAACGTGACCGTGTGCGGTTCGGCGAAGATGACTGTGGCTACCACGGGCAAGGTGTCTGGTAAGTTCGTTATGGAGGACGGGCGCACTTGGACGTTCTCCTCTACGACGGCATGGAATAAAGACGACTGGACGATGGCTGTCACGGCGAAGAGCGGCGACTGGGCGCCTCGGAATGTTACGATGTCAGTTGATCCGGAGACAGGCATTGTGACGAGCATGGCGCCCGAGGTTCCAGACATCTATGACGAGGATGATCCGGTCATGATCGAGGCCGTGCTTTTGGAAATGGCGCGCGACAGGGCGAAGGACGTGCCGCAAGAGCGCCTATAGGTTGGAGGGTGGCAGATGCGTATGGATAGGATAGCGATATGTAGTCTTGTGCTGCTTGCGCTTGTGGTGGGATGTGAGAAGCGTGCCACCCGGCCGCCGCGGACAGGGCCATGGAGGCCGACCATGACGAATCCGCCGATTCGTGAGTTTCCGTCATGCGCCCCCAAAGACATTGAACACCTCAAGGACGATGATATCCTTGTTGCTGTTGGCGGCGAGGCTCTCACAAAGGGTGACTTTGGCTTGGCGATGCGGCGGTACTGGTGGTCTTTGGAGCGGGATAAGATGATGAAGCCCGAGGAGCGCTCGCGCCGATACAAAATGTACGGGAAAAGCTACCTTAGTCAGTTCATCACGACGCAACTGCTCGTCCAGGAGGCTCGGAAGCAGAGGTTGATGTCGGCGTCCAATATTGTCGCGCGAGTGGGAGCGGCTCTCAAGCGGAGCGTCCGGCAGTACGGCATGCCTTCAAAAGCGCTTGATCGCAGCATTCCAGGCGGAATCGACGGGCTCAAACGTTCCTTGGAGGATATGTGCTGGTACAGTTCGTACATTGCGAGCAACGTGACGCCACGCGCCACGGTCGCGGACTATTCAATGGTGTCTAACGTGATCGAGCAGTTCGAGGCGGAGAATGCGGCGGCAGAGGCGACCAATAAGATGCGGAGGGCCGCTTTGGATGTGTTGCGAAAGCGGATTGTCGAAGGAGGCGAGGACTTCGGCAAGCTGGCGGATGAGAACGGAATGGATGAAAGTCAGAGGAAGGGCGCAGGCGGCTACTGGAGGTCGTTTCGCACAAGCGTAGAGCGCGAGCCTGTTTTTGTGGAGAAAATCTATCCTCTTCCGGTTGGTGGCGTGAGCGAGGTGCTTGAGGACGATGACGGCTACTATATTGTCAAGGTGCTGGACATTGAGCAGTTGCCGATTCCGACCAATGCTCCGGCAGTGTACAACCCCCCCAAGGACTACAGTCTCGGGCGCATCTTCCTTCAGAAGGAGGAGTTGACGAACGTTATGGGAGGTCCACGCGAGATAAGGCAGCAGCTTCAGGCGCAGTTCCAGCAGGAGGTCATGAAGCAGGATTTGGAGAAATTGGCCGCCGTGGCGTCTATCGTCTATCCGTATGGCACGAATCTGTTTCTGCGTGCAAAGAGCGGCGATAGGAAAGGTGCCGCCAAAAAGAAGCTTTCGAAGAGGGAGCGGCGGGCGTTGCGGGAGGCAAAGATCGTCAAGAAGGCTCTAGCGGCGGGGGAAGATCCGAAAGCTGCTCTCAAGAAGGCGAGAAGGGCCGCGCAAAAATCCAAGAGGGGTGGCAACGGCAACAAGCCGGCCCCCAAAGGTCGCAACAAGGATTCTAAGAAAACAAAGGAGGCAAAATGAACATCAGGAAAACGATTGCATTGGCGGGGCTTGTCATGCTCACGGCATGCGGTGCCAACGCGGCGACTGGCGAGAGTTGGAAGTCGCCCGGCACGCTCAGTGTCGGCAACACGAAGAACTTGAAGCTCGTCGCGGAGAAGAATCTCGACTGGGTCTCCGGCGATGATCCGGAAGACAAGTACATGGACTCGGGAGCCTACTATTTCAAGATCACGGCTTCAAGGGGCAAGGCCTATACGGTGACGGTTGCGCCGAATTCGGCGAACACCGAAATCGATGCCAGCATCGACGACGTATCGTCCTACAACTGGGAAAAGGAGGTCAATGCGCCTTGGTGGGATAGCGATGTCGATCCTGACGGCGTAACGATGCGGTTCGTTCTAGCGGAGGACGAATGGGATTTAGGCGATGGCACGAAAGACGACCCGGGGCATGACAAGACGGTGACGTACTATCTGTACATCTCCGGCGATGTAGGAGCTTCCGTAAAGGTCACGATGTCCAGCGGCGAGCAGGGTTATACGGATCCTCCGGGCGGCAGCGAGGACAAGGCCTTGAGCATCTCCGTCGGCGAAAAGCAGGGGTCGTATAGCGGCAAGCTCATCAACGGAGCGTTTTACCTCAAAGCGGCGCTCAAAAAGGGCACGATGTACAAGTTCGGCACCACTGGCGGCAAGGAAGATGACGCGCTTGACATCGCCGTCTATTCTGCTGACGGCACTAGCATCGACGTTGTCCCGCTGGAGGAGTGGACGGATGACAACAATGGAGGCGTCATCGCCGTGCCGTCGAAGGATGCGACATACATCATACTGGTGACGGGCGACAGCAACTATGGAGCCTTTGGTCTTCGCTACATGATCGCACCCTCGCGCAAGCCGTCGCAGCACAAGGTGACGAAGGCGTTGGGCAGCGTCACCGCGACGCCGGTTTCCGCCTCCTGTTCGCCTGAACTACGGAATGATCCGACAAGCGGCTACTATGACAAGATCATTGACAAGGCGCTCTACAGCGTTGTTCTCAAGTCCGGCAAGACGTATCTCTTCTGGACAGACGGTGCCTCGGCGAATCTTGTGATGGAACTGTACAAGGAGAGCAGCACAAAGGCGGTTCTCACGAACAGGCGCGGTTTTTCGACGGGCTTCGACTGCAAGATGGCCTACAAGTGTACGGCGGACGGCACATACTACGTGGGCGTTTGTCAGGATCTTGGCGACAATGCCACAAAGGAGGATCTCGCGAAGACGCCCTGCACCTTCTATGCGCAGCTCGTGACGAGCGGGGTGGCGGATGCATGGGATCCGGACGACGACAGCCTCGCCGGTGCGTCTCCGCTGACGCCTGCGCTCGAAAGCTCTCTCTCCAAAGGTACGAAGCACGGGCCGCACACATTCGGAGCGACGGATTGGGTGGATACCTATTCGCTTCCGGTGCGGGCGGGTCTCATCTACAAGATCGGCACGGTGCTGACCGACGCCGGCGACGCATCCGGGAGTGCCTGGAAGCTCGGGGCGACCATCTACAAGGATGCTAAGAAGAAGACCACGGTGACGACCGTCGCCGACCTCAACAACCAGGCGACGCTCAAGCCAACGGAGAATGCGATCTATTACATTGAGGTCAAGCCGACCAACGGGCAGGGCGTCGATTATGGAGCGCACACCCTGAATTCGGTTGTCTATTCCAAGACGGAATCGCTCGGCTTCCTGACGGTTGACATCGGCGGCGCCACCGTAGAAGAGGGGGCGGGCTGGTACATCAAGGCTGACGGCAAGAATGCGCCCGTCTATCCGTCTGGCACCGTGGCCCTGCCGGCCGGATCGTACAAGATCGTTTTCGTGGACGTGAAGGGATGGACGGCACCGGCGGCAAAGACCATGACGGTTGTGGCGGGCGAGACGAGAACGCTTTCGCGAAAATACACGGACGAGTATGACGCTGCGGACCTTTCCAAGGATGCGACGGACGGCGATGGCTCGACCAAGGGTGCGAAGCTCACTACGCTAAAGCCTTCCGCAAAGGCGCAGAAGGTGGCGCGTTCGCTCTGGAGCACGGACGCAGCGGACTGGTTCAAGTTCAAGAGCTCCCTGAGCACATACTACACATTCTCCCTTACGGGAGGAGCGGCGAAGTTGGCGGATGCCACCCTAACCGCCTACCGGAAGAACGGCAATGCGGCTAACATCGTTGCGACGACGGCCGGTTCGGACTCTAAATCCATCACGTTCCTCTGCAAGGAGGCGGCGAATTACTATGTGGCCGTGACCCATGCCGATCCCGCGAACGCGATGGATGCGCAGTACACCCTGAAATATTCGATGGTGCAGGCCGGGACCGTTTCATTCGCGGAGCCTGAGTACACGGTGTCGGATACGGCCGCTGCGGTGTCGCTGAAAGTTGCGCGCACGGATGGCACGGACGGTGCGGTGCGTGTGCGCTGGACGACGCGCGCGGGCACGGATGAGGAGGACGCCGCGAAGCCTGGCGTTGACTACGTGCCGGCCAGCGGATTCCTGGAATGGGCGGCAGGAAAGGGCGGATCAAAGACCATCAAGGTTTCGCTTCTTCCAGAGCTTAACGCACATTGGTCCGCTGAGCGCAAGTTCGCGGTGGAACTGGCCGTGCTGGATCCTGAAGACATGAGCGAAGACGAGATCGTCCCTGTGTGCGGCACGAGTGTTGCCACTGTCACAATCAAGGACGCGACGAAAAAGTCGCCGGGGACCCTCCAGTTCAAGGCGACGTCTGCAACGGTCAAGGCTGGCGGGACGTACACCGTCACGGTCAGGCGCACCGGCGGCAGCGATGGTACTGTGGGATGCACGGTCAAGCAGGTTGCCGACACGGCGAAGGCCGATGTGAACTATGTCGCCTGGGATGGCGCGTCGGAAAAGCTCGTGTGGGAGGATGGCGATTCGGATCCGAAGACGGTGTCATTGGAGACAATCGACGTTGGCGGCGACTACCAGGCGGCCAAGAAGATGGCGTTGACGTTGGCGATCGACAAGAAGCAGCCGGAAGTCGCCACGCTTGGCAGCAAGAAGAAGCTCACGGTGACCATTTCCGATCCGAACGCAACGCAGGATTTCGCCTCCTACCAAACGGCCTGCAAGAACCGTAAGGGAATTGCCGTCAAGGCAACAGGCAACTGGTACTTCGACGAGATCGATTCGCTGATCAACGAGACGCCGGCCAAGGACAAGACGGCCACCCTAACCTTCACGCTCACTGGGCCGGGGAAATTCTCCTTCACGCCAATGTTCGACAATGGCGGAAGCTCGAAGAACACGCTCACGTGCCTTGTGGACAAAAAGACCCTGAAGGTGAAGTCCGGCAAGCGCGTGGTGCGCTACTTCGAGGCGGGAACGCATACGGTGGCAATCACCGTCACGCGCGACAAGAGCAAGCCCGGTACGGGCGCCGTCGCCACGTTCATGCCCGAGGCGGATGGGATGCCGTTCCTCTGGAAGCCGCTTCCCGCCGTGACATACGTGGCTCCTCTCAATGGCGAAGTCATCCAAGGAGGGGAATTGCGCTGGAAGGATGCCAATGATGATGACATCTCCTACCGCATTGCGGTCGAAACTTCCTCCAAGAAATTGGCCCAGGCGGTTGGCGGCATGCCCTTGAACTACAGCGGTGCGGCCAACGAGCATTGTCTTGACTGCATGTATCCCGGCGTCGAAAGCGGCAAGACATACTACTGGCGCGTTGATACAGTCATGAAGTACGAAGACGATTCCGGCGAGCTGGTGAATGCCGGAAAGGAAATGAAGTTCTCCATTCTTGGAAAGGACGCTCCCACCCTGAAGTTCAAGGATGGCTCGGTGGATGCCACCGGAAAGACGATCGTTGCCGCAGAGACGGAAGGTCTGCCGTGGCCCGTCACGCTCGTGCAGGGTGTCAATACGACGATCAAGCTGGTTGAAGAGGCGAGCGCCGAAGGGGCCACCTTCACCTATGCTACGGTGTCGGGCAGCCTGCCGGACGGGGTGTCCGTCAAATCGAACGGCAAGATTACCGGCACGCCGACGAAGTCGGGGACGTTCACTTCCGTGATACGGATCACCAAGTCCGTCACCACTGGCAGCGGCAAGAAAGCGACGACCACGACGACGCCGGGCGGCACGCTGGCGATCAAGTTCACGGTGAAGCCCCTCAACCTCGCCATCGGATCGTTCAACGGCCTCGTGTCGACCGAGGACGAACGTGTGGCTGACGACCTCAACGGCGGCATAGCGGCCAACACGTTCGGCTCGCTCTCTGTCGCCACGCTCGGGGCGCCGAAGCTGGATTCGAAGACCAATAAGGTGAAGACGCACCTCATCGAGGCGAACGTCGCCCTTGGCGGCAAGAAGTACAAGTTCACGGGAGATTGCTGGAATGCGTACACCGAGACCAACGACCTGTCGTTCGTGACGGCCACGCTCACGGCGACGAATTACCTCGTGAGGTCGAAATCGAAGTTCCTCTGCGTGACGAACCGCCTCACGCTCACGGCGTGCTGCTCGGCGTCATCCGTCTCGAACGCCCTCGACACTCCGCTTGCGGCGACGCTGGACATGGGGTTGCTCGGCAATGCGTCCCCGTGGTACAGGACGAACATTGTCTGGACCGGCACCGCCATGCGCGACAACACGGGCATTGACGCTCAACTGGCGAAAATCAAGACCTGGGCGGGATACTACACCGTGGCGCTTGCTCCGCGCGATTACGTGGAAGGCATGAGGGGCAACGGATATCTCACCATCACCATATCGGCGAAGGGTGCCGCGAAGGTGGCAGGCGTTCTTGCCGATCGCACGACCAAGGTTTCCGCTTCCGCGACCTGCGGGTTCCTGAGCGAGACCTCTTCCGACTCTGGCGCGGACGAGATACTCTTCCCGCTCTATACCGCAACGGCGACCGATGCCTTCGGCGGCTGGGTGCGGCTCACCAAGCGTACGTACACAGGTGATGAATATGCGGACGGCACCGTGATGCCCGTGGTGCGTTCGTCGTTCGACTCCGACATCGCGGCAGAGCCGCTGCGCTGGATCAGTACGACGGTCGGTTCGACAATCGACGGCGATGGTTTCGCAATCGAGATAGAGCCGGCCGGTGGCTGGTACGACACCAAGGAGAACCTGATGCGGCACTATTACGATCGCCGCATCAACTGGACGGTTCCGGAGATGGACGATCTTTCGACGCTCGGCGACTATCTGCTGACGTCGACTTACTCCGAATTTATCGCCTATCCTGGCTGCAAAGGCGCGGCGGAGTCGTTGATCTTGGCCGGTGACGCGACGTCCATTTCAAAGGGCAAGGTCGCCACCGCCGCTACGCAGAAGCTGGTCTATCGGACCGACAACGCCAAGATGATCGACTGGACGAGGTCGACCAATCCGTCGAACCTGAAGTTCTCGTTCGTGCGGGCGACCGGCATCTACAGCGGATCGTTTGAACTTTGGGGCGGCAATGGCTCGCCGGGAGAAGAGACGAAGCAGAAGAAACTGGCCACTTGCAACCACAATGGCGTGCTGCTGCTTTCGCGTGCTGAGGATGTGAGTGAACTGCCGGAGTCGGACAACCTGGCTCCTGGCACGTACACGCTCACGCTGAAGGTGGCGGATGATGATGGTGTGACGCGCAGCGTGAAAGTCTGCTACCCGTTTGTCGTCCGTCCCGAAGAGTATATCACGGAATGGGATAGTGAAGTGTGGAGCGAGTCTCTGCCAACCATTGAACCGCCGGAGGAGGATCTGGAACAGCCCATGGACGGCGAATAGATGGGGGCATTGCTCGAGACTGGAAACAGATGGGGATCAAATTAATGAAAAAGATGTTGCTCGGCATTGTGCTGACCCTTGGGTTCGTGATGACATCGTCGGCTGCCGTGAAGAAACCTTCGATTTGTCCGGCATGGTCCGGTGCGGAGCCTGGGGCCTGGACGATGGACTATGAGACGGCGTTGGCGAACGCGCAGAACGATGGGGTCTATACGCTCATGTACTATTCCGGTCTTTGGTGGTGTCCTCACTGCCAGGCGTTGGAGGAGACGGCGCTTTCAACTCAGGCCTGGGCAGACTATGTTCAGGCGAATGGGTTCTACGAGACGGTGCTTGACTTCCCGAACCGTGCTGGAACCGGCAACTGGTGCTGGCTGTGGGAGACGAACTACGTCGAGGCGGCCGGATTGACCATGGATGCGGCGAAGGCGGAGGTGGAGAGCCGGTACATGGTTCAGGATTCCTATTCCGTGCCAGGCGCCACACGCCAGTACAATGTTCCGACATGGGATGCGGCGGCGCAGGCCTGGGACAAGTCCAAGCTGATAGACTACGGCAAGATAGGATACCCGACACTGCTCTTGGTCCGCCCTGACGGGAAGGTGGCCGGCAGGTTTGTTATCGAAAAGACGGTGGCTTCGCTCGATTATGTGACGAACCGCATCGAACAGCTGAAATCGGCGGACGATTGGGATGAGTCGGACGATTACCGCGCAACGGCAACCGAGCTTGAGTTGCCCATCTGCGAGGATTTCACGGTGAGCCATGGCGATCATACCCTCAGTCTCGTTGACCGTAACGATTGGTACCGCCTAGCAGTCACGAGCGGGGTCGGCAAGTACTGGGAGTTCGCGTTCACGCCGAACGGCGATTTCCCGGCGGAGGCAATCCACGTGCTGATCTATAAAGGCAATGCTACGGCGCCCATTCTTGATGCCGTGGTCACGCCGGGTGATGGTGCCTCGGTGGGTTTTGTGCCCGATGCGGCAGGCGACTATTATCTGCATGTGAGCGCAGGTGGCGTTAACAATGACAAGGTGATAGGCTATGCCCTATCCTACCAGTACATGCTTGAGCCGGCGGCGACGGTGGGATTTGCCAGTACTGCGGTGTCCGTTCCGTCCGATAGTGCGTACGCAACCCTAGAGGTGACGATTGCCGGCGCGTCTAAGGCTGCGGAAGTGATCGTGGACTACGAGGCGACGGATGGCACGGCCACTAACGGCGTTGACTACGTTCTTGAGTCCGGCGCCATCACATGGGCGGCCGGACAGGCGAAAAAGACGAAGACGTTGAAGATTCCGCTTGTCGCGACGGATGTGTGGAAGGGCGACAGGACATTCTCGGTGTCGCTCCGTCCGCAGAAGCACTGCGCACTCGCGGAAGTCATCTCCACGTGCAAGGTGACCATCAAGGAGGCGATTGCCCGCAAAGCGGGGAAGCTGACATTCTCGAAGACCGCATCGCAGACGATGTATACGCTTGTGGAGGGCACCTCCCGCAGTTTCTCGGTGTCGCGTTCCGGCGGAACGGATGGCGCCGTGAAGGCCGCCATAAAGGTTGTGGAGAACGGCGTGTCGCTCGGTGTCGTCACCAACATCGTGTGGGCGCATGGTGATTCGGACAAAAAGACGTTTTGCTGGACGCCGCCTGTGCAGGAAGGCGTGCAGGACGATTTTGCGGGAACCATCACGCTTACGGCAAAGTCCGGGGCAGCGGCCGGTTCGTACACGACCATCAAATACGTGCGTCGGGATGCGCAGGTGGTCTCTCCGTTTGCGCAATACAATGCCGAGGCGCTTGGCGGGGCTGCTTCTGTTTCGGGTGATGGCTGGTTCTACGGGTATCGACCTGGCGAGACGGAGAACCCCGTCCTGAGGAGCGTGGAGCTTACGAAGTCCACAAAGCTCTCGGTCGCAGTCACCGGACCGGCGGTGTTCTCCCTTTCGGCGGAATGTCTTAGCAATGCGACGATGACGGTGAAGCTGGACAAGACGCTTCTGACGAATCGGGTTGACGGCACGGCGCTCATGATTGCCATACCGGATGGCGCCCACACCATCTTGCTGACGGCCAAGAAGGGTGATGAGGGGTCATATGTAACGGCCGATTGGAAAACAACGAAACTCTCAAACTACAAGATGACGCCGAATCTGCCGCTCAAAGCCACATGGGTCCGGCTCTCGGACAGTCTTGTGTTCAAGGCAACATCGAAAAAGGCAGGTGGACAACCGGTCTCTCTCTCTGTGGAGACGATGGTTGGCGCCTCAACGAGTGCGTTAGCCGTCTTGGAGGCCGCTGAAGGACGTTTCCTTCTCGACGACGGCACTTATGTCTATCCTGCGAATGATACGGAGAAGACGTCTTTCATGACGGCTCTTGCGCCGTTTGAAGGGAAGACTGCCTACTGGCGTATGGATACGGTGTTCACGGATCAATGGGGGAACCGTGCGGTTCAGAAGGGTGCGGCGTCCAAGTTTATCGTGGTCGCGGCCGGATCTGTGGCAGCCGACCTCTCGGATGGCGGGTTGCCGTCTGGATGGTCTGCTGACTCTGCCGCCGTGAAGGTGACGCTGCCCGACATGACGGTGGGTGTGGCTGTGCCGCCAGACGCCCTTCCGCTTGCGGATGCGCCTGCAGGCGCGTCGCTAACGGCTGCCATCGCGAATGGCTCGCTACCGGAAGGCGTTGCCGTGAATGTGACCGAGGCGGGAATTTTCTTTGAAGGTGTGCCGGCGAAGGCCATAGAGGCGGCGACGTTCGATGTTCACCTGTCGTCAAAGAAGGGCAAGAAGACCACATCCGGCGCCTCCGTGCGTTTTGAGGTGACCGTCAGGGCCTTGGGTGATGTGGCAGCCACGTACAATGGTGGCCGCGTCAAGGATGAGACTGCCGCGCGCGGCATGGCGACCGTGAAGGTCGGTTCCAGTGGCAAGGTGAGCGGCTCCTTCACGCTGGACGGAAAGACCTACTCGGTTGCGGCGGAATCCTTCTCGGCGAGAACAAACGACACGTTCTACCTGTCTGGAGTCGGGGCGGTGAGCGGCAAAACGGTCAAGAATGTCAACATGGAACTGAACATCGTCGATACCGATCGCATGTGCGATGCCTGGGTGCTTTTTGAAGACGGGGCGCGGTACGATCTCTTCCGCAACGCGTGGAAAACGAATCCGGCGAAAAACGAGATCGCGAAGATGGCAGGCTATTACACGGCTGCGCTGCCGGTTGTCGAGCTCAATCCGGATGGCGTGGCTCCTATGGGAACTGGCTATTTGACGGCGACCCTAAAGACGAGTGGCGCTGTGACATACGCCGGTATCGATTCGTTGGGCAAGGCGTTCTCCGGGTCGTCGACGCTTCTGCGCCGTCCTGACTGCTGCTCGATTTCGCCGTGGAACTACGCTTTCTACATAGAGACGAAGCCGGAGGGATCCACCGCTGCCGGCGCCGGACTTTGGGGGTTGGTGCTGCTGACGGAGTCGAGCGAACCAGGCAAGTATATCCTTTCTGCGGATGGCGGTCTCGTCACGCTTGTGAATCTCACGGCCAAAAGCGTTTACGGCTACAGCAAATGGACGAACACGCTTGATGTGGTCGGGGGCACCTATGACGTCTCTGCACCATTTGCGGGAGAAGCGTCCTTCTGGCGCCTCGGATACGAATTGGCGGCGTTCGACAACTGGGCAGGACGCGGGGGTACGAGCGGTTATGTGCTTGCGTCCGCTCCCAAGGACGTGTTTCTCATTGCGACATCTGTGAAGAATGCTACGGCGACCAAGAACGCCTGGTCGTTTGCGCTCAAGTCGTTCGATGCGAAAACGGGCCTCTTTTCGGCGGGCTTCAACTTCCTTTACGCAAAAGGCACTGCACAGAAGAAGAAGGCAGCAACGGCGCGGGGCGTGTTTGTTCAGCGGTGCGCCGCGGGCAAGTCCTTCTGGGCGGGTCTCTATACGTTGCCGGAGACTGGCACATACGTGAATTCAGCGGAGGCGACTAAGACGTTTGATGTTGACACGCCGTTCCCGCTTGAACTTCTGGAGCTTGATTGGTGACATTAGAAAGACAGTTTGTCAAGACTTTCGCCATCGGCTTGGTGTCGGTGGCGGTTGTCTTTGTCGGAGAGGCAAGGCGGAATGGTCTGGAATTTGATCCTGATCTGCACACGAATGCCGCTGCCACTGCCTATTTTGCTCCAGTCGGGTCCGCGACGGTCAGGATGGTTCAGCCGGATGGGCTTGCGAGGGAGTTTGACCGCAATCCGCGGGATCCAAGCCGAATGATAGGCGCGTTTGGGTGGACTGCGGAGGAGACGAAGGATGGCGTGATCGTGACATCGGGACGTGATGTCACGAATGGTGTTGCTCGCCTTTTCTTTGTTGAAGGACGATTGCGGCGCTTCGAGCGGGAGGGGCGTTCGTGGGAGTTCCCGAAGGTCGAAATGCCTTTGCGCGACGGTTCAATCCGCCAGCTTTGGCCCAAGAGGGTCAACCGTCGCCGTGTGAGAAGAGATCACGACATCTGGCGTGGCACGAAACGTCTAAGGCTTTGGTTTGTCAATCCGAACAGGGCGGGGCTGTTCTTTGCGGAACTGGGGCTTCTGTCTTTGGGTCTGCTGGCTTTCCGAAGAAGATTGTTGAAGATTGTCGGCCTGCTGGCCGCCGCCGTCTGCTTTCATTTGCTTGTGCAGACCGGTTCCCGCGGGGGCGTTGTGGCGTTTATGGCGGGAGGGCTTGTCCTTGCCGCGTTCAGCGCCCGCTCTTTTCTTGTTCATGCGGGGAAGCGCGCCTGGATTACCGTTGGGGCGGTCGTGCTTGTTGGGGCCTGCATATTCCTTGCCGGTGCGCCGCGCGTTACGCATCGTCTGCTGTCGGCGCGGGATGGGGGAAACAAGATTCGCCTTCAGGTGCTTAAAGCTGCGCCGCGGATGATGGTCGATGCTCCGGATGGATGGGGATGGTACGCCGATGGCCTTGCAAAGGGGTCTGGCAAGGCCTACGTGGACTGGTATCAGCCGATGCGTAACCTCCAGTTGATGCTCACGCTGGTAAGCGACCATCTTACGCAGCTTGTGGACAGAGGCTGGTGGGGACGTTTCGGCTATATCGCGGGATGGTTCGCACTGATTGCGGTGCTTGTGGTTGGATGCTGCCGCGGAGTTTCCTCCATGCCGCTGGCGCTGTGGATTGCGTTTCTCATTGCCACGGGTTTGAATCGTGTTATTGAGGAGTGGTCTTTGTGGCTTCTCCCCGTTGGCGCGACGTTGGCCGTCGTTCCCGCGTTGTGGCGGACGAGGAAGGTCAAGTGGTTTGTGTTCGCATTGTCGGCGGCGGTCGTTGCGTCCGGCGCCGTCCTTCTTGGTCTTGCCGTGATTGGATCTCGTCCGGCAGGGCGGCGCATTTTGCCGATCCGCGCCGAGCAGAAACGGGTGATTGTCAAGTGCGCGGCGAAGCCAGACCGCTGGCTTGTTGATGACGGGGCAGTGCTTGGCGGCGGACTTACGGCGAACGAGATGCGCTATTTCTACAGGCGGAACCGGAAGGTTCATGGACTAGGCTACGTTCGGAATGTCTTTGACCTGCCTGATGACGTGCACAAGGTTGCTTTGGCCGGATATGCCGGATGGGATTTCCTCATGGGCTTGAACGACGGGAAGTTCCCGGCGACATTCAATGTTCCCGAGGAGATACTATTCATCTCGCCGCCATTCCCGCCGCAGGCTATCCCGGAGCTTTTGCTGAAGAATGCGAAAGTGGGGATTGTGACAGGGGAGTTCGCCGCCGCATTCTTTGAGGAGTACAGAAATCCTCCGTCATGGGTGTCGGTCGTGCCGGGCGCTGAGCTTTACATTCCCGGATGGATGGATCTGGTGGTGGACGCAAAACGAAAGAAGGTGAAGTGATGAGAAAGATGTGGATATGGATTGCCTTGGCGTGCTTGATGGCCGTCGGCGGAGCGGTGGCGGTTTTTTGCCGTAGTTCCGAGGCGGATACCGACACGGGGCGTAATCGGCCGCACAAGGTCAAGCGCGTTCGAAAGGACAAGGTGCATGCAGTCACGAACGCGACCGGCAAGGTTGTGGGAAAAGTGAAGAAAGCGCACGGAAAATCGAAGAAGAAACTGACCAAGCTGGATCTTGAGGCCAGAAGAAGGGCGCGTTTGCTCAGGGAGGTGGCCGCCGAAAACGAGATCGATCCTTCGCTCCCTCCGGCTGACAGGAATGCGATAAAGGGGATTCGCGGCGCATTGCGCGATGAGAATGCGTCGGCAGCGATGAAGTACGCGGAGCAGCTTCGCGGCTCTGCGAGTGCAGAGGCGAGATCCGAGGCGGTTCGGGCTCTCGACTGGTTCGGCGATAAGGCTATTTCAGGGTTGACGGGCTTCCTTTCGGATTCAGACGAAAGCGTTTCATCGGAAGCCATGATGGCGTGGGGACTGGCTCTTTCGAAGATCGAGGACGATGGCATGAAGCTGCAGTATGTTGAAGTTGCGATGTCTTCGATTGATGACGAAAGCATGCTGGACTCAATTGCGATGAATCTCAATCAGGTCGCGGACGAGGGGGCGGCTGTGGAGACGATGATTCGAATCATTGAGAAGGGCGGGGCAGCCGGTGCGGCGAAAGCAAGGGAGGCTTACGAGTTCATGACAGGAGAGGAATGGAGCGGAAAAGAGGCTGCGATGAAATGGGCCTCGGAGCATCACCCCGAACCAGAGGGTGATGTGGAGGGGTAGGGTGACGGGACGTGCGCGAGTTCTGGCCCTGATGATTGCCGATACTGTGTGCATGTCGGCGGTTTGGGCGTTTGACGTGTGGTTCTACTGGGCGATCGGCGTTGGCCGATACCGCTATGGCTGGGAGCACTACATGCAACTTTGGCCGGCGCTTCTCGCGTTCGTGGCGCTGAATGCGACTTTCCGCCTTTATCAGGGAAACCTGCTGTATCCTGCCGCACCCGTGTCGCCTGTCGAGGAGATGCGCCGGCTTATGGCATCTGCCGTGCTCGTCCACATCGGCATCATTGCCTACATCGCCCTTACGCGGCAGACGTTGAAGGAGACTTCCCGTGTCGTCACGGTGTTCTCCGGCGTTTTCACCGCTGTTCTTGCACAGCCGTTTCGCGATTTCGCGAGGTGGGTGATGTTCCACTTCCGCTCTATGCGCATACCGGTGTCGGTGGTTGGCGCTGAGTCCTCGGCCAGACGTTTGGCGGCAGCTATAAATGGAGATGCCTATAGCGGCTTTCGCGTGGACAGGATATTTGCGGAGGGGGATCCGACGTTTTGCGTAAAAGAATCGCGCGATGCCGGGATTAGAGTTCTTTTTGCCTGCCAGGACGAGCGGCGATTCAGGGTTTCGCTTCAGGAGTATGCCGCATGGTTTCCGCACATAGAGTACATGCCTGTAGCCGAGATGTTTCCTATGGCCGGAGCCAAGCCGGTCGCTTTCGACGGCCTTTGCGGACTGGAGATGGTCAACCAGCGTCGCATGAAGTTCGTGCGCGTGCAGAAGTGGCTGCTTGACAAATCGCTTGCCGTTCTGGCGTTCGTGCTGCTCTCGCCTTGTTTCATGGTCATTCCGCTTCTCATCAAGCTCACGAGCCGGGGACCGGTGTTTTATCGGCAGAGCCGCCTTGGGAAGAATGGGAAGCCTATCCGTGTGTGGAAGTTCAGGTCCATGTATGTCGATGCTGCGGAACGGCTCGAGCGGATCCTTTCGGAAAGCCCCGAGAGGCGCGAGGAGTGGGATTCAAACTTCAAGCTTGCGAATGATCCGCGCGTGACGCCGTTTGGGCGGTTCCTTCGCAAGACATCCCTCGATGAATTGCCGCAGCTGTTCAATGTGTTCGCGGGCGACATGGCTCTTGTCGGCCCCCGCCCCATCGTGGAGAAGGAGGTGGAGCGCTATGGTGCTGCTTATTCCACCTTCGCGAGCGTTGAGCCTGGCATAACGGGCCTTTGGCAGGCTTCGGGACGCAGCGACACTGACTATGCGCGCCGCGTCGCGCTGGACACCTATTACGTCCTGAACTGGTCTCCATGGCTCGATCTCTGGATCATGAAGAAAACAGTCGGCGCCGTGCTTTCCTTTCGCGGCGCCTGCTGACGGTAAGGCGGAGAGTTTGATATAATACTTGGCAAAAAATTTCACAATCAAGGAGAACGGTTGCTGAATCTGAAGGACTACATAGGCGAGGCGACGGCGTACGACAAGAAGCGCAGGTATCGCGCAACGCAGATCAAGGCGGCGGTCGCCGTCAATTCCGCGTTGATTGAGTTCTACTGGAATCTCGGCAAGGACATAGCCGAGAAGTTCGCGGAAGAAGCCAGATACGGTTCTCGCTTTTTTGAGAAGGTTAGCTTCGACATGAAAGCGGAATTTCCGAGCGATTCTGGATTCTCGCCTCGTAACATTAGGTATTGTCAGGACTTTTACTGCTTGTATTCCGCCGCGTCGATTTTGCAACAACTTGTTGCAAAATCTGCCAAGGGCAAACAAACGGCGTCGTTTGATCTGGAGACGAGCGACATTCTGGCAGGGGAGATGGACAAGGATGACATTGACAGGGTGCGCGGTTGGATGAGCATACACCGCGAAGAACTTTTTGCGAACTGGAAACTGCTTGGCGAAGAGGGCACCTATTTCAAGATTGAACCATTGCGTTGAAAGGAGGCGTCATGAACGTGTTACACCAAGTCGTTGCGGCGGTGCCGGTAGATGAAAGGCGCATTCGCGTGTCTTTTGAGAACGGCGTTGAAGGCATGTTCGACTGTTCGCCGTACATGTCGAACAGATATTGGGAGAGCCTCAACAATCCGAGTGTGTTCCGTCAGGTTCGGGTGGATTGCGGAACGCTATGCTGGCCAAACGACATTGACATAGACCCAGAGGAAGTATGGGAAGACTGTGAAAAGGGTTGTGAAAAATGAAATGAAATTGGCAGCGAAACAGATTGAACGGCTTGTAAAGCATGGAGAGGTTGTCCATACCGAATGCAAGGAAGCATTCGGTGGGTTGCCTGATTCCCTGTGGGAGTCGTATAGCGCGTTCGCCAATACGGATGGCGGAGTGATCCTTCTCGGCGTGAAGGAGGTTGGCGGCAAGTTTTCGATTACAGGCGTACAAAATGCAGCGGCGTTGATCAAGCGTTTTTGGGATTGCGCCAACAATCGCGAGAAGGTCAGCGTCAATATCCTCTTCGATCGGCACGTCTATTCTGTGAAATGCCGAGGTCGCGATGTAGTCGTGATAGAAGTGCCGCGGGCGGATCGCCAGGATCGCCCTGTTTACATTGGAAAGGATATTTTCTCTAATCCTGGCATCTTCCGCGTCAACAAGGCAGTTGCCGTTGAGGGCGGAACCAGCGACGCCCGAAATGCGCACATCTTCAACATCTTCGCCCTCGTCGACATCGGCGAACGGTCCGGCATGGGCCTTGCCGATCTTTACGGGCACTGGAAGAAACACGGCCTTCCTGAACCTGTCATCTCGGAAGAATACGATCCCGACCGAGTCAAGGTCACTGCTTACACGGATTTCGGCCAAAGCACGGCCAATCGGCCCAAGAGTGCCCAAGAATCGGCCCAAGGTGCCCCAAAAGTGCCCCAAGGTGACCCAAGACCCGGCCAAGACCCGACCAAGACCCGGCCAAGACCCGACCAAGACCCGGCCAAGACCCGACCAATTGCATGGTCTGATTTGCCGTCATCATGTCGTCAAGTTTATGAAGCTTTGAGGCAAGATGCGTTTCTTACCTATCGTGGGATGGTGTCCAAACTGGGGCTCAATAAAGACACCATCAACACGGCGATAGGTACACTTGTGCGAAAGGGATTTATCCGACGTGAGGGCAACAAGCAGACCGGCCATTGGGAGGTCGTGAAATGAGGCGGAACGGTACGGCGCGATGACCCCATCGCGCCGCAAGGGAAAACGATTTGAAAGGGATGTTGAAATGGCGAAGAAATTGATGATGGCTGCGGAGTTTGCCGATGTCGCGCGGCAAAGCGCGAAAAGGAAAGGCGGCGGGAAATGAGGACGGATGGCAATGTGGCGAAGAAACGTGGCGAAGGCGTTTCGGATAGGGCGTATCTTGAATGGATAGCCGATCTCAAGCGCAGGTATCGCAGGACGCAGATCAAGGCGGCCGTCGCCGTCAATTCGGCGATGCTTGAGTTTTACTGGACGCTTGGAAGGGATATTAGCGGAAAGTATCCGGGTAAAAGGCGGAACGTCGGATTTTTCGACAACCTGAGCAACGATCTCTGCCTTGGAATCAAGAATCCTGTAGGGTTGTCGGCCTCAAATCTCCGCTACGCATACAGGTTCTTTGAACTATATTCTTATGTTCCACGAGTTGCGGAAGATAACGGGGATGGTAGTTGTCTTCAACAACTTGCTGAAGATAACGGGGAAAATGCTTATCTTCCACAAGTTGTGGAAGATAACTGCGTTGAGAATTTGATGAAGGTGCCATGGGGTCATCATAGGTTGATTATTGATAACGCAAAGCGTATTCGTGCCAAGGCGTTGTTCTATGTCCGAAAGACGATAGAGAACGGCTGGAGCCGCACGGATCTTCAGGTGGCGATTGGAGATAAGCTTTACGAGAAGACCGGCAAGGCGCTCACGAACTTCTCCGGCACGTTGCCAGCTCCCGACGGATATCTCGCGAAGGAACTCATCAAGAACGAATACTCGTTCGCGCTTACTGAAACAGTGGACGAAAACAACGAGCGCGAAGTTGAGAAGGCGCTTGTGCGGAACATCACGCGAACGCTGACCGAACTGGGTGGCGGATTTGCGTATGTTGGGCATCAGGTGCGCGTCAACGTCGGCGGCGAGGATTTCTGGCCAGACTTGATTTTCTACCACTTGAAGAGCCGGCGGTATCTGGTGATTGAGCTCAAGGCCGTCAACTTCAAGCCTGAGCATATAGGGCAGCTCGGATTCTACATGGTTGCGGTTGACAGGCAATTGAAGAACGAGTGGGACGCGCCGACGGTCGGGCTTGTCCTTTGCAGGGACGGCAACAGGACGGTCGTCGAGTATGCCTTGAGCGTCACCGACAAGCCGATGGGCGTCGCCAAGTATCGTCTGACGCAAAAGACGCCCAAGGAACTTTCTTCCATGAAACATGCCGTTGCGAGACTCGGTACAGTCGTTGATGAAACAATCGCCGATGCTGCGCGGCAAAGTGCGAAAAGGAAAGGCGGCGGGAAATGAAAGCGGAGGGCAAAACCATGAAGGCTATAAATTGGCGAAAGATTCGGCGGCACTCAGGAGATTTTGATATAATATTCAGCAGAAGCGAGGTTGAATATTGCAACTGAAGGACTACATAGGCGAGGCGACGGCCTACGACAAGAAGCTGATGCTTGAGCGCAAGGATCCGACGAGCTGGCTCAAGAGCGTTAGCGCGTTCGCGAACACCCAGGGCGGCAGGCTGCTGTTCGGCGTGGCGAATGACGGCGCGCTTGTGGGCCTTGCCGACGCGCAGGGGGACGCCGAGTTCATCAGCGAGACGATCAAGATGCAGATGGACCCCGTGCCGGAGATCGACCTTTCGCTTCATGAGGAGGACGGCAAACGGTTCGTGGTCGTTGAGATAAAGGCAGGCTCGGAAACGCCGTACTACACATTTGTCAAAGGTCATCGCGACGCCTTCATCCGCATTGGCAACGAGAGCGTCAAGGCCAATGCAATCCAATTGAAGCGGCTTGTGCTGAAAAGCACGGGGCAAACCTGGGACGTCCTTGATTCGCCGTTTTTGCGCACGAACTATGCGTTTGACGCTCTGCGAGCGGCGTATTTCAAAAAGACGGAGATACCCTTTGAGGAGGGCGACTTCAAATCGTTTGGCCTTGTCGGCAGTGATGGATTTCTGACGAATGCAGGAGCTCTGTTTGCCGACGATTCTCCAATTCGCCATTCGCGTTTATTCTGTACACGGTGGAGAGGTTTGACCAAGGCCGATGTGATGGGTGAATCTTTGGTAAGGGCCGTTGGCGACGTGGATTGGGACGTGGATAAGAACGTGGTTAGGATTTTGGACGTGGTTAAGGGCGATCCTCATGTCACGCAGCAAGAGATTGCGACCAGGCTGAACTTGTCGCTTCGAGGTGTTGAGGATATGATAAAAAGAGCCAGGGAGAAAGGTCTCGTTCGGCGCGTTGGCGGCAAACGCTTTGGCCATTGGGAGGTCGTGAAGTGAGGCGGAACCGGCATGAAAGCGATTTTGAGAGGGATATGCCTCAACGAAATCGCCATCCATCAGATGCGTGTCCTGTCGCAAACCGACAACTGCGAGCTACTGAAGTGACACATTGGAGGTTGTCGTGCTTTTGCATAAATATATAAAGTCAAAATATTGGTATAGAACTTTGTCTAGATGCGAGATCAAGGTTAGTAGACCGTCAGAATTAAACGACCCGTTTGATTGTATTGGGGGCGTTGTCGGCACTTTGGGACGAAAAGGGATAGAACGTTTCCGTTCGATTGAGAACTTCAGGCAGAATATGATGGATAGAAGAGTGTCTGACGATGTTTTTCGTATTTTGTGCTTGACTGATGCTGAAGCAAATGACCCAGAATCGGAAGTGCTGTTTTGGTCTCATTATGCTGATGGTGGTCGTGGTGTTCGCATAACCTTCGAGGTCGCGGATCCGAAGGATTTTGTTAAATCCGATTGTTTGTGTGCTCCTGTTCGCTACGCACAGTTTTACCCACAGTTAGATACGGATGCATATGAAAAGAGTTCGCACAAAGAATATAAAAACTTTCTTGTTGAAACTATTTGGACAAAGGGTCTTTCTTGGGCATATGAACATGAAGTGCGTATGATATTTCAACGAAAAGGATTGCTGAATAGGAGGAATGCGACTGGGGGAAATGTAAGAAAGTTCGAGATTGTAAAATTCTCACCGGAGTGCGTTAAGGAGGTTGTTTTTGGCGTCAACTTTGACACAATAGGGATTAAGGGAAAGGTTAGGCGGCTGGTTTGTTCTTTATATGGCGATTCAAACATCTTTAAGAAGGCGTTTATAGATACTTCGCGCTATAAGTATCGATATGAACAATTGCTTGATAGAATACGTTTCCGCGTGAAACTTCCAAGTCGGTTTTGAGGATGGCGTTGAGATAGGGAAAATTATGGGAATAACGAATTACAAATTGAATCATGCCCTGCAGATGACTGTGTTTGGAGTGTCTGTAGGTTTAACATTGGCGTTACAAGCCACGACTGAACAAGTCGGAAACTATGTTTGGTCATACCGTGTTACCGACGACACGGTAGAAATTTTCAATGATGATGGTGTTGCCGTCACGCCTAGGCCTAATGGGGGTGTAGACATTCCGGCTTCGCTTGGTGGCAAACCTGTGACAAGTATTGGGAAGCGTGCCTTCTTTTGTTGTGGTGGGCTTACGGGCGTTTCGATCCCAAATAGTATCACAAACATCGGGTCTTATGCTTTTAATGGATGTAGTGGACTTACAAGTGTGTCAATCCCGAGTAGCGTCAAGAGTATTGGTTCTTTTGCTTTTTATGGATGTAGCGGCCTGGCGAGTGTTCATGTCTCAGATATAGTAGCGTGGTGCCAGATTGATTTTATGTCTAATCCTCTTGAGTATGCGCACAATCTATATGTTAACGGCGTGTTGATTTCTGACTTGATAATTCCTGATGGCGTGACAAGTATTAAGGCTCGTGCATTCTCTGGTTGTAGCGGACTTACGAGCGTGGCGATACACAGCAACGTGACGAATATAGGCATGTCAGCATTCTGTGGTTGCAGTGGGTTGACGCGCGTGACGATACCGAATAGCGTGACGAGCATCGGACTCGAGGCGTTTTATGGGTGTAGTGGGTTGACGAGAGTGGCGATACCCAACAGTGTGACGAGTATTGGGGATTATGTGTTCTATGGCTGCGGGCTTACGAGCGTGACGATTCCGGACTCGGTGACGAGCATCGGGAATGAGGCTTTCTACAATTGTAGCAGACTTACTAGTGTTGCGATTCCCGACAGCGTTACGAACATCTGGGATTTTGCATTTTCTGGTTGTAGTTCGCTTGCGAACATAACGATACCATCGAGCGTGAATCGTATCGGTTCTTACGCATTTTCTAGGTGTAGTGGATTGACGAGTGTAACGATTCCTGATAATGTGACCACTATCGAAATGGAGGCGTTTTCTCACTGTAAAGGCCTTACAAGTGTGTTGATTGGCAATGGTGTGACGAAAATTAGGGATTCTGCTTTCTTTGGCTGTAGCAATCTTAAAAACGTTACGATACCTGACGGGGTTGTGAGTATAGGGAAGTCTGCATTTAATGGTTGCAGCGGGCTTACGAGCGTGACGATACCGAACAGTGTGACGAGCATTGGCAATTCCGCTTTCTTCGATTGCGCTGAACTTAAGAGTGTTGTGATTCCTCAGTATGTGTGCGACAGTAGCCTTCAAACCGTTTTCCCCGCATCGTATATGGGAATTACCAATGTTGTCATACAAGAAAATGTTACGAGTGTCGGAGATGGTGCTTTTATGGATTGCGGCGCACTGACAAGTGTTACGATACCGAATACTGTTGTTAAAATTGGCAATTCCGCGTTTTCTGGTTGCCAAGCACTCGCGAGTGTTCATATTACAGATATCGCAGCATGGTGTC
>Ga0310786_10000296_pt1 | contig 83657 bp, 108 predicted proteins | sample AusTroGonzalo_MG_FD_203881 | JGI IMG/M metagenome (GOLD analysis project Ga0310786, IMG submission 203881) | Bovine rumen microbial communities from tropical cattle in Woodstock, Queensland, Australia - Gonzalo_03 (v2) (version 2) | ecosystem: Host-associated > Mammals > Digestive system >... | reverse complement strand
GGTCTTGGTAAAGAGCCACTCGCCCTTGCCGACGGTCGGTTTCGTGGTGCTCCAGTTGGAATCGTTCTCAGCCGGACGCACGCCCGTCGTGTTCTTGATGTAGTAGGCCACCTCGCTCTGCTTGGTGATGCTTACTCCGTCCTTACCATAGTGCCCTATGACGTGCGGGTCGGTGTAGGTGTACTGCTGTCCGCTGCCGTAGTTGAGCCACGTTATCTTCTCGTAGTTCCACAGGAAAGGCTCTTCCTCCGTCGGGGCCATCGGGTCGTCGTCCCACGGGCTTGCGCCGTCGGTCTGCGGACGGGTGATGCCTGTCGATGCGCTGGAGATGCGGTAGTAGTTGGTGATGCTGTCGATGCCCTTGCCGGCCGAGCCGTCCTTCGTCCAGATGGCGATGACGCGGGGCACGGTGTACTCGGTGGTCTCGCTGCCGTCGGAGTTGGTGTAGACCGTCTTCTCGCAGTTCCAGAGGTACTTGTACGTCTCGGTCCATTTGTTCGTCAGGTCCAAAAGGTTCGGGTCTGTGCTCCACCCGCTGTCGCTCGTCGGCTTCTGACGCGCTGCACTGCTGTTCGTGGCCTGGTACAGCTCGGTACTGCTCTTGATGCCACGGCCGTTGGCGCCGTCCTTCGAGATATAGCTGACGCTGTAGTTGATGCTGCTGCCTGCGTCGTGGCTGCCAGCCGCGCTCGATGCCTTGCGGTAGTAGGTGGTGGCCTGGCTCCACAGCCACTTGCCCTGCGTCTGCGTCACCTGCGAGAGGTCCTTCCAGTCGCTGCTATTGTCGGCAGGGTGCGTGGTGTTCGAGTCACCGACATAATATTTCATCACCGTTGATCCGTCCACGATGATGTCCTGGCCCGCCACGCCGTCGTTCGGATTGCGCGAGTCGGTATAGAGCACGGTGGTGTTGCCGTCGCTCCACGTGATGACGGTCTTGGTAAAAAGCCACTCGCCCTTGCCGACGGTCGGTTTCGTGGTGCTCCAGTTGGAATCGTTCTCAGCCGGACGCACGCCCGTCGTGTTCTTGATGTAGTAGGCCACCTCGCTCTGCTTGGTGATGCTCTCCGAGTAGGTTGCCCACAGTTTCATCGTGCCGCTGTACTTTGTCCAGGTGCGGACGCCGCTGCTGTCGGGGTCGGTCTTGGTGCGCGAGATAGCCCACTCGTACTTATGGGTGCTGTCCACGCCCACGGCGTCGTCGGTGCAGCGGCCTGCTGATGACAGCGGACGGTAGTCATCGTCGAGATAGGTCTTGCCGTCGTAGGTGTCGTCGCTGTTGGTGATGGTCGGGGCGGCGTCGCTGTTGGTGCGGATGAAGACGTACTCCACGCCGTCGCCGTCGGTTCCGCGCTCGCCCCAGTGGCTCCAGACTACAGGCTCGGAGAAGTTACCCCAGCGGCCGGTCGATGTATTATATTTGCGGAATGAGGCATACTCGGTCTTATGGTCGTTGCTGACAGAGAGCGGATTGTCGCTCCAGTTGGTGGGCACGAAGTCATCTGTCGTATAGCGGGCATCGCCGCTGACAGTCTGACCTCCAGCAGTACCCGTCGTACCGTTATATCCGCTGTCGGTGTCAAGGCGGTATATCCATTCCGTGTCCTTGGCGTCGGCACCGGGGTTGCCGTCCTCGCCGGTGATGCGCACAGGTACGCCCCATGCGTCGATGGTGCCGTCGGCATGGCGGGTGCTTTCTGCCATCCACAGGTACCAGCCGTCGCCCGGACGGGTGGTGATACGCTTCGACCAGCCTGTCGGCGGGTAGGCGTTGCCGCTGATGGTGGGCGGTGTGTCGGTGCTTTGGTTCCACGCATAGACAGCCAACGGCGTGTCGCCGTCGGCACCGCGCACGTTGCGCTGTATGCCCAGCGAGGTCCTGGCCCTGTATTGTGTGCCGTCGGTGTCGTAGCCATATACCATCAGCTGGCAGAGGTGCTCGTCGATGGTGTCGCCCTTCTTGGCCGTTACACGCAAGGTTCCCGTCGAGAAGGATGTGCCATCGCCGAGTACCAGCGTCTCGCCGTCGAACTCGCCGTTGGCAAAGACCGATGTCTCGCCATTGAAGGTGATATCGCCTGAACCGTATGGCGACACGGAGGCATCGCTGACTTCCACATTGCCGCCTCCAGAGGTCACCTGTATCTCCGGACTGGTCAGGTCGCTGCTGTTGGTATAGATAGTGACAAGCACCGTCTGCTCAAAATCATCCTTTGCCACGCCGTTGCCATCGGTGGGTATGCTTACCACCGCAGGCATACATACTGCCGTGGCGGTGTCCTGTCCGTCCTCTCCATCCTTACCATAGTGGTTCCATATCTTTGGCGTCGTAAACGGTCCCCAGTGTCCGCCGCAGCTGTCGCTGCTCGACGAGTCTGAGGAACTGCTGTCGCTCTCATGGATATAGTCGCGATAGGCACCGTACTCAAACCTGTTGGTGCTGTCAACACCCCGCTGTTCGTCCCACCAGCCCTGCGGAACCCATCCGTCCTGGTTCTTGTTAGTATCGTTTCCGGTAGCTGCGCCAGACGGGTTCACCTGACCTCCGTTGACAGAGGCGGGGTAGGGGTGTGCCTGTGTGCCGAAGGTGATTGCCTCGGCACTTCGGTAGAAAATCCACTCGCGTTCCTTCGAGTCCTCGCCATCGCGGACAAAGGCAATGGTCTGCTGCATCAGCTCTATGGCGGTGGAGCCGTCGTCCGTCTCTACGATACGCATCAGCCGCACGTTGATGCTCTGCTGGGCGGCGAAGACGGTGGCGGTGGTGAGGGTGGCGGTGGCTACGGCATTACTTGCGCCGGTGAAGTTCAGTGCGTGCCAGTCAACAGAACCTACGGCGGCATACTGCACGGCAAGACCCGCGTTGTCGAACTGCCCCTTGGTCAGCTCGAACACGTCGCCGCGCTGGTCGGTGGCGCGGATGAGGATGACGATGCTGGCAGGGTCGTAGGTCTGCGTCATGGGGTTGTAGCCTACGATGTTGGCAGTCATGGCCAGCTCGTATTTCTCCACCGTCTCGGCGTGGATGTTGATGACGGCGGTCTTCAGGACAACAAGGTCCTGCGATTCGGAGCCTTCCTCCGGACGGCCCATTGCTACCACGGTAAAGGTTGCTGACACGGCACCGTTGAAGTCGTCGCCGTAACCACGTGCATGACTCAACGTAATCTGTCCGTCGGTCAAACCGTGGTAGCTGCCGGCGCCTGTCGGGTGGTTCCATGCGTCGTCGGCGTCGCTGTCGCCCGAGTCGCGTGTTATCTCCCAGTGGTCGAAGCGCTGGATGTCAGTACCCGTCCACCCCTCTACAAGGCTGGCAGTGAGCACAAGCGACTGCCCCCAATAGACATACGGCGTCGGGCCTGCGTCCTCGTCGTCGATGGTGCATCCCAGCTCGATGCGCAGCGGAAGGTTGTCTGGACTCTGTACCCACACGTCGTTATACTGGTCGGTGCCCAGTATGCCAGTGTCGAGCGTCACGGTACGCTGACCGTTCTCAACCGCTGAAACCTCGCCAAGGAGAACATACCAGTCGCTATTACTTGTGGTTGCGCCTTCTATAGACGTGATGCCATATATGGCGTCATCATCAAGCGTAAGATACTGCCATTTATCTTTTCCGCTCCCTGTTTTTGGCGCGAACACCAAGTAACCTTTGTTATAGCCTGATTTCGGCAGACGGGCATAGATGGTGTATTCTTGTGTGCCAGTGGTGTCGGCCAGTCTGCGGTTGCGCCCGCTAAGCGTCCACTCCTGATAGGTGCTGGTGTCTCCATCCATTCCGATGCCAGCCCTTGGACAACGGACTTTAATCTTTGCACCTTTGGCGACATAGACTGCCAGGTCGCGGTGCGAACCGTTGGCATTCGGGGTTATCGAGATAGCGGAAGGCGCTATATAGTGGACGGGGGATGTACGGGCCATATATCTTGATTTTCTTTCCCGCAAAATACGTTGCATAGAAAAGAAAATCAAGGGCAATACATACTGCCCTTGCATTTCTTTCCGCCACTTTGTATATTGCAGGCAAAAAACACGACGAAGATATGAACCAAGTAATGACAGACATCTGGCCTTATCTGTTCGGGTCCATGCTTGCCGTTATCGGATGGCTGTTCCGGCAGGTGTTCACCCTGAAGAGCGACCTCGACACGACGAAGAAGGAGTTGGACAGTCTGAAGGCCACGATGAATAACAGCATTGAAAATATCGAGAAGACCATCGAGAACATCCAGAAGCGCATGGACAGCCACTCGAAGAAGCAGGACGAGTTCCTGGAGAAGATGTCGCAGATGGAGAAGGAGGTACTGAAGTCGATGGGGTCGGTGAGGGCTGAGATTTCAGCCCTGTCATCAGACCTGAAGGGACTGAGCAACCTAATCTTAGTATCAGACCCTGGCATTAAGATTAACAGACAATAGCGCACTATGGGAGAAATGATTAAACATACAAGCTCGGAACTGAAGGGCCGATGGATGGGGAAGATGCCGCCGTTCTTCCGCAGGCTCGTAAAACTGTGCGCCTGCATCATGGTGACGGCCTTCGGCATCAACGAAATCATGATTATCGGCAAGGCCACGCCCCACGAGTGGTGGAACGACGTCTATCCGCTGCTGCTCGCCGTTCCGTTCGGTATGATATGCGTATGCAAACTGACGGTGGCGGGAGGATATAAGGAGATTGATCCTGACAAGGTGATGCAGGGAGACCTGACACTTGACCGCAATGCACAGCAGCCAAATATGAGCGACGTAGAGACGGAGCAACCATGCATAGAGGAATAGAAACCAACACAAACACAAGATATGGAGTCGTGAGACTCGCTAATTTCATTTTGCGATAAAGTAATGAATAGTTGATAGATTTTCAGGCCGGGGCGCCGGCTGCCCATGAAGATTTGTTTTAGTAGTTAGTAGTTTTTCATAGGTTAGTAATATTTATAGTTTTAGGTTTTTAGTTATTAAAGGGAAAGCCGCCGTCCGTGAGGATAGCGGCTTTTCTCTTTATACCTTTATATATATTATACGCGCACGCGAGGACTGCATCCTGCCGAATGTGGCTGGATGCTGTCGTCGCGTAGGGCATGGAAGAGCTATACTTCCTTACGAGGACGCGGATTTGTGTCAGCAGGTGCCAATGGGGAAGTACCAGTCGAAAGCCCCTTTTCCATCGCCAGGTCGGCGTGGAGAGAAGCGACTGTCTGCTGAAGGTTCTTGATAAGGGCATCCTTTGTGGCGATAATCTCGTCCTTGGCGGACAGTTCGCGCTTCAGTCCGGCGGTGATTTCATCCTTGTCTGCAATCGTGCCGGCAAGCCGGTTGCGCAGCTCGGCGATAACCTCTTCTTTCGTGGCGAGCAGGGCGGCTGTGGTGTCGAAACCTGTATTCATTGCTTCCCGCTTGCGTAAATCTGAGACAAGCATCACTTTGCTCTCGCCACGGAGATAAGCAATGTTGATAATGTCGCCAAACTGTTCGTTGAACTTTCTAAGCGTTTCATCGTCTGGTCGTTTCACGCTTCCGTGCTTGTTGCGTGAGATAGTAGTCGTCGTAACGTCCATACGCTTGGCCATGTCATTCTGGTCCTTAACTACTCCGTGGGTTTTCAGCCATTCCACGGCGCGTGTAAAATTGTTCTTTTCTTTCTTCATACTCTTCGATGCGTATATAATTAATACTAAAATTTCGTTAATTTTCTACACAGATTTACACGCAATACGATTTTATTTCCTATCTTTGCAATCCCGAAGGTTAATTAACTAACTAATTAACACGGGAAGGCCGGGAACGGAAGAGCCTGCGGACGCTTGAAAAGCGCCTTTCAGCGGAAAGCGTGCGTCGCCGTTGTCATTGTAGCAAATGCAAAGGTAAGGCTTTTCTCCCGCTTTTGAGTGAAACGTAACGAAGAATTAAGAAACTTAAAGAAATGCAAGAGACAGTCACAGTACAGGATTTCAGACGGATAGAGGTAGGCAAGAGCCGCACCTTCACGCTGGCCGACAAGCGGAAGATAAAATCCGTGCGCGTGCAGGCCAATACGATGAAGGAGAACGAGATGATGGAGTTCACGGTGAACAAGGTGCCGCGCTCCGAGCGGATGGTGGACGGTCGCACGTCGGCCAAGGTCAGGATTACCCGTAACAAATAGTGCGTCCCTAAAACTACGAACCTATGAAGCAATATTTCAAGAACCTGCTGTTGGCCGTCTGTGGCCGCAATCCGTTTGCCGGGGAGGTGGAGGAGTTGAAGGAGAAGCTGGAGAAGGCCGGCGAGAATGTGCGTGGGCTGAACGAGATGTACTACAGTGCCCTGGAGAAGTGGGAGGCTGCAGAGAAACGGGCAGCCAGTCAGCAGCAGCTCGTGGAGAACCTGCGGGAGCGCATCCGTGACAAGGATGCCGAGCTGGAGGAGCAGGACAGGGCGTTCCGCGAACGGCTGGAGCAGACGCGCCAGGACTGCGACAAGCGCATAGCGACGTATGCCGAGGAGATTGAGAGGTTGCAGAAGCGGCAGGAAAACACCAAGAGAAAAATTGAGGGAATGCTGTCTGAGGCCGAGCATCAGCCCATGGCAACCAAAGTGCTTAAAAGAACATTCATGGATTTGCTTAATTCCATTCTGAAATGTCTGAATGATTAAGCGGTGAAACAATAAAAGCTACACGATTATGAGAACGACAAAATTACCCCCCCCGACGAGGTTCAGCGGCAACGGACTCAGCCGCACGGCGATGCTGTTCAAGATTGCGACGGTGGCCGGACACAAACTGACCGTGCCGGAGATGAACAAGTTCAAGAACGTGAATCCCCGAAGCCTGGAACGGGTGTACGACGAGGTGCTGCGCATAGGCGATGCCGGAAACGCGATGTTCGCCCTGCGGCTGCTGCTGGGATGAGACATCACTAAGGTGGATTAACTCAAATTTTTCTAAAACGGCGATAATATGACAAAGAAAGAGAATGAAATGCTGCAGGCGCAGTTTGACCGCCTGTGCGAGAGAGGACATCTGTTCCGTTCGACGGTGACGGGACGCAAGTTGTGGGAGGCTTACATGGCGGGCTTCGGCGAAGACCCGGTGTTCCGCAGCCCGGAGAGCAGTGTGCATAACTGCAACACGTGCCGGAACTTCTTTGAGCGTTACGGAAACATCGTGGCGGTGGACGAGGACTTGAACATCATCACCATGTACGACGGAGAGACAAGCGACGAATACCGCGAGTCGTTCCGACTGATGAGCGAACTGCTGAAGGGTGCGCCCATCGGAGGCGTGTTTGTTGAGACCTTTAACAACCTGAACTTCCTGCCCTACGAGCAGACGAACAAGAACGCAGAGGACTTTGCGCTGGGTATCAGTCAGAACGTGAAGCAGTACACCGAAGAGGAAGCCGCGAAGTATGGCGTGGTGGAAGCAGGGCGCGTCTATACGTTCCATCACTTCATGGTACGCTTGCGCCGCGAGTTTGTGACCTTTACCAACGAAACGCCCGACAGCCTCACGGCTCGTTACCGTGAGGACAAGATGCAACTGGAGAAGGGACTGAACACCATCGGCACGGACACGCTGGCACTTGTGGCCGACCTTATCAATCAAGGTTCGCTGCTGAACGGTGACGCTTACCTGTCGAAGGTAGAGGACTATCTGAAGAAAGCCCGCGAGTATGCCGACATTCCACAGGAGAAGCGCGACAACTGGCTGTGGGTGACTTCATACAAGTACCCGTTTGCCCGATTCCGCACGGAACTGATTGGCACGCTCTGCACGGAGTTGGCCGAGGGCAAGGAGTTGGCGAAGGCTTGCACCGACTGGAACAAGCGCGTTGACCCTGCCAACTACATGAAGGCAAAGGCTCCCATCACGCAGCAGATGATAGACGCTGCCCGCCAGTTCGTCACGGACAACGGCTACGAGCAGTCGTTCAACCGCCGCTGCGCCACGATGGAGGACATCAAGGTTTGCGACATCCTGCATGCCAACGCTGGCGACGGCACGGTGAAGCCCGTGAGCATCTTCGACGGACTGAAGCCGACGGCCACCCGCCACAAGCCCGCCGACTTCAAGGACGTGCCGGAGATGGGGATTGACGAGTTCATGCGCGACGTGCTGCCGACGGCCCAGACGGTGGAAGCCTACCTGCAGAACCGGCTGGAGAAGAACTTCGTGACACTGACGGCTCCAGCCGCCGAGGGGTCGAAGCCCATCTTCAAGTGGCCCAACAACTTCGGCTGGACGTACAACGGCGACCTGGCGGGCAAGTCGGAAATCAAGGAGGCGGTGAAACAGGCAGGCGGTTTCGTAGATGCCTACTTCCGCTTCTCCATCCTTTGGAACGAGAACGGACGCGACATCTGCGACCTCGATGCTCATGCCATCGAGCCGACTGGCACGGAGATTTACTACTCCACATACAAGGGACGCAAGACACCCGTCTGCGGTGGTATGCTCGACATCGACATGATACGTCCGCACAGCATCGGCGTGGAGAATATCTTCTGGACTGATCCTGCGAAGTTGAAGGACGGCGACTACAAGTTCTTTATCGTCAACTACGACGACGGGGACAATACTATGACTAAGGCGGAAATCGCCATCGGCGACGAGGTGTTCCAGTACGAGATACCCCACCGCATCGACGAAAGAAAGCCTGTGGAAATCGCCACCATCACCCTGAAGGACGGACGCTTGGCCAACATCAAGCACTCCGACTACCTGAAGGACGGCAGCGGCATCGTCCGCGAAATCTACGGACTGCGCACCTGCGAGTTCCACCGCGTCAACCTCGTGTGCCTCTCGCCCAACTACTGGCAGGGCGAGACGGGCCACAAGCACTACTTCTTCATGCTCGACGGCGCACGGGCACCCAAGGCGTTCCGTGGATTCCACAACGAGTTCTTGACCGCCGACCTGCTGGAGCACCGCAAGGTGATGGAGGTGCTGGGCCACACGATGCAGGTGGAGAGCACCGACGGCCAGCTCTCGGGCATCGGTTTCAACGCCACCGTGCGCGACGACGTGGTAGTGCGCATCAACGGCCAGCGAGTTATCAGAATCAAGTTTTAACCCATCAAAATCACAAGCATTATGTACAAGATTGCATCGCGCAAGAAGCTGCGCATCGCCACCAGCCGTGGCAACCTGAGTGTAGAACAGTTGTGGGACTTGCCCAAGGACGACATCGGACAGCTGGCCATAGCCGTCCGCAAGCGCATCGCCGACGAGAAAGGCACGGCGGGCGACAGCGAACTGGACTTCCTGAAGCCTACGGCACAGAAGGAAGAGAGCATCGACGAACTGACCTTCCGCATCCTGAAGGACATCTACCAGACCAAGCAGGCCGAGGAGGACAAGGCACACCTCGCCGCCGAGAAGCGGCTGAAGAACCGCCGCATCCTCGAACTCATCGCCAAGAAGCAGGACGAAGCCCTCGAAAACAAGAGCATCGAGGAGCTGGAGGCTATGCTGGAGGAAGAGTAAGCAGGAAACTGACCGTCGGGTGAAAATTCCGTATCATCGCGGTGCTACGAGATTATGAGTGCGATGTTAGCGGATTTTCACCCGAGCGAAAAATTTCAGGCGCTTCACGACGAAGCAACTGCCACTCGACATAATCTGATATGTTGAACAACAAAACTGATTTTGTTGAACAAGAAAATAAAATATATCGAACAATATAAAAAGCTACAGAACGGCGCTTATCCGTGTCTGAAATGTGGGAATGACAGCCCGGAAAGACGGGCAACTGACGGCGAAAGACTGGTAAATGGGCAACCAGCATGTAAGATTTGGCGCTGAGCGCGGGTTCGATTCCCTCCGCCGTCACAAGAAGAAAATAATTGCAATACATTATGAGGTTATTAAGCAAGATAAAGGTGCCGACGGGCGAGATTTACACCGCCCAAGGCGAGAACGGAGTACTGGAGTTCCTGACCGTGGGCGACTACGGCAAGGCAGCGAACATCAAGGCCGACTTTCTCGGCATAACGCGAGAGTTGAACGGTGTGCCGAACGGCGAGGTGATGCCGCTGACGGAGAAGTGGGTGGTGACCATCTCGACGCAGTACGGCTGCTCGATGAACTGCAAGTTCTGCGACGTGCCAAAGGTTGGGCCCGGGCGCAATGCCACAAAGCAAGACCTGCGTGACGAAATAGAATGGGCACTGGGTCAGCATGCAGGCATCCGACATACCAAGCGACTGAACGTCCACTATGCCCGAATGGGCGAGCCGACATGGAACCGCGCCGTGCTGGAGAATGCTGCCGACCTGCCGTCTATCATCAAGCCGCAGTTGGGCGACTCGCTTGTGCATCCTGTCATATCGACTATGATGCCGAGAGCCAACGGACATCTGGAGGGCTATCTGAGCGACTGGGTATGGCTGAAGAACTCGGCCTACGACGGCAATGCCGGACTTCAGTTCAGCATCAACTCGACGAGCGACGGACAGCGCGACTATCTTTTCGGAGGCAATGCGCTCGACCTCGACAAGGTGGCGGCTATCGTTGACCGACTGCCCATGCCGAAAGGCCGCAAGTATGCGCTCAACTTTGCGTTGGCCGACGATACGGTTATCAGCGGCGAACGTCTCGCCAGCCTGTTCGACACCGAGAAGTGTATGTGCAAAATTACACCGCTGCACCGCACAACGACGGCAGAGCAGAACGGCATCCGCACCACCGGCGGCTACGAGGCATTCACGCCATACAAGGCCGTCGAAGAGGACCTGAAGGACCACGGCTTCGATGTCATCGTGTTCGTGCCGTCATACGACGAGGACAACGGGCTTATCACTTGTGGCAATGCCATCCTGTCGGGGAAGAAACCAACGTCGGAATATGAATTGACAACCTTCTGAAATTATAGTGACTGACGATAGCCTACAGATACTGAGGAACATTTCGCTCGTGGAAGTGATGCGGGCGAATGGGTTTGAGCCGGAGCGGCTGCCGAGGAGTGGTCGGGCGGTGTACCTGTGTCCGTTCCATAGCGACCATGACCCGTCGTTCAGCGTGGAGCAGAGGGCCAGTGAGGGCCACGATGCTCCGGGCTGGGGGTGCATGGGCTGCGGAAAGAAGGGTTACGGCGCTATTGCGCTGCAAGCGGCGCTGATGGGCTATGACCACACGTCGCTGACGGCCGAGCAGATGCAGAAGGTGATTCAGCGGCTGGTGGACGAACAGGACGTGGAGGTGAAGGACGCGGCGCCGACGAGTCCGGAGGAACGGACGAAGGCGATAGCTCCGCAGGAGTGCGAGTTCTTTACGACGGACTGGACGATATACCATCTGAGGGCGCTGGGCTTCACGGTGAAGAACGCCACCAAGGCCGGGGAGAACGGCGAGCAGGTGGTGATGTATAAAGAGCCCGACCTCGGCGCCAAAACCGCCGAGCACAGTGAGGGCGACGGGAAGCCGGTGCCGCTGTACCGATGCTCGATAGACCGCGAATACTGGCGGGGCAGGGGAGAGGCCAAGACCGCGAAGGAGTGGGGCGAGACGATCGAGCGGGAGTTCCAGACGTACCCCTGCGAGACGTTCATCACGGCGCCGGTGGAAGCGAAGCAGGGCGGCAAGTGCTCGCTGGAGATACACGCCCGGCTGACGTACCCGATATTCGCGATGGCCTACGACTGGGGCACGAAGAAATACGAGCCTCGGAGCAGGACGACGAAGTGGGCGTGGTATAAGAAGGACGACGTGACGGCACGGGTGTACGGCGACCATGTGGCGGTGGCGGCGATAGCATCCCTCGTCGGCAGAACCGCCGAGCACAGGACAACCGCCGGAGAAGCGGGGGCAGGAAAGCCCTGGTTTGCCGATGCGCTGAAGGACAGGCGGCACCCGGTGGTGGTGACGCAGCAGGACGCTGACAAGAACCCGGTGAAGGCGAAGATGAAACGGCTGGTACTTTGCTCTGGGCCTCGCGACGGTATGCAGATGTGGGCAGCGACGGACGCGCATGTGCTGTGGCTGAACTCGGAGAGCGCCGGCATCAAGGACGGCGTGGTCGAGGAATGGCTGCGCGTGCTGCTGATGCGGATGTCGCAGGTGGCAGTAGATATATATGTGTGCTACGACATCGACGCGACGGGACTGGCCTGCAGCGGAAGCATCGCACTGGAGAATGCCAGGGTGCATTGGGTACGGTTGCCGAAGGAGATGAACGAGGTTGGAGGCAGACCCGACGGAAAACCGTCGGGCACAGTGGCTGACAACGGAAGAAAAACAACAGACGGGGAGCAGGGCGCGACCGAAAACAACTCTACGGAGGCCTACCACAGCGGCACGACACCTGCCCCTGCGTCTGTAACCAAAACCGCCAAGCGCAAGGGCTACAAGGACGTGACGGACTTCGTGACGCATTTTTCGCAGATACAGAGGCTGTTTGCGCCCGACTTGCGCAAGGCGAACTCCAGCGAGGCACTGATGCGGATGCTGAAGAATGCGCTGACGATGCAGTTCTGGATAGACAAGCACACGACGAAGAAGACCGAGAAGGAGGGGGAGAAGGAGCACAACGTGCGCTACGTGCTGAGCGTGGCTAACCTGCTGCAGTTCCTCGACGCGAAGGGCATCCGCTGCCATCAGGACGAGCGCGGCAACAGGGCCTTTTATCAGCTGAGCCACCGCAACACCTACCGCTATCTTGACACCAGCCGCACGGGCAACCAACTGGAGAGCGTCTGCCGCACGGCGATGCTCGACTGGATTGACGCCCACTTCGGCAACGACGTGGACTATGCCGACACGGACGACAAGCCCCGTGGCGACGACCCGTCGATGTTCAAGGCCAACCTCGTCAACACCATATTCACCGGCAAGGGTCTCGACGCCAGGACGATGAACACCATGCCGTCGGCTCCCATCAACGAGCACTCGTGGGGCGAGGACTTCGACCATTTCTTCTTTGAGAACTGTGCCGTGCGGGTGACGAAGGACGAGATCTGCGAGGTGCCCTACGCACAACTGCCGTGGGTGACCAACGAGGAAGCCATCATGCCCGGCGAGTTCCATGTGAAGAAACAGCCGTGGCGCATCGTGGTCAACCCGAAGTACGAGGCCGAGCGGAAGCGCCACGAGGAGATATGGAAGAAGTGCAGCACACCGTCGATGCGTGCCGCCGAGAACCTGCGGTGGAAGCAGTACGAGGATCTGTGGAAGTACCGCCTCGTGATGGACAAGCCCTTCGAGGAGATGCCCATGCACTTCCAGTTCGTCTATAACACATGTCGCATCTTCTGGGAGAAGGAGTCGTTCGGCGAGACGCTGACGGCCATCGAGCGGCAGATGCAGGATATGCACTTCATCAACAAGGTCCACTGCGTCGGCTACTCGATCACCCGCTTCCGCAGCCTCGCCCGCCAGCTGACCGTCCACATGACCGACTACAGCGTGACCGACGAGAACAAGGCCAGCGGACGCAACGGCAAGAGCACCTTTATCGACATGATGGCGACCGTCAGACCGTCGTCGGCCAACATCGCCGGCAAGTCGATGAAGAACATTACGATGGAGGTGCTGTTCGGCTACGTCGTGGCACACCTGCACACGCTGGTCTGCATGGACGAGATGCCCGACAACTTCAACGTCGAGGACCTGTACAACATCGGCATACGCATCGTCTGCAAGACGCTCTACAAGCAGCCCGTGACACTCGTGGGCGAGGAGGTGCCGAAGGTCTTTATCACCTCGAACAAGCCCTTCGACCGTTCGGCAGGCTCCACCAAGGGGCGTATCTATCCCTGTTTTACCTCGGACTACTACCATGCCGCCACCGACGATGGGCGTTGGCTCGACCATGCCCCGAAGGACGACTTCCTGGAGAAGTACGGCGTGGCGGAGGTGGCGCGTAACCTGCCGCCGCAGTTGCTGAACGAGCTGCAGAACATGCTGCTGGCGATGGCGCAGTTCTACCTGCAGCACCCCAACGAGACCATCCTGCCGCCGACCGAGAGCCGTAGCCTGCGCCGCGAACTCTACGCCATGACGAAGGACTCAGGGCTGACCGACTGGCTCATCACTTACTTCGAGGACACGCCCGACAACCCACACATCGGCCAGCCCATACCGCCGCAGGAGATGGCGATATCCTTATTGGACGCAGAGGGCGAGGGCGTCACCTGGGACACCATCGAGAAGGCGAAGAAGCGCATCGCGAAGTACCTGAAGCCCTGTCTGAACCGCATGGGCATCGTGATGGATCCCGACGTGGTGCTGAACACGTCATCGTACCGCCGTCGCGGCGGGCGCCAGACCCGTGCCTGGCTCACCGTGCTCGACCAGCAGGGCAAGCCCGTGGAGCGCATGGAGAAGAACAAGTACCGCCACGAGGTCAGCACCGGCGAGCGCGTGCCCCGCGAACTCTCCGCGCAGCACACCTTCGTGCATTACTTCTACCGCAACCGTCCCGGCGGCGTGCCCACCAAGCCCTATACCGCCGGCAAGGAATATGAGGAGGGGTATGTGCAGGCAGCAGCCGAGAAAGACCCGGAGGAAGGAGGTGAGCAATGACGAAGCGAAGGCATCTTGTTACCATCATCAAGCGGTCGTGCATCACCGGCAAAGTCGTATGGATATACCAGGGTGTGAGCCACGAGGCAGGCCGACATGCCTACTGGAAGGCCTGCAAGAAGGAACTGGAGAAGGTGAAGCAGTGGGCGGAGCGGATGGCCGACAGGAAGCGCAGGCTGACGTTGATGCTCGGCTCGTCTGACAGCAGCAGTTCATCCGGCAATGGTTCATCCGGCAGCAAAGCGTCGGGCAAAGGTTCATCCGCCAACATGTTCGGAGGCGAGCTGACCGACGAGCAGCGCAAGGCTGCCCGCGAGCTGGTCAGGATGAGCAAGCAGGAGCCGCCGCCCGACATGGAATTTTACAACCACATCGTCGAGGAACGCCGACGGCGCCAGCAGGACAAAGACATCCGCCGCAAGATGCGGGAGCGCGACCAGAAGGCAACCGCAGAAAGCAAGGATTCCACGACTGGAGAAAAATTACGATAATCACTGTTATGATAAATAGAGTATAAAGGCGATAAATATGAACGAACAAGAAATCAAGGCACAGGCCGACAACAGTAACGAGAGTACAACCACCACCCCGACGGACGTGTGGTATTCATAAAGGAGAGCGACGACTATGGCAGAGAAAGAGACAACAGAGAAAATCATTGCCGACCTCGACGAGATGCACTACGACATGCAGGAGATAGCCAACCGCGCAATGGAGAACCTGGGCGGCAACCGCGAGTACCGCAACCTGCTTGACAGCTACGACCGGGCCGTGCGCAGACGCCAGTATGTTCAGCAGGCGCAACTGTCGGCGAAGATCGACCTGATGAAACGGAAAGAGATGCAGCGGCTGATAGAACTCGAAGAGAGCCGACGCAAGGACGTGAACACGCTGGCACGCATGCTGAAGCGCATCAATCCCGACGACCACGACCGCTACCAGGAACTGATGGCCGCACTGTCGCTGCTGCTCGACATGACCGACAACGTGTTCTTCGACATCAATCAGGTGCTGAAGCGCAACAACCTCGGCATCGAGATGGACAACTTCCCCGAGCTAAAGGCCGCCAAGAAGACAGCGCAGGACATGGCGATCAAGGAGCAGTACGGAATGGCCCGCTACAAGGAGGACCTGTGGAACGAGGAGTCGGAGCGCATCTACAAGTACCTGCTGGAGCGCTTCGCCACCTATAGAAGAAAGGTGGACCGCATCGAGGCACGGCAGGAGATGAAAGACCATAAAGACTAAGAAATATGACCTACGACGAGACAACGCTGTTCACGAAGTTCATGCAGGGAAAGGGCGTGATGAACAACTTCGAGTACCTGTACCGCTCGCACCGGTTCGACAAGCGCGACCTCGACACCTACCTCGACGAGGTGGCGGCAGAGGACGTGATACTGTCGGCCTTCGACTTCACGGGTGCTGGCAACACCATCTTCGACTTCAAGTACTGGAAGGATATCGACCAGAAGTGGCAGGCGAAGCTGACGGAGTTCCGCAACACGGGCATCCTGACGGCCGACGAGGCACAGGTGTACTGTCCCCACTGTCAGCGGGTGCTGCCGAGGACGGCCTTTGCCACGAAGTCGAATGGCGTGCTGCACAAGCACTGCCGTGAGTGCGAGGGCGGCAAGTGGGACAAGGAGAAGAAGGAGCGCGAGAAGGCTGAGAAGGAGGCCGAGAAACAGGCCAAGGCCATCAAGCAGCTGGAGAAGGAGATTGCCGAGAAGCAGGCGAAGCTGGAACGGCTGTCGGCACAGGAGACGGTGGCGGAGCCGACGGGCAAGATCCTGACGAACAATCGTGCTGAGAGTGCCCGTCGTGAGATAGCCGACGGTCAGGCCAACCTGAATAAGACCACAAAGGTGTGCGGTCACTGCGGCAAGCGCAAGCTCCGATCGGAGTTCTACAAGTCGGACTCCAGCGAGGACGGTCTGCAGGAGTATTGCAAGACCTGCCAGACGGAGCTGTTGGCCGCTGCCGAGGAGGCACAGCGGAAAGAGGAGGAACAGCGCAGGCTGGAGATTGAAATAGCCGAGCGCGAGGCCGAGGTGCAGCGGATGGAACAGGAGAAGAAGGCTCTGGATGAAGAAGTGCGACGCAAGAAGGAAGCAGAGCGCAAGGCGCAAAATCCAAAACCCGTGAAGCCCGACAAGCTTGTGGCACCGAAGCTGGGCGAGTACGACGCGACGCTGCACTATAAGCAGGGGCAGAAGAGCATCACACTGAACGCCGTGCTGTCGGCGCAGATTCGAGAGGGGCAGTTCAACAAGTGCTACCTGAACAGTGACCGCCAGCACCGCCAGTTCCTGATATTCAACCGCGTGGAGGGTGCCAACGTCACGGGAGCCAGTACACTGACACAGACCCTGCTCAACGTCACGTCGGCAGACATCGCCCGCTCGCTGGCTGCACGCTTCAACCTCGAACTGGGCGACAACTACTACCTGCATATCACCAAGAACCTGTCGAAGAAGGACGAGTTCCTGACCGTCGAGGTGCTGCAGGCCCGTAGCCGCGAGGAGTACATCAAAATTACCGAGCGCCGCGAACTGGTCGCCAAGGGAAAGATACCGCCCTACGAAGCCGAGGAGCTGACAGCCAGCAATGACGAGAACACCGACAACGCTCCAACTGTTGCGACTGCCGACGAAAGGAAATCCGAAAAACCGGAGGACAGCACTCCCCTACTCGACTTCGAGAGCAAAGACCTTGACCTCCGCGACAAGGACTCGATTATCACCTTCCTGATAGAATACGGCTATCTGACGGAGCGCGACCTTGCCGTCTACCTGCACCAGAAGGGCTGGGAACTGCAGGAACCCGTCATCGTAAAGAAAATGAAGAAATTCTCACTGTAAACATACAAACGGATATGGCAAGACACAAGCAAAGAAGATACGCAGAAATGAAGCCCGCCGTGAAGATGAACGGCGGATACAGCCGACGACAGCGCACCGACATACTGACCGCACAGGGCGAGATAACCGAGGCGCTGGGCTACGACAACTACCACGTGGAGCTGGACAACGGCGTCACCATCCTCGCCACCATCAGCGGCAAGATGCGCCAGAACCACATCCGCGTGATGCCAGGCGACCGCGTGGAGCTGGAACTCTCCGTCTACGACCTCACCAAGGGTCGTATCACAAGACGATTCAGTGTTAAACAACAACAGTAATAACAACAAAAGAATTACAACTATGCGACAGACAACAAACGAGACACAGGCCCTGCAGTCACTGATGGCAGAGTTCATCCGACTGGTAGCCTATCAGAACGAGAAACCCGTATTCGACGACGAAGGCATGGTGGCGCTTAGTGCCGACAACGCCTCGCCAGTCTATTTCTCCACCCGCCAGGTCATTGCCATCGCCCGACTGCTGAAGGGTATGACAAAGCCGCAGGGATGGCGCGACGCCGACGTGCAGATTATCTACGAGCTGGCAGCCAAGGCCGAACAGCGCGAAAGCGACGACCCCGACCACCTGCTGCACACGATGATGCAGATTCACGGCAGCCATCAGGACTACGCCCCCACCATGCTCAACTCGCAATGGAGCGAAGAGAAGCAGACGATGACCGTCAGTCTGGAAGAGATGTTTGCCGGCCAGCCCGTATTGCCGTGGCTCAGCAATGTGCGCTATGCCGCCGACGAGACCGAGAAGGCAGTCTGTTACGCCATCACCGCCGCCGTGCTGCGCTATACCGACGACGACACGGTGCTTACCTTCATCGCCCACCCCAGCGACGCCAAGCAAGTGGAGCGGCAGATGGACGGCGAACTGTTCCCACGCAAGGAATGGGAGGGCGAGTGCGAGCTTCCGTCAGAAGCGCTGACTCCAAGCAGTAAGAAAGAGATAGCCGACTACATGCTCGAAGCCCTGCAGCAGGATCCCGAAGAAGCGTGGCCGCTCAGACAGTCCGAGCCGGGAGCAACGTGGTTTGCACCGCGACACGGCGTGGTGGAGATTGACGGCATACCCGTGCCGACGGCCATCAACGAGTTCAGCTCGGCCAACATCCTGAGCGTAGAGGTGGGTACTAACGGATTCCAGGGCGGCGACACCGGTCACGGCGGACGCACCTGCCTGCGCATCATTGACGAGGGTTGTACCGACCTGCGCTGCCGCGTCAAGGCCAACGGCAAGTGGCATAACTACGACAACGCCTGCGAAGCCAATGAGATAGAAATCATACTTGGCGGCGACACCGAGCTTGGCACCTTCAGCAACGCCCTTCGCTTTGCCGCAGACGTGCTGGAGAAGAAGATAACGGGCGAGCTGATGCTGGTCGTTCCGAAAAACTACAAGCAGCAATGATTATAGAACTCAACAACAGATTAAGGTATTATGACAAAGAGACTACACGGAGGCAGGACCACGGAGCAGTACGTGCTCGACCTGCAGAAGAACGGCTGGCAAGTGACCAACATCGCAAGCATCGCAGGGGTAAGCGCCCAGACGGTGCGCGAAATCCTGAGACGAAAGAACATCATCATGGACTAAAGGGACAGCGAGATGATTGACCCCGACGAGCAGAAGGCCATCCGATTCAGCGCCGACGACGTGCCCGAGCTGCCGGAGATAGACCGGCAGCGGCGCGAGGCCGACAGGCAGCACAGGCGGCAGCAGGCGACGGAGAATCTGGAGTGGCTGGAGCAGAACATGGGTTTCCAGCCGTTCGGAGGGGAGTGGTGACTTGGGAATTTTCAAAAGGGATTTTCAAGCAAAGGAAAAGAAAAGCGGACTAACGGTGCTTATGCCGTTGGCCCGCTTGGTGTGTTGTATCATTTTCGTGAGGTCACGAAAATGGTCAGAAGTCGTAGTTATCCTCCCCACTCCACTCGCCGTTGACGCTGAAGCCGAAGGTGGACTGAGTGAAGTTACCCTCGGTGCCGTCGAAGAACTGGCCGGTGTAGGTGGTGATGCGGTTGCGGGTGACGGGGACGCTCTCGAAGATGCGCTGACGCAAGGTGTTGCCGTCGGCGTCGTAGGCAGTGAGGGTCATCTTCAGCGAGCCGACGTCGGCCATGTATGGAAACGTAAAGACCTGGTAGGTCGAGGTGTCGCTGCGCTGGCGGTTCTCGCTCTGGGTCGATTTCGTGGTGCCCTCGCTGGTGGTGGGGTTGAAGTTGGCCGAGCCGCCAGTGTAGGCGATGACCATCTTTGTGAACGATTCTGGCACCGTCTCGTCGGTCAGCTTGAACTGCACCATGGCACAGACGCGTTGCATCTGGAAGGTGTGCTGCAGTTCCTCATTGCCCACTTCTATCTGTCCGCAGTAGCAGAAGGTATCGGTCAGTTTCTCGCCATCAGAGGCGGTGAACTGCACCATCTGTGGCGACTTGATGGTGGCGCTTTTGATGCTGCTGTGGCCCACGGCAACGACGGTGTATGTACCCTCCTGCAGTTGGCAGGTCAGCGAGCCGAAGCCGCTGTCATCGGCAGTCTGGGTCTTGACGATGCTGAATGCCTTCTCGCCCCAGGCGTCGAACAGCATGACGTTGAGCTTCTGGAAGTACAGGGCGAGGTTCGTGGTGGCGGCTCTTGTCACACCCGCCGGAGAACCAGCTGGAACAGGGGCGGCGCGGGTGGTCGCGTCGCTGTTGGTGGCGGTGAACGTCAGGGTGACGTTGCCTGTCGGTGTACTGTCCTCGCTGTCGAGGATGGGCTTCTCGCAGGCGGTTAATGCCATGCTGATTGCGCACAGGGCGCAGAAATTCTTGATTGTCTTCATTGTTGATTGGTGTTTAAGTGGTCGCTTCGCTCAAAATTTCCTGAAAATTATGCTGAAAATTCCTTTTGCAAAGCGACCGGGTTCTACATAAGTTTTACTTTCTCGATTTCGCCTGTTGCAGGGTCCCTGCGGAACCACTCACTATACAGGCTTTTGCTGCCGAAGTTGATAAGCATGCCGTATTCGGTGTGCGTGATGTTCATGTACGACCACAACTGCTTAATATGCGATGAATCCACATATCCCACTGCCTTCAGTTCGCAGATGATTCCGTCAACCATCAGGTCTATACGATAGTCCTGATCCAGTCTGACATCATCCCAGTACAGAGGCAGGAACTTCTGTCGCTCCACCTTCATACCCTTCTGCGTAAGCAGATACTGCATAGCGGCCTCGTATGCCGACTCCATCAGTCCGGGCCTGAACTTGCGGTGTACGCGCATGGCCTCTCCAGTAATGACTCTCATCGGCTCCAGGCGCTTATTATACTCTTGAATCAAATTCATACTCAAATAATTTTCAGGAAATTTTGAGCGAAGCGACCTGTTAGTATGGTCGTCGCTGCCGCTCCTCAAAATTAGCCGAAAATTACTCCGAAAATTTCTTTTGTCACCACATTGGTATCATAATTTTCAGTATAATTTTCAGATAATTTTGAGCGAAGCGACCATTCTCAGAACGTCACTTCGTCGTAGTCGTTCCAGTCGCCGACAGTGAAAGAGGCGGTGAAGGGAGCATCCGTGAAGAACTGGCCGGAGTAGGTGGTGCGGTAGCCGTTACGCATGGGGACGTCGGGGAAGGTGCGCTGCTGGATGACGTTATCCTCCGAGTCGTAGGCGGTGACGGTGATGGTGCGGGTGTGTTCCTCGTTAGAGCCGATGACGTAGATGGTGAAGGCGGCGGTGCCGGTCTCGGCGTTGCGGTTGACGGGGGAGAAGGTGACGGCATAGTCCTGCGGGGTGATGCCGGCGAGGGCGGTGGTGCTCCACTGCGTCTGGGCCTGGGGTGTGCTGACGATGACTTTCGCCACTTCGTCGGGCACGGCGTCGGTGGTCTGCAGTTTGAACTGGCCGACGATGCGCTGCATCTCGCACGAGAGGGTGGTGACTTCGGCGGGGGTAAAGGTCTGCTGGTAGAAGAACGTCTGCAGCACCTTTGCGTCGGGGAACGACACGATACCGTCGGCGAGGGTGGCCGCTGCCGAGCACTTGTGGGCGACGGCGGTGAGGGTGTAGGTCTTGCGCTTGTCGAGGGTGATGCTGAGCTGGCCGAAGCTGTCGTCGCTGGAGGTCTGGTGGATGTCCTGCACGGTGGTGCCGTCGGTGAGCCACACGTCAAGGCGGGTGACGAGGGTGCTGATGGCGGTGGCGGCGCGGGTCATTGCCTCCATCTGGTAGGGGCTGAACATCAGCGTCACCTGCGTGGGCTCGGGGTTCTGTACTGCGCTCTCTGTGAGCATGTCGTTGTCACTGCTGCAGGCGGCCAGCATGAGGACCACGGCTGCGAAAAGGAAATACTTCTTCATTGTTCGTTTTGTTTTAGGGGGTTAAATAATGGGGATAAGAAAAGCCGCCCCGATTGGAGCGGCTATGTAAGAGGAGCCCTGCGGATGAGCGCAGGGCATAGGGCTTGATATACTACAATTTCTTTGCGAGCCTGTTCAGTACGGCTTGCAGATACTCTTCTTCACTCAGGCTGTAGCCTCGTATTCCTGCGAGGCGTGTCTGTATTGCGCCCCTTACTGCGCCAGCCTCTTGTTCGGTTAGTCGAATTTGTATTGCCATAGTCTTTGTAGCTTTTAGTCGTTAATACTCTTTTCTCAACTGCCTATCATTACGGTGGCAGCGTTGTTCGGGTGTATCATTACACCCTCGATGATGTAGTCCTCCAAGGCGTGACAGGCGACGTTGTGTCCGGCGGCGTACTCTCGGATGCACACCTCCTTGATGCGCTTCACCAGTTCGCCCCACGTCTTAGCGACGGGAATCTTATACACGTTGCACGATGCGGGCGGCTTGACCTCGAAGGGATAGTCCATGCGGATGAACTCTACCGGCTTCAGCAGCGGCTGCTCGGCATCGAAGCCGTACATCTTCGCCATCTCCGGGTCAATCTCCGTCGTGCATACGTGCTGCCCTACATAGTCACACACCTCTACAAGGTGCTGTGGCAGGTCTTTTGTATTTGTCTCCATAATTCGTTGTAGCTTTTTTTCGTTTTCGTTATCATTCTCAATCACTTCGAGGCCGCGCTTGCGGGCCTTGGCATAGAAGTCCTGGCGCACCGCTTCGGTGGGCAGCCAGGCGAGGGTCTTGCGCTCCTGCCCGCTCGGGGCGCGAAGCGTCAGGGCATATACTCCGTTGGTCATAGGCGGTCAGATTTCTCCTTTCTCTTTCCATTCGTTCCACTTGTCGAGAGAGTAGCCTTCGTCGGTCTTGACACCGAGGAAGGTGAAGTCGAAGTCGTGCGATGTCATGTCGGGCCAGGCATGGAGGGTGGCCATGTTGCCGCGATGGGTCAGTTCCTCGGGGTGGTCCATCACATGCTTCAGGGCTTTATCGTAGGCATCTGCTCCGCAATCGGCTATGACGTTGCCTGAGAAGGTCAGGTCGGTCATGTAGTCGTTGCCGCGCTGTGCAAACACCATTGCTCTGACGGTCAGCTCCGCATGATACCAGCCCTTGCGCTGCTCATTCAGTTCAGCAAGTCTGCTCTGTATGGCTGCTTCTGCCAGTCGTTTGCGCTCTGCCTTGGCTGCCTCGCGCTGTTCGTTGTAGATGCGCTCGTGCTCCTCGATAGTGTCAGCCAGTGCGGGATGGAAACCTATCTCCCATGCGCCGCAGCCAGTGGTGCGCAGCCCGACGTAGGTACGGGGCTGTCCGCTGGGATAGGTGCCGAAGCCGTCGCGGAACAGGTCGCGTATCTTCTGCTCCGTCGTGGCGTTTACCATGATAGGCGATGCGTAGTCGCGCTTGCCGCCGTATGTCTGCCAGGTGTTGATGACTGCAATAGCTTCGTCAGCCGTGTGGGCTATTGCCTTATAGGGTGTGTAGGTGTTACCGTTGCGGGCTGGGCCGCCGTAGGTAATGCAAAATACGTTTGCCATAATTTCTAACTGTTTAACCGATCAGTCCGGGGGCTTAAATGTGAATGTTCGTTTGTTGTAGCTTTAATCGTTTGCAAAGATAGTGCAAAATTTTGGAATAAGCAAGCGTTATCCAAAATTTCTTCATGCCACCCGCTTGTAGCGGTTGCGGGAGTAGTAGGGGCTGTGCAGGTTCTCACGCCACACGGCCCGGCGGCTTCTCGGCACGATGATGGTGCCGAGGGCGTCGAGCAGCTGGCGCATGTCGGGGTCGATGGTCATAAGCGTTATCTTATCACTTTGGTGTAGATGCGTTCTGTCAATATCTCCTCGCTACTGTTCCAGAAGTCTGGGCGCCAATAGCGGTCGTAGCCAAAGCTCTCAGCGTCGATGTGGTTTTGTATCCACACGTAGCATCCATACTTGTCGCCCGGTCTTGTTTCGCACAGCTTACGCATCTCCTGTTGTGCTGCGTGGCCGATTTCCTGCCATTCCCTGACGGCGGCTTCGGCCATCTTGATACTTGGAAGTTCAGCAAGAACCTCCGGCTTGTTCTCTGCCAGCTTACCGCCGTATGCCTTAATACGGATAATCTGGACTTTCTTGATTCTGTCTGCCATAGATCGTAATGTTTTAGTGATTTCCTTCTACCTCGATAACTTCGTGTGGCTGACCGATGAAGTTCAGCCACTCGCTTTCTCTTGCGGCTTTCGCGTCGTCCATCTTCAGGCACAGAAACTTGTCGTCTGTCCATCTTGTGGGCCTGGTCCTGTACAGATACTCCGTCCGCTGCAACAGTTCGTTGAATCTTTTGATTGTCTTTGCCATAGTCGTTACTTGTTTTTAATGTAGATACTGTCCTCTGCGTTTACGGATTTCCCTCAGTTCATCGCCTTGAATAACTCGCCCGTCAGGCTCAACGATAGCCACAGGCCATGACAGCCCATATCTCGGACAAATCTCGATGCTGTGTCCGTTGGTCATCCTCTTTGCTTCGTCGATGGCTTCCTGCTTCGTCTCTGCATAGTGCATTATGCGTGCATGACTATTGTCAAGGAAGTAATACTCAAAGCTCATTTTTGGGTTGTTGATTGTTGTAGTTGCCATACTCTTTACTTGTTAAACGGGTTTTCTTTTTCTCCTATCGCATCAAGGCATAGCAGCCAGTCGTTCTTGTCGAACGATTCGAGGTTCAGGGTCTTGCCTGTGGTGTGCAGGCCTTCCCCATCGTCATCAAGTTCAAACAGTCCCAGGTCACGCACCAACTCAATCAGGTTGGTCAGCGCAATCTCGTGGTCACACGATAATCTTTCTTTGTCTAACATAGCCATAGTCGTAAATGTTTTAGTTTGTGATTTTCTCCAGACAGCAGATGTTGTAGTAGAGGTTGTGTCCTCTCTTGTTCAATACGGTAGCGATGTCTCCTTCTATCTTTGTGATGACTCCGGAGAAGTACGCCTTGTCTCTCGGTCGCTTCTCTATCCTGCACCGTTCGCAGGAATAGCACAGCACCGTGTCGCCGATGTTCAATAGTCTCTTTGCCATAGTCGTTGTCGTTTTGATGTTAATACTCGTGTTTACTTGCTCACTTACTTCAAGGCCGACTTGATGACGCAGGCCCAGAAGAGGAAAAGAAGGATCCAGTTTTCTATCATGCTTGTTTAATCGTTTTTAGGGTTAGACATTTCGGTTTCTATCCAGTCGGCGATGCGGGTGAGCACGCCGACGGGCATGTCGGCGGGATTCATCTCCCAGTCGTCGCTGTCGCCCGTGGCTTCGTAGCACAGCAGGCAGAGGGGCTGCTCCCATGTGGGGCAGTAGCAGATGCAGAAGGGCCGCTGGGTGAGCAGCTGCCTGGTCTTGGGGTGGTAGCCGTCGAAGTCGAGTCCGTCGCACACGGGCAGTCCGTCGCCCTCGAAGTGGTAGAGGTCGATGCTGACGCTTGGGTTCTTGGGGTCGCCCTCGTGTACCCAGAGGTTGCCGATGTAGTCCCAGATTTCGTCGGGGTCCTTCTTGTCGTAATACTTCTTGTGGATGCCGGCCATCAGGTCGGTCAGCCGCTTTACTGTCTCGGTCATAGTCGTATTGTTTTAATTGTGGGTTATTGTTTTTTCCATTCGCTATACACGTACTGCATCAGGCGCTCGGCCCACTTGCGGTCGAGTGTGCGGTAGAACTTCATCCATGTGCCCATGGTGTCGTTGTCGCAGACGTCGGTACAGATGTGCAGCCACTTCTGGCAGAAGTGCTGGTAGAGATAGTGCTGCTTCGAGCCGCCCACCATCCAGAGTATCACCTCGTCGTAGGGCGGGTGGTTGTAGCAGAAGCCTGCCCAGCGGTCCATCAGGTCGGTGATGCCGTTCACGTCGGCCTTCGGCAGCCGCTCGATGTCCTTGGCGAACTGATCGAGGGTGTAGCGCTGGTTGGGCTCGTGGCTCGATGCGCTCCAGCCTTTGTCGAAGAAGTGGTCGAAGAGGCAGGCGTTGAACGTGAATGGGTAGATGCGGATGGCCTTGCCCTGGTCGATGGCGATGACGTCGAGGGGGAACTCGCCGCTGCCCTCCAGGTGGACGACGGCCTCGGGGTAGTCGTCGTGCCAGAACTCTTCGAGTGCCTGCCATGCGTCGCCGCAGTCCTCGTACTGGAACAGGTAGGTCTCGCCGCCTACCACGGCCTTGATCATGTAGTTTGCAGTTGTCGTCATTGTCGTAATGTTTTAATAGGGTGAATAATCGGGGTGTGATATGCAGCCGCTTCCCGAACCGATTGGCAATCGGTTGGGCAAACGGTTGGCAATCGCTTCGGGAAGCGATTTGGAATTGATATGATATACCAGTTGTCGATTGATATGATATACCAGTTTTGAGAGAGGGTCAGAAGAGCGTCGGTTGTTGCAGCTCTTCTCGGATGCGCTGCTGTGCCTTGTCGAAGTACTCGCGGTTCAACTCGAAGCCGATGTACGACCGACGTTCACGCAGGGCGGCGATGGCTGTCGTGCCTGAGCCCATGCAGTTGTCGAGGATGACATCTCCGGGGTTCGAGTAGGTACGGATGAGATAGCGGATAAGTTCGACGGGCTTCTGGGTGGGATGAATCTTGTCTTTGTCGCGATTGAACTTCAGGATGTCCGTCGGATATCGCTCGCCCTTGTTCTCGGTCACTACCGAATGGCAGTTGGCTGCATCGTAGTTGTTGCTGGGCCGTCCGCTCTTCTGTGTGTAGGGCTTGCCTGCTTCCTTCTGCGGATAATAGAACATGGCATCGTCGGCATTCTTCACGAAGCAGGCGGCACTCTTGGAGAATACGAGGATGTTCTCGTGCTTCTTCATCGGTGCGAACTTGCTGTTCAGTTGGCCTGTGCCGTTGTCCTTCTCCCATATCCATTCGTACTTGAACATCTTTGGGTTGCTCATAATGAGTGCTGCGCTGAACGGCTGCTGACTGAACAGGACGATGGCGCCGCGCTGTTTGACGATGCGCTTGTATTGCTCCCACAGAGCGTCGAGAGGTATCACGGAATCCCAGGGGTTCTTCGTCGTGCCAAACGGCAGGTCGCAGATGATAGCGTCCACCGTTGCGTCTGGTATTTGCTTCATGCCTTCCAGACAGTCCATGTTGTAGATGTTGTTGAGTTCAATCATATCGCCTAATGTTTTTGGTCTGCAATTTACTGTTAGTCGCTCCCGATTTCAAGGGCTGTGAGAGGGTTTCTAATAGAAAGGGGTCAGAGGTTTCTAATAGAAAGCCTGACACCCTTTCTAATAGGAGTGTTCTACGCCGCCTGTTTGAGTTGCTGCTGTTCGTCGCTGTGGATGCTCTTGTTGATCTTGCGGTCGAGCATGGCGAGGTCGGCACGGAGGCGCTTCAGCGCGTCGTCCTTGGGCCAGTCGGTAGCGATAATGGCCGTGAGCTGGTCGATGCGCTGGCGGTTCTCCGAGAGTTGCTGCTGCCACGAGCCGGCCATGTCGGGCAGGCGCTGCAGGGTCTGCAGGGGCAGCAGTGCCGAAGCGGTGGCCGACGAGCGGTTCAGGCGGCCCGAGCGGTTCACGATGTAGATGAGCCGCTGTCCGCTGACGTAGAACTGGTTCGTATAGTCCGTCAGTTGCTTGCCGTCGAGGATGACGGTGGTCGAGGTGGTCTTCACGCTGATGGGGAAACCGTAGACGCTGCCGATGGTCACGTGCTTGCCGTCGGTGCGGGCGGTGTCGGCGATGCGCAGCAGTTCCTGGCCGATGGACTTGTTGAAGTCGTCGGGTGTTACAACCGGTGACAGATTGTTACCAGTTGGCTTGCCGTCCTTGTCCAACTCCTGAGCCGTGAAGCCGTCGATGCTGATAAAGTTCAGCACTGTGCCGTCGGCACTCTGCTTCACCTCTCGCTGCAACCGCTCCCAGTCCTCCCTCACGCTCTCAATGTTCCTCTCCAGCGCCTCGCAGTCCTTCACGAGCCGTTCGCGCTTCTGCTCCTGGTCGGCCTTCTCACGGGCGAAGGTTTTCTTCTCCGCCTCCAGTCCGGCAATCTTCTTTTCGAGCTTTGCCCTTTCGAGCAGGTCGGTATTGCCACTGAGCACGGCCATGAACTCTGCAAAATTCGCGCCGGTCTTCTCGTCCATCACGCCCTCGTCGAGCGTTCGGATGCTCAACTGTCCGCGCTTCAACTGATTGATGAACGTCTGCTTGCAGTGCAGCAGGTTGAACTTATACGAGTCGAGCGACCGCTCCACGGCATAGATAATGATATCCACCTGGTTGCCGGCATACTGCTTGGCCACCTCGTTGCCCTTTCTTATCGCACGGCCGTCGCGCTGTTCGAGGTCGGAGGGTCGCCACGGTGTGTCGAGGTGATGCACGGCGACGACACGCTGCTGGGCGTTGACGCCGGTGCCGAGCGTCTGCGTGGAGCCGAACAGCACGCGCACCTCGCCACGGTTCACGGCGGCTATCAGGGCATTCTTCTTCGACTCGCACTTGCACTCCTGAATAAACCGGATTTCCTTCGCCGGGATGCCGTAGTCCTCAATCAGATGCCGCTTGATCTCCGAATAGATGTTCCACTTCTTGGGGTCGTAGGCACTCAGATCCGAAAAGACCAACTGCACACCCTTCTGCTCCTGATACAAATCATAGTACGCCTTGATGTTCTTGGCGCACTGCGAGGCCTTCGAGTTCGGGTGGTCGCTGTACGCTTCGTCGATGAGCCGCATGTCGAGCGACATCTTGCGGGCCTTGTCGGTGGCGTATAGCATCTTGGCCTTCTGCTGCTGGTCGGTGGGGTTCGGCATACCGATGAGTTTGAAATCGCCGCTCTTGGCAAAATCCATCAGCACCTTGATATACGCCTCCTGGTCGGGCGTCGGCTTCAGATTGAGCAGCATCGTGTGCTTCTTCGGGCGGTCGATGCCTACGTCCTCTGCCGTGCGGAAGTCGGTTATCTCGTTGTAGAACATGGCCAACTCCGGCACCTTGATAAAGTAGCGGAAGCGCTCCTTCAGGATAATCTGGTTGGTGATCGAGAACTCATACTCCGACGACTTCTTCGTGAAGATGGCGGCCCAGGCATCGAAACAGGTGATGCCCTGCTTCTTCAGAGCCTGCGGACGCAGATAGCGGAACAGCGAATAGAGCTCCGTGAGCGAGTTCGTCACCGTGGTACCGCTGAGGAACGTCGCCCCGAGGTCGCGGCCTGTGCGCTGCTGGATGGTGCGGATGGCCATGAGCAGGTTGAACGCCCGCTTCGAGCCCTCCGAGTTGCCCAGCCCTGCCACTCGGTCGTGACGGGTCGAGAAGCCGAGGTTCTTGAACATGTGGCTCTCGTCGACGAAGATGTGGTCGATACCCATCATGCGGAAGTCCACCACGTCGTCGGTCCTCGTCCTGATGCTGTCCTGCAGCGCCTCAATCTTCGCCTGCATGTTCTGCTTGCGCTTCTCCAGACCCTTCAGCATCTTGCCCGACACCCGCCACTCTTTCCACTCCTTGGTAATCTTGATGGCTTCGTCTATCTGCTGCACCTCGTCACGCAGGATGTCGCGCTGTATCTCGTCGCTCTGTGGAATCCTGCCGAACGAGTCGTGCGACATGATCACGCAGTCCCAGTCGTTATTCTTCGCACGGTTCAGGAAGTTCACGCGCCCTGCCTCGCCCTTATAGTCGGCCTCGCCGGCATACAGCACCTTGGCCTGCGGATAGGCGGTGCGGTAGGTCTCGGCGATGGCGCCGACGTTCGCCTTCAGTCCGATAATCATCGGCTTGTGTACCAGCCCCAGGCGCTTCATCTCGTGGGCAGCGACGCACATAATCAGCGTCTTTCCGCTTCCCACCTCGTGGTCGCAGATGCCGCCGCCGTTCTGCACCAGCATCCATACACAGTCCTCCTGACTCTTGTACAGCCCGCCTTTAAGTTTCTTGCCCTTAGCGTCGTACTGCGGCTGCGGAATGTCGTACTTCGCTTCCAGCCCCGCCCAGTCCACACCGGGGAACGTCTGGTGCGAGCCGTCGTACTGCGGCTTTACGAAGCAGTTGAACTTCCGGTTATAGATAGCCGTTATCTCGTCCTTCCACTCCTTCGGCTGCTTGACGAGCCAGTCCTGGAAGCCCTGGCGAATCTCCTCAATCTTCGCGTTCGCCATCTGCGTCTTCTCAGGGTCCTCCGTCTTCAGGTGCTCACCCTTGTCGTTATACATGCAGCGTCCCTGAGCGTCGCGCTGGTATTTCATCATCTTCGGACAGGTGTTCTTCAGCGCATGCACCAGCAGTTCGATACCGTCCAACGACTTCGTAGCCTCGCTGCTGATGCTGTACTGGCTCCATATCTTCTCGTTCCTGCCCGACGCACTCGCCGCAAACTCATCCAACAGCGCATTATACTTAACGGTCACCTCTACCCTGCCCGACCAGTAGCTGCTCTTCCCCGGCTCCTCCGGCATACTGAAGAACTCACTCGCAAAGTCCGCATACACCTGACAGTCCATCCATCGCTCACCCAGGTTGAAGTCCAGATCCTCGAAGGGGATGGGTGTCGGGATAGCGTCTTCTAGAGCGGCAATAGAACGGTCGATGTGTGCCATCTGCTCAATCATCGGCGACCGCATCTGCTCTATCTTCGCCTTCGCCTCCTTCATCTGCTCCAGTTTCTCGATGACGTTGCCACTGATAAAGCGTGCCTTGATCTCGTACTTGTATTCCATCGGGTTGAAGTAGATGTCGCCCTCCAGTTCGCTTACCAGTTCGTCCTCGTCCTTGCCCGTCAGTTCCTCCATCCTGAGAATGTTCACCCAGCCGCACTCGTTCAGGCTCCGTGCCAGCGCCTCCTGCGCCGTCATCACCACCGGCTCGCTGTCGGTAGCGAATGATACTGGATGATTGAAGATGTCGGCCTTCTGATAACCGCCACCGTCGGGAGTAGGATTCTCCAGCGTCAGCAGCTCGTCAATCTTCAGTGCCTTGATAGCCTTGCGGTTCTCCTTGCTGTTCAGCCGTCCGTATTCCCCCACGAACTCGTCATACAGCGCGTTCAGGTTCTTGCGGCTCTCGCTGTCCTCCGTCTGGCTCTTCGCCTCATTCTCATACAGCATGGTATAGCAACCGTGAATCACCTGCAAGTCGCCCTCCCTGGTATGCTTCCACTCCGGCTCCTTGCTCTCGGCTTTCTTCGTGGCGGTAGCAAATTCTTCACTCTTCACTCTTAACTCTTCACTTCGGAAGAGCTCGCCGTCAAAGTTTGCGGCGAGGTCTTCCGATAGCACCTCCGCCATCTGCTTGCTGATGCCAGCCACCCCGTCTCTGTGGTAATACACCAGCGCCCTCTTGCCATACGCATCCGTGTCCACCGTCCAGTCCGTCGCAATCACGTGCTCCGGCTTCATGTCGAAGTACATATTGGTAGGGCACCCCGAGTCCTCATACTGTGTCAGCAGCCACGACTCCTCAGCCGTCAGCCCCTCCTTCCGCGAGTCCTTCTGCAGCACCAGCAGGTCAGTCCCCACCTCGGTACCGCTCTCCTTAAACAGGTTGTTAGCCAACCGGTAAGCCCCGATGAGCCGTGCCTGCCTCAGTGCCTCTGCCAACTGCTCCCCGTCGCGGTTCAGGTAGTTCGAGGTAATGATATACGCCTCGATGCCCCCGTCCCTCAGACAGTCCAGCCCCTTCAGCACATAGTAGCGGTGAATCATCTTCGCCGCCTCCCTCCTTACAGCACTCTTGCTCCTGCTGTACTCCGGATCGAACACCGCGATATCCCCAAACGGCACATTGGTAGCCACGAGGTCATACTTCCCCATCTCCTCGGCAGGGATAGTCTCGAAGCCTGCGACGCGGATATCCTGCCATTTGCCCGCGCCTGCACTCAATATCAGCCCGGTCAGCAGATCTTTCTCGTAAGCCACTGCATTTAACCCGTTACGTGGCGCTTTGACAAAATAACCACACATAAAAGCACCATTGCCGGCTGCAGGATCAAGCATCGTAGTAAAACGACATCCTTTCCCGGTGTTCTTGAACGCAGAAAACAGACCGTTCACGAGCACCTCCGGTGTATAGTACGCCGTCAGCACGCTCGCCTTCAAACTCTGCATCCAGGCGTCGAACTTATTCCCGTTGCCCGCAGCCTTCACCAGCATCTGGAGCATCCTTACCGCATCATCGTAATACGGTTGGTCGCTCTTGCTCCATGCACTCTTGTCGCCCGTCGGGTTCAGCATGAAGTTCATCCCTCCGAACCCTGTGTACTTCGCCAGCACCTCCGCATCGCCCTTGCCGGTCAATGCACACTCAATCGCCGCGATATTGTCGCGTAGTCTCTGTAACTTGCTCATATCTCAATTCGTTTTTATTCTTCATCTAAACCTTCATGCAGCCAACCGTTGTACTGCTCCGCAATAGGCATGATAATCTGCTTGTCGTCGAAAGTACAGCCGTAAATCTCCCAGCCTTCCCAGCATCTGGAGATATACCCTGTATGTCTGTTACTCAAATGTACCTTAATCTTTCTGCGCTCCGGCTGACTGTAGTACAGCAGCTCCACGCGACTGATTTTGATTTCTTTTGCCATAGTCGTATCTCGTTTTATAGTTTCTCAATGAATTTTCTCAGCTCGCGGAGTTGCCCTCCGCTCATCTCGTCGAAATAGAGGATGTCGTTCATGCCGTCCTTTGGCTCCGACAGTTCAACATATTCGCCACGCTCGTTAGTCGTGTCGATATGTACGAACGTAAGTCCTGCGACGTGTTGTGGTTCGTCAAACCATTTGTCAATCTTCTTTCTCATAATTGTCTCGATTTTAATTAGGGTCATAAAACAAAGCACCCTATGCCGTGATAGCATAGGGTGCCAATGTGGTTTGTAATAAGTCTCAGATTGCAGGCAGCGTCACTTTGCCGCTTCTGCCTTGTCGCGCCGGTAAGCGATTAAGTTATACACTATACCAACAGCGCAAACTGCAATTACTGCCATAAAGAAATACGCAAGTTCCATAACTTCTATTTTTTAATGTTTCCACGTTTTACAAATGTCCATGCAAAAACAGCAAGTGCAACCACTGCCAATGCACCGAGAATAATCGTTATAACCTTATCGTCCTTGAAGTCCATAACTCCTGTCAGCACAACGCCTGCATAGGTCAGGCTTGCCAGCGAATACAAGAACTTTCCAAACTGTATCAGGTTATCGTTCTTCTCCTTCTCCTTCACCTCATAGTCCTGCTGCTTGTTCAGCTCGTTATGCGGCTTGTTCTTCTCTCTCCGTTTGCTCATGTTGTAGCTTTCGGTTGCAAAAGTAAATATTATATTTCACATCACCAAATTTTCCCGAGAGTTTTTTATCCCTTCGGATTTGCATACAGTCCCTCGCAGGCATCCCAGGCATTCTCGATGGCGAGGTACATGCCCGTCTCTATCCTTACCTGTCCATCCATGGGGGCCATGTTGTCGGTCAGCCCCTCCAGCAGGTCGGCGCGGAAGGCGTACATGTCGGTGCCATCGACGGCAAAGTTCAGCCCCACCTCACAGCACTTATAGGCTGCCTCGCGCAAGGCGTCAATAGCATTGCTCTGCTCGTCGGTCAGGCACATGGCGTTTTTCAGCGCCTCCTGCTTCTGGAAGCGGATACGCTCCTCACGCTTAGCACGACGGCGGTTATATGCTTCCGTCACACTGCCGTACTCATGCGGCTCCGGCGTAAATATCTGCAGCGATTCACCGCACGGCACATAGAGTATGCCGTTTTCCCGACACATAAACACATCGTCCTCACAACCTCCGGCTGCCTTGTAGAACTCGTCATACACAAATTTTTCGTCGCCGTCGGCCACATAGCCGAAGCCGCTGTTATTCAACTTGCAGCAGATGTTTCTCAGTTCGTCCCTGTCCGGCTTGATGCCGTAGTCCTTGAACTGTCCTCGCGGCTCAAACGTAAAGCCTCCATAGGTGAATGTCTTTGTATCCATAGTCGTAATGTTTTAATAGTTCAACTTGTCGTGTGCCTTGCGGTCCAGATTGTGCAGGTCTGCGCCGTTGGTCAGGTCGTGCTCGCCGTCGGGCATCATGTCCTTCAGCTGCTCAATAAGATACTTGAAGTCGGAGATGTCGAGCAGGTCGTCATCCTCCGAAAACCATCCCGTAGTACCGTGTACCGTTCCGTAGATTTCCAAATGGTCGTCGGCGTCAAGCCACACTTTCGTAACGGAAGCGTCCACAGGATTATAATTGTCGATGTCGCTCAGCACTATTCTGCATAGCGAAGCCTGACCGTTCCACTCAATCCTCTTCCCCGGCACCAGCCTGAGCGCCGCCTTCACCTCGCCGATAATCAGTTTGTTCAGGGCATCGTGTATAGCCCCGAAGTCACTCGTCGTAATCTTTGTCATAGTCGTCATGTTGTTATGATTTATAAGTCCGTAAAATGTCTTGCCACGAAATTGTCATCCTCTGCAGGGTCGTTGTGCCTGCACCACCCTGCCAGCTCGCTTTCGGATGTACTCTTCAGTACATCTGAATGGATGCTAAACCAACGGGCCCTGACGCTTGCAATCTTGCGAGTCACCTCCCGTGCGTCGTCGGTGCTCAAGATGAATTTCAGCCAGGGATGGCGGTCTCTGCCGTTCATGAAGTCTATCAGGTCGCAACCAATACGGCGGTCGAAGCCGCCGTTCTTCATGTCGGTGTCATACATACGCTGCGTCCGGCTGGTCACGTCCTTGCAGTCGTGGTACATCTGGAACAGCAGGATTTTCTTGCGCTTCATGTCCACCAGATAAAGTTCATTTGGTGTCTTGTCCTCTGCGTCGTCGAACGTCACGAGGTTGTAGTTCTTCTTTGCCATAGTCTCAAAATGTTGTTTAAGTTGTTACTGTTGTCGTTGATTCTCTCACGCCGCCATCCGCAGCTGCTTCAGCAGCGCAGCCCGCAGGCGCTCCTCCAGTGTAGGCTCAGGCTTCACGGTGCATGGTTCAGGATTGGTAGCCTTTGCCGCTTCCACTCTCGCCCTCACTGCCACGCCCAGCATCTCCTTGATCTCAGCGTCGCAGCCCAGCATCTGGTACACCTCGCCCAGTATCTCCTCCTTCGTCTTGACCCTGCCGCCGGCGAAGATATCCGTCTGACCGCTGGCCGAAGCCTGGGCGTGGTGGTTATAGATGGCCAGCACCTTCTTCAGTCGGGTGCAGCGGCGGTCGTTCAGCAGGTCGCTGATAAGCAACATGGCACCATCCTTCGTGTCGGCTATCGTCGCAGCGTCACCGAAGAGCGTCATCTGCCGTGCGAAGCCGCTCACACGGTCGCCCTCATGGAAGCCGCCTGTGCGCCGTGCCGTATAGACCAGCGAGATAGCCTTGGCCATCTCCTGCTCCAGTGAGTAGTCTGTACCCAGACAGATGCTGTTCACCACCTCGGCCAGTGCCGTGATGATTATCTTGCGCATCGAGCGGATGCTTGTCGTCTGACGTACCGCGTCGGGGTTGGCAGCGAAAGCCTTACCGATAAGCAGGTTCTCGATGACCTCCTGCCCTGTGTCCGAAAGGCGGTCGCCGTCCATCATCGCCGCCATCTCCATCTGCGAGAGCACACCCTCCGTCACCATGTCCTTCACCACTTGCAGCGAGGCGTTGGTGTCGCCGTAGAACTCACCCAGCGTGTCATAGCCGTTGATGGTGCGGCAGGTACGGTGGAACAGTTCGTCGCCCACCAGCTTACCCATCTTCACCGCCTGCTCCGTCTTCGACATCGACTTCATCTCCTGGGCGTTGAAGCGTGCAAAGGTCTCGGTGGTATAAGGCGGCGTGTCCACAACCTCGAACACCACGCGGGGGTGGCGCATTGCTTGCACCTGTCCCTCGGTAAACCCGAACTGCTGCGGATAGCGGCACAAGTATTCCTTGTAAGCGTCGTCGGTACCATAGACAGCGGCCATGTCGCCAGCCATCGTCCGTCCGTTGCCGCTCAGTACGATGCCATCCTTCGTCACCACCACCGCCGTCTGCAAGGCCCGCTGGTCGTAGTGCAGGGCAATGCGTCGCGTCACCTCCTGCGCCTCCGTGTCGCGCTCATAGTCGCGGTCGTTCACTGTCTGGCCGTGCAGGTCAAGAGGAAAACCATCACTCTTATGGAAACCATTGAAAGGCTGGTGGCTCGCCGTCACATGCCCCGCCTCCATCAGCCTGTACACACCCTTGATACGGGTGCCATCGGCCAGCGTAATCTCATTCGTCAGGCCCTCGATGCGAGGTGCCTTGGCGTAGCGTTCTTGAATCTGTTTCATGCTGCTTTGCGTTTATAGGTTCTGCGTTTCTGAATCATACTCACGTCGAAGACCACCGCCTTCCGCTTGTCGGTCAGCGTAGCCAGACGTGTAGGTAAGAGTTCGCGGCGCCGGCTCTCAACCACCAGCACCCCGAAGAGGTCAGGACAGATAGTATGCCACGGGTTATCGCTCAACACAATGACGTGTCCCTGCCGGATAGCCCGTCTGATTTCCTTCGTAGTCATAAGCGTAGTAGGATTAAAGTTCTTCGATATACTCCACCAGCTTGTCACGGAAAGCCGTGGCCTCGTTGATGTTCATCCTGGCACACTGGCAGCGGAAGCGGTACTCGTCTAAGTTGTTTCCCAATATCCGCAGATTATCCTTGTGTTTCGCCGTAGCATTCTCTATGGGTGTAGTTCCGTCGGCATATCCGAGCTTCCTTAACTCACGAATCTTTGCCCGTGACTCACGAGATAGTTGGATCCACAGCATCACTCCAGTGTGTGCCAGTATCAGCATCTCCAGTTCCTTCAAGTCTCTGTGACAGGTGAAGGGGTTCATTGTTCTTGCTATAGCCATAGTCGTAAATATTTTAGGGGATGAATAATTGTCATACCAAAAGTGCCCCTCGCTTCGCAGCGAAGAGCACTCAAACTCAAAATCAAAACCGACACACCAGAGCACCTGGTGCATCATAACAATTATGAAAACGTCGATTGAGCCATAACCAGAACGGAGCTCGTTCCAGTTATGGTATGGCGTAGACGTTTCGACCGATAGGTCAAAACACAATAGTTCCCACGGTCGCGTCAAGGCGTAGGTCATAGCCGCCGTGGGAGATAGATTACATGCAGTCAGCGAGCATAATGTCAAAGTCGCTGTTGCTGACACCGTCGCCTTCCTTGGCAACACAGTAGCAGCCACATCCTGTGGATCGCACATAGGCAATCATCGGACGTACAACGGCTTCAAGTTCCTCACGGGTGCATACCACGTCGACGGTCTTTCTGTAGTCGCACATCTCAAAGTTGCCGCCCACCAGAATCTGATAGTGTTTCTTTCCCATTTCCATAGTCTTGAATCGTTTAACCGTTAGTCACACTGAACACACCGACGCCATTGTCAAAGTCGCCATAGAAGGTGATGTGCATTTCGGCAAAGTACACGTCGCCTGAATATTCGTCCTCACACAGGAACTCCAGAGGCCCGTAAGTCACGGTCGTCTCCTCAATGTCGTCCGTCGCCAGGTCGGGGTGATGCTCCTGCATCCATTCCTTTGCGTCGGCATCAGAGTCGAAGCCGTCGTCCAGACAGTCGTGTCCCGCCTTGCGGATATACTCGCGGCACTCGTCGCAGATCTCGCCGATAGTCTTCTGCTGGTTGTTATTAACAGAGAAATACTGCAACTTGTCGCACAGTTCCTTGAACGTCAGCGGTTCCGTAGGTTCCTGCTCCGCCTCGTTCACGTCCTCGAACTCATGGCTGATATAGTGCCCGTCCCTGACGTACTGCCACGGATTATCGCCTATCCAGTTCCCGACGATAGTCTTGGCCTGCTCCTCACTCTCCGCATCCACCTCGATGCGGCACGACATGGTGATATCCACGTCCACTACAAAATGTTTCATAGTCTCACTTATTTTTACTTTTCTTGTTCCAATACTTGCCACACACTCTCATACACCAGTTCGATACCGCCGCAGGGCTTGAAGTGTTCAAAGTCCACGGCACGCCAGCACTGATAGGCATCGCCGATGTCGCCGTTCTCGTTCTGCCCGGCCAGTTCCTCGGTGTCGATGTCGAGGATGACGTCGAGCATGATCGTGCCCTCCTCCAGATACACCTTGTTCACCTCCATCTCCATCACGTCGGCCCCGTCGCCGGGATAGCCCGTCACATAGGCATGATCGGCGTTGCTGCCCAGCAGGTCTACCTCCTTCACGCCGTGCTCCACCATCAGAGCCACAATCTCCGCCACAATCACCTTGTGCAGGTGCTGTATGTCGCCATAGAAATCTTTCTTTCCCATAGTCTCCCGTTGTTAAGTTTCAAACATATAGTCCCCGCAAGGGGTGTCGATGGTAATCTCAGAGTAGTGCAGCACGTCGTTGGCCGTCTCGCCGTTGAAGTAGTGGTTGATGATGTCTACAATGCCGTCGTCGTAGTAGTCGCCGATGTACTGCGTCAGTTCCGATGCGTGGTTGTCCACATAGTTCTCTTCGGCGTTCAGGTGGTCGATAAACTCCTGCAGCGGCTCGATGAAGAACGTGTACTCCACATTGCGCCACGGCCCGTCGCCGTTGTCCTCGCCCTCGGTATAGCAGTAGCCCAGTATGTGTATCTGCTTGCCGCCGTGCCCGTCGTCCTCGATAGAGAAGAACTCCATCTCCTTCGGCTCCGTCACCTGCGGCAGCCGCAGGTCGTACTTGGCAACCATCATACGCTCGTACTCTTCCAGCCGGTCCAGATAGCTGTCATCATCCTTGCCGTACTTCTTCGTCAGCCACCGTTCCATCATCACCGCTTCCTCGATGATGAGTTGCGCCACCTCCAGCGAGCCGCCCTCAAACTGTGGGTCGTCATACATCCGCTGATAGAGGTCGGCAGCCAGCAGCACCGCGTTCTCCATTTCCCTTCTTGTGAATCTCTCTTTCATAGTCGTTACTTGTTTTAATAGTTACTTCCATTCACATTTCCCGTTCCTGACTGTTCCGTGGTCGCAGCCGGAGTCGGGATAGATTTTAATCACAGAGCCGTCGGCCAGGTAGGGTGCGATCGTCTCGAAGGCATCCATCATCAGACTCTCCCAGCCATAGGAGGCGTCGAAGTCGGCATACTCCCACTCCTTGTCGCCCGGACAGGTTTCGAGTTTCCCCTTCCAGCCGCCGAAGAATATGCCCATCAGGTCGTGCAGGTTGTCAATAGACAGACCAAGCTCACCCGTGAAGTGGTCGAGGTTGTAGTTGACGAAGTCTTCTTCATGCCTGTCAAGTTTCGCCTGCAGCGCTTTCTTTGCGCCGTCCTCGTCCCTGAATCTCACTTTGATTTCCACAGAATAACATTGTCCCATAGTCCGTCCTCCTTATCCTAACGTGATATACTCTTTGCTTGCCTGCTCCGGCGTTACGCCGTAGGGGTACATGTAGTCATCGTCGCCGATGGCCTGCTCGCATGGCGAGAAGCCGTAGAACAGTTCGTGGAACGAGTTGCCCTCGTCGTCGCCGCTGATGATGATGTGACGCTTGCCGTTGCCGGCCTTGATTTGCTTGGCACACTCCTTATAGAGTTGCATCACTGTGATTCCTTTTTCCTTTGCCATAGTCTCTCGTTTTCTTTTAGTTCAACATATATCGGATAGCTTTCTGCAGCTCGTCGCGCAGATCGTCACGCTTAATCTTGTAGTGGCACTCGCCGCCCAGCACCGCACGCCGGTTCATCGTCACCACGCCGTGGTCGCTCTTCGAGAACGTCAGCGAGCCCGACTGGTTCATGCCCTCGCCCACCACGATAGCCTGATAGCTCGGCGTGTTGGTGTCGCACTGCCGCTTGCCCGTCCGCAGCTCTATCACCTCGTCGGGGAACAGCTCGCGGGCCACCTCCAGCGCCTTCTCCATTGTGAAGTCATCGAACACATACGCCGTATCAATCTTCGCCTCGTCGGTCTCCATCAGCAGATAGACACCCTTCGGCGGACGGGTCATCGTGTTATAGCACGCCGGGCAGTAGCGGTCGGTCATCTCCCACCACGACGTCACATGACTGCCGAAGCTGTACGACTGCCGCCTTACGTCGTTGCTGCCGAACAGTCCGCAGTTGCCCGACCACCCGCAGCGGAAGTACAGGTTCGTGCGGCGGTCAAGCTCGTTGATACACATGTGCAGCTGCAGATAGCGGGGCGCAGCCTTCTTCTCCATGTCCCAGCACACCTCGTAGGCCTTGGCCTTGCGCATCGTGGCGAAAGCGTCGGGGTCGATGTTCACCTTCTCATAGACTATCACCTTCGACGTGTTGCCGTAGGTGCCGTGCATCACCGCATAGCGGAAGCCGTACTCCTGACAGATGCGGTCCACCTCCTGCCAGTCCACAAGTTTCATGTTCTCCTTGTACAGTCCTACCTTGTCCATGCCATAGTCCAGGCTTGGCATGTCGTCGAACTCGTTGTTATCGTAGCGCGTCTCACTGCGCTGGCTGAATAATGTCTGTTCCATAATCTTCTTTTCGTTTAATTAGTGAAATTCGTGTTCGCAGTTCAAGGTCACAGTATAGCCTTCAGTTTCTCCATGAGGCGGTCGATTTCCGCCATGCGCTCCTGTGACAGTTCGTTAGTGGGCCATGCCTCATAGCGGCTGCGCATATCGTGCAGGGCGTTCAGGATGTCGGCCCGCTCGTCTTCGGTGATGATACTCAGCTTGACCGACTTGAATCCGGCCGCCTTGATAGCTTCCATACTCAGCACCTCCAGCTCGTCGCCGTCGGTACGCAATACATGATGCTTGCAGTCGCTCACCTTCTCGCCGTTAGGAGCGACACGATAGGTGGTGCCGTAATACTCAGCCCCACCATCCGTCCGATGATAGTAAAGTTCCATAATCGTTTTGATTTTTGAATAATTTTCAGAATAATTTTCGGATAATTTTGAGGAGCCGTCAGGCGACGACCCCTCACTCTTCACTTGCGAACCACTACGCCGCCATAGCCAGTTTGATATTCTCGGGGATGGCCTCGCCCGCCATGATGCGCTTCAGCATGTCGGCCACGTCCTTGTCGGTGTAGCCTTGCACGGTGGCGGCAGGTGTCGGCTGCTCAGTCTTGCCCTTCTCTGCCTCGCGCTTGGCCTGGCGCTCCTCACGCTTAGCCTGTCGTTCTGCCACTGCCTCGGCCACGACGCTGCTCTTCACCTCCTGCACGGCCTGCTCAGCCTTGGCCCACGCCTCGCGGTCGTCGGTGTTGTAGGCATCCACCAGCTGCTGGGCCACGTCCAGATACTTGGCACCCATCACCAGCGAGTAGGTCTTCTCGCCCGTGGTGCGGTCGGTGAAATAGCTGGCGTTGAAGGGGTCGTTAGGCACCACCACCCACTGCGCCATCATCGCCTCCTTCTCGGCCTTCGTCTTGCCCTTCATAGCCTTGCGCAGGCGGTCGTTCTTCTTCTCGGCGTCGGCCTTCAGGTCCTTCAGTCGCTGCTTCTCGTCATAGTGCTTCTTCCAGCGGGGGTCGTCCTCACCGGCGAAGCCCTCGATACGCGGAGCCTGCTGCTGCGTGCGGGCCGTCGTATAGACCACCAGCCGCACCTCGGTCAGCTTCTCCCCTGTAGGCTTGGTAGGTGTGGTAGGCTTCTCTCCGCCGCCGCTGGCGATAATCAGCGTGCCGTGGCTGCCCAGCGGCATAGTCGTAGCCTTGCCCTCGGTAGCCGCCTTGTTGATAGCCTCGATGACGGCGGGCTTTGTCGGAGTGATAGCCGATACCTCCTCCACCTCCTCGACGGTGGCGGGCTGCGCCTGGGTGTCGCTTACGGTCCATCCGCCGGCCAGCAGTTTCTCCACCTGCTCCATGCTCATAGGGGGCATAGCCGTAGTGCGGTCGCCCGTCACGCTCTCCACGGTCAGCGTGTCGCCCTCGGCACCCTTCACGTTATAACTCATGTTACCCTTCACGATTGCCTTGCCGATGAGGTCGGCACCCTGTAATTTCTTTGCCATAGTTGTAAATGTTTTAATTCGATTTTGTTGATGTTGATGATAGATATTGCCAATTGTCAGAGCCACTCGCAGTTCTCTTCGTGCGCCTTCCGCCATGCGATAGCCTGGGCGCATTTTTCCACGAGCTGCTGCATCTGTCCGTGCCATTCCTCGAAGGCGCTACGCAAGTTGTAACCCTCGTAGTCCTCACGGCTCATATAGTCCCTTACGTCGCTGTTGTAGTCGATACACTGCAGCGTCATAAACAGTTGGGCGTGGCTCACCACCTTGCCCTGATGCTCCAGCGCCTCCAGACTGATAGGCACGCCGCTCACGTCCTCCTTATAGCGCAGCCGTCGCGCCTCCAGATTGAACGATACGCACCGCATTACGAACCTGCCCACCTTCTCGTGGAACTTGTCAAGCCCCTCCGGAAACTTCAGCTCATAGTTCTTCATGCCGAACACGTCGGCCACGTCGATAGGGTCGTTACCATGTCGCAGCGATGGCGACACCATCGTCTTCAGCACATTGCCAAACGACGAATCTCTCAATATTGCTACACTCATAGTCTTGCTATTTTAATTTTTCACTTTTCACTTCTCATCACGCGTCCGCCCAATACGTCCACGTCCGTATCTTGCTGGTGCCATAGCGCTTCAGGTAGGTCTGCAGCCGCTTCTCGAACTTCTCGCGCTCGCGCTTCACGGCCTGTAGTATAGCCTTGCGGTCGCGGTCGGTCATCTTCTCGTAGGTGCCCGGCGTATAGCGGTAGGGCTCGTTCTTCACGTCCCACTCGCTCCACGAATACCACTTCCACAGGTTCAGCCGCTCCGTCTCGCCCGTATAGCTCTGCCTTTGGATGTAGAGACGGCGGCAGTCCTTCGTCAGCGACTTCAGCCGCTCGATGTCCTCGTCATACCCGCTCAGGTTGCGGTCCAGGAAATACTGCGCCAGCCGCTTCTCCTTGTCGGCCATCAGGTGGCGGTAGTAGTCATAGTCAGGCCCCTCGTCGTGGAAGCAGAAGGCGTTGTCGATGCTCGGCTTCTCGAAGTAGAGGATGCCCCCGTTCTGCAGCCGGATAGCCGACGAGAACTTTTTGCGCTCATAGTCCAGCATCCCCTTGTCCTGCCACACCTTCGTCCACTCCTGCATATACTCCTCCAGCAGCGCCTTGTCGTTGTCGGCAGCCTTGCTGACGGGTGCCTTCCGCCCGCCCAGCTGCAGCAGTAGCGCAGCCCTCAGCCGGTCCTCCAGCGACGCGCCCTGCTCCTCCTGCTGCTCCTCACGGCAGGCCTGGATAACGTCGTTGAAGTCCTCCTCGCTCAGCCACTCGCCACACTCCAGCCCGTCGGGGAAGTCCTCCACGTCCTGAATCATATACTCTGGGTCGCGCTCCCCACGGTGTAACGCCTTGCACTTGCGCAGGAAGTCCTGATGATCCTTGCACTCCAATAGGCTCACCCAGCCGCCCTTCAGCGACCCTCGGTTGTACTTGCCATAAGTGCCCACATAAACTCTCGGATTGCTCATAGTCTCTTTCGTTTTAGTTCAACACTCATACCGCTCCACACCCTCGCAATAGTCGGCGAAGTTGTCGGGCGTGTCGTCGTCGTCGCTCCAGCCGATAGACTGGCCGAAGCCCTCGCAGAAGTCGTACACCTGATGGGGGTCGATGCCGAACGTGTTGCGGTAGTCGCCCGTATAGCATGACCCCAGACACACCTGCCCCCTCAGTTGGCAGAGTTCGTCGTGCGTCAGGTCCCAGATAGTGTTATACACGCTCAGGCAGTCGCACAGCACGTCGTACTCGCTGCCCTTCTCGTCTCTCACCCTCACCTTGGCGCCGTAGTCGTCGGCCTGGCAGAACCGCTCCGTGCGCTTGTGGCGTGGCCGTCCCAGGATAGTCACCACCGCCTCGTCCGTGCGGATGGGGTTGCCCCACAGGTTGTAGTGCGTCTCCTCATACCTTGCCACCGCCTCCTTGCGGATAGTCAATACGTTTGCCATAGTCTCACGCTGCCTTACGTACAAACATGGGCACCAGCTCCAGCGCCTCGTTGTCACTTACACCATAGGCCACCTTGATAGCCTTGCAGATCTTCTGCATCTTGATAGTCTTTGCCATAATTCTTATTCGTTTTTAGTTGTTTGTTAATCACACTCAATCATTTTGGGCAGGCCCTGACACTCGATAGCCGCTTCCACAGCATACTTCAGGTCGCCATAGAAGCCGCCGCAGGCGTCAATCTGCTCCCACTCTTCCTCCTCATAGTCCTCGGCCTCGCGCTCTTCGGACAGGCACTCACGATGCACCTTCCACCGCACGTTCTTCTCGACCTCGAACCAATACACCTCGCCACTGGCCCAGGCGCAAATCTCCTCGCGCTCGCCAGCCGTCAGCGCATAGCAGTCCTGCGTCTTCCATTGCTCCTCTGTCAGCCACTTGCCACCGCCCACGGTCTCGCTCTTCACGATCCACGCGATGCCCTCGCTGTCCTCGTCCACCTCGGAATAGAACGTCATGTCGCCATCGTAGGCAAAGCCATACGACATCACCTTGCACTTGTCCGACAGGCAGGTGTTCAGCAGGTCGGCCATACACTCGTCGGTCATGCTGTACACCACGTCGATAACGTCCAGCTCGTCCTTCTTGCAGTCCCAGCACTCTATCTCGCTCCAGTGCTCCTCCACCCGTTCGCCCTTATAGTTGCGATAGGCGGGCTCCCACTGGCACAACAGCCACTGACGACGTCCCACGTTCCATAGCAGTGCGCAGTCGTAGCGACGGTGAAACTTCTCCTTGGCGTTCTTCGTCAGACGGTCGATAATCTTCTCACGGTCGCCATACTCATTCAGCAGCGAGCGCATACACCCCTCGCGGCTCTCATAGTGCTCGTCCTTGTCACGATGGCGGCTGCTGTGCGCATAGGGCCGTGCGCTGTACTCACGGCTCCAGTCGTCCATGTGCAGCGGAAAGTCCAGATGGTCACGCAGCGGGTGCATAGCACACTCTTCATACCATATCGTCAGCCGATACTTCTTGTCTTCGCTCACCTTGCGGAGAGCCATAGGATAATTTGCCATAGTCTTTTATTCGTTTTAACTGATTTCACTTCCAATCTCCACGCCGTAGCGCTTCCACATCTCGTGGCCTGTAGGCACATACTCCTCCTGGTCGTGGCCTTCTGCCAGCCAGTAGTCGAGGTCGATGACGATGACGCCCCACGACGAGTCGCAATAGCAGTCCGAGCGGTCGATGCCCAGATCCTCGCACAGCATCCGCGCATCCTCCAGCGTAGGCACGGCGGTGTCCTGTATGCTCATAGAGCCGTATTCCTGATAGTCCGTGGCGCACTTCACGTCACGGTGGTTCTTGGCGATGTGCTGCACACCCCAAGCCAATACTTCGATTTTCTTCATAATCTCGGGTCATTTACAATTTCACTGATTTCATTCTCCAGAGTCAGATAGTACTCCAAACCAGGGCTCACGCACATCCCCTGCCTGCGATAGCGGCGGATGCGGCGGATAGCTCGCTCGGTCGCATTGAAGCGGCCGCAGATAGGCCACAGGCGGCTGTCGTCGTTCCTGCGGAAATAGGCGTTAATCTGCCTGATGGACATATCGTCCACGTTTATCGGCTGTTCCATACTCCTCACGCTGCTTTAGTCACATACATCGTCACCCGATAGTTGCCCTCGCCGTTGGGCAGTTTCCATTCGCTGCTGGCGATAGCGCTCTCGCGGTCGCTGAAAGCCTGCTCCACCGTGCGGCGGGCCAGCGTGCGGCGGATGCGGGCCTGCGGATAGTCGCGCCCTACCTCCTTCACGATAGCCTGCCAGCGGTTATACACCTGCTCCTGGTCGTCAGAAGCCTTCATAATGTTTTCAGTCTGCCATGAGTCGACGCCCAGTGGCATTGTGTAGGTCTCGATGTGGAATTGATTCTTTGCCATAGTCTCACTTGCTTTTAGGTTGATAGTCCCATTCTCGTCTCGTCACATTGTCGCGGATGACCACACGGCAGCCCTCCTTCACGCCACGCATAGCCACCTCGTCGATGTCCTCTTCCGGTATGAGCGCATAGCCGCCGTAGGGCCGGCCGTCCTTCAGGAACGTCACCTCGTGACCCTCCCAGCGGAACTCGTCGTCGTGGTCGTGGATATACTGCTTGCCGATACAGCACAGCCGTGCCGCCATAGCACTGATAGCCACGAAGTCGTCAGTCGTCTCGCCCAGCGTCTTAGCCGTCATCAAGTCACGCTCCTTACCCTCGGTGCGCAGCATGATGTCCGCATAGATACCTTCGCAGCCGCCATAGGCCACGTGCATAGTCAGGTCGGCATAGGGATTCGTTATCACGCCCTCGCCGTCGCTTGGGTCAGCACACAGATAGTCTATCTGGTCCAGATACTCCACACCCTGCTCCTCGGCTATCCGCTCAATCTTCCGCACAAACTCACGGATGGTATAGGGACGCTCAGTCCCTGCCTGCTTCTTTGTTGCCATAGTCAGTCCTCCAGCTTATACTTTTTGATTTGCGATACTGTTCAGATACACTACCAGCGTTGCCAGCACGATAGCGGCCACGACGAAGAACATGGGTATGTTCCACAAGCCATGATAGCCGATGGTGTCGGCAAACCAGTTACATACGAGGGCGATGGCAAAGAGTTCTGCCAGCGACAATATAATTCCCTGCACTGCGATGCAGACGATAGTCATAAACTTCTTCATATCTCAATAATTTTTAGTCCAATTTTCAGTTAATTTCTCGGTCGATAGACCGACCCCGATACTCTCACGCGATAATCCCGTCGAACGGGTTGATGCTCACGATGACGGCGTGCTGGCCGTACTCGGCTGCCATGTCGGCGAAGGCGCACTCGGCTGCCCTCACGTCGTCGCCCGATAGTCCCATACTTGCAGCCATTGCTGCTGCCATGCTCACGATCTTTGCACTCTTCTTGGCGGTGCTTGCCATACTCTTCTTTGCCATAATTGTAAGATTTTGAATTTGATTTTAAAACTTCGTTTTGAGCCTGCTTTCGCTCGGCATAGTACAAACACGTTTGACTCTGCCCTCGCTTAATCGCAGCCTTGAGATAATTTTCAGTATAATTTTCAGTAAATTTCTCGGTCTATCGACCGACCCGAATAGTCGCTTACACTATATCGAACTGCGTCTCCTCGCCCGTCAGCTGCTGCACCTCGGCCTGAACGCCGTGGTGCCATAGGTCGTCAGCCCGCTCGTCGCACTCCGTCTGGGTGCCAATGAACAGGCACGCAGTGCCCACGAAGATAGCCGCCTGGCGGTAGTTCATGCTGCGGCGGAACTTGATGATGTCCTCGCGCTCTGCCTGACGGCGCCGGATGATGGCGCAGATGCCCTCGATGGCGTAGTACACCACCACAGAGCCGAACAGATACACGCTCACGAATGCGTAGCGATAGCCCACGTTTTGCTCGTCTGCCCACGCTGCCAGCATCAGGCCGACCATAGCGGCCACGATAATCTTCACGATAAATGCAAAAGTCTTTTTCATTTTTCAGTCCTCCCGATTTTTTTAGTTGATAACAAATTTCATATAAACCCAGCTGCGCTCATGTACGAAATAGACCGCCTTGAGCCAGTCGATAAGCAAGTCGATAGGCTTGCCGAAGTCAGCGATAGCACGCTTCACACGAGCGTTCTCTTCCTCGTCGGAAAAGTGGATGCCTGCCTGCTCACATTCCAGATTGAGCACGCAGTCCCAATAGTCGCCAGTAGAGATATAGAACTCATTACCTTTGCGGTCAGGGCTGCCGCCCAGTGCCTGCAATAGGTTGAAAAACTTCTCGCCATTGATGCGAGTCTTGAAATTTAATTGCATAGTTTGTCCTCCGATAGTTTTAGTTTTGTTTCATGCTACTTTTCTCTTCAGTTCCTCCAGCGTCACCACGGGGATGCCCATGTCCTTGGCCTGCTTCAGTTTCGACGGGCCCACGCCGCGCCCCGGCACCACGGCCGAGCCTACCACGAGATAGTTCGTCGACTTGTTGATGTCGCTGCGCACGTTGCAGCCCATGCTCTCGATAGCACGGCGGGCGTCGTCGCGCCCGTAGTGCCCCAGTGCGGATTCAGTAAAGCATCCGCTGATCACGATGTTCAGTTTCTTGTTCATTGTTCGTCCTCCGATAGTTTAATTGTTACACATTTGTTTTCGTCGCCGAATGCCTTGTCGATCACCCGGTTCAACTTGTCACGTCGCCACTTGCAGCCCAGGTCGCGGGCGAAGGCAAATAGCATCTTCTTCACGTCGGAGTCGGACCACCGCCGCTCCTCCTGCATGCGCCCTACCTGGGGGCGCAGTTGCAGCAATAGACTTTGTTCGCTCATATATATAAATGTTTAGGGGTTATCTGATGAACTCCTGCGGATAGTCATCTATCTTGAACAGCATGAACCACACGGTCTGGCCCGGCTCTTCTTCCTGATGCCTTTCGTCCAGCTCATCCGTCATAATAATATCATCCACGGCGTTCTCCATTTCGCCAAACTGGTTGTCGGAGATCTCATCCGTCCGTATGTACGCATAGCGTCCACGCTCCACCTTGCGGTCGTGCTTAGTCTCGAATAGACACTCCACATCTTTCTGCTTGCGGATAGTCACCATACCCATAGCGTTGTGGTTCACACCAACGTCCATGACCATTTCCAAAAACTCATAACTCTTCATAGTTCTGTCCTCCAAATTTTAGTTAGTGAATAGTAGAAGAGTGGGGACTCGAACCCCTGGCGCTCCCTTGTGGGGTGCGTCCAGCCCTGACACTTGCGGCCATCGTGTGCGTGTGCTGCGTCGGTCGCGCCCTGGCACCTGGTGCCCGGCGGTGGGTTCGTTGCCCATAGACCCTATTGTCAGCCCTCGCTGGTGGCGGCTCATGTTGTTTACACGCTCCTCCTCCGTCTTGTCGTTAGCATCCCGGATACGCATTTCTTTAATCTATTCCCTCGCTTGTGTCCGCCCCGGAACAGGGCGTTAGCGACACGCGCTTGCCGCTTGAAAACCGGCTGCACAAGCAGCGAGCATAGCACACTCACTGACCACTCACGCCCTACCCACCCAGGGGGCCTGGCGCTTGCGATCCTTCGTGCGAAGGACAGGATACTAAAGTTCGTCGCGGTTTTTTCTTCCTGAGTCCCGCCCCCCGGTAGCCGGGGTATTGTTCGCCGCTTGCAAAGATCTCCGTGGGTGGATAGCCCCACCCGGCGGGACTCACTTTCGGACCCGGGTGCATCGTCCGCCCCGTCAGCTTGCGCCTTCGACTTCCTGCTCTTCCCTTCCCTGGGTAGTCTTGAGTTATAACCCTTCTGCCTTCTTGCCTGGTGTGGTTCTGCTTGAGTTCGTCACCTCCCTGCAGCCTGCACCCTGCACCCTCCACCGGGAGGGCATAGACAGTTCGTTATGTCGGATCCTTGCGGCCCTACATCACTACCCGGTCCCACAATAGCAACTATCCCGGGGGCCTTGCGGCCCTGCCTTTGCTCTTGCGCCCCTTTGCAATTAAGAGAGTGGGGGTACACCCGGCGGGTTTTTCCGGTGCCCGCTGCACCTGCCTTTGCGTTTACTCCCTGGCCCCGGGAGGGTTCCCTATTGCTGCACTCCTTGAAAAACCGGGAGTTTTGCAGCGTCCGGGGGCCTTGAAAACCGGGCCTTGTCCGGATAGGGTTAAAAGTTTTGTAGGGGTAGGGGGTAACGATCCCCCTTGCGCTCCATGCACCCCTTACCTGGGTAGTGGATAGGTTATGCAACCATAAGCGCCTGCACCTTTGCGAAGGCGTCCTCCTGGGATATAGTCCCGGCTGCAACCTGCTCTTTGAGTTCCTGGATAACGCTTGTAAGTTCCTTTGCCTGCTCCTTGCGCTCCTTCTTGTCCTTGCGCTCCTTGCGCTCCTGCTCCTTGCGCTCCTGCTCCTGCTCCTTGTCGATAGCCTTTGCGTATTGCTCCACAAGGTTAAGGCGTACCTTTGCAGCGTCGATAACGGCGTTTTCGCTCCACTCCTTTGCAAGCGTACCGATATAGGCGTTACCCGCAAAGTGGAAAACTACCTTATTATCACCCATGGCATAATATTTGCCCTGCTGCACCTGGATAGCTGATACAACCAAACGGCCGTTAAAAGCGTAAACGGATCCCCACCAAAAACCACCACAACCAAACGTATTTTCCAAACGGTTAAACAACTCCTTGAGGGCGTCCCGGCTATAGCCTTCTACCTCCCTTGCGTCCTTGTCCTTACCTTGCGCCCTTTTGTTAAGAGTGCGGAAAATGTAACCGGGGTTACTGTTAATTACCTGGTTTTCCTTCTTTGCGTCCTTTGCAACCTGTGTTGCCTTCTTAACTTGCTTTTTCATAACTTTTTTAATTTTGAGTGTTAAACTTGTGCCTTGCGGCGTTTATTATTGTTTTCGTTGGCAAAATTAGTGTTTTTTCTTCGAACCCACAAATATTTTGCAAGAAAAATGTGTTTTTTCTTCGAACCAAACGCGAAATTTTAAGGTTACTAAAAGATACTACCCTCATTTTGCTATCTCCACTTTGCAAAATGAGGGGTTTTTGCGGTTTTCCGGGGTGCAGGGGTGCAAAAACCCTCAAAAGAAGGTGCAGGGAGTAACCCCCACCCTCGCGCGTACCTTATTTAAGTATATTATTACCCCCTCGGCTGGGTGCAGGGTGCAGCGTCCCCGGTGCAGGGATCCGGGAGGGTGCAGGGTGCAGAAAAAAAAGAAGGTGGAGGGGTGCAGGGTGCAGCGTCCCCGGTGCAGGGATCCCGCATATTTGCAGGAGCCAAAAAAAGCCCGCGCAGCGGGCCAGCCGCCGAGCGAGGCGCAGGATTTCGCGCAAGATGATGTAAAAAAAAAGGAAACGAAAAGCAAATTGTTTTCGTTTTCTTTTAGCCACAAACAAAAAGCAAACAAGATTATCGGATTTCTCGCATCCCGTTTGCTTAGTTAGTTATTTGCAATTATAAAAATGTATATTGTTAAATTCTGCCGTTAATTAACATTTCGTTTGTTAAAGTGTTAAATACCCATCTGTTAAGCATTGACATATTATTTATTAAAAGGTTCGTGCCTGCGTGTAAACATTTATTTATTCGCTACCCGCCTCGCTGTCGGCTACCACCTCCCAACCAGCCAGCGTACTGGCAATGGCCAGAATCTCTGTGTTGATAAGTTCTATTTCCTCCCTTTTCAGATGCACACGAGGGTTCGGCTCCTTCAGGTTGATATTGTTTTCGCACGTCCTCCTGCTCTTCCATCCAAGCACCTTATAAGTAAAGCCCCTCAGTTTGATGTACTCACTTATCCGGCTCAGGCTCTCGATGATGGCAGGATCGTCGTTGATGAAACGGCGGGTGGCCGCTTCCTCGTTGGAACACTTTAGTTTACAGGTGCTTAGTTCCTCGGCTATCTGCTGCATCGCCGTGTTCAGTAGTTCGATGTTCCTCTTAGTGAAACTCATTGGTTTGCCGTGGCGGTTCAGTGCATGGTTGAAACAGTCACCCACAGTGCTTTCGCTCACCCCCATCTTCTTGGCGATGGCTACTCTGACAAAATCGTGAGCCTCTAAGAAGGTCTTTAACTCGTCCTGTGATACCTTAATCTTATCCATATCGTGTAGCTTTTTATTGTTTGACGGTGCAAAGATAGTGGTTTTTCTGCAAACCTCCAAATCTTTTCCAAACTATTTTTCGCCCCACCCCGTTTTTTAACATTTCAAGCCTCGTATATACATTATAATTAAATATATGGAACTAACGAAAAGCAGAATGTTAAACGAATCCTATCTTGCGGCGGGGCTGCTGTGGCGGTGTGGCCTGGAGTTCGGCGAGCGCAGCACGCTCGACAGCATCGCCACGCCAAGTTCGGTGAAGGCGTAGGGAAGTTTCTGAGTTCCACCACGTGTTTCGGCAGGTTTTGATGTCGCAATTTGCGACATCAAAACATTATCTTCTTGATTTTCAGACACATTTGCGGTCGCAATTTGCGACTTCAAAATTTCAAACTCCCCTTTAGTCAACTGAAACATGAAGTCCTCGGGGAAGCGTTCGATGTTGCGCTTCACCTGTTCATTCAGTCTTCTGGTCTCTACTCTGTACATCTGTGCCAGGTCGAAGTCGAGCATGACACGCTGGCCGCGTATCTCATAAATCTTGTTTTGGATAACCGTAATATCATTCATACCGTTGTAGCTTTACGGGTGCAAAGATAATGAAAATTTTTCTAATATCATAGTTATTTAACACTTTACGTTTCTTTAAGGTCGCAATTTGCGACCTCAAAGATACCAACACCTTGTGTTGCCCTTGCACCCACGTTAGCCACCCGTTATATTGCACCTAAAAAAGCGAAGGCCCCGCAAGCAAACAGTAAAGTGTTTGCTCGAAAACAGTAAAGTGTTTCTTAGGCGGGCGGTTCGCAAGAAGTCAAACCAATTAACAATTATACACTATGGCAGTTATACCCTATTCCATTAAGGAAAACAAGACGCTTGGCACACACTCGTTCTATTGCCAGGCGCAATCATTCAGCACCCTGTCGCACGCCGACATGGCCGACGAGGTTGTAGAAGGTCTGGGCATCTCGCCCGACATGGTGCCTACCATCATCAAGCGCTACATGCGCGTAGCCATCCGTAACGTGCAGCGCGGTCACCGAGTAAAGCTGGCCGACGAGCTGGTCATCTACCCCCAGATCAGCTGCACCGTGAAGGATGTGCTCAACGACGACGGCACGGTGAAGACCGCAGCCACCGCCGACATGCTGAACATCCAGAGTGCCAAGAGCAGCATCGGGGCTACCATCAGCCAGGCCGTGCAGGCGCAGTTTGCCAAGAACGTATCGTGGAAGCGCGTAGGCGATCCCGACGACGAACAGCCCTCCACCAATCCCGATGGCTCCGACAGCAGCGACAGCAGCTCGTCCGGAGGCGAAACGACCACGACGGGACCGGTGCTGACCATCAACAAGACAGGCAGCGGCACCGCCAGCGTGACCGACCAGACGGGCCATCAGATTGACAGCGGCGACGAGGTGACAGCAGGGCAGAACTGCACGCTCACCGTCACGCCCGCAGGCTCGGCAGCGCCCACGGCCACGCTCGGCTCCACAGCACTGACGCTGGTTGAGGACGAAGGAACCTACACCGCTACCTTCCAGATGCCCGCCACCTCCACGACGCTCACCGTGAACACCGCTCCGGGAGACAACGAGTAACAAACTATTGGTTTAAGGTCGCAATTTGCGACCTTAAATCTTGATATGCCAGTTTGGCGTTTCAACTTGAAGTCGCAAATTGCGACTTCAAGATTTGGATGTCACAAATTGTGATATCAATTTATTATATTATATAATGTTCGCGCCTCCGTGCACCTCTGCGCGAGGCAAAAAAATTTTGCGGCGAGGCATCATTTTTTCGCGAAAAAATTTGGAAGTTTCGGAAATTATGCTTACCTTTGCCAACGGTTAAAAGAAGATGTTAATACATCCGTCTGGAGCGCACGTTAGACGCTTTGCTTACATACGCCGGGCGTTTTTTTTAATGCCCGATATACGCCAGCCACGACGGCTGCCTTCTCGTAAGAACGAATTGCCTCCGGGTGAGTCATCTTCTTTTAACCAACGGGAAGTGCAGCCGTTTCCTTGTCTCCGCGCCAGTGCGGTTCGCTGGTATGGTTAAAAGAAGATGCAATATGAGTACAAGAATCAAAACCCCGCAGTCGCTGGGACGCGACTACAAGAAGATGCTGAAGGACTACTTCGGCAGGTATCTCTACGGCCTCCATGTGGAGGAAGACGGTGGATGTGTGAAGGTGCAAGTGGTGTATTACGACTTCAAGCATGTGAGCACGGTGCGCCGCGAACTGGCGCAGATGATGCCCGAAGTGGAGTTCACTAAGATCAGTCGCGACTACACCGAAGATGCCGACCTCTGGGCCCTGCGCCAACTCTACGACGGCGAGCGTGAAGACCGCAAGAACATCCCCGTCATCTACGTGCAGCGTGGCGACTCACTGGTCAAGACGACGCTTCTAAGCCTTGCCCACAACGAACTGAACCAACTCGACCTCGACGACGGCGACATCGACTACGCCGAGAACAGCGCCCTGCACTACTGTAAGACGTTCGACGACAAGAAGTTGGATGAAAACGCATGGGACTAAGAAAGGAGGACAGACTATGAGTAACATGAAGAAGATGCTGGAGAACCAGCAGAAGGTAATGGATGCCGCAAAGTACATTATGTATTACTTCGGCGCTGATACGAGTTACGAGACTCTTTTGGAAGATGTGCTTCACGCACAGACGCAAATCGTCGGTCTGATGGAACTGGCCAAGCAGCAGATGATCGACACGCGGGGCGAAGACGACGTTGACTTCCCGACCGACGTCATCACGCTGTTCCTGCGCGACGTTTACAACTTCCTGCAGATGCTGAGACCCTTTGCCGAACTCTCGAAGGAGTTTGACATGGACGACATCAAGCCAAAGGACTATCCGGGATCTAATATGGTATGACTATGGCAAAGTCCCATATCTACAAACTGAAGATGTTCGGCTGGCGGCTGTACTTTACCAATGTTCGGATGAAGAAGATGAACCCGTCGAACCTGGCACGCAAAGGCTTCTACTCATCCTCCATGCAGGCGAAGAAGAGGCGCATGTTTGCCAACAGCGGCGGCGTGTGCGACATCTGCGGGCGCAAGATGAAACGGGAGGAAATGCAACTGCATCACATCCTGCCCTACTCAGAGTTCCCGCAGTACGGCATGAACCCGGCCAATCTGGAGATGGTCTGCGAGGACTGCCACCACGCCATCCATCTGAACCCCTACGCCAACCTGCGCCGCATGGAGCAGAAGGCCCGAGAGTTCGGCTTCGACCTGGCAGAGCATTATAAAGGTAAGAATAATTAAAACGATTTCAGACTATGCTTCGCGCCTACAAATACCGCATCTATCCGACAGACGAGCAGAAGGTCATGCTTGCCAAGACCTTCGGCTGCTGCCGGTATGTGTATAACTGGGCGAGGACATTGAAGGAGAAAGCCTACAAGGAGGGTGGCGAGAATATCAAGAAGTTCGACATGACGGCGCGTGCCAGGCATGAACTTCGCGAGACGGCACCGTGGCTGGCCGAAGTCAGTTCAGCGGCGATAGAGTTTGCCATCTGCGACCTCTACGATGCCTATGACAACTTCTTTGAAGGACGCGCCAAATATCCGAACTATCGCAGCAAGCACGACCGCCAGCACTTCCACGACAGGAGAGGAATCCATGTGAATTTCAAACGCGGGCTTATATCCATCCCAAAAATTAAAGACATCCCCTGCGTGTTCCACCGTCGCTTCGATACCAACAAATGCGTCATCAAGCAGGTGGGCGTGGAGTTGCTGCCGTCGGGTAAATATCGGGTAAGCATCCTTGTGAACGATGGGAAGCCAGAACCAGTGAAGGCTCCCATCGACACCGACAAGACCATCGGCATCGACACCGGTCTGAAGCACTATGTCGTGACGAGCGACGGACTGACCGACGAGCCTACGCACGAAGCAAAGAAACAGAAACGCAAACTGAAACTGCTGCAGCGCCGACTCTCGAAGAAAGAATACGGCAGTCGCCAGTACCGCATACTAAAGCACCGCATTGCCCGTCTGCACGAGCACACCGCTAACCGCCGCACCGACCACATCCATAAACTGACACACTATCTCGCCTACGAGAACCAAGCAACGACGATCTGTGTGGAAGACCTGAATGTGAAGGGGATGGTGAAGAACAAACACCTGGCCTACAATCTGGCGGATACCAGCATCGGCGAGTTCTACCGGCAGTTGGAATACAAGTGCCGATGGGCCGGAAAGAACTACATCAAGATTGACCGCTGGGCGCCGTCGTCTAAGATGTGCAGCCACTGCGGACATATCTACCGTGGGCTGAAGTTGAGCGAGCGTGAATGGACGTGCCCGGAGTGCGGCACCCACCACGACCGCGACCTCAATGCAGCCATCAACATCAAACACTTCGGTCTCAGTGTAAAAGAGACCCTACCTTCGGTACGAAGGGAAGTTAAGCCTGTGGAGCAACCTCTGGTGGACGACCGCTCTTCGGAGTCTAAGAAGCCATGCCGCTGTGGTTCCACCCGACGGGATCGGGAGGATAATCAGCAGCCTACGTTGCGTAACCGCGAGACGAGTTCAAGCGGGCGAAGCAGGAAAAGTGAAGGACAGAGGTGTTCAACACGGAGCACCCGACGTCCCGATGCCTCAATTTTTACGAAAGCCACAACCAGCGAAAGCCGCTCAACCTCTGAGACTTCCGGCTGACAGGTTGGAAGTGACCTTGAAAATGGAGGTAGTTACAACAAGCTCTCGACCACCACGATGCCCGAGCCCGTTGGAAGTGACCTGAAAAATGGAGGTAGTTACAACAAAACTACTCTAAGCGCAATATTTCGGGGGCGCCGGTGACGCGAAATTAAATTGTGAAACTTTGTTAAGATGTTGTTACTTTTTTGGCGGTTTTGCCCTAAAACCTACTTTTCGTATTTGATTTGCCCCAACTTTGGGACGGGCTTGGTCAGTTTTTTATATTTCGACTGGCTGCTGTACCGGTTGCGGGGGTCGTCGGGATGCCGGAAGAACGACTTGCGCGTAGGGTCGAAGCGCTGCTGCTCCAGCTCGCGGCGCATGTTGCGCGTGGGCGTGAACTTCAGCGTGCGTTTGGCTGGCAGCGGCACCATGCGGTCGATGCCCTTCTCCGGGCGGTAGTAGTGATAAGAGCGTGCCGGCACCTCCTTCACGCTCATCGTGCCGAACGACTCAACCACCACGATGCCGGAGCCCTCGGTCAGCTCCTGGCGCCACTCGTCGAACGACGCCTTCAGTACCTCCTCCACCGTCGGCAGCGCAATGCCGCTGCGCTTGGATATCTTCCGCGCCATGCGGGTTAAACTGTTTTGTGACATAACAATACTATTTACTATTTGACAATTTACGATTTACGATTTATTCTCGCTGTGTTAAACTTCCTAAATTCTGTGTTACTTTTTTGATGATTCTGTCCTCACTGGGTCGCTTCGCTCGAAATTTACTGAAAATTTGGCTGAAAATTTCTTTTTTCTCTCGACTACGAATTACACGAATTGAATAATTTTCAGTATAATTTTAGGATAATTTTGAGGAGCCATGCGACGACCACCCCTATCAGACTATCAGGTCGAAGTCGTCGGCTCTCAGGATGCAGACATCTCGCAGTCGCCTTGTGGCCCCACTGCTGGTGAACTGGACCAGCCTGGAGGGATAAGCCCCGGGGCAGTTGGGGGGTACATCGACGGATAGCGTCACACACTCTTCTCCACGGATGCAGTCCCCATTCGATGCAGCAACATACCATACTTTCCATGGAATCCGCTCCTGCACCTCCCTCACCTCGAAGCCCCCACGACCGTCCGGCACCCGCGCCTTCACCATCCGCGTCCGCTCCGCCACCCGACGGAGTTCACTTAATGCTAATACCTTCATAATGGTTTCAAGTTTCAAGTTTAAGGTTTCAGGTGTCTGAGCCACCAAGTCTTTTTCTTCACGATCCACCACCCTGCACAGACAGCCAGGGCTACGAGCACCAGACGGCCAAGCCATATCTGCAGCTGCTGCCACCAGGTGAGGGGGTTGGAGGCCGAGCGCTGCTGCTGAAGGTCGCGCACGGTCTGCAGCGAGTCGCTCATCGAGGCCTGGTATTGGGCGAAGCGGTCGTGCCACAAGGAGTCGTGCTCCAGGACGGCGCGGTGGATCTGCTGCTCGAAGGTCTGCTCCAGCCGGTCGATGCGCTGCTGCTCCTGTCGGGAGAGCGTGCGGTCGGTGGTTCGCTGCGACTGCCGGACGATGCGCCCCAGCGAGTCGATGGTCTCGGTGAGCGTCTCGGTGGTGGTCTCGTGCTCCTGCTCCTGGCGGGCGAACTCCTCGCGCGTGCGCTGCATGACGACGCGGATGATGGAGTCGACATTGACCGACTGGCTGGTCACCTGTCCTGAGTGGCTCTGCTCGGTGGCCGCCGTGTCGGTTTTTACAACATGAGTTTGCTGGTCGTGCTCCGTCTTCTGCACGGCGCAACTGGTGAAGATGCCCATCACGGCCAGGGCTATCAGCATCAGGAAGAACACGACGAACGATCGCCAGAGGTACTTCACTGTCAGCTTCTGGTATTCCTCGAACTCCTCTTTGGTCATGTGCTCCGGCATGGGGTTGTAGTACATCCCCATAGGGTCGCTTGGGTCGAAATAGTTGTGGATCATAACTTGAAACCTGAAACGTGAAACTATAGCCTCTCTATCTGCGGCACGATGCCCTCGGCCTTCAGCTGCTCGTAGATGAAGCGGCGACCGGCCTGCGTCCACTGCGTCTGAGTGGTATAGAAGAGCGAGCCGTCCTTCTGCTCGATGGCTATCTCGTTGCTCACCTGGTAGCCCTTGTCCTTGTATTCCTGATAGAGAATCCACTGGCCGTTGCAACTGTACTGTATGTGCATGGCGTTGAGCCGCTTGTTGAGGGCCTTGGCCGACATGCCGTAGTCCTGGGCTATCTGGGTGACGGTGAGCGAGCGGCGCGACGACATGATGATGTCGAGGTACGACTTGTCGTGGCGCAGCTCCTGGTTCTCGATGACGAGCCGGGTGTTCTCGTCCTCCAGCCGGTGGTTCTCCAGTCGCAGCTGGCGGTTCTCCTCGGTGCGGCGCTCGATGGTGCGGTGGGCTATGTCGAGTGCGCGGGCCATAATCTCGTCGTCGCTCATCTGGTCGGCACCCGCGATATAGCCGCCCGTGCGACGGATGGCAGGCAGCACCTCGCCGCACACCCAATCCTGGAACGGCTCGGCCTGCGGCTTGTTGGAGCGCATGATGACCTTGTAGAGGTTCTGCTCGCTGATATATACGAGCTGCTGTTCGCCGCCTGCGGTAGGGGTGTTAATTAAACTAATACCCTTCTGGCCGAGCCGGTTCTTCGTGGCGCCAGGCTGAAGGTCGAGCACCTTGCAGATGTCGGTCAGACAGAACACGGGCTGGTCGGCTGTGCCGGCGGTGCGTATCTGTCCGAACTGCGGGTTGGTGAAAATCTGAATCGAGTCCATACTTATATATTTAATTACGTATAGGCGCAATATACGCATTCGCGGCGACGGGCGCAAGGGCAATGGTGCGGATTGTTGTAGTTTAGCGGCGGGCGACGACCAGACACAAAAACCCCACGAACCAATCGAAAGCTACAACGAAGGGATCGTGGGGGTGCGCGGACGGTGAGGTCGGCGCGAGCGTGCTCTCTGACGGCGTGTGAACGCACAGAACACGAACAACCGGTACAACGGGTATGAGGTTCGGGACAGACGGCAGGGTTGGTGGTGCGGCGGGATACCTGCCGTTTTAGGGTGAAGGGGAACTGCCCCGAATGGGGCCCCGCGCTCAGGCACTGATAGAGTACAAAGGACCGGATGCCGGCGCGGGGGTATCATCAAATACTTATGGCAATGTTTGAAAGAGCGATGGGTGCAAGGCTGCGGTTAAGCGAGCGGAGAGTGATGCTTGCATCGACTCTTCCGAGCGTGAGCAGACTCGCAGCGGTTTATCTCATAAAACCGCTGCAAAGGTACGAAGATTTCCTGAGACTGCCAAGCGTGCGCTCGCTTTCATTGAGGCGGGTGTCCTGTGTAGTTGACGGCGGATTGCGCGGAAACCCCGATGTACAGGGCGTTTCGCGAGGGCGAAAAATTTTCGCTTTGTAGTTGGCAGTTTAGAGAATGATGGCGCAAAATGCGCCGCTCGGTATTTTGTAACGTATTGATATTCAATTTGTTACACCACCTCGAAGCGCCGATTTCGCGCTAAATTTGCGCTGATTTTTCATACTTCATATATTTTTATAGTAAAATTTTAATTGAAAAACGACAACGTAATACTATACTATATACGTAAGTTATTGATAATCAACTTCTTTTCTTATTTTCATATCCTATTTCTCTCTTAGTGGGGTTCGGGGAGTTTGCCGTGTGAATGTAGTTAAAAGTGTGATTTTTTATAAGAGAAAAGTTTCGGTGAAAATAGCGCATTTTATGAAAACAGAGCGCACTCGATTTTCAACACCTTGATTTTCAAGCGGTTACAAATTGAAAATCCTTTCATGGCTTTTACACAGATATGAAAATCCAATGAAAATGATGAAAACGATGAAAACGAGGCTTCGGCAGTCAGGCGGTTTTTTAACACGAATTATCACGGATGATGGCGGTTATCTGCGGATTTCTTCGTAACTTTGCAGCCAATATGGAAAGGACCAAAGAGCCACCACCCGTAACGTGGCTGAGGGTGACGGACTTTATGCACGGGTGGATTCAGAGAGAGCTTGGCGGCGAGGCAACAATCAGGGAGAAGAAGGTGGTAACGGTGCAGCACCTGGACGGAGCCAGGGACGTGCTGCGCATGGAGACGACAGACAACATGGTGCTGGCGGCTACGGACGTGGGCACGGTGATGTCGGCCGCACTGCGCAACGCCATCGACGCCGGCATGCGCTACGACGCGGCGGCCGTGGAGCGTGAGTATGGGCTGACCAAGGACGTGCTCGGGCTGTACGTGCCCATCGAGTGCCCGAAGAACGCAGTGACGGAGGACGGCGTGCTCAGGCCCTGGAGCCAGGACACGTGCTTCACCCACAAGCAGGCCGTGGCCATGCAGCGGCTTTTGAGAGAGGCGTTCTGGCAGGCCGTGAGCGACTACGCCCAGGAGTACGCCCAGCAGCACCGTGGCGAGAAATACGCCCAGCAGGACATGATAGAGGCCTTCTGCCAGGCGAACGGTACGGACGATATCCATGTGCCGGCCATCAGGAGGGAATGGCAACGACGAGTTAAGCGGAAGAAGGAATGACGGTCGCTTCGCTCGAAATTTACTGAAAATTTGGCTGAAAATTTCTTTTTGTTCTCTCGACTACGAATTACGCGAATTACACAAATTGAATAATTTTCAGTATAATTTTCGGATAATTTTGAGGAGCCTTGGCGACGACCCATGTTCTTAGGTTACCGCCCTACCCTACCGGACGAAGGACTTCATCGAACGTGACGTTGAAGGTGTGTGAGCGCAGGCGCGAGAGGACATCCTCGCCGTAACGCTCGCCGAAGGTGGTTGGGAACCGATGCTTCCACGGCCAGTCGTCGGGCATGGCCTTCGGGGCGAGGCAGTTAGTGGTGAGGATGAGCAGCTTGCCCTGACGCTCGGCAGCATCGCACAGCTCGTAGAACGGGCGGCGGTGACGGCCGTAGTGACTGACAGAGGCATCCTCGGTACCCAGACCGTCGATGATGATGACGCTGGCCTTCAGCAGTTCGTCGATGCGTGCCGTCTTGCCGTTGTGCTCCGTCATCTCGATGGCCGAGCATTGGGCCACATTGCCGAAGCCCAGCAGCAGCGGCAGCACCTCGCGGCAGAGACGGCTCTTGCCTGTGCCGCTGAAGCCGATGCAGAGCAGCCACTTGCCGTGATTGTCAGTGAGCCAAGAGGCTACCTTGTCGTAGGCCGGCACCCAGCGGTACTGGTCGCCCACTATCTCCTTTAGGCTCTGCCTCATGCGCTGTGCGGCATCGGGCACGCTGACCTGCGGTATCGGTCCACCGACGTTGAAGCCCCGCTGCTTCATCAGCTCAAACATCTGCGAGAAGTCGGGGGCAGGGGCGACGGGCTGGCTCGGCGGCAATTTGTACATCAGCCTTACGTTGCGCTTAAACACGGCGTTCAGCACCTCTTGCATGAGCGGAACATGATGCTCCTCGATATAATAAAACACAAGTCTGTTCGGCAATAGCACAGTGAGCGCATTCTGCTGTTCGTCGAAATCGTAAAACTCGATGTCGCGCCACCAGGCGGCATACCTCTCCTGGTTGTTGATGCGCTCGCGGATCATACTGAGGCACTCGGCCCATAACTTTCTGTAATCGTTTTCCATACGTCATTCCTGATTTTCTGTTTACCAATTCATGTCGCCGAGGGAGGGGGAGATTCCCGACGGAGAAGCGTCGGGCACAGCGACGGAGACAGGCGCGGCGGCGGTCTCCGCAGGGGCGGCGGCTATCTCTTCGGCCTTAACAAAACTCTGCTCGGTGATGAAATCCTGCAGGCACTTCAGCGAATAGTTGCGATAGTTGTCTATCTTCGGATGCTGGCCGGCCTTTTCCTCGGCATAGTATTTCTGCAGCCACTTGGCCTTGCCGGCAAGCAGCGCATACTGGTTGGCGGGTATCTGCTTCAGCGCCTCCTTCATCAGTCGGCTGGCCTCGGTGGCACTGAGATGAACCGACATCAGGAGTGTGCGCAGTTCTGCCGACTCCTGGTTCTCCAGCTGCTTCATCTTGATGTTGCGCCCAAGGTCGGTCAGATGGATGTGGAAGGCTATCTTCTCCGGCGTGCCGCGACGCTTGCCTACGGGATAGATGAACTCGTAGTCGAAGGTGCAGTCAATATGGTCGGCCGACTCCTGTATCTCGCGGCGGGCAGGCTCCAGAACGCGCTTCTTGAAGTCGTTGATGTCGCGGTACTTGTCGGCCACGTACTTCTTCTTCTCCTCGTCGTAGGTGGTGAGCAGTATCTTGCGCAGCTCCTCGTAGCCGATGGTCCATGTGCCACGGTACTTGTTGGAATTGATGAGCAGGTAGATGCGTCCCGTGTAGCCGCTGGAGAACAGGAACAGCGCATCCTTCAGGTAGCGGTGGAACTCGCCCTTCATGTCGAACAGGTACTTTGCCGTGCTTCTCGTCATGTAGAGCTTGATGTCGGTGCGCCGCTCCTTCTTGGTCTCGTCGGGTACGTCGACGACAGGGAAGGCGGTGATGGTGCGGATGTAGCCGTTCACCTCCTTCTCGTAGACGAGCGAGCCCCGCATGGCACGTGCCGCCTCCGACACGAAGCGGTAGTTGGCGGGGTCGATGCCAAGTTCGGAATACTTGACGACAAACTTCAGGTACTGGTCGTCGTTGTGCTCGCCTTCGAGTGGCGCAAAGTCGTCGTCGGTAAACAGGTCGCCGACGAATCCGCCGGTGAACCTGTCGCGCATCGCCTTGGCCAGGCGCACCTGCAGTTTCTCCATGATGATGGTCTGGATGCGGGCGTGCATCACCGACATCTCGCCGTTCAGGTAGGCAAAGGTGATGGGCTGCGTAATCATCTTGCGCTGGTCGATGGGTACGCTGCTGACGAGTTCCTGCTTGCGCAGTTCGGCCTTCTTTGATTTTCTTGCCATAATGTGTAGCTTTTAATACGTATGATTGCGTGAACGGTTGTAGCGTCGTTCTCGTTTTCGGCTGCAAAGTTATAAAATTGTCCGCAAACCACCAAATGTTTTTCCATTTATTTTCAGTTGGTTATGAAATTTTTCTGAAAACTATGAATGTGTCCGAATTATAAAAACCTATAAATATGTCCGAGTTATGACACTAACCTATGAATGTGTCCGAGTTCCAAGGAAACTATAAATCTGTCCGAAAATTGGCTATGAATCCGTCCGTGTTTTCATTGACTGAACCTGTTAATCCGTCCGAGTTATGCTGTAAATGCGTCGGCGTTTGGCTGTGAATGAGTCCTGGAAAACCTGTTAATCTGTCGGCGTTTAACTATGAATGTGTCCTGATTATTATTTCTACAACATTGATTTTCAATTAGTTACGCCACGCTATATTCTATATTCTTATTATTCTTAAAACCATAAAACAAATAATTCGATTCGGGATTGTTTTTATTTTTTTTATAATAATGTCTTCATAAAGGTCTTTATGATGGTCTTTACAAACATAACTCGCTGATTATCAAGTGGGTCTAAAAACAGCGCAATACTCGGACAAATTTATAGTTTTCCCTGGTCGAAGATTCGTATCAAACTCGGACAAAATTATAATTTAGGATTCCCCCGCAAGTCCTCTGAATTCGGACAAACTTATAACATCGACTTCTTTTTCGGAAAACTCTGGATTACCCATCCCCCAACCCCCTCCCCTATCGCGGGACTATCTTGGCAATCTTCGACCGGTAAATTGCCAGCAAATAAAAACCGCCTGACTATCAGACGGTTTCCGTTGCGATGGATTTTCTCAGCAAATAAGATTATGCCTGAAAGAACTTCCGGCCGTCGCCGTAGAGGAGTTCGTTCAGATCATCGTCGCCTACGATGCGGAAGATGTGATGCCCCTTACGCTCCTGCTCTTCGATGTCTATGATTTTCGTATAGCCCACGTGATGGGTACCGACGATGACGGCGTATGTCTTTCCGCTAATCGAACTTGGGTGTGTCGCGCCCATCGCTTCGAGGGCTCGCTTGATTTCGTCGCGGTTAGTCAGAAACTCGCCCGTAGGCACAATCACCTTTTCGCGTACTGGATTATCCTCGCTCGTGTTGAGCCGGGAGAAATCCACAAGCCCTTTGTTCTGGCCTGGCATGCGGTCGCCCTTGTCGAACACGTCCACCTCCTGCTCTGGTGCGCCGGGATAGGTGGAGGTGAGCACGGCATGTACATCCTCCTCGCCGCTGGCGGCGTTGGCGTAGTAGTCGGTGAAGTCGCCCAGGCGCAGCACTCTCCTACCCTGCCGCTGCTTCTTCAGTTCTGTTTCAGACTTGGGTATGCCCTCCCACTGCGGCTGGCGTCCCTGGGCGTAGGCGATGACGATCTCGGCACACTTCAGTGCGTCGTACTCAGCATCGTGGTGCTCCGTCTCGTCGAAGTCGATGCCCAGCGCCATGCAGCACTGCGCCAGTCCGTTTCCACGGCTGGCCTGACAGTCGGGCCGCTGGTAGAGGTCGCGGCTGTCGTGTACGGTGAGCCACTCCCATGCGTAGTCGCACGCCTTCAGGTTCTTTACGAGCACCGGCTGTTCGGTGCTGGCGGCATTGTGCGCCCAGAGCTCTTCGCCGAGGATGATGGGCTGTATCTCCTGCCAGGCGAGGTCGAAGGTGCCGACGGTGGCGGTGTCGTCCTCGGTGAGGTGGTGCGAGCGCGAGTAGCGCTCGTCGTAACAGTTGCCCGGCGGCTGGATGTTCCACACGCGGGTGGTCTCCACCTGCAGGTCTCTCACTATCGCCAGTCCCACCTGGCAGATGTTCTGTTCGTCGTCGGCATACTCCACGTCGATGGCCGCGAAGTTCCGGCTGGGGTTGAAGATTCCGTTGTTCATTGTTGTGTAGCTTTTAATTGGGTGAATGATTATTTGTTTGCTGTTCGCTCTAATTCCTGCTCGACGTCGCTGGCCTTGTACCAGCCGTCGTAAACGTCATCGTCAGGAACCATGTTGTCCTTAGAAAGATACTGCTGCAGTTTCTGACGGGCATCGGCAATGTGCTTCCATGCCTCTTCCGGCTGCTCGTGCGCCTCTAACTGTTGCGCGGCGTACAGATGGCTCTCAGCCTCTGACACCAGTGTGTAGTCGTGACTGTACTTTTGCATGATTGTGTTATTGTTTTTACTACGTTATTACTTTATTGCGTTATTACATTACTGCAATATTGCATTATAGCGATACTGCGTTATTGAGAGGATGACGTTTTGCCTGTGTCGCTGGCCTTGCGGCCTTTCCAGCCGTATTCGTTGGGCAGGTCGAACGCCTCCTTGTACTGCTCTTCTGTGATTGTCTCCTGCCGGAGTAAGCCTTCCAGTACCAGCTCGAAAAAGAAGCGCTTGGCGGTGAGGTCGCGATCCTCGGCGGCGCGAGTGGCGAGGCGGTGAATTGACTTGGGCAGGAAGCACAGGGCACCCACGGCCTTCTCTGCCGCCATGCCGGTCGGCTCTGGTTCACTACTTGAAGAACTGCTGTCCTCCCCTACTCTACTCTCTAATGCTCGACGGCGCTGCAGGAGTTCTTCGGGGGATGTACCAAGGATGTCCTGCGACGTCTTTTCGTTTTTCTTTTTTCCTATTGCACTCATAATGATATTTACGATTTAACGATTTAATATTTGTTGCGCTATTGCTTAACGGCATTATTGCGCTTATACCTTATTATATTACTACTATACTGCGATACTGCCTTATTGCACTACGGCTATATTGCTTTAGTGCGTTAAGGCATTACACGGGCGAGAGTGATTTGCGACTGGTCGTGAGTGTCGAGAGCCTTACGATATTCCTCGATGGCTTCTGCCAGATGTTCACAGTTGATGGTCTGACGGGTGATGCCTGTCTCGGTGTCTCCGTCCTCAATGATGACTTTGAATTTTGTTTCCATATCTTACGGTTTTATTGCATTATTGATTTATTACCTTATTGCATTATTACTATAATGTTATACCGCACTATTGCAATAATGTATAATTGCAATGAGGCGATACGGCACGATTGCAATATAGCTATATCAGTCCCTTGGTGCGCTTGACGATTTCGTCGGCGAGGGTGGAGTAGGTCTTGCGGGCTGCGACTGCGGGAGGGTATTGGAAGACGCTCTTCAGTTCCTGCTGCGAGTTTTTGATGGCGTCAGAATCGCCTATGATAATAGGTAGGATTTCCTTGTTGTATCGTGTCCGCAAATTCTTTTCTGCTATATCCTGCTTCGTCGGGATTTCTTTCCCCGTCTTCTTGTCCTTCTTTCCTTTCGGTCCACGGCGGGAGATAAGGAAGCCGAGGTTCTGGAGTTCGTCGTTCTCGGTCTCGCGGATTTCCTGCATATAGGCGAGGTAGTTCTGCAGGCCGCTGAGTGCGAAGCCTTCGAGGTTGATGGGGATGAGCACGGCGTTGACGGCAATGAGGATGTTGTCGACGAGCACCTGTGGGCCGACGGGCGAGTCAATCAGGATGAAGTCGAAGTCGGTGGTCCAGTCGGTCAGTCCCTCGCCGGTGCGGTCGTCGGGTGCCTTCTGCAGGGCGCGTGTCAGCTTCATGGCTGGGTTGCGCATGGTGGGCAACTGCTGGTCCACCTTGTTCATAATGGAGGTGGAGGGGCAGTAGTAGAGTCCCGACTCCGAGCGGTAGACGGGGATGGGCGCATCCTCGCACAGCACGTGGTAGATGGTGGGGTAGTGCTGCAGCTCCAGGTCGGGGTTCCAGTCGGTGCAGGAGGAGAGGTTGGCCTGCCGGTCCATGTCGATGACCATTACGCGGTAGCCTTGCAGGTGCAGGGCCATAGCGAGGTTGAGGGTGGTCGTGGTCTTGCCGACGCCGCCCTTGTAGTTGCCGATGCCGATGACGGCACGCAACTGAGTACGTTTACTCTGTTTCATACTTGTGTAGCTTTTATAAATAATGTATGTAGAACTTTCGTTCCGTTGAACTTTGTTCGTTGTAGCTGCTGCAAATATACGAATAATTATTTGAATTATTGCTATATTGCCGTAATGTTTTAACACAATATAACAATAGCGCATTATTGCAATATTGCAGTAATAGAGTAATTCGGTATTGCAATAAGGAAGATTTGTGTGTTACCCCTGGCTTCGCCGAGAACAACCATCGCCTCGGAATAATCATCAAGCGAGCTTGTGTTTCTTCTCTCGGCTCAGGTTGCCCTTGGCTTTGCCGAGTGCAGGCTTCGGCTCGGCAGAACCATCGAGCAAGCTCATGGATTTTGCTCTCGCCTCGCACTGCCCTTGCATTTGAAAACAACACGTCGTATATTGCACTCAAAAAGACAAATGAAGGCGATGATAGAACTGGATAGGATATACAACGAGGACTGTCTTGAGGGGATGAGGAGGATACACGCAGGGAGCGTGGACTGCATCATCACCGACCCGCCGTACAAGATCGGCAACCGGGGCGGCGGGTTCTGGTCGAAGAACGAGGACCCTGCGGCGAACCACTACAACGCCAGGGGCACGCGGAAGGGCATGGAGCGGCTGGGCGACCTGAAGGACGGCTTCGACCCGAGGGTGCTCGACGAGATGTGCCGCGTGATGAAGCGCATCAACCTCTACGTGTTCTGCTCGCAGCGGCAACTGAGGCAGTACCTGAGTTACTTCGTGGACTGGAAGGGCTGCCACTGGAACCTGCTGTCGTGGCATAAGACGAACCCGATACCGGCGTGCGGCAACAAGTACCTGAGCGATACGGAGTTCATCCTGTTCTTCCGCGAGAAGGGCGTGAGGGTGGCCGGGCGGTACGAGACGAAGCGGACGTTCTACACGTCGCTGCGCAACCAGGAGGACAACGTGCGCTACGGCCATCCGACGGTGAAGCCGCTGCCGCTCGTCCGCAACTTCGTGGTGAACAGCGTGCCAGTGGGGGGGGTAGTTCTCGACCCTTTCATCGGCTCCGGGACGACCGCCGTGGCGGCGCTGCAGGAGGGCAGGCACTACATCGGCTTCGAGACGAACAGGACGTACTACGAGACGGCGGTGAAGAGAATTGAAGATGAATGGCTGTTGGTGTAATGGTAGCACGCATGACTCTGGCTCATGAAGTACGGGTTCGAGCCCTGTACGGCCAACAAACGAGAATTATTCACGAATTAAAATTTAGCGAATATGACAGACAAACAGAAACAGGCAGTTGAACTGCTGAACCGGCTGCACGGTCAGGGACCAAAGGCTGGCGAATTGCTCACGGACGAGGAATACTATTTTCTTCTCGACTTCATCATCGGCGAACAGCCACAGCAGCAGATAACGTATGTGCCTTACACGCCGGACATCACGCCACACTGGCCGTGTCAGCCGCTGCAGCCGTACTATCGGACGACACCGTTTTGGCAGACAACGACACCGGGCGACTGGCCACCATCGCCATACCGCGTGACGTGCGACGGCAATACTTTCTCGGTGCATAACGACAAGAAGGAGGGCTGAACTATGATTAGGAAAATCAGAAGGGAAGAATATCTGAAGGGCTACGGCGCGATGAGCGACGGGGAGCGCAAGGACTACCTGAAGAGGGTGGGGGAGTGGCTCACTGACGGCGGGCGACGGTTGATGGAGGCGACGGAGCGGCCGATGGCGAAGGCGCAGAACATCGTGCTGCTGTCGGCACGATGGAAGGAGCAGGAGGTGGCGATGTTTGCCGAGGGGGCGCGACTGCTGTCGGCGCTCATGGACGTGGCAGATACGTGGCTGCCGACGCAACTGTATGCGAAGAGCGCGTACAGGGCGGTGAGGAATATGGTGGAAGTGATGGGCGAGGTTTCAAGGACCCCTGCGGCAAAACCGCAGGGCACAGTAAGGTCGGTTTCTCCCGTCGGAAAACCGACGGGCACGGTGGCTGGCGGTTCCTTGGTTATTACCGAGGAGCAGAAGCAGCGCATCGTGGAGAAATACACCAAGAAGGCGATGGAGAAGATGGCGGCGAAAGAGGAGCCTGCGGAGGGAACCTGTAAGGCAACACAGGCCGTCGCAGCTGCTTCTATCCCTGCGACAAAACCAGATTACGGCTGCAAGGCTGTTAAACTTGTGCTGGAGGAGGAATGCCAGAGTATGCCCGGACTCAATAATCATGTGTATAGCGCTATCCCGCCGCGACCGAAGCACATTGACCAGTACGTGCATCTGCTGCCGGAGAAGACACAGGAGAAGGCGAAGCAGTACGGGCCGCTGAAGAGGGAGATTGAGGCGGCGCGGGAGAACATGCGACTGCTGATGAACGATGCGCACAGCAGTGCTGCCGACCGGGAGAAGTGGGCGAAGCTGGCGGCTCGCAACGACGAGAAGATTGCAAAGATCAACGCCGAACTGGACCGGGAGTGGGAGAAGGTGGCCGCGACGGGGAGAGTGGTGGTGGATGGCCTGGGGATGGCGCACCTATTACCCGACGGCGAGCCGTCGGAGGGTTCAAGGTTCAAGGTTCAAGGTTCAAGTGATAATACTGACCCCGCCCCCAGCCCCGCCCCTACGATGGGCGGGGAGCCGAGCGCTGAACAGGAACCGAAGCGCAAGCCGGGGCGCCCTACCATGACAGAGGAGGAGAAGAAGGCCGCCGCAGAGAAGAGGGCCACCGAAAAGGCCGAAGCGAAGCAGGCAGAGGACGCCAAGCGCCGGGAGTATCTGAAGAAGTGGCTGCGCGACACGCGGACGAACCCGAGCGACGAGCGACGCAAGCAGTGGACGAAGAACTGTAAGGAACTGCTCGCCCTGGGCGGGGAGATTACCGACAGCATCCGCAAGGCAGGGGAGTATTACGGGGTGGACATGACAAATATAACAACAAACACAAAATAGACTATGACATTTCATTCGATTGTAGAAAAATGGTGCCGACGGTATAAGCTCATGCGGCACAACCCGAAGGCGGGGAACAAGCGGTTTTACCTGTCGGAGAAGCCGCTGAACCCGGCGGACATGGCACAGCATGTGTGCAACAAGGAGTCGCCGTTCGTGATGATGTTCGGCGGCGTGGAGGGAGACGGACCCATCAAGCGGCTGAAGAGGAACTACCCCGTATGCTTCTTCGTGAGGGCCGAGAAGCAGGCCGACGGCGAGGAAGCGGCCGTGGCGATGGAGACGGCATGGGCTCATGCGCAGAACTTCCTGACGTGGCTGCTGGACAAGCACGAGAAAGAGGTGGCCGAGAACATAGACGGCGACTTCGCGAGGCTCGACCTGGACAACGCCTACCTGATGGTGGACAGCAGCGGACCTTACGAGAATGGGTGGTATAACGTGCTGATACAGATAGAGCGCGAGGAGCCGCTGAACCTGTGTGTGAATAAGGATTTGTATGACGACGACTGCGAGTGCTGATTTAAGTGAAGAGTGAAGAATGAAGAGTGAAGAATTTGCTACCGCTATGGAGAAGAACTGCATGAACTGCTCTTTGAGGGCAATCACGATTGAGCCGGCGACGGGGCGCGAGTATAGCCGATGCACGCTGAACGACATCCGCGTGAACCGACGGATGCACTGTGAGGAGTGGTCGGACAAGGTGACGATAACGGCGAGGCCGGTGTATGCCGTGAGCGTGACGAGTATATCAACTGAAAAGATTAGGAGGCATTGAGGGCTATGGCACAGAACGACGAGGAGAAAGCGCCGAAGAAGGTGACGGACATCGACGCGGTGAAGGAGAACATCGAGGCGGCGGTGACGGCGTTCGCGGAACAGTGGCTGCCGTGGCCGAGGTTCGACCTGGGCGTGGAGGTGATGGACGTCGGCAGGCTGCGCGACGCGATGGGGCTGAGGGCCTCGATTGATATTGGCGACCCGTGGCCGGCGGCGGAGAAGCAACTGCTCGACTTCGGATTCCGATGGCAGATGATGGGCGGACAGCGGGTGATGTATCTCAAAGAGAAGGACGGCTTCGAGCCGGACACTGGGTGGCAGAAGGCGGAGGAAGTCGCCGACGGCGACTGAGGTTCAAAGTTCAAGGTTCAAGGTTCTTCGACGAGCGAAGCGGCAGAGCCGAGCGCAAGGTTTCAAGTGAAGAATTAACGTCATTCAATGACATATTATTAACAATCAAAAAAAACGTAACGAAAAGATGAAGAAGATTCTTTTGGGCCTGCTGGCGGTGATGATGCTGGCGACGGCCGCAGTCTTTACCGGGTGTAAGGGCTGCAAGAGTGAGACGAAGAGTGGCGGCGGCGAGGCTGCTGCGGTGGTGTACCATGACTACGACGGGGTGGTGCAGGACTTCACCGCCGGCGTGGCCAACATCCAGGCGCTGCACCGCCAGACGATGTACTCGCTGGCTGGCGGCAAGGAGTACCAGTGGCGCAACAGCCGCGTAATCCTGAACGACACGGTGACGATGGAGAATATCGACGACCTGCACGTGGTGGCTGTGAACGATGTCTTTTTCTATTGGGACAGCCAGAAGGGACCGATGGTGCAGTACATCAACTCGCACGTGAAGTACGGTGTGCAGATTCCATATCCTATTAACGATGTCTGGATTGAGGATGCCGACATGAGCGACCAGCCGATTAAGATTTCTGCCGAGCAGGCGCTCTCACGGCTGAAAGAGTACAATGGTATTCTTCCCAAGGACTGCAACTTTCTCACGCTACGCTATCCCGTAGGCCCCAAGGACTGCAACCCTCAGTGGACTTTCGGCGATGTGTACGACGTGCTGTTTATAGACGCGGTGACGGGCGAGATAAGAGATTACGACCCTGCCTTCCCGCGAGAGTAACGGGGATGGGCTTCGCAGGTCTTATCGGGCCTGTATCCCATCCCCACAAAGGCTCGACGGTCTCTAAAACCGTGACGACGCTATATTTCGGAAACAGACAACCAGCGGTCGCGCCGCCTTATGTTATCCTCGGTGCGGCCGCTGGAAATAAAACGGAAAGAATTGTAGGCGATATGAAGACATCAAACGAAATCAAGGCGTTCATCATCGAGCGTCTGGAAGCAAGAGACCCGATGGAACTCTACTTTGAGATGTTCCGTCAGATGGAAGAGGACAAGTACAACTTGCAGCACCTGAAGGCCGTGATGAGCCGTTGGCGCTGTGCCTGTCGCGAGGCATCGCAGGAGAAGGGCTGGGGCGGTCTCGACGAGACGTTCCCCCGCAGCATCTTCTGCTGGAACGCCACGCTCAATGCTATCGACAAGCAGAAGGAGAAGCAGTTCTACCGCTCGCTGAAGGACGCTTTCGGCTGGGACGTCGAAGCCATAGCCAAGGGCGAGCACTGCCCGATAGCGCAGATTATCATCGACACCATGCAACAGTACTTCATCAACAAGCAGAAGGAGCGGCTGGGGCTGAACGTAAAGCAGGAGGAGGACTGACACATGATAAAATACGATTGTGAACAATGCGGCAAGCATCTCTTCGACAGTGACAAGTCGGGAGGCGCAGCAGGGGCCGAGGCGCAGCATCTTGGGTTTGTTTTTAAGATGCCATTCCTCTACGGTATAGACGGTTGCCATTTCTTCTGCTGCAAGGAATGTTGGAACCGATGGCTGTCTGACCGCACCACCGCCGAACAGCGTGACGCAGGCAACAAGGCCGTTGGCGAAATAAAGCAGCGCATGGAAGCCGACAAGCCCAAACTTATCGAGGGGCTGCAACGCATACAACGGGCAGTAGAACGAAAGCGTAAGGGAGTATTCGGATTACCATCCAGCATCGGCAAGAAGTAGCAGCCGGGCCTGTTCTGAAACCCGATTGAGAATCGGGTTGTATAGTCGATTGAGAATCGGGTTACCATGCCGATTGAGAATCGGGTTGCCATGCCGATTGAGGGTCGGTTTTTAAGGCGACTGGACTTTGACCGGAGCGGAAGTGGACTTTGACCGGAGCGGAAGTGGACTTTGACCGAAAACGGCACTTTACGACAACAGACAACACATTAACAACACAAAGACATAACAGACAATATGGCAACACAAATCTACAAACTCGGAAGCCGGGGCGACGCGGTGAACGACATCCAACTGGCGCTGAAACTGGCAGGGTATCAGGTGAGCGTCGATGGCGACTTCGGACGTAAGACGGAGGCTGCGGTCAAGGCGTTCCAAATTTCCAGACACATCGGCAACGACGGCGTGGTGGGTCCCGTGACCATGGCGAAACTGCGCGAAGTGCTGGCGATGGGCACGGCATCGGCCCGGGGCGACGCGCCGCAGATAACCAACGGATTCATCTGGCAGCACGTCACCCGCTGTCAGAACCGCCCGCTGCGGTACATCGCCATCCATTACACTGCCGGCGCGTCGAGCCGCAAGGGGCAGGCGATGCAGGCGCGGAACGTGTTCCTGAAGCGACAGGCCAGCGCAGACTTCTGCGTGGACGACGAGACCATCGTACAGGTGAACCCCGACCTGCGCAACTACTACTGCTGGGCGGTGGGCGACGCCAGGAACAAGTGGACGGGCGGCGGCAGGCTCTACGGCAAGGCCGTGAACCGCAACACCATCTCGATTGAGATCTGCTCGACGCTCCGTGCAGGCACGTCGGCAGCAGTGCCCAACCACGAGGGCTGGACGCTCTCGGACCGTGCGCTGGAGCAGGCCCGCCGCCTGGTGCGCCACCTGATGAAGACGTATAATATCCCGAAGGAGAACGTCATCCGCCACTACGACGTGAGCGGCAAGCTCTGCCCTGGCATCATCGGCTGGAACAACGGGCCGCTGTTCACCACAAAGGGCGTGCAGACCAAGGGCCTGAGCGACAGCCTGCAGTGGGAGGCGTTCGTGAGGTCGATATGATAAAGGGGTCGTCGCCAAGGCTCCTCAAAATTAACTGAAAATTAAACCGAAAATTTTCAGAACAATTTTCAGAGAATTTCGAGCGAAGCGACCCAAGCACAAACACAAAAACGAAAGAGACGACAATGGCAAACTTCCTGTATAACATACCCGACGAGGTGAAGCGTGGCATGGCGCTCCACTTTCAGATGGACGTACCCATCGTGGACCTCGACATCACCCGTCCGCAGAAGGCACGGCTGACACGAGTGAAGGCCATCTACATGGCATGGCTGCAGAACCCGTATGTGAACCCGCTGGAACTGTCGCGGTCGATGCTGAAGGACGAGCGTAACCGGCTGGGCAACCGTCAGGATGCAGGCGACCTGCTGAACGCCGCGAAGAAGGATGCGGCATGGTTTGAGTGGGTGCAGGACAACTTCCTGAAACTGCCGTCGCGCAAGACGCTGCAGTACCGTGGACTGCATACTGCACAGCGCATGATACTGGGCGGACTGGACGCCAGCGACTGGCACGCGGTGGACATGGGACTGAAGCAGCAGTACAAGTACGGCGGACTGGACCGCGAGGAGGAAGACCCCAACCGTATCAACGAGGCATCGTACACCGAGCTGATACCGACTACCGACGTGACGAAGGTAGATCCGAACCGCAAGCGCATCAGTGCCCAGCGCCGGCTGGAGCTGGCCAACAAGTGGGGCGCACACATCGACGAGCACGGACTAGTGGTGGACAAGGACGGCAAGCCTGCCGGCGGCGCTCAGCCCATTGCGGCCGGTGAGCAGACTGGCGAGGAATCAGCAGAAGCAATGGAAATGAGGGAGGACGAGTGATGAGCAGGATAGGATTTTCCGACAACGACAGCGACGCCGCCCTGGGGCGTATGCTTCCATTGGCCGAACCGACGGCCGACGGCGACGACGAGCGAGGGGAGCAAGAACTGCCCAACCAGCGATACGTCTATGAGAACGAAGCGCAGTCAAAACGTCGACGCTACCGTTGCCGTGAGACCTACGAGGTGGCAGGGCGTGGTACGGGTAAGACCACCGACATCGCCGAGCATGTAAAGGAGACGTCGCTGCGCATCCCTCGCAGCAGTAACGTGTTCTTAGGTTGCAGCATCAAGCAGCTCTATATCAAGACGTGGCCCGCCGTGGTGAAGGGTCTGGAGATGATGGGGTTGGTAGAGGGGCGTGACTTCTTGCGTCAGAGACCGCCCGCAAAACTCCACTGGCCATTGCCGTTGAGCAAGCCCCGCTCATGGGAAAACGTCACCATCTTCAGCACAGGTGCAGCCTGGTATTCGATTTCGATGGCAGTACGCGCCAGTGTGAACGGTATGACGCTCTCCAGCGCCGCCGCCGACGAGACGCGCTATCTGCCGTTCCTGAAGATGAAGGAGGAGCTATTTCCCGCCATACGCCCCGAGCTTATCGCCAAGGGCAGCGGACTGATGGGCGACGGATTCCGCAACACCGCCAAGTACACCTTCGGCTACAACGTGGACTACAACCCCCTGTACCTTTCGAAGTTCTTTGTCAGCGACCCGTCCATCACACAGAAACAGGCTCTCTGGGAACAGGAGGAAAACGAGCAGACCGTCGACATCAACCATGAGATAGACCTGATGCTGGCTGAAGCCGACGAGATGCCGGAGCTGTGGCATGTGGACGGATTCTTGAAGCGCATCAACGAACTGCGCTGCAAGAGCAAGATATTCTTCCGTTTTAGCAGCCTGAGCAACATCGAGATTCTGGGTGAAGAATGGTTCAGAACTATGCGCCGCACCCTGCCGCCCATTATGTACAACATTCAAATTCTCGGCCAGCGCAAGGGATTGGCGAAGGATGGCTACTACTGCAATTTCGACCAGTCAATCCATTGCTACCACCAGTCTGATATTTCTGTGATGGACAAGCTGATGTCGGACTACACCACCCGCTACAGCCGCACCGCCCTCGACCAGGCTCACAACCCTACCGCCGTGGAGTACGACGCCATCGACCTGACGCGCACCTCGCTGGTGAACGACTGCAGCCTGGACTTGGACCTGGACTACAAACTTCCCATCAGGCTCGCCTTCGACTACAACGCCAATCTGAACTGCGCCGTACTTGGCCAGCTGACTAAGTTTGAAGGACGCGAATCGCTGCTCGTGCTCAAGAGCATGTTCACCATGAACGAGCAGAAGATCCGTGCCCTTTGCCGCAATATCTGTTCTTACTATAAACCCTTCATCGAACGCGGCGGCGACTTCATCTACTACTTTGACAGCACGGCCAAACAGGGCGCGTCGCTGGCCTACGCCGTGGAGGGAGCGCGGGCGCAGAACTTCAACGACGTGGTCATCGAGGAGCTGAAGCGTCATGGTGCCAACGTCATCCCCGTTGACATCGGCTCGCCCATGAAACACAACCAGAAGTTCCAGTTCATCTGCGACGTTTTCAGTTTCCAGCAGGGACCTGCAGTAAGGATAAACGCCGATGAAGACCGCAACGAGTACCTGATAACGGCCATGGAGAACTGCGCCTGCGAACAGACCGCCACAGGCATACGCAAGTATAAAGGAGGCGAGAAGCTCCGGGCCAAGACCGAGGGCGCAGAGGGCAGCATCGACCCCCGTATCAGAACCGACGTGACCGACGCCTTCGACACGCTGCTCATAGGCTGCCGTTTTTTTACCAACGGCACAAAGGCCATCGGCGGCAGACTCAGAGGGAGGTTCCAGAATCTGATAATACCGCATTAAGGGGCACTGCCCTTGATTTTCTCTTTATTACCAAGTATCTTGCGCCTATAACACAAACACAAATTAGATATGTCAAGGAAGAATAAGGGAAACAAGAGCAACGGCGGCGTGACCGTCCACAAGCCGAAGACGTTCGGGGAGTTCCAGAAACTCGACCGCTCGCTGCGCGACAGGGGCTACATCGCCCTCGACGCCCTGCGTCCCGGACTGGTGCGCTCGCTCACCCTGGGCGACAAGGACCCGTCGGGTAAGGAGGTGCAGGAGATGGCCGCCGGCATGGGCTGCGGAAGCCTGTCGAACGGGCCGCTGTCGCAGGTGGCATGGTCGTTCGACAGCAACGACACCACGCCGGCATCCGTGACCGACAAGGACGGCAAGCCGATGGGTCGCGGCTACGTGAAGTGGGGACCGAAGGACAACCTGCCCGGCGTCATCTACTCGCTGGCCAAGGCATCGCCCTACACCGCCGCACCACTGAGATACCTCTCCGACCTGGCCACAGGGCTGGGCGTGAGGCTGATGTACCGCTTCGAGGACGATACCTACTGCGAGTTCGCCCACGCCGGCTACAACCTCCGCATCCGACTGCAGCAGGCCCGCAAGGGTGAGCAGCAGGACGAGTACGGCGGCGACATGGCCTACGACCCCGCCGCCAAGCCCGACGAGGATCCGCTGAAGCCCATCAGCGAGATAGCCCCCGAGAACCGCCCCCGTCCGCGTCTGCAGGGCATTGGCCCCGACTACTGGGAGGAAGCCTACTACGAGTGGCAGCGCTCATGGGAGGGCTATGACCAGACAGACCCCGACGGCAACGAGCGCCACATCCCCGGTGTGCGCCAGTTCCAGGAGGAGAACAACCTCGACCTGCACCTGTCGCAGTGCATGCTCGACTGCATGATGTACGACCTCTACTTCCCCACCGTCGGACTGGAGCGTGGCCGCCGTGGCCAGTGGGACCCGCGCATCGTCCGTGTCGGCCAGCTGAAGATCATCGACGGCATCCGCTATGAGGCGATGTCCGAGTACCGGCACATCCAGCACGTCTATTTCGGCGAGCGGTTCCGGGCCAAAGGCATCGGCGAGCACAGTACGCTGGGATCCAACGACCAGAAGGTGACGATGTACCCCGTCTGTGAGGCCACCAACCGCGTCAGCGACATGCGCTACCTCGTGTCGTCGAACCAGCGCACCCGCATCTCAGCCCGTCCCACATGGGCCGCGTGCCCCGTCTACTACGGCAACAGGAACTACTACCAGCAGCCCGACTGGTGGAGCATCTTCACCTCCAAGGCCTACGACTTCTCGTCGACCATCCTCTACGACAAGGCCAAGCAGCGCGAGAACAACACCACCTGGGGCCGTATAATATACATAAGTTTGGACTACCTCGATATGTGCTTCGCCGACGAGGGTATCGCTGGCGACAAGGATGCGCAGCAGAAGTTCATCGACGAACTCGACCAGAACGTGGAGGAGTTCCTGCAGCAGCGCGAGAACAATGGCAAAATGATGCGCCAGTTCATGTGGCTCGGCCAGGACGGCAAGGACCACCACAACGTGGAGATTGTCGATGTGAAGGAGACCACCAACGACGCCGTGAAGGCCGGCAAGGAGGAGTTGGAACTCTCGACCAACCCTATGTTCCTCGCCTTTGGTGTTGACCCCCGCGACGTCGGCGTGCCCATGGTGGCAGCCTCGAACGGCGGCACCGCCCTGCGCGAGATACGCCTGATGAAGCAGCAACTGCTCAATGTGCGCCAGAGGATGTACATCCGCTTCCTGCAGGACGTCTTCACGTTCAACAGGTTCGACCCGCACCTCACGCCCGTCATCCGCCAGATGAGTTTCACAACCCTCGACCGCAACCCGACGGGGACGGTGGAGACAATAGCTGGCGAGGGGGCGTAATACGATGTAAGATGTATGATAGAAGATGTATTACTCTACGGCAGGGGCTTTATCATCAGCAATGGCGAAGTGGCCTCGTGGGTATGGGCGATAGCGACGACCCTGTGCATCCTCGCCTGGCTGTTCGAGAAGTGGTGCCGTCACAACGGCCTTGAATAATTTTCAGAATAATTTTTAGATAATTTCTCGGCGCAAGCCGATAACACAAAACCCAGCGACCCATGAATATCAAGAATCTTTTCCACCGCAAGCGCAGTGTGCCCGTCGATTCCGCCGACAGGAAGCCCCAGCCGCTGCGCATAGAGGGCATCGGCCCCGCCCCGCTCACACCCGAACCCGACGAGGCGGAACTGGCAGCACAGGCGCTGCTGGAGCACATGATAGAGGCTCAGGGTTTAAACGACAAGTCCAACAAGAAACTTCAAACCTCAAACCTCAAACCTCAAACCATCCGCGATACCAAATACTATCGAGATTTGGCAGCGCGGATAAGATCGGCCCACGAGGTGGCGACGCAGCGCACGCTGCGGTTCGTGGCGTTTGTCGAGCAGGAACTGCAGAAGCCCTCGCTGCCCCTCAGCGGCCCCGGCTCGCTCGGCCTCTTAGAGGCTGAACTCTACAAGCGCTTGGATGTCATCGAGCGTCGCGGTGGCGAACTCAAGAAGCGCTGGCAGCACTGCCTCGCTACCGTCATCGTCCGCCGCATGCAGGCGGAAAGCAACGAAGACGACAACCAAAGCGAATAAAGACAATTCTTTTTTTTATCATAATTTTGTAAAAGAGAGTGCGACCATCCGTGAGGACAGCCGCACTCTCGATTTATTATAACAACACAAACACTTTCACTCTTTCTTCCTCTCATGCCACACCCGGGTTATCTCGCTGCGGATGCGGCGGATGTGCTCGCGGCTCTTGCGCCAGCCGTGCTGCACGGCCAGCCGGCCGATGACGCCGGGGCTGATGCCGAAGCGCTGGGCTATCTCCTGCTTGGTGTGGTCGGGGTAGTAGTCGGCTATCTCGGCCAGGACGTCGGGCGTGTACTTCGTGTGGCCGCTCTTTAGGTGACCCTCCTTTCGGGCACGGTTCCAGGCCTCCTTCGTGCGGCGTATGCCTGCATCTTGCGCCAGTTCCGCCAGCCATCCCCTGCTGCACCCCAGTTCCTCGCACAGCGCCTCTATCTGCTCCGCGTCGCCGTCGGGATATACGTCGCGGATGCGCTGTTCGCGCCATGCCAGGTGCTCCGGCGTGTAGTAGCCCTGACGGATTTTGGCGTGCCCACGGCTGCGGGCCTCTCGCATAAACTCGTCGCTCTTCACCAGCCCCAGCCGCCGAGCCCAGCGCCGTATGGTCTTCGGGTCGGTGCCCAGCGTGGCGGCCAGCTCGTCGTTCTTCGTCGTGGCGAAGTGCGCCTTCATGTACTCGTCGGCGGCGGCCTTGTATTTCGCCCTCGCTTCACCCTTCACCTTCCAGCCTCCCTTGGCACCCTTCCTGAAGGCGGTGTGCATGAACGCCTCGCTCTTGCCCACTCCGATCCGTGCGGCGCGGCGCGACACGGTGTAGTAGTTCACGCCCATCTCCTCGGCCATGTCGGCGGTCAGCCGGTCGGGATAGTCGCGCCGCATCTCCTCGTCGTGCCGGTGCATCCACTCTTTGCGGGAAATAAACTCGTTTGGCATGGTGGCTATTCGCTATCGTTTACAGATGATCGTATTCCACTTCCTGCCAGTCGCATCCGTTGAATGTCACCTTGTCGGCGGCGACATCGACCACGCAATGGATCGTCTCGCCGTTCCACATGTTTTCGTATGTGTACCACTCAGTCCAGAAAGCGGACTTGTCATTACATATCACCAGGTATTTCATAGGTCACAAAAAAGTATCGGCCACACTACGCGCTGTCAAGTCTCCGTGCAGACTCGGGGGTCCTTTCGTCCTCCCGGCGCGGTGGGCCGATGGGTTGTTATTACTAATACTTATGGCACTAAAAGAAAAAGAAACCGCCGCCCTGGTTCGCTGTGGCGAGGTGCGGCTTGTCTCAGTCCGCACGGATGTCTGACGGGTGCAAAGGTACGGAAAGTTATTTGAAAATTAACACGATGTAATCGGAAAATCTTCATAAATTTACATGAATTAACACGAAATATAATACAAGACAATTTTTTTTGCTTATCTTTGCACCGTCAAACCAACTCAATGCAGGCAAGGCGGCCTCGCAGAATCATCGGAAGGCAGCGTTGCCACACACAGCATCAGAGAGACAAGAAGAAGAAAATCTGGAATCGGTCAGGCAAACCGCGTCGGGCTACGAAAGGCACCCGGAGTCACAGCATTGAGATGGACTTGACAGCGCGAAGTTGCCGCCGGTTCCATTATATATATTATAAAAGGTGTAACGACTATGGCAAAGAAGGATGCGATTAAGAGAGAGCAGAACGGAACGGGTTCCGATTCTGCCGAGCGTGAGCATGCTCGCCCGCAGGGCAAGACAGAGAAGAAGACGCAGGAGCGGACGCTGGAGGTGTCGGCTCAGAGGATGCAGGAGATTATGGAGGGTGTGGCGCCGGTGCTGGACCGCCTGAAGACGACGACGCTGGAGGACATCTTCGCCGGGCAGGAAATCATGCTCAACGGACTGCGCCATCTGGTGAAGGACAACCCGAAGGCGGACCCGGTGGCACTCATCGGCACCATCATGCAGCAGCTGCACATGAAGGCCCTGCGCGAACTGCAGCCCACTCCGATGGCTCCCGTCGGCGAGGCGTGAGAGAGACTGGAATATAGAGTATTAACAAATTAAAAAGCTACAACATTATGGAGCAACTGACAAGAGAACAGGCGATAGCCTTTGCCGAGAACAAGGGCTATGAGGGATGGACGGCGAGGCAGATAGCCGAGTTCCAACTGCAGCAGCGGAAACTGTGCGTGCCGATGGATGTGTTTCACAAGGCCATCAACGAGGCACTTGGGCGCCCGGTATGGACTCACGAGTTCGCCAAACCGGAACTGCTTATCAAAGAACTGCTCGGCGACCGTCCGGCTCCGACCATGCAGAAAATCATCGAAATGATACCGGCAGAGAAAAGAATTATTATAGGATTATAAAAAGCTACGAGAATTATGGCACAAGAAGAAAAGAAACTTCCGGTTTACTACGAGAAACCGATGGTAGAGTTAGGCTCGGTCGAGCCTGGGACCTATGTGTATGACAGCGATGCGCAGTTGTGCTACGTGGACGAGGAGTACCGTCTGCACAGCCATTCCATTGAGCACTGGTGCAGCAAGGACACCATCGTCTATCCCATATCGCTCGAAACGCAGCGCATCATGGAGAAGATGGCGGCGCACCGCGACAAGTACCATAAAGGTAACATTATGAACGCCGACTTCTCCCGCGAACTCGAAGCGGCGCTGTTCGACCTGATGAGCATCGACATCTACGACGCGGACTACGGCAAGAAGGAGACCGCCATCTGGGAGAGGCTGGAAAAGCGCTACAACGAACTTGTTGAACATGCAAAAGCCCTGCACATATTCAGGGGATAAGGAGGAATAAATTATGCTAATCATGCTGACATCACGCTGCCACATGGGCTGCAAGCACTGCATGCAGGAGGCGACGGCCCGGGGGCGGCACATGACGAGAGAGACGTTCGACGAGGTGCTCAGGTTCGTCAGCGAGGCGGGGCCGTGGGTGGTCAACGTCACGGGCGGCGAGCCGACGGAGCACCCCGAGTGGGCCGAGTGGACCCGCGAGCTGCTGCGCATCAGGAGCGTCAAGGTGCTGAGCATCCTGACCAACGGCGCGTGGATTGAGGACAAGGAGCAGCGGCTCAGGATGGCGCGGCTCGTAAGGGAGTCGAAAGGCAGGGTGAAGGTGCAGGTCTATTCAAACCCGCTCTACTACCCCGACCACGAGTGGACGGTGGAGCACGAGCAGCAGTTCCGCTCTATCGGTTGCACGCCCGACTTCCGCAGCCCCATCTTCATGCAGGACCTGGGCCGTGCGCGGAAGAACTGCCAGCGGGAGACGGCGGAGAGCGACCATGTGCCCTCGTGCATCAACAGCCACCTGCTGGCGGTGCAGGCGCGGTCGATGCAGCAGTTCCTCGCGATGGCGGTGCAGGCGGCGAAGTTCTGCCGTCCGCTGATAGGCCCCGACGGGGCGATACACATGTCGGAGTCGTGGCTCTGCCCTGCGGTGGCCCACGTCGGCGACGGCTGCGACGAGGCGTTCCGCAAGATGCGCCAGTCCAGGCCCTGCCGTGGCTGCCGGCTGTACCGCAACTTCGAGGCGCTGCACCCAGCGGAAATGAAGGTGCTGGAATAGAGTATTAACAATAATAAAGAATCGCACTATGCCAAACTATTACAGAAACAGACTGACCGTGCTGCATGACAGCCCGGAGCGGGTGGAAGAGGTGATGGCCGCCATCCGCAGCGAAGAGAGAGACGTTATCGACTTCAACCGTATTATTCCGCAACCGGAGTGTCTGAGGAAAAAAGACCACAGTTCGAGAACCGAGTACGCATTGAAGTGGATGATAGAACGGGCGTTCCCGATGACGCTTTGCGATTTTGACCGCTCGATGGCCTGCCGACACGAGCAGTTGCCTGAGGACGTGCGCAAGGATGCTGAAGACGAAGCAAGGCAGATGCTGCGCAACATCATCGACTGCGGATATGCGTCGTTCCTGCAGTGGAGCATCGACAACTGGGGCACAAAATGGAACAGCATCGGCAACGAGCAGGAGATGCGCCGAGAGGGCAACACCATCTACTTCGAGACGGCCAACGGCTACTGCAAGCCCGTCATCGAGAAACTGTCGCAGATGTTCCCCGACGTAGTATTCGAGTATGCCGCTGCCGACGAGGACGAAGGCTCGAACACCATCAAAGGCGTGTTCAACAACGGAGAGTTCAAGGGCGTAGAGGAGCATCGCACACCGCTGGCCTTTGACATCTGCTGGGAACTTTATCCGGAAAGAAAGAGTGAGTTCCACCAAATGCCAGACGGCACATGGGAAATGAACGAGGAGGAATGAGATTATGCAGACACTATAGATTATCGTGAACCTGATTGTGAGCGTGGCCTACGTGGCGCTGATAGCCCTGGCC
>Ga0310786_10000295_pt1 | contig 83717 bp, 69 predicted proteins | sample AusTroGonzalo_MG_FD_203881 | JGI IMG/M metagenome (GOLD analysis project Ga0310786, IMG submission 203881) | Bovine rumen microbial communities from tropical cattle in Woodstock, Queensland, Australia - Gonzalo_03 (v2) (version 2) | ecosystem: Host-associated > Mammals > Digestive system >... | reverse complement strand
CGGCAATTCGGGCAACAATTCCGCCGCAATTTCTGGCTGGTCGTCAAAAATGGAGAATTGTCCCTGGCTATTCTGGCTTTTGGTCACGTAAGCCACCATCTTCTCAATGAAGTTCTTGTCACCGCCATCCGTGGCAAACAACTGTGCCCGGTGCATGCCCGTGAAACAGTCGAAAGCGCCACCGTAGGCCAAAGATTCTATCACACGGCGGTTGCAGTTACGCAAGTCCACACGGTTCATGAAGTCGAAGAAATCCTTGTACGGACCATTCTTCTCGCGCTCACCCACAATGCTGTCCACTGCGCCATGACCCACCCCTTTGAGTGCGGCCAAACCAAAGCGGACATTGCCCTCCTTGTTGACACTGAATGACAATTCCGACTCGTTAATATCTGGTCCCAGCACCTTAATACCATGTTTTTGTGTATCTTCAATAAAGACACTGATTTTATCCATGCTATCCAAGTTGTTGGTCAAGTTGGCCGCCATAAACTCAGCCGGATAATGCGCCTTCAGATAGGCCGTCTGATAAGCCACCCAGGAATAGCAGGTAGCATGCGACTTGTTGAAAGCATAAGAGGCAAACTTCTCCCAGTCGGCCCATATTTTCTCCAGCACCTTCGGATCGTGACCGTTTTTCGTACCTCGCGACAAAAATTCCGGTTTCAGATAATCCAGTTTGTCTTTTTGCTTCTTACCCATCGCCTTACGCAAAGTGTCGGATTCGCCACGAGTGAAGTTGGCCAGCAATCGCGACAGCAACATCACCTGCTCCTGATAGACAGTAATGCCATAAGTGTCTTTCAGATAGCGTTCCATCACAGGAATATCATACTTGATTTCCTCCCTACCCTGCTTTCTATCGATAAACTGCGGAATATAATCCATCGGGCCGGGACGGTATAGGGCATTCATAGCGATCAAATCCTCGAACTTACTTGGTTTCAATTCTTTAAGGTATTTTTGCATACCTGCGGATTCAAACTGGAACGTAGCCACCGTGTCGCCCTCGCAGAACAACTGATACGTTTTCTCATCATCCAAAGGAATAGCATCAATATCGACATCCTCTCCTTTGGAACGTTTGATATTTTTCAAAGTCTCCTTGATGATGGATAAGGTCTTCAGTCCCAAAAAGTCCATCTTAATCAAGCCGACATCTTCTACCACAGAACCTTCGTACTGTGTCACCAGCACCTTACCATCGCTTTCCTTGTCCTCGATGGTGGCCAAGGGAGCGAAATTGGTCAAATCGTCGGCTCCAATAATAACTCCGCAGGCGTGGATACCGATTTGGCGCACGGTTCCTTCCAATTCGGCCGCATAATGCAGAATGTCATGCACTTTCTGCGACCCGTTCTCATAGGCATCCTTCAGTTCCGGCACCAGTTTCAAGCAATTTTCAATCGTCACCTTGGGGGCTTTTTTTGTTTTCGGGTCTTCGGAAAAACGGTCAGGCACCAATTTTGCCAAGCGGTTAGCCTCCTGCAATTCAAGGTCTTCCACACGGGCCACATCCTTGATACTCGACTTGGTCGCCATTGTACCGTAAGTGATAATATGAGCAACGCGCTCTTGACCGTATTTTTTGGTGATCCAATCCAGTATCTTGTAGCGGCCTTCATCATCGAAATCCACATCAATATCCGGCAAGGAGATACGGTCTGGATTCAAGAAACGCTCGAACAGCAAATCATATTTCAGCGGATCCACATCCGTGATTTTCAAGCAATAGGCCACCACAGAACCAGCGGCGGAACCTCGTCCAGGCCCTACCGACACCCCCATTTCCCGCGCCGCGGCGATAAAGTCCTGCACAATCAGAAAGTAGCCGGGGAAACCCATGTTACGCATCACACTCAACTCAAAGTCAATGCGTTCCATCACATCGTCTGGAACAGGATCTCCATAGCGCTTAAGAGCACCCTCCAACGTTAGCTTTCGCAGGTAATCGGCCTCTAACTTAATACGATATACCCGGTCGAAGCCACCTAATTTCTGGATTCGGCCAGCACCCTCCTCATCGGGTTCAAACTCGGCCTTCAGGTCCTCTTCGGTAAAGCGCTCCTTGTATTGCTCCACGGTCCCGAAAGACTCCGGAATGTCAAATTCCGGCATAATAGGATCATGTTTCAGTTTAAACACCTCCACCTTGTCCACGATTTCCTGCGTATTAGCCAAAACCTCAGGCACATCGGCAAAGATGGCCTCCATTTCCTCGGGAGACTTCAACCATTCCTGCTTGGTGTAATGCAGACGGTCAGTATCGCTCATTTTCTTGCCCGTACTCAAGCAAATCAGGTGGTCATGCGCCTCACCATGCTCTTCCAGTACAAAATGCACATCGTTGGTGGCAATCAGCTTCACGCCTGTCTCCACCGCCAGTTTCAGCAAGGCCTCATTTACCACTTTCTGATGCGCGTACACATCCTTGTCACCGCCAGGCTTATCAGTTTCATGTCGCTGAAGTTCAAGATAATAATCCTCTCCGAAGATATTTTTATACCACAAAATAATTTGTTTGGCCTTCTCGTACTCGCCATTACTGATGGCACGAGGCACCTCGCCCGCCAAACATGCCGAGGAGACAATCAGTCCCTCATGATATTTTTCAAGCAACTCATGGTCGATACGCGGTTTATAGTGGTAACCTTCCGTCCATCCTGCCGAGATGATCTTGCACAGATTGTGATAGCCAGTCTCATTCTTGGCCAGCAAAACCAAGTGATTGCCGTAACCGTTCTCCTTGCCTGTACAAATCTTGCGACTCCCTGTGGGGTTGGTTTTGGTTTCCTTGGCCACGTAGGCTTCACAGCCAAAAATCGGCTTAAAGACACGCTGTTTCGCAGCCTCTATTTTGGCACGGCACTCCTCTTGCTTTTCAGCATCTTCCAACGATTCCAGTTCATTTTCAAGATCCTTGATCTCCCCCTTCACCGACTTGTTGTGTTTGTCCACAAAATCGAAGAACTCCTTGATACCGAACATATTCCCATGGTCGGTAATGGCCATCGAATTCATGCCGGTTTCAAGACAGCGTTTCACCAGTCCCGGGATGGTGGACATGCCGTCAAGTATTGAATAATAAGTATGTACGTGAAGGTGGGTGAACTTTGCCATAACAGAAAAATTAAGCTACAAAGTTACACAAAAAACTTGAAATACCAAGCAGTTTTCCATGCTTAGTTTCAATGTTTTTTCAACTTAAAATTCCGTTACTTATTCCTTATGAATGAAGAAGGAGGCAAAGGTGATTGTTTTTACATCGCCTTCTTGATTCTCTTGATCAGACCCGTCAGCACCTTACCCGGACCGACCTCAACAAATTCCTCTGCACCGTCAGTTATCATGCGCTGCACGGATTGGGTCCAGCAAACAGGAGAGGTCAACTGTGCAATGAGATTGCATTTGATTTCGAAGGGATCGGTATGCGGCTGGGCATCCACATTCTGGTAGATGGGACATAGAGGTTGATTAAACACTGTGGCATTGATAGCCTCTGCCAGTTCCACGCGAGCCGGCTCCATCAATGGAGAGTGAAAAGCACCACCCACCTTCAGGGGAGTCACCAGTTTCACTTTTTCCTTTAGTGCGGCACAAGCCAGTTCCACCCCACGGACAGTACCTGAGATAGCAATCTGACCAGGACTGTTGAAATTAGCAGGCACCACAATCTCTCCTTCCACAGCGGCACAGGCCTCTTCCACTACCTCTGTAGATCCTCCAATAACAGCGGCCATCGTTGACGGCTGCAACTCACAGGCTTTCTGCATGGCCATCGCACGCTGCGACACCAGTTTCAAGCCATCTTCAAACGACAAAGCACCCACGGCGGTCAAGGCGGAAAACTCACCTAGAGAATGTCCTGCCACCATGTCAGGATGAAAATCTTCCATCATCTTTGCCATTACCACAGAATGAATGAAAATAGCCGGCTGGGTTACCTTGGTCTGCTTCAATTCCTCTTCCGTCCCCTCAAACATGATGTCGGTGATGCGGAATCCCAAAATATCATTAGCTTGCTCGAACATTTCAGCCGCCTTGGCCGAACTGTCGTACAAATCCTTGCCCATTCCGGGGAACTGAGCGCCCTGACCAGGGAAAACGTATGCTGTTTTCATAATTGATAATTGACAGTTGATAGTTGACAATTAAAATTACCTATGTTTTGGATTATTTCAGCTGGCGCAGATAGCTTTTGATGGTCTTCTCGAGGCCCAAATACAGAGCGTCGCAAATCAAGGCATGGCCGATGGAAACCTCCAAAAGACCAGGGATATTACGGTTGAAATATTTCAGGTTAGCCAAGGACAAATCATGGCCGGCATTCAGACCGATGCCCTGCTTTTTAGCCTCTTTGGCAGCCTCCACAAAATCTTTGATGGCCTCTTCAGGGTCGTCGTTGAAATTGCGGGCATAGCTCTCGGTATAAAGTTCCACCCTATCGGTACCGGTTTTCTTGGCCGCGGCAATCATTTCCGGATTGGCATCCACGAAAATACTGGTTCTGATACCTTCCCGATGGAATTCCTCGATGATTTTGGTCAGGAAGTGCGCATTGGCAATCGTATCCCAGCCGGCATTGGAGGTCAGCGCTTCGGGCGGGTCAGGCACCAGGGTTACCTGTGTCGGTTTCACATCCAATACCAATTTAATGAACTTTTCGCAGGGATACCCTTCAATATTGAATTCGGTGGTCACCACTTTTTTCAGGTCATACACATCCTGATAGCGGATATGACGCTCATCAGGACGAGGGTGCACAGTGATGCCTTGAGCGCCAAAGCGCTCACAATCAATGGCTGCCGTCACCACATTAGGCATGTTTCCACCGCGTGCATTACGCAACGTGGCAATCTTATTGATATTGACACTCAGTCTGGTATTGTTTCTCATGTCGTTCGATTTTTGACGCTGCAAAAATATATTTTTTTTTCATACCTTTGCCGCCGTTTTAAATCTTTCGGCATAAAAAGATAATTAACAAAACAAGCATTTAAGAATGAGCAAAATAAAAAGAACTCCCCTGAAAGACAGACCCTTCCCCGACTACACCCGCACGGAGGAAATACTGAACAGTTCAAGTCATCTGTTAGGAGCCCTGTGTGCCATAGTCATGATGTGGTTGGCGATAGACGCTTCGTTGAAAAGCGGCTCTCAGATAGCCCTTGTCAGCGGCATTATCTATGTCAGTACCGTACTGCTCACCATGCTGGTATCGTGCATCTACCATGGACTGCCAAAGGGGATGGCCAAGCAGGTGATGCGGGTAGTGGATCACTGCGACATATTCTTCACCATTGCCGGCACCTACACCCCCATCATGCTGATTGGGGTTTGCCCCATCAACCCCGTCATGGGCTGGTCCATTTTCGCCATCGAATGGGGATTGGCTATCATCGGAGCCACCCTCAACGCCATCGACCTGAAGAAATACTCCAAGTTCTCCATGGCCTGCTATCTGGGCATGGGCTGGTGCGTCATCATCAGTCTGAAAGACACCATCGCAGCCATGACACTGCCTGGCTTTATGTGGATTATCGGTGGAGGCATCGCTTTCACCATCGGCGCCGTATTATACCTGATAGGCAAGAAAAAACGCTACCGCCATTTCATCTTCCACGTTTTCGTGGTCATCGGTATTGTGACACAATTTATCGGAGTGTGGTGGTACTTGCTGCTACCGCGATAACAATAAAAAAAAGAGACGCAATCCAATGCGTCTCTTTTTTTTGGATGCGACAAAACGCATCCTTACACTTATGTTGATTTTATTTCACTTCTTCAAAATCGACATCTTGTACTTCAGAATCCTTACCATTGCTGCCACTGGCTTGGCCTGCACCGGCTCCAGGATTTGCTCCCGGATTGGCACCACCGAAGTCAGCTCCAGGGGCACCACCACCTTGCTGGTACATCTTAGCGGAAGCGGCCTGCCATGCACCTTGCAGTTCTGCGGTAGCGGCATCGATACCAGCGATGTCTTTCTTGTCGTGAGCTTCTTTCAGCTTGGCAGCTGCAGCTTCAATCTTAGCCTTGTCGTCAGCGGGAACCTTGTCGCCGAATTCTTTCAGCTGTTTCTCGGTCTGGAATACCAGGCTGTCGGCAGCATTCAGCTTATCAATTTCTTCTTTAGCTTTCTTGTCAGCTTCAGCATTGGCCTCGGCTTCAGCTTTCATTCTCTTGATTTCGTCATCTGACAAACCAGATGAAGCTTCAATTCTGATCTTCTGTTCCTTGCCGCTGGCTTTGTCCTTAGCGGTCACATTCAAGATACCGTTGCTGTCGATATCGAAGGTCACTTCAATCTGAGGAATACCTCTCATAGCTGCGGGAATACCGTCCAAGTGGAAACGGCCGATGCTCTTGTTCTGTGCGGCCATAGGACGCTCGCCTTGCAACACGTGGATTTCCACAGAGGTTTGGTTATCAGCGGCTGTAGTGAAGGTTTCAGTCTTCTTGGTCGGGATAGTGGTGTTGGCCTCAATCAGTTTGGTCATCACGCCACCAAGGGTTTCCAGACCTAAGGACAGCGGGGTAACATCCAGCAAGAGGATGTCAGTCACATCACCGCTCAACACACCACCCTGGATAGCAGCACCCACGGCCACCACTTCGTCGGGGTTAACGCCCTTTGAAGGCACTTTGCCGAAGAAGTCTTCCACAATCTTCTGGATAGCGGGGATACGGGTTGAACCACCCACCAAGATTACCTCGTCAATGTCTGAGGTTCTCAAACCTGCGTCTGCCAAAGCTTTCTTGCAAGGCTCGATGGTAGCACGGATCAAGTCATCGCAAAGCTGTTCGAACTGAGCACGGGTCAAAGTTCTCACCAAGTGCTGCGGAACACCGTCAATAGGCATGATGTAAGGCAGGTTGATTTCTGTAGAGTTGGAGCTTGACAGCTCGATTTTGGCTTTTTCTGCAGCCTCTTTCAGACGCTGTAGAGCCATAGCATCTTTTCTCAAGTCAACATTATAGTCTTTCTTGAATTCTTCTGCCAACCAGTCGATAATCTTGTGGTCGAAGTCATCACCGCCGAGGTGGGTATCACCGTTGGTGGATTTCACTTCAAATACACCGTCACCGAGTTCCAGGATGGAAATATCGAAAGTACCGCCACCGAGGTCGAAAACGGCCACTTTGGAGTCAGATTTCTTCTTGTCCAAACCGTATGCCAAAGCTGCGGCAGTAGGTTCATTGATAATACGTTTCACTTTCAGACCGGCGATTTCACCAGCTTCCTTGGTTGCCTGACGCTGTGAGTCGCTAAAGTAAGCGGGCACGGTGATGACAGCCTCTGACACTTCCTGTCCCAGATAATCCTCTGCGGTTTTCTTCATTTTCTGAAGAATCATAGCGGAGATTTCCTGAGCGGTGTAAGAGCGGTCGTCAATCTTCACTTTCGGCATGTTGTTGCCGGCTCTTTCCACGGTATAAGGAACACGTTCCACTTCTTTTGCCACACGGTCGTAAGTCTCACCCATGAATCTCTTGATAGAGAAAATGGTTTTGGTTGGATTGGTGATAGCCTGACGTTTGGCAGGATCACCCACTTTTCTTTCATTGTCACCCACAAAGGCTACGATTGAAGGTGTAGTTCTTCTGCCTTCGCTGTTCGGTATAACCACCGGTTCGCTACCTTCCATAACGGCTACACATGAATTGGTAGTTCCCAAGTCGATTCCAATAATTTTTCCCATAGTTGTAAGTTTTTAATTGTTATTATTTATTTTTACTTTCTGATTTATTTGTCGTCTTCACAAACGACATCCCCATATTAGCAATTATTATGCCAAAATTAGTGGTCAGGGGTCAGGGATCAGGGATCAGAGTACAATTAACAATTAAAAATTAAAAATTAATAGTCATATAAATACACAAAACATTGATCATCAGCTAATTAATTAACTAATTAACTAATTAACTAATTTGCTAATTAAAAACTGACATTTTGTCAGACAAAACAAAAAAAGGAAGGCTTTTCAGCCTTCCCTTTATTGTTAAATCATGAAATAAGTTCTTTTTTCTGTCTCTTAGAATTCCCAGAGGTCGCTTTCGTAAGTACGAAGTTTCTCGGTGATTCTTTCTGACTCAATCATCTGGTCACGGGCATTGGCAATGTAGTCCTGGATCTGACGACCATATACATTGTCCTCTGCATAGATGTAACCATTGAAATCTCTTTTGAAAGTCAGCAGGTCATCGTATGACAATCTCTGAGCGTTGTTCTTGGTATTGAACACTTCCTGTTTTACCAGGAAAGGTCTCAACTCTTCATAATAGATATGACCCAAGAGACGACGGGTTTTCTGGGCACGTACCATATCATCGTCGCCCAAATCGTCATCATAATTGCCACTGCTTGCAGACTCACGCTCATATTCCAGAATCGGTTCGATTTCAAGAATACGAACATAGTACTTGGAAGTCCGTTTGTCAAAGAACCACACTTCCTTGATGTTGTAAGCCATAATATTCTTGGCTTCGAAACTCTCATAGGTTTCCTGATAATCGATAATGTCACCGGTTTCAGGATCTACGATAGGTTGCTGTTTGGTCTGTGACAAAGAATTCTGTACTTCTTCTCTGCTGTAAGGGATGGTACAATACTCATCATTATAGATGGGCAGTGCATCCGCATTATCCGGATTGGCAAAGTCGATGGCATCAAAAATTGTCTGAGCCAAACTTCTCCACGTTCCCTTCACCTCAGTGGGGAAATACAGCGGGTGGTTCTTCTTGTCACGCAGGTCAATACGACGCCAAATCACGTGATAGTACATCACATCGGCCTGACGCTGATAAGCGAAGGGAACAGGTTCCGAGAACTCACCGGTATTTTCCTGTGTCCAAGGCATTTCTACAGGCTTACGCACTGGCTGGGCCATGGTGCTGCCGTCAAATTCACCATCTTCTTGCGCGAAAGCAAAAGTGGCGGCGAATAAGGTTAATAATATTAAACTGAACTTTTTCATGATATTATTTTTTTAGTTTATTTCAAACGGACAGTGATTTCGTCCAAAGTTCTCTGACCGGCTTCGCAAGAAGCTTTGATACCGGTAAAGATGATGGTAGTACCAGATGCTGATTTGGCGATTTTTGACTTCACAGCTTCGCTGAAGTTGGCACCAGTACAAGTCAAAGGAGGTTCCTCATAACCCTTGGCAATGAAGATTACCTGGTATGAATTGATGGTCCATTTCAAATCATAGGCGAAGTCATCACCCATAGCGGCTCTGATAAACGGGTTGGCTGTCAGGTCACCCTTTGTTCTCTTACCGCCTCTGATGTTGGCACCGATAGTGGCACGCGGATCGGGTACACGTTTCACACGGAAAGTAGTGGAACCCATAGCCTGTGTTTTGCCACCGGTATTGGCGCTGACAGTAGCCTCAACAGTCTTGCCAACCAAAGTTTGCGGTACTGAGACATTGAATTTACCAGCTTCGGCACGAGTCACACCGCAACCCGGGAAATTCACAGACAACTGATCAGGAGCTACCGGAGCAGACACAGATACGGGGTTAGCGATACCTGCATACAACACATTCATCTTTTCCGCTGAAATAGTAGCAGAAGGTTTCACCACCATGTAGCGGTCGCTGAATGAGTAGTACTGGTCGGTTCCATCAGGAGCTTTGATTTTGATTAAACCGGCATAACGCTGTTCACCAAGACCACTGGCACCGAGTTCCAGTTTTACCAAACCGTTTTCGCCTTCCAACTTGGTAGCACCATCCAATTGGGCCACGGTCAGAGTATCTACACCAGTTTTATAGTAAACTTCAGGAGTTGATTTGGTATCGTATGCAGACACAATGATGTCGGCAGTGTATTTGTCACCAGTGAACACCATACGAGAGTTCGGGATAGCACGACCTGACACATTGTCGAATTTGAAGTCGCTTGCGCTGATGGAACTTTTCACATACTCCAGCATTTTAGACTCTGCATTACGCACCTCACCTTCAGTGGTGTTGATCAATGTAACAGCAGCACTCATGATCACATCATAGAAGTTATGTTCCTCCCAGGTTTGTGTTTTGGCACCTTCTTTGCCTGCGTAGGTTTGTTCCACATTCAGACCGATGGTTTTGGACATGGCCTCACGCTGAGCAGGATCGTCCACCAATGAAAGGATTTCAGCCTTGTATTTGATAATGGCTTCTTTCATCTTGGTGGCGTTTTTTTGCTCAATCATGAATTGAGTAGGTTTGCTACGCTCGTCTTTTGATTTAAGGGTGGCCACTGTTTTAGGTTTGCCTTCCTTATCCAAATAATCTTTGTCAACGTATTCAATCAAACCTTTCTTGATATCTTCGATCTGAGCGATCAACGCATCTGTTTTCTGTTTTAGTACATTGGCTTTTTGCTCTGCTTCTTTTACTTTTTCAGGTCCCAAGATAGCTTTTTGAGCCTGCAGCCATGAGTAGTCGCTTTCATTCTTTGCAATGGTATTAGCGGTTGAAGAAACCATGGTGTCGTCAACCAGGCTAAAGGCCTCAATGATATCCTTGGACACATTCAATGCCAACATAGCGGTCAGCACCAAATACATCATACCGATCATCTTTTGCCGCGGGGTTTCCGGACAATTTGTTGCACCCATATTACTTTCTTATTTTAGTTAACGGATTAATTGAGTTGGATATTTAGATTAGTGTTGCATAGCTGCTACCATCTTGCCGTAAACGTCATTCAGTCTGGACACGTTCTTGGTCAGTTGGTCAACTTCTTTCTTGTACACTTCAACATTAGACAGTGATGCGTTGAGGGTGTCAGCGAAATTATTCATACTATCCAAAACAGATCTGTTAGCCTTAGCCATAGCCTCGGTGTTCTTCATTTGAGACTCATAAATAGTGTTGATAGAAGTCAGGTTCTGGTTCAGTTTGTTCAACTGTTCGTTGTATGAACCGGTGTCACTCTTCAAAGCCTTGGTAGTTTCTTCATAGATGCTTGCCAGATTACCCACTGCGCTAGCGGCTTTCTGAACATTTTGAAGATATGCGGCTGAAATGTTGGAGTCGGTATCCAATGATTTTGAGGTCTTGTCATACTGGAGAGTAAGATTTCTAACTGACTCAGCGGCTTTCTGCAAGTTATTGACATAACCATCGGTAGCAGCGGTAGCGTCAGCGGCGCCAGCTAATTTATGAGCATTCTCACTCAAGTTGCGCATACCGGAAGCGAGACTCTCAATCAATTCCGGACCAATCTTAGCTTCAGTCAGCATCTGATCCAACTGCTGGGTAGGAGTACCCGTGAGCGCTTTTTTCTTGTCAGCTTTCTTGCCTTCCTTTTCAACTTCCTCATCTTCACCTAAAGCCAATTCGGGATATACCAATGCCCAATTGTATTCTACATGGAGGGGTTCGAAAGCAGAGAAGAAGAAAATGATAGCTTCTGTACACATACCCAACATCAACATCACACCAGCACCAGGATAGTGTTGGATTTTGAACAAAGCACCCAAAATAACGAGTGATGCACCCCAGCCATACAATTTGGTCATAAAGTTTTTGTAACCTTTACTTCTAACGAATTTGTAAAGTCCCATAGTTTTGTTTTTTTTAATTGTTTGGTTATTAAGTTAATTAATTTATGTTCTGTATAATATTATATTAGTATACATGTGAAGCGCTGTTGCTGTCACCTCTCTGGCGACCCATATAATGCTGTACACAACGGAAGCCGACGTAAGTGCAGCAAGTATCTTGATACTCGTATGTTCTTGCATATACTCTGGTATAATAGCTCACATCCTTCCATGAACCGCCACGAATCACTTTTCTCTTCTTTTCAGGAGTATCGCTTTTCTTAGCATAATAAGTGTACTGGGGGTTCAAGTCATGAGTAAAGTTCACTGCTGACTCATCGTAAGCGTCTTCGCACCATTCAGCCACATTGCCGGCCATGTCGAACAAACCGAAATCGTTCGGATGATAATGGGCCACAATGCTAGGATACACATTACCGTCAGCGATATAGTTACCACGCTGTGGTTTGAAGTTGCTCAAGAAACAACCGTTCTGGTTCTGGGTGCCCTGACCTCCCCAAGGATAGGGAGACATGTTCTGACCACCACGAGCGGCATATTCCCACTCGCTTTCAGTAGGCAAACGGAACTCTTGTTCATTCTCATATTTCTTGCTGCTCAACCATGACAGACGAAGCATTGTTCTCCAATGAACAAAAGCCTTGGCCTGCACCCAGCTGACACCCACCACTGGATAGTTGTCATATCTGGTATTAGAGAAATAATTCAGAAGCATCGGTTCGTTGAAAGAATAAGTGAAGTCGTGGGCCCATGCCAATGTATCAGGATAAATGTTCACCACATTTTTGCGAATGAAACGGGTATAACCGCCATTCAGATGGCTTGGACGGTTGGCATACATACCACCGAACTCATAATCATTGTCCGTACCGAATTCCTTATAAGAAGCACCGAAATTTTCGGGATTCTTCGGATCACGATAATTTCTGTAATCATATTCCCAATACTCATAATTGTACATACTAGTATTAGTGGAGTTGGGACGGAAATGATAGAAACGGGTGTTCACCTTGTTGAACAGCGGACTCAAAGCGGCCTGTACCTCTTCATTATCTGAATCCCATGGAATTTCTTCTTTCCAGTTAATCAGCTTCGGTTCAATTACTTCACCTTCATTCTCGCCCTTAGTATATTTTTTGTAATGGCCGTATTTCTCAAAATCGGTCAATTCGGCCTCGCCAAGAAGCACGTGAGCGATAGAGTCACGAACCCAATATACGAACTGGCGGTACTCGTTGTTGGTGATTTCGGTCTCGTCCATCCAGAAGGCCGTAACTGTCACATTCTTGGACTGATGGGTCAACGCGAAAGGAACATCCTCATCGCCTGCGCCCATCATGTAGTGACCAGCCGGGACATACACCATACCGTATGGCTCAACATCCATGAAGTCAGGGCGGTCCTTAACACCTACCAACTGACCGTCACCATTGTTTTTGCATGACAGGAAAATCACACAAACAACTAATAATAATGCTGCTAACTTTTTCATATTGTTATTGATTATGTTTGCAAAACAAACGATTAGTACTCTGATTTTATTGTATTAGTATTGATTTTTGTAAATATTTCTTGTTGAGCCATAGCCCGAGAAGACCTCTTCCTTATATATATCGAAGCAATAACGAACCACTACCTCTAAATTACCATAACCTCTGTCTTTCTTATAGCCCAACTTACTGGTATTGAAACCGTATGCAAATCCTAAATCAATACCTCTCAAGTAGTTATTGGAATGATTATAGAATGGACGCGCGCCAAATAAAACAGAAACGGCATCATCTATACGGTAGGATAAACCTCCCCAGAAGACACCGTTATATCTTGTCAAAAGCATCAAATCGAACTGCACCGTTTTCAAGTCTGTTTTCAGCAATGCAGATGGTTCCAATGTCCAGTTCGGATTCCACGGCAAGATCCAAATATAACCACCATGGGCATATAACTGTCGTGAACGGTTAATCACGCTGTTGTCGCCAGACAAACGAGCTTTGGTAATCAATTGAGTACCAGAGATGCCCACATTCCAACGGTCCGCTTTATAGAACAAACCGAAGTTGACATCAAAGTCCATCACAGACTCCTGTCCGGTCAATTTGTCCAATACTGCGTCACCTGTTTCAAGGGCATGGAGTTTTGAACCGTCAATAGCCTGATTGAAGAAACTCACCTGCAAACCAATACCCAGATGACCCGTCGGAATTTTCAATTTATAGGCGTAACCAAAACGAATTCCAACATTATTATAGAAACCCACACGATCACTCAAAATTGAAAGACCAAAACTGCCTTTCAACTTACGTAAATAAGATTCGATATTGAAGAGAATTTGACGAGGAGCGGTGCTCTCCTTGGTAATATTTCCGTTTTCATCCTGATAAACATCTTTCCAGCCAAGATAGGCCTGGCTGTACAGGAAGGTAAAACATAAAGTATTGCTCTGCTCTCCCATTGCGCCAGGGTTGTAATACATCGTTGCCCACGGAAATAGCGTAAATTGGGCATCATCTTGCGCAAACACACTCGTAGAGCATGCTACCAGAAGAAGCAGAAAAGCACCGATTTTTTTCATGCGTTCACTCTTTATTATTTTTTCTCTTCAATTCATTATCTTTCTTATAACCAACAACATATAGCGTCAAAATCCTTCTCACCCCACCATAGGAGAACACTCTTCCCCACCCTTTTTCTGAAGATTCCAAACACCATTATCCAACTTTCCAATTTTGAAGCCTCAAAAATACAAAAAATAATTGAAGTTATCAACAATTGTTCATTTTTTTTTCACACAAAAACTATTTTTTTTCCACACAAATATACAACATATTGTTAATCAAGAAAATAAAATAAAATCAAATTACAAATAAACTAAAACTACTTTCAGTTTTCAACTTTAAACTTTTAACTTTAAAAATGTGCCCTCACTTCCACACTTCCAGTATGCACTACCCTATGGTCCTGAATGTATCTCCCTTGATACAAAAGATTTATCTGCATGAAATCAGTGATATTAGCCTCAAATTTGGCATCCCATGTTACATTGTTACCCTTGCCCATACCCTCCAGCATCTCATAGCTAAGACTGCTGTTCTCCTCATCATTATATTGTACGTAATAATATGCTGCGGCCACCGTCAAATTCCCCTTTTTCACCATCTTGAACTTGAATTCCGCATCCAACCTGTGCTGCTGCGCCTGCTGGAAGCCCTCTTGATTTTGCTTATACGAATACAAATACGATGTTTTCAGTTGTAACTTGTTTTTATACTGAAAGATAAGCTCCAACATGGCACGATGCGACACAATGGCATAACAGCGTGACGAGAGGAATTCCGAATAATTGATTTTCTTCGAATGAAGATAATCTGTCTTCAGCGTCACCATCTTGCCCGCATTAGCCCGAAATACCAGCTGTTGCATATCATAACTTCCACGATCGGTACCATAATACAACAGATTTTTATTACGGTTTAACTGCGTGACAAAGTCGATGCTGAAAATAGATTTGTGATTATAACTCAGGGTATTCGTAAAAAACAAATTTCCAGACACCACATTGGTATCCGACATATTCAAATAGAACGGATTAAATGCGTTAGCATTATGCTGGAAGTTGTTTTTCTGCACGATTTTCAGATTGGCAGCATCGGAAAAACGGGCCAGCACACGGCGGAAATCTTTCTTGCCTGCCCACACGTTGGCCGGCCGCAGCTGAATGGACTGCATGAACTGATTATTATGGGTATTCACATAATCCGTGCCATTCTGCCACACCTTGATATAGTTGGCTTGGTCAGGGAAAGCCGACACCTCAAACTCATCCAACTCCTCAATACCATTGCCGTTATAGTCGTTCCAGACATAAACACCCTGTCCTTCCGCCACTTTCAGATACGAAAACACCATCTTCTGCTCCAGGCCGCTTCCCGCCTCGTAGTACGTATTCAAAATCAAGGCATTACGCCAAAAACGACCCGTATATTCCAAGCCTGCTAGAAAATAATTCTCCGCGTTATAACGATCTTGTTCATTCCTGATCTGCATATTTCGGTAGCTCACACTGGCCTTAATCCTGTTGTTTTTCAATTTGGCTAACTCGAAAGATGCCATGGCCTCGTTACTCATCGTACCCATACTCATCACCCCTTCTTTCAAACGGCTTTCCACTCTGTTTTTATAAAAAATATGGAAAAGATACGGCAATGAGTCATTATTTTTCAGAAAAACCAAAGCCTCGTTAAAGCCCTGGCTTCCCGGCCGTAAAGTACCACTGTCCAAAGTCCGCAACGCATTGTACTCAAAATTTTCTTTCAAACCTATCTCTATCTTTTTCAATGTTTTAGACAACGTGTTATAGGTCTTCACAAAATTAGTTTTCTGTATTGAGTCTTTGGAAAAAAGAAAGGACGTGAGCGTATTATAGCGCCATCCTTTTTGGTGAATATCCGCAGTCAATTCGTTTTTGACAGCATTCATATTGCCGATACGGGAAAACCAATTCAAATCGTAACGCAGAGCTCCAATCGTGTCGTGTATCAACGCCAAGGTCATCTGCGCCATCTGCTCCGAAAAACGGTGTGAATATTCCTCTTCGAGGTTATAATTTCGCTGGAACTCCACCTCTCTGGTACTTTCCAATACACTGAAATCCTTATGGAAAAACTCATAATGGATTTTAGTCTTCAGCATCCAGGGGTGTACCCGTGCAGATTTCCGTTTCAATTCCTGGGAGTGATAAAACGACAACATGCCGGCGAACCCCACATTGTGCTCATTGTTCTTCGAAAAGTTATTTTTATCATGGTTTGATAAAGCCAACTCGCAGTCCAGACCAGAATTTTTCGAGAATTCATACGAAGCAGCAATCGTCGCCATATCATGAGTTTGGGGTGCCGTAAGCAACTGCACCGGCTCATAGTTTCCCTGGGGCACCCCCTCCACCGGCGCCACCCAAGCGAACACCCGTCCATTGGCCGTGTTACTGGTCAGCACATAATTTCCACTACGCTCTCCCACCATCGAAAACGACAGTCGGTAAAGTTGCACATCAGTCCTTGAAGAATATACATATATTTGATAATGAACACCTTGCGCCAACGTATCACGTCGCTCGTACAACACTTCATCCGTATTCAGTAATGCGGAATCGGCATAATAATACCATGCGGTTTGAACCGACGAAGGCAAGGTAGAGAGGAAGCGCTTCTGATCATCATTCAGTTCCGGCTGAATAGACCTGTTTTTCAGATCCTGCTCATGATAGAAATTCAGTTTCAGCTTCAGTTTATGATTTTTCTCATGTGTAAATTCATTGAAAGTAAACAAATTATAACGGGCATAATGTCGGTCTGAATATTCATATTCCACAATAATTCTTTTTTCGGCCGTCATCAGATGTTTGACTGTAAAGCTCAACTCCGCGGTATTATAGTCAATTACATAGTCGTTTTCCTGTCCTCTGACAAGCAACTCCCCATCCATATATACCCGCTCGCTTCCCGCCAGAATGGTGATATTGGTCTCACCCTGTTCTCCTGTCAGACGGTAAGGTCCTTGCACCCCATTTTGCACTTCCACCGTCTGGCGGACAAATTTTCCTTTGTTGACACCCCCGCCCACACTGTTAGTCAGATGGTTGCCGCCCTTCAACAAGTTGTCTGCGGAAAAAGCCATCCCCATAAACTTGCGTGTAAGCCGCATGAAAGCATCCTGTTGCTGGCACACCTCTATATCACCCGCATCCAGCATAAAGCGATTATCGTAATTCAAACGAATAAATATCTTATCGAAATCATTGATTGACTGGGTATTGCCTTCGGGCTGAATTGGCACATTCTTATCGGTGATATTGGCAGTAATCTCCAGTTTGTCAGACAGTTTGCCCGACAATTGCAAATTCAGCGTCGAGTTGAGGACAAAATCCTGATTGGTACCGATGCTCACCCCTCGGGAAATGGAACCGGTACTATGCAACTGTGAGCCACTGCCCGCGAACACATCTTCAGTTTTAGGCACAATAGGGGTCATTTTATGGTATAGGCTACCTTTCTGCCTGATATTCAAAGATTGCGAGCGGTGCTGAATAGGTTCTTTCAAATTGAAACTAAAACAGGAGTAGCTATAGGTAATGCTTTTACCCAGTGCTTCCGGATCTAGGATGCGGAGACCTCCGTTCAGGTAATCCACCTGATAATAGGCACTGTCGATACCGCTGAGAGTGAAAGTGCCTGGTACGATTGACAACGTGTCTAATTTCAGGTAAGTCGAATCCACCGTTCTGCCGCCTGTTTTTGTCAATGTTCCCTGTGCCAAAAGCGTATGGCTCAGCCCTATGCAGGCAACAATGGTCAGCAGCAAGACTTTGATTCGGGGCATTGACAGGCGTGTTTATCAAACTTACTTCCCGATGAGTATAATCTCCGACAGGCAGAGGTCATCGTATTTCAGCCCTTTCCTTGTGGCAGTGATAAGGATGCGGATTTCGGTGTAATAGCTGTCACCCCAGGGGCTTTCCGACATTTTCACAATTACCGCATTGTCGGCCAGGGTCTGCCAGTCAAAATGGGGTGGTGTTTCGCTGGCACATTTGTCTGGTTTTAGGTCACGAGATGAGTAGCCTCGTCCGTACGCTATATACTCACCCAAAGGGGTGCTGTCTCGTATTCCGTCAATTTCGTAAACATAAAATACTTTACCTGAAACTATCAGGCTGTCTATCCGTGAATTGTTGCGGTAGGTCTCAGCGTTTTTGGTGTAGCCGTTTAGCAGAAGCATCCCTTCTAGCACCGTGGGTTTCTTGAAACGGAGGGTGATGTATAGCGAATCGTTTGCGTCGGGACGAAGCACGGTGGTGGTCCCAAGGTTGAGGTCGCAGAGATTGCCGACGGGGTATTTCTTGTCTGCCCCACTGACTTCTATGGTGTATTCGGAGGGACTGATACGGTGGTTTAGTAGGCGGTCGAGCGGTTGGTGAGGCGGATTGGTGAGCTTGTAGTCGAGGGTGAAGGGCTGAGCGGTGGCAAGGTTAAAGCGGGTTGTCTCATACTCCCATTGTGTTCCTTTTTTATTCATGGGCAGACCGCCTATGCCTACAGCTCGTGTCTCTTGTGCTCTCAGCCAGCGCTGATCGTTAATAAGCTTGATGGTGGAGGCGTCAAGAGATGCCGCAAAATGGTCAGCGTGGCCGTCGCCCCAATAGGAAGCAGGAGTAAAATCATACTGGAAACGCAAATACCAGTAATAGTTGGGCTCATAGTGGATTAAATTGCCGACTCGGTTATAGGCGCCTTCTGAGAGAGCACACTCTACCGTGTAGCGTACCTCCAAGGTAACAAAACTGTTGGCGGGAATATTCAGGTAGGTGTAGAACCAGCGACGCGACACGCATTTGGTATATAAGTATATCTCATCGCCATATAGGGCATAAAGGCTGTCAATGAGTTTTTGGGAATAGCTGTCAGCACTATCGGGTTCCACGTCAAGATCCCAAGCAAGGTAGGGTTGGGGCGGTGTGATGATGGTGTCGCGTGAGCACTGCCACGATAATTGCTTTCCGTTCATCGTGAAACAGACGTTGCGTATATAGCTGTCGCGCCAACCTACCTCCTGTTCCGATTCTGAAATCTCATCCAAAGACACCCATTGTGCCTCTCCGCTGCCAAAATAGTCAATAGGGAAACCGTAGGGCAGCTTGTCGAACGAGCGTGCGGATTTGTTGTGCAGCAGGTAGCGCACCGTCACCTCCATATAGCGCTCGCGCGGAACGAAAGAGACCACCTCGTCCACCAGTTGTACCTCGGGCACATGCACCGCCACCGGCGTAGGCGAGAGGGTGATGGCGGAGTGCACCGCCACAGGGTCACCGTTACCGCGCACGATAATGGCGGTCAGTAGGGTCACTAAAAAACAAACCCATCGGGTGATGTTTTTACTTGGCTGTTTGTTGACGTATCTTTTCATATCAATGAAGATATAATAATCTGCAAAAATACATTATTTACCTAATACACTAACGTAAAATGATAAATCTTATTGTTACCGACGGTGGAGAGAATCTGATATCCCTTACAAAGCGAAAAGGAATTTTTGTATTTTTGCAGATTGAACAACTTCAAAAACAAAAAAACATGATTATCGATAAATTATATGAACGTGTAGCCCGTAACGGCCATGTTTGTGTCGGCTTAGACACCGACTATTCCTACCTTCCCGAAGCTTTCGCAGCACAATTTTCCTCCAAAGGAGAAGCTGTTTTTCAGTATAACAAAGCATTGATTGACGCCACTCTCGACGTAGTGGCATGCTACAAGGTGCAGATTGCCTATTACGAGGCTATGGGCTTGGAAGGCATGGACTGCTACCGCAAAACTTTGGCCTACCTGCGCGAAAAAGACGCCATCATCATTGCCGACATCAAGCGCGGCGACATCGCCAAAACCGCCGAAATGTACGCCAAAGGACACTTTACCGGCGATTTTGAGGCCGACTTCATCACTGTCAGTCCTTATATGGGTCTGGATAGCATTTCTCCATATCTACCTTATATTCAAGATAACAACAAAGGTTTATTCGTTCTGATCAGAACCTCCAACGAGGGCGCGAAAGACATTGAATACATTGAAACCGCTGACGGCAGACATGTATATAATATTGTAGGTGAGAAAATTAACGAATTAGGAAAAGCATACACAGGCAGTTGTGGTTTCTCCGCCATCGGAGGTGTGATGGGCTGTACTCATGCCGATGAGGCCGCGGAAGTACGCCGCCAGCTAGACAGCACCTTCTTCCTGATTCCCGGCTATGGTGCCCAAGGCGGCAAAGCCGAGGACATTGCCCTCTACTTGAAAGACGGCAACGGCGGTGTGGTCAACGCTTCCCGCTCCATCCTACTGGCCTACCGCAAAGTGGAGAATGGTGCCGAAAAGTTTGCCGAATGCTCCCGCAACGAGGCCATCAGAATGAGAGACGACATCCGCAGAGCAATAAAATGTGCTAATTAACAATGTGCTAATGTGCTAATGAAATTCAGAATTCAAAATTCAAAATTCAAAATCCAAAATCCAAAATCCAATAAACTTCTCACCTTCTCACCCTCTAACCTTGTAACCTCCTAAACCTCCTAAACTTCTAACCCCTAATCACTGACTCCTGACCACTGACTCCTGACCACTGACTCCTAACACCTATAACCTAAAAATCGACATGCAATATTGCCAACAAAAAGTAATCAGTAACCAGCGACTGTTGGGCGAGATTTTTGTGCTCAAAGTCACCCGTCCCCAAGGGGAAGTAAAACCCGGACAGTTTTTCATGCTCAAGGCTTGGAATGAGGAACTGACCCTCATGCGCCCCATCAGTGTCTATCGCAACGACGAGGACAGTCTGTCTTTCATGTACCGTGTGGCAGGCAAGGGCACCCAATGGTTGAGCCAACTCAAACGAAACGACAAAATCATGCTTTTAGGAGCTCTCGGCAACGGCTTCCCTTGCGAGGAAGTGCACGGACACATCGCCTTAGTTGGCGGTGGCATCGGCATTCCCCCACTATACGAGACCGCCAAGAAACTAACTTCTTTAGGCAATAAAGTGGATGTTTTTTTGGGTTATAAAGACGCCCTTTTTGCTTTCGAGGAGTTTGAGGATGTATGCGAGAATATCTTCATTTCTTCGGAGCAAGGTTTTGAAGGCTACAAAGGCTTTATCACCGACCTGCTGAAACCGGAGCAATATGATGCCGTGTTCACCTGTGGTCCCTTGGTAATGATGAGAAAGATTGTGGAGATGTGCCAACAACATCACACCCCCATCTGGTGTTCCATGGAGAAACACATGGGCTGCGGCATCGGGGCCTGCCTCACCTGCAGCTGCAAAACCACCAACGGCATGAAACGCACCTGCAAAGACGGACCGGTATTCAAGGGAGAAGAGCTGGTGTTTTGAGAGTTGACAGTTGATAATTATACTACCCCGCCCTTCGGGCACCCCTTCTAAAAGAAGGGGAATTCAAAGTTCAAAATTCAAAATTCAAAATCCTGTAATTTTGTAATCAAAAACCTTCTAACCTTCTAACCTTCTCACCTTCTAACCTTCCTAACCTTCTAACCTTCCTAACCCTCCTAAACACAAAACTCTAAACACTAAAACCTAACCCCTATAACCTATGAACAGCAGACTAAACATCACCCTTCACGATAAAAAATTCAAGAACCCCTTGATTGCCGCTTCGGGATCTTTCGGCTTCGGCAAAGAATACAATGGACTCTACCCCATTGACTGCTGGGGAGGCATCAGCAGCAAAGGACTGACCCTGCACGGCCGCGAAGGCAACCCTGGCATCCGCATCACCGAGACACCCGCCGGCATCATGAACAGCGTAGGTCTGCAAAACCCTGGCGTACGGGCCTTTATCGATGAGGAGCTGCCCTGGATGAAGCAGCACGACACCGTCATTCTCGCCAACCTCGGGGGGCATAGTACCGAAGACTACTTGACCGGCGTGGAGTGGCTAAATGACAGCGACATAGACATTCTGGAGCTGAATATTTCCTGCCCCAACGTGAAAAGCGGCGGCATGGCTTTCGGGCTGAAAGCGGAAGTGGCCCACGAAATTGTGAGTCAGGTACGAAAAGTCTGTCGTAAACCCTTGATGGTCAAGCTGTCTCCCAATGCCGAAAACATCATCGACATGGCCAAGGCCTGCCAAGATGCCGGTGCCGACTCCATTTCTTTGGTCAACACCTTCAAAGCCCTGGCCATCGACATTCGCCGTCGGAAACCCGTCTTCGAGAACGTATATGCCGGATTGTCAGGCAAAGCCATCAAGCCCATTGCCTTGCGCATGGTACATGAAGTATCTAAAAATGTCAGCATTCCCGTGGTAGGCATGGGAGGCATCACCACTGCAGAGGATGTCATCGAGTTCATGATGGCAGGATGCACTGCCGTGCAAGTTGCCACCGGCAACTTCACCCACCCCATGCTCGGACAAGAGCTACCTCTCCAGCTCCTCCAACTGATGGACGAACTGAAGATTGAGCATATTAACGACATTAAGGGAATTATCTAATTAGCAAATTAGCAAATGTGCAAATTAGCAAATTAGCAAATGCATCAATTAACTAATTAACTAATTAACCAATTTGCTAATTAATATTATTTGTCCAGCAAATCAGTATAAGGTCTGAAATTCAGGTTTTTGGTCCACTGACCATGTACCAATGAATCTTCATTATGATTAATCACGTCCAGTCTAAAAATGCGCTTATAATAAGTACGTGAGGCAAAGAAACCCAAAGCCATGTTATCGTCAGTCTCAATATTAGTATAATTTACACGATCCTGCACAATCGAAGAGGATGGCTGAGCCGTTTTATAATAAGTGTAGTAAACTTGGTCGCATGCCCACAATTTGATATCAATACACTCGTAAGTGTCCGGGAAACGCCATACATTGTCGTTTACTTCAATATTTTCCTTCAAAATACGATAAATCACATTCGGCTTGAAAGAAGTCTCGTTGCCCGCAATGAAACCCGGACTAACACGGACATCACTCACTGCCTTATGCACCGTGTCACCCGTCACTTTATTCTTTTCGATGTAACGGAAAGTAACGTACGCATCTACCGCATACGCATTTTCGGGCCACGAATTGGTCTTAAAGCCCACAGTCCAGGGATCATCCTTGTTCAGATTGATTGTAGAGATCGAGTGACTGGTACCCAACGGGATATTAAAGGCCATGTTGGAGATGGTGGTAGTTTCAGACGTCACCACACGTCCCGTATTCTTGTTTTCAATAACCAATCTATAGCGATAGCCCTCTCGAATAGATTTCTTCATACGATACAGTACCTGTGTGGGACTGGCAAAAACACCGTAATTCTTTTGAACAGACATCACCGTATCCAACACGTAGGTATAACGAAGTTCTCCTCCTGCTGATTCCGGATAGTACTCTTCCAATTTCACCGTAATATCATTGTAATAGGAGATATTATCCAAATCTTTGGCCCATACCAAAGCATTATCCTTGGTCAAATATCCTTTATAGATTTTAATGTACTGTTGTTGATCCAAGGGATTCAGCAAACCATACACCACCGTAACATCTTTATAGTCAGAAGTAAGCTCAACATCCGGCTTACAGGAAGTAAAACTTAATGCTACCACTGCGATACAGCAAATTGATAGAAGTATATTGCTTTTTCTCATAAATATATTACTGATAATCAACACAATGTATTATTCATCATAAATATTGGTCTCGCGAATCCATTTCACCCCCTGTCGCTGACCGCGTTTATTTTCATGGGTGTTTTCCACATATTTTTCATTGAAGGAATAAATCAGACGTATAGAAAACAGATTGTTGTATTGTTTCTTATACTCTGTGCTTTGCGCCACATTACTATACTCAATCACAAAATGACGGATAGGCCTCAACGAGTACTGCCAGCGCAGTTCCAACTTCAAGCCCTTATAAATCATAAATTTAAGATCCGCAATAAAATTCCAATCGCTAGTCCGGTATGTTCCCGAAGTGATGCTGGTATTTCTTTTGAGCCCATTATACCACTCTTTGGCGCGCACCAAACGTCCCCATGAAAAACCCAAACCGATGGCGCAACCACTGTGCCAATCCTCGAAATGAAAGAGTACCGGCACCTCCACATAATCCAAATCGAGACGGCATTTATACCTAGATGACGGCATATAGTCAGCGCTGCGATCCACGTCGAGGAACATTGCCGGCGCATAATTGGTGGTGTCGAAAGCTCTCGTTGTGGAGGAACGGGAACCCTTCTGGCTATATAACAATTCGACCGTTGCAAACCACTGCATCTTTTTGTCCAAGGCTATCATCACCGACGCGCCACCCACAAAACCTGCCTTTTTATAGCCACGCACATCATCCCCTTCCACCTGCGAGGCATTGGCACCCGCTATAATGGAGCCAATGAAACGCTGGCTGTATCCCACAGAAGTCGTAAGACAAATTGCCAATATCAGAATAAGCTTTTTCATGCCAAAATAATTAAGTTGCAAAAGTACACAAATTTCCCGAATTATACACAGACGTATGAATTTTAATTGTAGGGACGCGATTCATCGCGTCCGAAAGAAATCACAGAAGAATAATAGGTGATTTTTTTGGAATATTCGAAGATGATAACAAATTTTTCCGTAATTTTGCACCATTGAATTTTAACAGATGAAAAGAACGGTAAAAACAATCATCACCCTGCTGACCTTGACAATGTTCTTGGTCTATTCGTCGGGCTTGAAAATTACCGTTCATCATTGTTGTCATAAACACCATCACAACGCCAACGACCATCGGCACTGCACTGAAAACACCTATATTTTCAAGATTACCGACCAATACGATAGCGATGAGGGAGTCAACAAAATCACCCCTCCACAACAGTTGTCCACTGATTTCGTGAATCTTAACGGGGTGTCCCTCGTACAAAGTTTCCAAGGATGCTGTTTGGGACATTGCCACTGCCTGTTCCATGCGGTACACCGATGTATATTCCATATCATTTCCCAGTTGATTTTATGATACAGGTTTTCTGGAATGCAATTTGAATATCAATATAAATTATTGATACTCAAATTATTACATTTCAAACAACCCCTATTCATTAACAGAATAATATCATACATATCATTCTATGCATGATTAATCATAAAATCAAATAACAATGAAAAAAATCATCAATTCAATCATATTGTGCTGCTTTCTGATAGCATCTCAAGCACAATCGCTGACCGGAACGGTCAAAGAGATTGGCGATGACGGACAAGAGACTGCAGTCGTTGGGGCCATCCTACAATGGAAGGGAACCGATGTAGGCGCATTATCCGATGCCGAAGGACATTTCACCCTACCGCGAACTCCCCAAACCGACATTCTGATTGTGGTTTATCAAGCCTACGACAACGACACCATCACCGTACCCAAATCTCAAACAGAACTCAACATTTTGCTTTCCAGCGCCCATAATCTGGAGGCAGTGAACGTCACCGCTCACGACGGCTCATATGTGTCCATCAAACCCATCCTCACCACCGTCATCACCACGCAAGGCCTGCGCAAAGCCGCCTGCTGCAACTTGGCGGAAAGCTTTGAGAATACAGTAGCTGTAGATGTGGAGTACGCTGACGCCATCACAGGCGCTAAGCAAATCTCCATGCTCGGTCTAGCCGGTGTTTATTCACAGATTCTATTAGAGAATGTGCCCTATATCCGTCTGTTGGCCAACCAGTTCGGTTTGGCTTTTGTGCCTGGCACCTGGATGGAGAGCATCAGCGTATCGAAAGGTGTGGCTTCCGTCACCAACGGCTACGAGGCCATCACTGGCCAGATTGACGTGGAATATAAGAAGCCAGAAACCAACCGTGAGCGCCTGTTTATCAACCTGTTCGGCAGCACCATGGGCAGGGGCGAACTAAATCTCAACAGCCGCTTCGATGTGGGCAAATCCGGTCATGCCTCCTCCATGATTCTGGCCCACGGCGAAGGTCAGTTCGCCAAGATGGACATGAACAAAGATGGCTTCATGGACGTGCCCCAGAATTACCAGATCAACCTGATGAACCGATGGGATTATGATGTACCCGACAAAATGGAGGGCCGCACCTGGATTTCCTATCTGTTTGAGGACCGTGTTGGTGGCCAAATGATATATAATCCCAAGGAACCCTTTGAACGCACAATCGAAGCCAACATTTGGGGGCTGCATATCAAAACTAACAAATTGGACATCACCACTAAAAACGGCATCTTGCTGCCCGGTGAGCATGAAAGTATCGGAACCATTGCCTCGTTCACCTTCCACGACAACCAATCGCAATACGGTGACCGCCTATACAAGGCCCGCCAATATAGCGGTTATGTCAACATACTGTATTCCAATCGTTTCGGAGCAAGAGAACGCAGCAAGCTCACCGCCGGTGGAAGCTTCCAGATGGACTTTGTGAACGAGCAATTAGGGAATCATCAGCTCTGGGTGCAACACTTATCACACACTATGGGAGCGAATCCATACGCTGCTGACATCCGTCGCAAAGAGTTGGTGCCCGGCATCTTTGCCGAATACTCCTACTCTATCGATGAGAAATTCATTGTGATGGCAGGCATGAGACTGGATTACAACTTCGCCTACAACCAGCTCTTCTGGACTCCTCGACTTCACCTCAAATGGCAGGCTGCCGAGAACACCTCCATAAGAGTCTCCGCAGGCAAAGGCTACCGTGTCTCCAACGTTCTCACCGAAAACCAGTCTTTGCTCATCAGCAACCGTGAATTTGTCTTCGCTGACAATGTCTTCACGAACGGAGCCATGCCAATGAACCAGGGTCTCCGTCCCGAGGAAGCCTATAATACAGGCATCAGCTTTGTGCAAGGCTTCAACATGCCCGGTGGCAAATCCACCTTCAGCGTGGACTACTATTACACCCATTTCATCAACCAGACCATCATCGACATGGACGTGGATGTACACCATATTTATGTATATAATCTCAACGGCAGTTTCAACGGCTATAAAAACAAAGCCTACTCCCACTCCACCCAGGCGGAACTCATCCTGAATCCCGTAAGAGGTTTCGAGATAATCCTGGCATACCGCTTCAACTACGTGATGCAGACCACCAACAGAGTTTTGCAGGAAAAAACGCTGATTAGTCCGCACAAGGCCTTGCTGAGTCTGAGTTACGCCACTAAATTCGACAAGTGGAAATTCAATGTCAGCCTGCAGTATCACAGCAAAATGCGTCTACCCGACATGTCGTCCAATCCACCGGAATACCAACCCTCTCCATCAAAAGGCTATTTCATGCTAAACGCCCAAATCACCAAGAAATATAAAAGTTGGGAATTCTACATTGGCGGCGAGAATCTGGCCAACCAGAAGCAGGTTAACCCTATTTTGTCTGCCGACCAGCCATACGGAGAATATTTTGATGCCTCGATTATACATAGCCCGATTACCGGAGTCATGGGATATGTTGGGTTCCGATATTCTATGAAATAGGGATTAGGGATTAGGTTATAGGTTACAGGTTACAGGTTACAGGTTACAGAATTCAAAATTCAATTAATTATTCAAACTAAAAACCAAACAACAATGAAAAAATTAGCAATTTTAATTTTCGCTGCGCTGATAGGTTTCAGTGCCGCTGCGCAAAACGCAAAAATCGCAACAACACAAAGTTCAAGCACCAAAACGGCCACCACAGCCTCTATCCAGAAAGTGGTTATCCAGACCAACGGAGTATGTTCAAAATGCGAGACTCTTTTCAAAGAGAATGTGCCCTTCTTCAAAGGTGTAAAAGACTACGCCTACGATCCCAAAACCGCCAAGATGACCATTACTTACGACAGCAAGAAAACCAATCCCGACCTTTTGCGCCAGCAAATCAGCAAGTTGGGTTACAATGCCGACAATGTGAAGGCTGATCCCGCGGCCAGAGCTAAACTGCCCGCCTGCTGCCAAGTGGATAAGAAGCCTGGACAAGATTCAAAATGCGATGGTCATAACCACAGTGGTTGCAGTGGACATGGCAACAGCGGTTGTGGTGGATGCAACGGACATAAGCACTGACAAAGCCAAGCCGCTCACTGTCAAGGCCTCCAAAGCCTCTGCACAATAGTCCGAATGATGTCAAATTAAACCGCACAAATATTTAAATAAATGTAAAAAGTGTTAAAAAGAAAATTTTTTAACACTTTTTTTCTTCAACCCCTTGCTATTATTACAAAAAACACTATCTTTGCATTCAAATTTGTAGTTTTAATAACCTTTAAAAATTTTAGACTATGAACAAAGCTGAATTAATTAGCGCTATCGCTGAAAAAGCTGGCTTGACCAAAGTTGACGCTGGCAAAGCACTGGAAGCTATGATGGACACCACCATTGAAACCTTGAAGAAAGGTGAAAAGTTGACTTTGATTGGTTTCGGTACTTTCGCAGTTGCTGAACGCGCTGCCAGAAAAGGTCGCAATCCCCGTACCAACAAAACCATCAAGATTCCTGCTAAGAAAGTTGCTAAATTCAAAGCTGGTGCCAAGATGGCTCTCTAATAGAGAAAGTCAAAGCACAAAAAAAAAGAACTGCAGATTTGCAGTTCTTTTTTTTTTGTGCCCAGAACAGGAATCGAACCTGCACATCTTTCGATATACGCACCTGAAACGTACGCGTCTACCAATTCCGCCATCTGGGCTTTCAAATGCGGTGGCAAAGATACAACTTTTTTCATTATCAATCATCAATCCCAGAAAATTTATTTTACACTGATTTTCAACAAGATAATCCCAATTTCTATTGGATTAAGAAAACACAAATCATTCTTCGAAAACAATTTTCGGAAAGCATCCCGCCGATTACAGCAAGTTTCATATTATTGTACATTACGGATACCCCCTCTTGCTATTTCAAAAATTAATATTATTTTTGCAGAAAATTTTATTCCTATTAACTATGAAAATAGAGACACATCAAATTGGCAGAAGAGGAGAAGACCTTGCGGCAGATTTTTACGTTCAAAACGGCTTCACCATCCTTGAACGAAACTGGCATTGTTATCATCTGGAAGTGGATATGATTGCACGGAATGAAGACACCCTAGTTATCTGTGAGGTGAAGACAAGAAGCAACATTGATTTCGGAGAACCAGAGACCTTCGTCACCCCTCAAAAACAGAAAAACCTAATCCGCGCTGCCAATATGTACCTCACCCGAACCCAGCTCAATTTGGAAGTCCGTTTCGACATTATCTCCGTTACACTCTACGGAAATGACCATTATTTGCATCACATCCCCAGTGCATTTCAACCTAAATGGTAAATATTTTTATTATTTTTGATTATCATATAATTATTTTATGTATTTTTGCAGCATGAAAAATTTAACAAACCATGCTCATAAAAACATATAGTTGCGCATTGATGGGAGTTAACGCCATTCCTGTCACCATCGAAGTGAATATCGGTCCCGGCATCAGTTTCTTTTTGGTCGGATTGGCCGACAGTGCCATCAAGGAGAGTCAGCAGCGCATTGACACGGCATTAAAGAACAACGGCTACAAAATGCCAGGGAAGAAAATCGTCATCAACATGGCACCCGCGGACATCCGTAAGGAAGGAAGCGCCTACGACCTCAATCTGGCGATAGCCATCCTCATCGCCTCCGAACAAATCAAAGGGCAAGAGAAAGTCGGAGACTATTATATTATGGGGGAATTGTCGCTGGACGGTCATTTGCAACCCATCCGCGGGGTGCTGCCCATTGCCATAGAAGCCCGCAAAAGAGGAGTGAAAGGCATTATCCTGCCCGCACAGAACGCCAGAGAAGCGGCCATTGTCAGCGACATCGAGGTACTGGGAGCCGAAAACATCCGACAGGTTATCGACTTTTTTGACAAGGACATCCCCTTGCCACGAACGATAGTCAATACCCGCGAAGAATTCCAGCGGAGTTTGTGCAACTACGAATTCGATTTCACCGATGTTAAAGGACAGCAAAACATCAAACGTGCCATGGAAATAGCCGCCAGTGGCGGCCATAACCTCATCCTTATCGGCCCACCTGGCTCTGGCAAGTCCATGTTAGCCAAGCGATTACCCTCTATCCTACCCCCTTTGACCCTTTCTGAGGCTCTCGAAACCACCAAAATTCATTCCGTTGCCGGAAAAATGAGCCGATATTCCTCGCTCATTGCGGTACGTCCCTTCCGCGCGCCACATCACACCATCAGTGATGTGGCGTTAGTCGGTGGGGGAACCAATCCCCAACCCGGGGAGATATCTCTGGCCCACAATGGGGTGTTGTTTCTCGACGAGCTGACCGAATATAAGCGCCCGACACTAGAAGTGATGCGACAACCTTTGGAAGACCGTTACGTTACCGTCTCGCGTTCCAAGTACAGCGTCACTTTTCCAGCCTCGTTCATGTTTGTTGCGGCCATGAACCCCTGTCCATGCGGCAACTACAACCATCCCAAACTGTCCTGCACTTGCGGCCAGGGAGTTGTTCAAAAATACCTCAACAAGATATCCGGACCGCTCATGGATCGCATCGACCTGCATGTAGAGGTACTGCCTTTGTCCACCGAAGAACTAACCACCGCCCCGCCAGGAGAACCGTCTGCTGTCATCCGTGAACGGGTGGTTCGAGCCCGTAAAATCCAAGAAATAAGGTATAGGGACTACCCCGGCATCCATTGCAATGCCCAAATCAGCACCAAATTGCTACGGCAATACTGCGAAGTGGATGCCGACGGACTTGAACTGCTGAAGAGCACCATGGACAGATTGGGCTTATCAGCCCGTGCCTACGACCGTATCTTGAAAGTCGCCCGTACCATCGCCGACCTTGCTGGTGCCGAATACATCAACAACGAGCACCTTTCAGAAGCCATTAACTTCAGGAGCCTGGACCGGGATAGTTGGGGGAAGTGAGGATTCAGGTTTCAGTGATTAGGGGTCAGGGATTAGTGATTAGAGGATTAGTAGATTACTGGATTTAGGATTTAGAATTTAGAATTTTGGATTTTGGATTTTGGATTTCATTAGCACATTAACTAATTTGCTAACTTGCTAATTAACTAATTATTTTTGCTGATTTTTGCTGTTCCAACCAACTGGTTTTGCTGATACAACTGAATCAGATACAAGCCCTGTGCATATCGGCTCAGATCCATAGTAAGATTATCAGCCTGGACATTTTGGCATTGGAGCAATTTGCCATACATATCATACAGTCTCACTTCCAACACTGATTCAATCATGTCTGAAGGCAGCTGTATTTTTATGAACCCATTATTGGGGTTAGGATAAACAAGCAGTTCTTCCATAGCATGATTTCCGACCCCCACTGTAATCACCAAATGCAAGTTCACCACTGAATCGCAACCGACGGCGTTCGTCAATATCACCACAGGGTCATTGGTGCTTTCAGTGTATGTGTTTCCATCTATCCAAGTATAAGGCGTCGAAGACACCACCTCGTCAATAGCAGAAGAAGAATGGTTGATGGTCAGATTCAAGGTCACAATGGAATCACAACCATGAACAGTACTCAACACCACTTCAGGGCCTACAATACTTTCGGTATATAACACACCATCAATCCATCGATAATTGTCACAAGCTTCAACCATATCAGTATAAGAATTTGAGTGATTGATAGTTAAGCGAAGCGTATCCACCTGCCAGCATTCATCTTCATTGTAAAATTCATACGTATAAACACCACTTTCAGAATAAGTCACACCATCGCGCCAGATATAACTTTCACAAGCGGAGATGACATCAGTTTCGTTGACGACATGGCAAGGAGCTCTAAAATTCACCATCTGAGAAATTCCTTGCGAGCACTGGTCATTCCATAGCGCTCTCACCTCATATAAATAATGAGCATATACAGGTGGATAGTCTGCATATTCAAGACCCTCTACCGGCACTGCCAATGGATTCCCGTCTCTATACACTTCATACTGGACGAATGGATTGTCAACCACAGCCTTCATAACAAAATTACGGTTATACTGAGACCATGACACCGCTTCATCCACAACATGTCCAAAGATATCACCTTTAAACTGCTCGCCTTCTGTCCCTCCCGTCATCACAGTCTGAGTATTGGCAGGGGCAGAAACTGACAAGCCGTACCACAATTCACGGCTTCCATCAATGACAATCGGCGAATCCAATGCCACCGTATTCCAAGCTCCCATGGTTAAAGAGGACAGGTCAACTTGTTGCTCATGAATAAGCGTTCCCGGGTCTATAACACGACCATTTTCGGAAATTCGACCAGCCGTATATACCAACAGTCGATATTCACTGACGAGAGAATCAGCGATAAAGGCGATATGGGTCATACGATGTTTGTGATACGGCAACAGGTCCGTTATCGAAAACCGATGAATGGGCATAATCGTATATGCCACCTCATCGCCAATTGCGGACTGAGGCATGGTATCCCAGGTTAAGTCAAGTATATCAGGATAAGGCGGTTGCCAAGTCAAGAGCACCTGATTGGTATCTGTGTCAATATCTCCCTGAACAGCGGTAAAGTCCAATGGAGAAGCACATTCTGGAAAATAATTAGCGCCAACAAGTCGAACTGTAACCCTATTACCACCTGCAACAAGAAACACATTTCCCATATCGGAATGAGCCTCTAGTGTTGTGGGAAAATACCTGACATACACCGCCCCTCCGGTATTGGGAAGTGTGAACTGAGTGACAAAGGTCAAAGAATCAGGAGAGATTCCATAATTTCCTGACACGGAAACGTGGATCGTACTGTCTACATTATCTGTTTGCACATCAAAACGTTGGATTTCCGAGAGTGCATGACCCTCCACAAAGAACGACAATTCCTCTTCTGAAGCCGTCATCACCCGTTGTTCAGCCTCCACATGAATAATGGCGGTCTGAGACGTGTTAAAGGTATAAAGGTCAGGATTCAAATTCGACAACAAAAAATATCCATCAGCATTGCCACCCCATCCCCAATTCATGTGGAAATAGCCCTCGTCGTCATAACCATCACACACAAATGCATGAATAGACAGACTACCGGCACCTGTATAGAATATTGGACGCAAATGATTCAATTCCCTTTTCATCATTTCAATCCAATCTGATTGAGAATACACACTTCGATAAGCATGCATAGGAGGCTCATAATTAAAGGTATGCCACAAAGCATCATCCACATTGGAAAAAGTAGCAGAGCTATTATAGATTCCATAAGCTGTGTTGACACTCACTCCGCAATGATACAGCAAAGTTGCCACTGCGTTCACTTCCGCATGCGTACTATTGGAGGTCAGAGAGTCCGGCATATTGTCGTAGTCGTAATAGGCATTCTCAAAGTTCACCGATAAAGTTCCATAGTCCCCATAACCATTTCCCAGATAACTGTAATTCGACTCATAGCTGTTACTTCCCACTCCATGCTCAGGATGTCTCCAATACCGCATGATTTGGCCCATGGCCACAGCTGTACAACCGGCAACCGCATGTCCCGAAGCACTATTCTCATCCATTGGGCATTGTGCATCATAATAAAGTTCCTGTGACCACTTGCTTGTGATCAACGGGCCCACCACAATGTCGCGAGTTTGATGATTCCGAACCGGATGCCGCAATTCCTCCCATTTCGCCAACACGGACGCTGATTCCGCTATTTGTTGACGGTCAATCTCATCCATTTGTTCCTGATATTCTCCCAACAGAAAGGCCATATTGGGAGGCAACTGCTGTCCTTTAAATGTGGAAGAGGTGGAATATGCCAAAATTGGAGTAACCCTACTGTCGGCAGCCACAATCACAAAACCCTCTTGTCCTATGTTAATGATGTAATAATAGTCACATTCTAGCCGGAGATTACCACTCTGTCGCGTTCCTTGAGCCTTGTAAACAATAACAGGTTCTGCAGATGAGCGAGAGTTCTCCTCGGATATGCTACGGAAGAAATTGTATGCCGCCAACTTGGCAGTTGTCGTATCCACAGGTTCCGCTTTCAAGGGATGAACAGCCATAGCCATAATCAGCCCCAAGACTACTAAATACTTTACTTTCAGTTTCATATCTTTTATATGCAAAAAATTCTTGCAAAGATACAACATATTTTTGTATTTTTGCAATTTATAAAGCTCCGAACTATGAACAACGCGAACGGAATAACTATGAGGAAAGATTCCTTCCCAAACACAGTTTAAACCTTTCACTGACAATAGGATTCTATCACATTCGATCAAAACTTCCATCTATCAGATATCAACAAATAAAAAAATAAAACAGAAAATGAAAAGAACCTTTATCGTATGCCTATTGGCAACATTTATCGGAATCAGTACAAACATTAAAGCGCAAGAGACTATGACACAAGAAGAAAAAATCAGTTATGCTTTAGGAGCCAATATCGGCGAGAGTTTTAAACAACAGGGAATAGAAGTTCAGAAGGACAAATTCTTCCAGGGATTTCAAGAAGGAATTGCTGGCAAGAACCAGTTCACCCAAGCGGAAATGGAACAGATTTTCCAGGAATTTCAGAAAATGATGCAGCAAAAACAGATGAGCATGGTGGACGAGGAAAAAGCCAAAGGCGCTGCCTTTTTAGCCGAAAACAAGAAAAAAGACGGTGTAGTTGAAACCGCTTCCGGTTTGCAATACAAAGTGGTGAAAATGGGTACCGGCGCCAAACCAAGCGCTACCGACCGTGTAAAAGTACACTACCACGGAACCTTAATTGACGGCACTGTTTTTGACTCTTCCGTGGAACGTGGCGAACCCATCACTTTCGGTCTGAACCAGGTGATCGCCGGTTGGACTGAAGGCGTACAGCTGATGCCCATCGGTTCCAAGTTCATCTTCTACATCCCCTCTAATCTGGCATACGGCGACCGTGCCGCTGGCAGCATCAAGCCAGGTTCAACCCTGATTTTTGAGGTAGAGTTACTGGATATTGAAAAATAAAATAATCGAAGATTGAAATCCGACAATTTAGGCAATAAAATCATCGAAGTGCTCTCGCGCGGCAACGCGGGAGCCAAATACAACTACAAGCAGATTTCCGCCAAAGCTGGTGTTTTCGACAAACAGGGGCGGGAGAAAATCAAAGAGATCATCGAGGATTTTGTGGAGGCCCGCATCCTGCTGAAAGCCGGTCGCGGTCACTACAAGATCAACCCGAAATACCTTAGCAAAGAGACCACTGGCCGCAACTACGTCATCGGACGACTAGAAATGAAGACCGGTGGTTCGGCTTTTGTCATCAACGAGAAACGAGCCGCTGGGGCAAATTCTGAGGATGAGGATATCTTCGTGGCCGACGGCAACTTGGGCAATGCCCTGCACAACGATATTGTCAAAGTAATGGTTTTCCCTTCCCGTAAAGGAAAGAGACCTGAAGGGCAGGTAGTTGAAATCATCGAGCGCAGCCAAAAGCAGATTGTGGGCAACCTGCACATCAACAAGGGTATCGCCTACTTTGTGGCCGACAACCCCAACTTCCGCCGCGATGTGCTGATTCCTGGCCGAAGCCTCAAAGGGGCTCGTAACGGCGACAAAGTGGTCATCCGCATTGTGGATTGGGAAGCCGGCACCCGCAGCCCGCTGGGTGAGGTCATCCATGTTTTGGGCAAGCCCGGCGACAATGAGGTGGAGATGCAGGCTATTCTCGCCGACAACGACTTCCCCTTAGGTTTTCCTGAAAATGTGGAACAGGAAGCCGCCAAAATCGACAGCCGCATCAGCGAGCAGGAAATCATGCGCCGCCGCGACTTCCGCCAAGTCACCACCTTCACCATCGACCCCGCCGATGCCAAGGACTTCGACGACGCCATCTCTTACGAGAAACTTGACAACGGGCTGCACCGCGTGGGCGTCCATATCGCGGATGTCTCTTTCTACGTGAAACCCGATTCCGATATTGACCGCGAGGCCTACCTGCGAGGCACCTCCGTATATCTGGTGGACCGCACCATCCCCATGTTGCCTGAAGTGCTGTGCAACAACCTCTGCTCATTGCGTCCCCACGAGGACAAGCTCTGCTTCAGCGCCGTCTTCGACCTCGATGACAATGCCAAGGTACACAAAGAATGGTTCGGACATACAGTCATCAACTCCGACCGCCGTTTCAACTATGACGAAGTGCAGGAAATTATTGAACAGAAGCAAGGTGAAATGAGCGATGTTATTTTGCAGTTGCACCAACTGGCCCAAATTCTGCGGAAGAAACGCTTTGACAACAACGCCATCAACTTCGAGACCGAAGAGGTGAAGTTCAAGTTGGATGAAAACAGCAAGCCCATCGGTGTCTATCTGAAAGTGCAGAAAGAAGCTAATTGGCTGATTGAAGAGATGATGCTTCTGGCCAACCGCCGAGTAGCGGAGAAAGCTGGCAAACGCACCGCTCGCCAGCTGCCCCGCACTTTTGTATTCCGTGTGCACGACGAACCTATGAGCGACAAATTAGAGACTTTCAAGAATTTTGTCGGCAAATTGGGTTACGAGTTGAAAACCACCAGCCACAAGAGTTTTGTCAGTTCGATGAACAAGATGTTCGACGAAGTGAAGGGCAGCAACGAGTACAACATGCTCAGCAAGCTGTCAATACGCATCATGGCAAGGGCGGTCTATTCCACCGACAACATCGGGCATTATGGACTGGCCTTCCCCTACTACACCCACTTCACTTCCCCCATCCGCCGCTATCCCGACTTGATGGTGCACCGTCTGCTTGACCTGTACTTGGCAGGCAAGCCCTCGGTCAACAAAAGCCAGTACGAGGAATACTGCCAGCACTGCTCACAGATGGAACAGAAAGCCACTGATGCGGAACGTAAATCAGTGAAATTCAAGCAAGCCGAGTATTTGGCTGACAAAATCGGACAAGTGTTTGACGCCACCGTGTCAGGCATTTCCAAATGGGGTGTTTATGCAGAATTGGATGAGTCTAAGTGCGAAGGCATGATTCCCATGCGTACCTTCGACGACGACTTTTACTATATTGACGAAGACAACTACACCTTGGTGGGTCTGCATCACGGCCACGATATCCGCTTCGGCGACAGCATCAAAGTGAGGGTTGTGGAAGTGGATCTGCTGAGGAAACAGATGACGTTTGAGAGAGTTGAAAACTGAAAACTGAAAACTGAAAGTTAAGAATCCATAATCCATTAATCCATAATCCATAATCCATAAACTCTAACCATTAAACCCTAACCATCCCCCTCTCCCCCATCCCGTAATCCTATAATCAAAAAACTCATCCCTCATGAAAATCATCTTACAACGTTGCAGCAGAGCCGAAGTGCGTATCGACGGGGAAACCGTGGGGCGCATTGGCATTGGCTTTGTCGTTTTGGTGGGGATTACCCACAACGACACCCAGAAGGACGCGGACTTTCTGGCCAAGAAGGTGGCAGGAATGCGCATCTTCGAGGATGCGGAAGACAAGATGAACCTCTCTCTGGCAGATGTGGGCGGAGCATTGCTCAGCATCTCGCAGTTCACCCTGTACGGCAATGCGCAAAAAGGCAACCGTCCCAGTTTCATTGAGGCGGCCCGCCCCGAAGTAGCCGAGCCGCTGTACAACTACTTCAACCAAGTGTTGCGCGAACAGTACGGACTGCACGTGGAAACCGGACGTTTCGGTGCCCACATGATGGTGGACTTCGTGAATGACGGACCGGTAACGATAATAGTTGATAGTTAATAATTAATAGTTGATAATTCAAATTCCAGAACCTCCTCACCCTCTAACCTTCTAACCTTCTAACCTTCTAACCATTATAACAATAAACATAAAATCATAATCATAAAAAAATAAAACTATGTGTGGAATCGTAGGTTATATCGGAAATCGGGAGGCGTATCCCGTACTGATGAAAGGTTTACATCGCTTGGAATATCGAGGATATGACAGCGCCGGTGTGGCTTTAATCAACACTAACGGACAACTCAATGTCTATAAAGCCAAAGGGAAAGTGGCTGAATTGGAAGCTTTTGTCACCGACAAAGACGTCAGCGGAAGCATTGGCATTGCTCACACCCGCTGGGCCACCCACGGTGAACCCAATCAGGTGAACGCCCATCCTCATTATTCAGAATCCGAGCAACTTGCGATTATCCACAACGGCATCATCGAGAACTACGCTGTGCTGAAAGAGGGTCTCATGAAACATGGCTACAACTTCCGTTCCACCACTGACACGGAAGTACTGATCCAGCTCATTGAATACACCAAGCACACCTCGCAGGTGGACCTGCCTACTGCAGTTCAATTGGCACTCAACCAAGTGGTTGGAGCCTACGCCATCGCTGTTTTGGACCGACAGAACCCCAATATGATTGTGGCCGCCCGTAAAGGCAGCCCGCTGGTGGTAGGTGTTGGCGAAGGCGAGTTCTTCTTAGCCTCAGACGCCACTCCTATCGTAGAATATACCGACAAGGTCATCTACGTAGGCGACGAAGAGGTGGTGGTACTGGAACGCGGAAAAGAACCTTCCATCACCACTATCACCAATGTCAAGAAAACACCTGAAATCCAAAAACTGGAGCTCACTTTGAACCAGCTGGAAAAAGGCGGTTATCCGCATTTCATGCTGAAGGAAATTTTCGAGCAACCGCAGACCCTGCGCACTTCCATGAAAGGGCGTGTCAATGTGGATGCCAACAACATTGCTTTGTCCGGTTTTATTGACAACCGCGAACGTTTCCTGAATGCCAAACGTATCATCATCACCGCCTGCGGCACCTCTTGGCATGCCGGTCTGATTGCCATGTACGCCATTGAGGAATTTGCCCGCATTCCCGTAGAAGTGGAATACAGCAGCGAGTTCCGTTACCGTAAGCCGGTCATTCACAAAGACGATGTGGTGATTGCCATTTCGCAGTCCGGCGAGACCGCAGACACCTTGGCTGCCATCCAGTTGGCGAAAGAAGCAGGTGCCTTCATCTTTTCCATCTGTAATGTGGTGGGCGCCTCTATTCCAAGACTTTCCGACAGCGGTTGCTATACCCACGTGGGTCCCGAAATCGGTGTGGCCTCCACCAAAGCCTTTACCGCCCAGGTTACTGCACTGACCATGCTGGCACTGTGTATCGGTCGCGAAAAAGGCACCATTGCGGAAGAGCAATACCTCAGAATACTGAAAGAGCTGGACAATATTCCGGAAAAAATCGTCAAAATCTTCCATCAGAACGACCGTATTGCTGACTTTGCCAAAATATTCACCTACGCCCAGAACTTCATCTATCTAGGTCGTGGATACAACCACCCTGTGGCTTTGGAAGGAGCTCTCAAACTTAAGGAAATTAGTTACATTCATGCTGAAGGTTATCCCGCTGCCGAGATGAAGCATGGTCCAATTGCCCTGATCTCACAGGAGATGCCGGTAGTGGTTATCGCGCCCAACTGCGGCACCTACGAGAAGATTGTGAGCAACATCCAGGAAATCAAAGCCCGCGAGGGAAAAGTGATTGCTATCGTAACGGAAGGTGACACCATTGTGTCCAACATGTCGAATTTCTGCATCACCGTACCCGAGACTGAAGAGTGCCTCACACCTCTGCTCACCGTCATTCCATTGCAGTTGTTGGCCTATCATATCGCAGTGGCAAAGGATCGTGACGTGGATCAGCCGAGAAACCTGGCGAAATCAGTGACCGTGGAATAGATTTCAGGAGGTAGATTTATAAGAATTAAGAGGGTGAGAAGGTGAGAGGGTGAGGAGGTTAAGATTTTTAGGGAACAGAAAGTAAAAAATTCAAAATTCAGATAATATGACAAAAATCGCGATTATAGGATACGGCAATATCGGAAAAGCCGTTGAAGAGGCCATAAAAGCCTCAGCTGACATGGAATTGACAGGAATATATCATCACAATGACGATTTAAGCCAAATCAAAGCCGATATAGCTTTATTGTGCACTCCCACCCGTGAAGTGCCCGGTTTCGCCGAAAAAATGCTACAAATGGGCATCTCCACCGTAGATTCTTTTGACATCCACGGGCAGATTTACGATTTACGGCAACGGCTGACCCCAATAGCACAAGCTAACAAGGCCGTAAGCATCATCGCCGCCGGTTGGGACCCCGGTTCTGACTCCGTGGTGCGCACCTTGTTGCAAGCCATCGCGCCTGGAGGTGTCACCTACACCAATTTTGGCCCCGGACGTTCCATGGGACACACCGTTGCTGCCAAAGCCATTAAAGGGGTAAAGAATGCTCTTTCCATGACTATTCCTCTCGGCACAGGCATTCACCGCCGAATGGTTTATGTGGAGCTGGAAGAAGGTGCTGATTTCAAGACAGTTGAAAAGAATCTTCTTCAGGATGACTATTTCGCTCACGATGAAACCCACGTCATTCAGGTGCCTTCGGTGGACAATCTGAACAATGTTGCCCATGGCGTCAACCTCGTCCGTTCAGGAGTCAGCGGCACCACCCACAACCAGCGTTTCGAGTTCAACATGACCATCAACAATCCTGCCCTGACAGGTCAGGTGATGGTGGCCTGCGCCCGCGCCGCACACCGCTATGCGAAAGAATCACGATTCGGAGCTTATACCCTTATTGAGATACCTCCCATTTTCCTGTTACCCGGCGATACGGAAAACAATATCCGGAGTTTGGTATAACATGTGTACCTTTACTCTGTCGTTTCCCTCGGACGCGATTCATCGCGTCCCTACAGTAAAATAGCAAATCGCGTCCCTACAATAAATTCATACATCCATGTATAACTCAGGAATTATATGTAAATTTGCTCCTATGAAAAAAAGATTGTTGTTATTTGTTTTCGCAGCCCTATTGTTTACCTGTGGATGTAAAAATCAGGAGAAGGAGGAATTACCCGCGGATGTACTGCCGCGTGAGGAGACGATAGACATAATTGTGGACGCATGGTTTATGGAAAGCGCCATCCACAATGTCATCACCGATGGCAGAAAACTGGAACCCGCCACAGTGACTTTATACGAGAAGTTCTTCGAGGAGCACCACATCACCAAGGAACAGTACATACGTTCCATTGAGTACTACACAAGCGAAAATCAATCCTCGGAAAAATTCATACGGGAATGTATCCAGCGTTTGGAGGAGCGGCAGGAGGAACTTACCGGGGTTGCAGCCCCAGTTTCGCAGCCTCAATAAGCATCAATTGATAGGCCTCTTCGTGGTTATTGCCGATTACCCCATCAAGAATAGCCTCACGGATGGCGGTTTTGATAATGCCCACCTCTCGTGACGGCCCAATGCCGAAGGTTTCCATGATCTCCAGTCCATCCACCGGCGGCTGCCAATTGCGCAGACGGTCTTTCTCTTCAATATCCTCCAATTTCTTGCGCACTTTGGCAAAATTGGCCATAAAACGCTTCACCTTCTCGGGATTTTTGGAGGTAACGTCCGCCTCGCACAAGAGCATCAAATCATCAATATCGTCACCAGCGTCAAAAAGCAGGCGGCGAACAGCCGAATCCGTGATAATGTCTTCCACCAAAGCGATAGGACGCAAGTGCAGCAACACCAATTTCTGCACATACTTCATTTTCTCGTTGGTGGGCATCTTCAAACGGTTGAAAATCTTGCCCACCATTTTAGATCCGACAAACTCGTGAGAGTGGAAGGTCCACCCTACTTTCTCGTCATAGCGTTTGGTCACAGGCTTAGCGATATCATGCAGCATGGCCGCCCATATCAGCCAAAGATTATTGCTCACACGGGCGATTTTATCCACCACTTCCATCGTGTGCAAGTAATTGTCCTTGTGCCCACGACCATTGATTACCTCAACCCCCTGCAAACTCAACAATTCGGGCAGGAAATATTGCAGCAACCCTGCATCTTTCAGCATATTGATACCCCGGGAAGGTTGTGGCGAAAGCAAAATCTTGTTGAACTCGTCTATAATGCGCTCTTGAGAGATGATTTCCAAGCGGGCCGCATTACGCTTTATGGCTTCGAAAGTTTCAGGCACAATGGAGAAACCCAGTTGTGAGGCAAAGCGGACAGCCCGCATCATCCTCAATGGATCGTCAGAAAAAGTGACATCCGGATCCAAAGGGGTACGTATGAGTTTAGCCTCCATATCCTTCATGCCACCAAAACAATCGATAATCTCTCCCTTGTCCGGACCATTGAGTGGGATTGCCAGCGCATTCACCGTAAAATCGCGACGGTTGAGATCGTCCTGCAAACTGCCATCCTCCACTATAGGCTTACGGGAATTGGCACGGTATGACTCTTTCCGGGCCCCCACGAACTCCACCTCCGTGTCGGCATAACGGAAACGGGCGGTACCGAAGTTCTTGAAAACACTCACCTCTATATGAGGCGAAATCGCCTTGGCCACAGCATTGGCAAAGGCGATTCCGCTTCCCACGACAACAATGTCGATATCTTTTGACTTCCTGCCCAGCACCAAATCACGAACCACTCCGCCCACCGCATACGCGCTGATACCGAGTTCGTCCGCCACTTGTGATGCTATCTCATAAACAGGATGAGTCAGTTGTTTCATCGGTTATTTTGCAACGACAAAACGACCACTTGACAGGATCGTGTTGCCTTCGATAATTCTGTACAGATAAGTACCGTTTGTCAATGCGGAAGCATTGTAGTCTGCATGATTGTCACTCACATTCATTTCAGCAATCTGGGCACCGCTGATATTGTAAACCACCAAACGGGCATTCACTTCCTTGCTGAAATCAAAGTGAACCATGTCGGCGGAAGGATTGGGATAAACCGTCGTTTTCACCACTGGGATCAACGGTTCCACCAAGCCCATGGGCTCATTGTCATAGCGGAAAGCCAAATCATCCAAATACAGACTTGAACCAGCCTGACCAGCACATTCCTCCAGATTAGCGAAATTATAATGGGCACTGGCAGAGAACACCATACTCATCATATTCACATCCAAATAAGAGTTCTCCAGACCTGTGGCGATGTCAAAAGCCGTCCATTCGGGAGTATCATAAATGAGGAATTTTTCGCAAGTGGAATGAACCGCATTACCCAAATAGAATTTCATCTCAATAGCGGCAGAGTCACCCTCAACAGGCTCATATCTGTAGTAACCCGTCAGTCTCCAAGGTTTGAAATCAAATGCCTCTTTCAAGTTGATCTCACCCAAATCCAAGAAGTCGGACACATAGTCGTTTCCAATAGATTCGTTCAGTGTTGCCAAAGCTCCGGGAACGAAAATGGCATTGGTGCCGAACCAAACAGAAGTCAGTCGAATAGCATAATTGCCACCGTGTACATTTTGTGTTTCACGGAAAGCTGTCGGTAAAGTGGTCATTTCCACACCGTTCATCTCATACAAACCATTCAGGGTCATAAGAATATCGGTTTGATAATCCCAATAGCCACCCTGGGAATTCTGGTAAGTCCAGTTTTCAAAACCGCCATCAGGGAATTCTTGTGCCATAGCACCTACTGTCATCACGACAGCCATTAATAAAGAAAGTAAAGTTTTTTTCATGTTGTTATTGTTTTTTGTTGATTTTGCAAGAAAAGGTTAGAGGGTTAGAAGGTTAGGAGGTTAGAATTATTAGTTTTTAGGAGGCAGGGGTTAGTGATTAGTGCTAAATTATGGATTTTGAATTTTGAATTCTTAATTGTCAACTGTTTAGTGCATGTCATACACCAACTGGAAGGTATAGGTTCTGGTGGGCTCCATGTACATGGGACGCAAGTAGTAGCATTCGTTCAATGCATTCTTCACAATAAAGGACAAGGTGAAATCCTTTATGAAAAAACTTATACGGGCATCCAAGACAAAACTGCCTTTATCATGTTTATGATAAAAATCATAATACCCATAAAAAGGCAAATCAAGACCCATAAGCATTTTGTTCTTGGCTTCTGAATTTTCAGGATTAGCCGCATCATAATTGAAGAAGAAACTATCCACATTCTTCATCGCGCTGAAATAGTTGGCACTCACACCAATGGCAAATGTCTTGAAGAAAGAGAACTCCACATCCAACTTGGCCATGTGTTCAATACGGTATTTCAACACATTACGTGTGGTATCAGACGAAGTTGTCGTAAACGTATATTCCAAACCCGTGGTAGGATGCACAAAGTACACATAGTTTCTGTCTTTGGTCACAGGATGACTGTAAGTATAACTTAAGGAAAAGTTGAAAGCCACATTTCTGCCGATTTTACCCTCTCCCATAAAGGCGATATCGATACCGCTGATACGTGCGGGACCCGTATTCAGGTACATAAAACCCAGCTTATCCATCAAACCCCCGGTGGTTCCCCATTGTCCCACACAGAATTCAATAAAGTTTTTGAATTCCTGATTATAAGCCGCAACATCCACCATACCACGGAAATTACCCGCCATGAACGGCTGCATGATACCAATTTCCGCATTCCAGCTGTGCTCGGATTTCAATTCAGGATTGGGATAGAAGCCATATTTACCCACGGCGATAGCAATGAATTTCTCGCCGATGCTGGGATAACGATAACCTTGACCAATAGAGGCACGGAATGAGGTCTTTGACTTGTTTAACTGATAGTTGATACCTGCACGGAAAACCGGCTTCTGTTCGAATTCATCCTTGATATCTTTCCCATACAATTTGTAGAATTCCCAACGTGCGCCGAATTGAAGGGTCAGATTCTTGTTTTTCAGCAGTTTTTCTTCAATTTGCGCATACAATGCCACATTGTCCGAACTCACTCTCACTGGTTCATCTGAGCCCTTGATACCATTGAACACCGCTCCATACGAGGTGGTATACATATTCATCACACCCGCCACAATGTTCATTCCAATCTTCTTGATGCTCTTATTCAACTGATATTCGTCATATACCATCATGGAACGCGCGCTCTGTGCACCTGACAATTCCGCATTATCGCTATAGATAATTCGGTTCTTGAAACTATGCGTAAAGCCTCGGGGACCGATATATCTCAAGGTCGGGTCGATATAGAAAGTGAAATCCTTGAAATAGGACAATGAACCTTTATAGGTTCTGTATTTGTTTTCGAACCCATCATTCCAGAAGAAAGACTGGGCGTTTTGGGTGTACATGAAATTACCGTTTACGCTAAGCGTCAAGCCTTTCACTTTTTGAAAACGATAACGGGTGGCGAAATTCAAACGACCGCGGATTTCATATTTACCCCTGGTATTGCCATCCTTATTGCGAGTTTCCTCAATTTTTTCTTCCGGACCTATATAGCCTTCGTCATTGAAAAACTCACCGCCAACAACCAAATCAAAATTCTTTTTGATAATTCTTGAATGCAGAAAACTGACCCCATATTTCACAGGATTTCTGTGGTTCCAGCTGGTTTCACGCTCATCCTTGGGTTTGGAGTACATTCCGACAAATGCGGTCACCTTGGTTTTAGGTTTAGAACGCGGATAAGCGGTCAACACATTGATGGCGCCTGTCAAAGCGGAAGAACCAAACACCACAGAGGCCGCACCTTTCATGATATCGATCTGCTCTACCCCTTCCATGGGAATGAAGTTCCACATGGGACGGCCTGCATCAGGACGAAGCAAGGGCATGTCATCCAGCATAATCATCACACGGCTACCCATACCTGAGCTAAACCCGCTACCACCACGAATCTGTGGTTCATTGTCCACCACAGCGATACCGCCGGCCGTGTTCACCAAAGCATCAGCAGAAGTCACATTCTTGGTAACAGACTTTTTAGGGTCAATCACCACCATGGAACTTGTTGCCTTTTCAGGTTCTTTTTCATACTTCGTGGTGACCACACCTACCTCATCCAGCACTTGGGCCTCGGCATATAACTTCACATCCAAGGTCACATTGCGTTTTTTAGATACAAACGTCACCGCACGTATTTCCTTAGTATAACCCATCGCCTCAAAGGTCAACACACAATTGTCTTTGCTCAACTTGATGCTGTACTTGCCTTCCGCATCCGTCATCACCGGATCGGGAAAGCAGTTGCAAGTAATCTTCACATAGGGTATCGGGAATCCTTCCTCCTGATCTTTCACCACCCCCGACACCACATTCTGGGCTAGGGCATGGGAGGCGAAAAATACTATAATAAGGGTCAGAATTATATTGAGTCGAATTTTTATCATACGCACCTTTTAAAAAAAACGTGCAAAAATACGAATAAATATCATATCTCGGGATAAAAATCGCCGATTTAAATCATAAACATCTGAATATCTGCAACTTAAAAAAGTTAATACACGTTAAAAATTAATGAAGAATTTTATATATCAACTCCATCAACAATTCTTCATCCGGAGCATCGCTGTCCACTCCCTTGGACTTCAAATCATATTCACGCAAAACAGACATGATTTTCCGCACCTGTGCCAAAGAATACCTTCCTGCATATTTTCTGTTGATTTCCATCACATAGGGATTGATTTTCCCATACACTTTCTCAAGGTTTTGAGGGGACATATCTGGCAAAAGCATATAAGCCAGCATCTTACTATAAAAGGTATAAAGGACTGCAATGGTTTTCACATTGGGATTGTCCTTCATGTTATGTGCGAAATTGAGACAAATCTTAAATGCCTTGTCCGCGTTGCGTTCACCCAGAGCATTCTGTAATTCAAATATATTATATTCCTTACTTATACCGATATTTTTCTCAATGATTTCGGGTGTGATCTCCGAGCCTTCCGGCAGAATGATTTTCAGTTTTTTGAACTCATTGTCTATGCGGGAAAGGTCATTGCCAATATGCTCGGTAATGATATTGGCGGCCTGCTGGTTGAGTTTGAAATTATGCTCTGCGGCTTGTTTCTGCACCCAAGCGGCTAGTTGGTAATCTTTGACCGGCTCGGAAGTGAAAATGACGGTTGACTTGTCACAATTCTTGTACTGGGCAGCCCTCAGTTTGCCGTATTTATAGCACACAACAAGTATAGTAGAAGGTTGTGGGTGAGCAAAATATGAGGTCAGCAGGTCGAATTTGGACAAATCCTTAGCTTCTTTCAAAATCACCACACGATAGTCGGCACCGAAAGCAAACTGCTTGGCATTCGCCACCACCTCGTCGGGATGAGTGTCGCGGCCATAGAGCACCACCTGGTTAAAATCCCGGTCAGCTTCCGGCAAGGCATTGTTTTCAATATATTCCGAAATACAGTCAATATAAAACGGTTCCTCGCCCATCAGCAAATAAACCGGGGCATACTTACCGCTTTTCAGCTGGCTCATGATCTCTTCAAACTTCACCGCCATAGCACTCAATTTTATTCGTAATAGTCAAATTTCAAATGTTTCACAGTCGTGCCCTTGTTGATGAGCTGCTTCAACGAGTCGATACCGATTTGCAGATGCTGCAACGAAAAATTTTCGGTCACCAGCTTGTCACTTTTCTCCGTCTTAATCCCATCGGGCATAGTCGGCTGGTCAGAGACCAAGAGCAAAGCACCAGTCGGAATACGGTTGTAGAAGCCCACAGAAAACAAAGTAGCCGTCTCCATATCCACCGCTGTGGCACGAATACGCTTCAGATAGTTCTTGAACTCCTCGTCATGTTCCCAAACGCGGCGGTTGGTCGTGTAAACCGTTCCTGTCCAATAGTCGCGACCATAATCGCGAATGGTGGAGGAAATGGCCTTTTCCAAGTTAAATGCCGGCAACGACGGCACCTCTGGAGGAAAATAGTCGCCAGAAGTACCTTCACCCCTGATAGCGGCAATGGGCAGCAGCAACTCGCCCAACCCGATATACGACTTCAGTCCCCCACATTTGCCCAAGAAAAGCACTGCCTTGGGCATCACGGCCGTCAGCAAATCCATGATTGTGGCAGCCATCGGACTTCCCATGGAAAAATTGATGATGGAGATTTCATCTTTGGTGGCACTCTGCATCGGGCAGTCCGTACCATGAATCCGCACGTCCATCAATTCCGAGAAACGCTCTATATAATTCTTAAAGTTAGTCAGAATGATATATTTACCAAATCTATCCAAAGGCATTCCAGTATACCGAGGCAGCCAATTGGCCACAATTTCCGCTTTAGTCATTTCTATCATTTTTTTTGTAGCAAAAATACAAAAATAATTCGTTAATTAGCAAATTAGTTAATGTATCAAAATATCTAATTACCCAAACACCAAGTTTTGCCAATTAAAATTTTCTACACCTTTCCTCTGTATTTTCCCGCAGACGCAATGAATTACGTCCCTACACCCATCACATGCTTTCAATCAACCAATTTGCACATTTGCTAATTAACCAATTGGCTAATTAAAATTTTCCGTATCTTTGCATTTTAAATCCATTTTGATGAAAAAACGTGTTGGCTTATTCCTGTTTCTGACATTCCTGCTGGCAGGTTGTGCCAAAATTGTCCTCCCCGTGGGAGGCCCCAAAGACACAACACCACCAAAAATTGTCAAGGAAAGTCCTGCCAACCATTCAACCGCATTCGACAGCAAGAACATCAAAATCACTTTTGATGAATTTGTGGTACTGAACAATCCCAACCAAACCGTCATTGTATCGCCCCCTCTCCAAGAAAAACCCGAACTGAGCATCAGCAACAAATCGGTAATTATCAAACTGCCCGACTCACTACAAAAAAGCACAACATACAGCATAGCGTTTTCCGAAACCATCAAGGATTTCACGGAAGGCAATCCCCTGCCCATCTACACTTACGTATTTTCCACAGGCAACCACATCGACTCCTTTATGCTGAGCGGCACGCTGAAAGATGCCGTCAGCCTAGGTGCGGCCAAAAACGTCTGCGTATTGCTATACGAACAAGACATTGACTCCCTGCCCCTGAGCGTTCGCCCCACCTATCTCACCAAAACCAATGGCAACGGCAAGTTCACTTTCAACAATATCAAACCTGGCAGTTACAAAATTTTTGCCCTCAACGACATCAACAACAACCTGATCTACGACCTTCCCACCGAGAGCATCGCATTCTTGCCCGCTCCTGTGGAAGCGTGGATCCAACCCGCAACCGACACAAGCGAGGGAAACAAGAAGAGTGAGCGCAACCGACAGACAAGCAATGATGAGCAGGAGGTGCAACTGTCCCTGTTTACCGAACGCGACAGCAACCAAGTGCTTTCCAAATACATTAACACAACAGAGAACCTGTACGTTTTCCCCTACAAGACCGATTTCAAAAGCTTTTCCGCACGCCATCTAGGCGGACAAGAACTGAACTATTTCCAGATTTTCTCTAATGGGCAGGACAGCGTATATTGGTATCTGAAAGAAGCCATTACAGACACAGCTCACTACGAATTCACCGTGGACGGGCTCCATCTTGACACAGTCAAAATTACCCCGTTCAAGAAAAATGCCAAAGGCATGGGCTCCCGCCGCAGAACGAACGAAAAAAACGTGCTTTCCGTTTCGCTTAGTAACAAAGAAAACATATACCATCCTCTTACACTACACTTTTCCTATCCTGTCAAGCCCGGTCAATTCGATATTACCATTTGCAAAATCCTCAAAAGCGGCAACGACACCATCGTCAAAACCGTTCAAATCCCAGATTCTTTTGTCAGAAGTTTACCCATCGACTTCAACTTTGAAGAAAAACTGCCCTACAGTGTCTTCATCCGTGATTCCGTCATCTGGGGATATAACGGACTGACCAACGACTCGATCAAAGTGCGTTTCACCACCAAAACGGAAAAGGACTATGGCAATCTCCTCATCAACTACAGCGTTGCGGACCCCAGTTGCCAATATATCGTCTATCTGTTGAATAACAAAGGAAATATTATTCAACAGAATATTGTCTCCTCCAACCAACCTATCACTTACGCCCACCTTGACCCCGGCAGCTACAAAATCAAAGTTGTCAAAGACCGGAACAACAATGGTCGCTGGGATACAGGAAATTACAAACTCAAAATCCAACCTGAAGAAATATTCTTTTTCGACAAGCCTATCAATATTCGTGGTTACTGGGATATAGAGGAGGATTTTGAACTGAAATAAAATCGCTCATTAAAAAAGCGTCCCAACCCTTTCAGTTACATTTTTTTTGCGTACCTTTGCAGCAAATTTATTTCAACATGGACGAAGCCACTGTAGCACTATGCAACTTGCTCATTAACAAGGGAGAGCTTAAACAAAACATATTTCAGGAAACGCTGAATTCTATGCTGATGTTCAAAGAAGCAGCCAAGGAGTTTGACGAATTTTACCGTGACCAATACGAAGAGGAGCACGAGAAAGTTACCGTACATTACACCAACCGAAACCAGTACGAGTTTCAACTGAAATTCGCCGGTGACATACTGGTATTTCTGATGCACACCAACATTTTTGAGTTCTCGCGCGACCACGAGGTGATGCGCACCCCCTATATCAAGGAAGACAAAGACCGTTCCTATTGCGGAGTAATCCAGATCTTCAACTTCCTGGCTGACTCATTCAAATACAACCGCATCAATGACTTGGGCTACATGATTGGCAGAATCATGATCAATAAGGAGGGTCATTATTATGTGGAAGGAAAGCGAGAACTGGCACGGGTCTTCAACAATTTCAGCGCCAACAAAATCACCCCTGAAAACGTTCACAGCATCCTCCGTTCCGCTATCGAATACACCATAAATTTCGACCTTTTGCTCCCAAATTATGATGAAATGAAGATCATCACCGTCAACGACATGCTGCAATTTGAGGATCAAAACATCACCCTTCAAACTGGTAAACGTCTGGGATTCAGGTTTGAACAAGATGTTGCGGACGAGAAAAAATAAATTTTCGCAAAACAGCTTTTTGTATCAAAAAAAGTTGTACTTTTGCAGTCACAAAAATGAACCTGATGCCGTATTCGTCTAGTAGGCCCAGGACGCCAGGTTTTCATCCTGGAAATCGGGGGTTCGAATCCCCCATACGGTACAAAACAAGAACCAGCGAATCGCTGGTTCTTTTGTTTTTAAATTGGCACAAAACCAGAAAAAGCTCTCTCCGGAAGCCGCATGAAGCTGGATTTCAATTTCCAATTAATAATGCAAATAAAAATATCAGCCATCGCAAATTCTCAAAATTTTTTCTAACTTTGCAAAGTGATTGTGGAAAGTTGGAATATCTGCAGTCATTTTGAAAAATTTAAGTATGTTAAAAGACGATTCATCAAAGGATTATTCATCATTTGGCCCGGCATATCACAACTTCAAGGTCAGGGAAGGGGTATATGTGCCCGAACCGACAGTGGAATTCCCCGGTGACAATCCATTCACAAGGATGACCCCTATTCGTGGAAAGTACAAGGACATACAATTTGACGAAACCTACACCTATCTTGACAAATCGCTGAAATTCAAAATCCTGAACGCCCTCATCTATTTTGTCATCTGGTTTGTGGCATCCCTGGTAATCCGTATCCGCTTTGGCCTTAAGATTGAAGGCCGTGAGAAAATCCGTCAGAACCGCAAACTCATTGCCAACGGGGTGATGACCGTCTGCAATCATGTTCACCGATGGGATATGATATGCGTAGCTTTGGCGATGCGCTACCGTAAAGCATGGATTCCGATGTATGCCCAGGCTTTCAACGGCAAAGACGGATTCCTGATGAAAACCGTCGGTGGTATTGCCATCCCCGAAAGCCACGGTGGACTCAGGAAATTTAATGAGGCGATGGATGAACTGCGCGCTGCCAAACAATGGATACACATCTTTCCCGAAAGCTGCAGTTGGTATTACTATGCGCCCCTCCGGCCTTTCAAAACAGGCGCTTTCAACATGGCCTACAAATATGCACTCCCTGTTATACCTATGATGATATCGTTCCGACCACGTACCGGATGGCGCAAACTCTTTGGCAAAGGCGCCCCTCTGCTTACCATCCATGTGGGAGACCCCATCATACCCGATCTCAATACCTCACGGAAGGAAGAGGCGGCGCGGATGCGTGATTTGGCCCACCAGACTATGCTCAACATGGCCGGCATTGTTTCCAATCCATGGCCATCCAGTATTGATTGATAATAACCATCCCCATGAAAGAAATAATTGACCCCGTACCCGTTGAACTGCTTAAAGCAGAACTTACCAAATCCAAAAAATTGGAGGATACGAACAAAGGCCATAACGAGCTTTACATCGTCACCTGGCAGGACTCGCCCAATGTGGTTACAGAGGTGGGACGGCTGCGCGAGATGACTTTCCGCGATGCTGGTGGATCTACAGGCAATGCAGTGGATTTGGATGAGTACGACAAGATGGGAAAACCCTACAAGCAACTGATTGTCTGGGATCCGGACAACGAAGCAATTGTGGGTGGTTATCGCTTTTTCTTTGGCTCAGACGCGGCATTCGACGAGAAAGGCCAACCGATAATGGCCAGTTCTCATCAGTTCCACTTCTCCCAGAAATTTATCGACGAGTACTTGCCGCATGTCCTGGAATTGGGGCGCAATTTTGTGGCTCCAGCCTACCAGAGTTCCAAGAATGGCGCGAAGTCCATTTTTGCCCTGGACAACCTCTGGGATGGTTTGGTGGCCATTATCATGAAAAATCCGAATATGCTCTATTTCTTCGGCAAGATAACCATCTATCCTTCATACGACCATATCATCAGGAATTTGATCTATCATTTTCTTTGGAAACATTTTGGCGATAAAGAAGAGCTTGTCCGCCCCTGGGATGACCAAACCATAATGCCGGACTCTGACCCAGAGTTGATGGATCTGGTGGTGAACAAGAATGACGTAATGGAAGATTACAAACTGCTGAAGGCGGCAGCCAGAATGAGGGGTGTGAATATCCCGCCGAACATGACGGCTTATATTTCCATCACTTCCCAGATGCTGATGTTCGGCACAGCAGTAAACCGCTTGATGCATAACATTGAGGATACTTGTGTGCTAATTCCGTTTGACACCATCTACCATGAAAAGAAGTCTCGTCACATAGGGGCATTCCTTCGTTTTTCGAACGCAAGAAGACGCAAGAAAGAAGTTCAGAATGAGATAGAAACAGAAGATCAGATGATAGAGAATTGGCTCAATAAGCGTTACCGCAAGGTAAAACGAATGCTCAAGAAAGTTGGCCGGAAATTGTAATAAAAAAGGAGAAAATTTTAAAATTTTCTCCTTTTTTGTCTTCGTTTGTGGAGAATATCGGATTCGAACCGACGACCCCTTGATTGCGAACCAAGTGCTCTACCAGCTGAGCTAATTCCCCATTTTTCTCACGCCCCTACGCTCTTGTATTTCGGTCTGCAAAAATATAACATTTTTTCAACATGGCAAAATCAACGACAAATCATTATCAATCAAGAAAATCAGGAGCTACCATACGGATAAACGCACGTTTCGGGACACCTGCTATAGTAATTTTTAGTATTTTTGCATCCAAAATTTCATGTATATGTTCAACGCCACATTGGTAGCCATTGATTTATTCCTGTATTTCCTGTATATCGGAAAAAACCGGAAAGAAATGCTACGACATCAGAAATGATCATTCCTCTGTAAATCAAGTCATTATTTAAAATAACCAAAACAAATATCATGGATTATCAGCAAAAATCAAACATGCGCAAAATCATAGCATGGTCAGTATTGGGTTCATTCGCCTTGCTGGTCATTTTATCCTCTTTCTATTCCATCAAATCCACCGAAAGAGGTGTATTGAGCACTTTCGGAAAGATATCCGAGACCCCTGTCTCCGATGGCTTGCATGTCAAAATTCCTTTCATTCAGACCATTAACAAGGTGAACATCCAGCAGAAAAAGTTCGACGGACACGAAAACTCTTATACCCGCGACGTACAGACCTCGGAAGTGGAATACACCATCAACTACGATCTGGTAAAGGCCAATGTGAGTAATCTGATCAAAAACATCGGCGAGAACTACCACGAGCGCATTGTGGTGCCCTTTATACGTTCGGCCATGAAGGAGGCTTTCGGTAACTTCAACGCCACGCAGATTGTGGAAAATCGTGACGCCGTGAGACGGGAAATCGAGAACCGCCTGCGCGAGACCCTGAACAAGGACTACTTCACCAATATCCAGTTCCAGCTGGTGGACATTGACTTTGACGATGCGTTCGAAAACGCCATCAAGGAGAAACAGGTGGCAGAGCAGAACGCACTGAAAGCCAAAAACGTGACCATCCAAGTTGAAGAGCAGGCCAAACAGACGAAAATCAAAGCCGAAGCGGAAGCCGAGGCTATGCGTATCAAGGCTCATGCGTTGGAATCCAACCCCAAACTGGTAAGCTACGAAGCTGTACAGAAATGGGATGGCAAACTTCCCGAATACATGCTTGGCGACGCGGTTCCCTTCATCAATCTGAAATAATCCGAATATCGCTGGGAAAAGCAAATTTTACCACTTTTTTATAAAATAACGATTGTATGAATATTACACTTGATCATAACCAAGGGCAGGCGATACTGACCCTGACGGGTCGTTTAGACACCTCCAGCATTCAACAGGCGACGGAGACTTGCGAGAAACTCTTGGCCGAGTCCGAGCCTATTAGCAACCTAACCTGTCAGATAGCTGAATTGTCCTATATTTCCAGTTCAGGGCTGCGGCTTCTGCTGCAGCTGGCCAAGAAATACAAAGATTTCAGCATTCTGGAGGCACAACCCGACGTGTATCAGGTGTTTGAAGTGACTGGTTTTACAAAAATGATGAAAGTGGAAAAAGCCCTGCGAACCCTGTGTGTGGATGGTTGCGATGTCATTGGCCGCGGCGGTGTCGGGGTGGTATACCGACTGGATGATGACACCATCATCAAGGTATTCCGTGAAGGCAGCACCATACAAGAAGTGCAGAAAGAAATCAGCATGTCCAAAGAGGCTTTTGTGCTGGGCATGCCCACCGCCATCTCCTTCGACGTGGTCCGTGTCGGCAATTCATATGGTTTGGTGTACGAACTGCTAAAAGCCGACACGCTGAGTTCCTGCATCAAACGAGAGCCGGAACGTATGGACGAATTCGCCAGACAATATGCCATGCTCTTCCGCCAACTGCATAACATCCATGTTCCCCAAGGGGGACAAATACCCAATGCCCTGGAACAAGAGGAAAAAGCCATTCGCTATATCAGCCGCTATTTCGACACCCCATCTATTGATCTGCTATTACAGATTATGCACGCGATTCCACATGGAGACCGTCTGTTACACTGCGACTTGCAAACCAAAAACGCCATGGTGCAAGACGGTGAGTTGATGCTGATAGATATGGGCGAGGTAGGATATGGCCATCCGATGCTGGACCTCGGCCATGCCTATTCCGCCATGGTGACTTTGCTGGGTGATTACGAAACCATTATAGGCATGCCGTACGAATACGGCAAACAGCTGTGGCAGAAATTTATGCATTATTATTTTGAAGGCGAAAGCGAAGAAATGATTGCCCACCGGGAAGAACAGATTAATGCCGTGAGCTGCATCCGCAACTTCAGCTGGCTTTCACTGTCGGACTCCTTCCCCGAATCCATTATCTGGGAATGCCAACAAGCCTTTGGCGAACGCGTCACCAAACGCAAAGACCACCTCCTCCGGATTTGCAGTACCTTCAGTGATTGGAAGATATAACGAGTTAGTAATTAGAGTTTAGAAGGTGAGAAGGTTAGAAGATTATGGATTATGGATTTTGGATTTTGAATTCTGAACTTTCAACTATCAACTTTCAATTGCCAACCGCCTTCGGTGTCCAATTCCTGAAAAACCTTAGCACCTTGTCACGATTATACCCCCTGCCCTCTTCCAGAAAGCTGGAATCCTGGATATGGACAACCTTGCCTTTCTCGTTCAAAACCACAAACACAGGGTAGCCGAAACGGGCCGGATTGCCTAGACGTTTCAACATGGTAGCAGCCTGTTGTGCCTTGGCGGCATCGCCCGACTGCCGGGGATTATAGTTCACATGGATATATACGAAATTCTCTTCTATCACCTGCATAATGGTGCTGTCCTTGCTGACAAAATCTGCAAATAGCAGGCACCAGGGACACCAGTTGCCCCCCACCTGACACACCACAAACTTACCCTCAGATTTGGCAGTCGCCAAGGCTTTGTCAATTTGCTCGTTAGGATTAATCTCCTCGTTATAAACCCGTTTGATGGCCTCTTGCGCATGCACACTTCCCAAGAGAGTAATGAGCAAGACGATAACAGCAATAATGTTCTTTTTCATACAATTTACAGATATAAATTTGAATCCCCAAAGCTGAGGAAACGATAGCCATGGCTCAGCGCATGGGCATACACATTTTTCCACTTATCACCTAAGAATGAAGATATTAGCAACAACAAAGTGCTTTTAGGCTGATGAAAGTTGGTGATGATAGCCTGGGTGATTTTCCGCTGATAGCCAGGGACAATCATCAGGCGGGTAGCAGCATACAAGGTGCTAAGTCCGTGCTGCTCCATGTAATGTTGAATCTCCTTTAATGCTTCAGAAGTCTCCACTTTCGTAAGGTCCGTGTCCTCGTAGGCCTCCCACTGCTCCACCTCGAAAGGCACCGGTCGGTTCAGCTTTAGTTTGGCGCCAATCAGGTACAGGGACTCCAAGGTGCGGGCCACCGTAGTTCCCACCGCAACAACCTTTCTTCTATCATCTAAAAGACTGTCAATAAATGCCTTGCTGATAACAATCTGTTCCCTATGCATGTAATGGTCGCCAATACACTCGCAAGACACTGGTTTAAAAGTACCGGCTCCCACATGCAAAGTCACATAATCCGTAGGAATACCCTTATCGTTCAAGGCTTTGATCACCTTATCCGAAAAATGCAGCCCGGCAGTTGGAGCGGCCACAGAACCGTCGTAGCGGGCATAAACCGTCTGGTAACGTTGCTCGTCATCTTTCTCGGCGGCACGCTTGATGTAAGGCGGTAGAGGCATCTTGCCATATTGTTCCAGCCATTCGGACAGGGTGATGGACTCATCCGGCCAAGAAAAAATCACCTCGAAAGTGCCGTCCTTGCATTCGCCCTTGGTGGCGGTAATCATCAAGCTTTTATCCTCAAAATCAACCGGAAAACTCAGTGGCTGCTTCCAACGCTTGGCATTGCCCACCAAACATTTCCACACCACAGGCCCCGTCTGGCTGAAAGCCTTGGCGATCTCAGTCGTCGGCTGCAGGGGCTCCAGACAGAAAATCTCAATAGCGGCACCCGTGGCATTGTGAACCAGCAAACGGGCATGAATCACCTTCGAATCATTGAAAATCAGCCGGTAATCCGGGGTGAGAAAATCCGGCAAATCCGAGAAACAGGCATCGGTAATCTGCCCGTCACGGTAAACCAACAACTTGGACTGATCTCGCTGGCTGACAGGGAAAAAAGCGATTTTTTCCTCTGGCAGCTCATAGTCGAAATCAGCAATCCGAATATTTTTCTCAGTAATCATTAAGCGTCTTTCTTCTGAGGCCACACGTTGCGCCAACCATAGAAAAAGCCCAGATGGTAGCGTGCGGAGAAAAAGTACAACACATGTTTCAGTTTTCCCACCGGCATGTACAAGAAAAGAAGGGCTGTCATGATATAATAAATGTTGACCACACAGCCGCAGGCGGGCATCAACAGATACAAGGTTGTGGCTATCTGGAACAGTGTCGTGAAGCCGTTGGACAAATAGTCATCAGGATTGGTGAGGTTTCTCAAATTCCTATTAACCAATCTCTTGACAAATAGGCACATACCAGCGATAGCGGTAACAGCCGTCAAGGCGGGCAGCAGATAATGTATGCCCTTGTCATTGATAATCCATTGATTGAAGAAATCAAAAAATGACAGCACAAAAATGAGCATACAGGAGAAAATGCCGATATGGAACAAGATACCCAGCGTATAAGACGGAAGGTGCAAATACGCAGACTCCTTGTTCTGGGGCATCATGGCCACGGTATTGGAATAGACCACCCCTTGGGTAACGCTTCCACTCTTCTCCGAAAAATCCTTGGGTTTTCCCAAGCGGATGATCCTGATGAAGTGGGTGCACATCAATACAAAACAGATTGCCAAGGCAATCAGGGCAATAATCTGAGTCACTAACATGATGCTAATTTTTTCTGACTACTATACGCAACCGTCGGGTTTGGGCAGACCAGCCACACGACAGGCTCCTCTTGCGGGTCCCAGCGGGAAAAGTTCGTAAATATCTTTCAGTTTCAGGCCAGTTTCCTTGCAGATGGTACGCACCATCGGAGCCAGACCCTTTTCCTCAAAATTGCTGCGGATAATGCGAACCACTTTCCAGTGGTTTTCTGTCAGTTCCTCAATGCCATCGGCTTTGGCAATGGCGGTAGCCAACTCATCGTTCCACTGGGTGGGATCTACCATGAAACCGTCGCCGTCCAATTCGATTTTCTTGTTTCCAATTTCAATTTCTGCCATAATCGTACATGTATGAATTAAAATGCAAAAATACGAAAATTTTTGATTAGCGGGTTAGCTTCACCTGTATTTTACTTCGGACGCGATGAATCGCGTCCCTACATTAAAATTCACACGTCCGTGTTTAATTCAGATTATGTGTTAATTTGCAATGATAATGGATATAATACTGTCCCACAACAGTATTTTTTTGTACCTTTGCCGATTATTCAGTAAAGTATCATGAAACTTATCTACTTCGCAATTATTGTATGCTTGGCGACGCTGATCACGCCATTCTTCGGTTTTGCTGAAACAGCCCAATCACCTGTTGAAGCTAACGACATCTACGTTTTGACCAGCCCGGACGGGAAATTAAGGCTGCATTTCGAAGTCGTTGATGGGGTGCCCACCTATTCGTTGTTCCGCAACGACCAGCCCGTGGTGCTACCCTCCAGAATGGGCTTCACCTTGGAGTGGCGCGATGACTTGGCACACGCCTTTGTGCTGAAAGACACAAAATACAGCTCTTTCGACGAGACTTGGGAGCCCGTATGGGGCGAGGAGGCACACATCCGCAACCACTACAACGAGATGTTGGTGACACTGGAGCAACCTGCGGGCGCTGTGACGAGCGCCGACGGACGTTCGAAGACAATGGCCACCGTGATGCAGCTCCGTTTCCGACTCTACGACGACGGCCTCGGTTTTCGCTACGAGTTCCCACAGGAAACCCTACCTATATTGCTGAGGCAAGAATATCCGCCCAAAAAGGATAACGCATTGGTCTGCTTCTGGATTAAGGAAGAACTAACCGAGTTCGTCATGGCGGGCGACCACACGGCGTGGTGGATTCCTGGCGACTACGACACACAGGAATACAACTACACGCAGTCTCGACTGTCGGAAATCCGCAGTTTGTGGGATGTAAGCCACAAGAATGGCGGCTGGCCATGGACCGCATTCTCGAAAACGGGCGTGCAAACAGCTATCCAAATGAAGACCGACGACGGCCTGTACATCAATATCCACGAGGCCGCCACCCTCGATTTCCCGACCATGCATCTCGAATATCTGGATGACTTGTCAACCAATCCATGGGACACCATATCCTCAGTTCCGCACCTGCAGCTGACCCCTGAAGGACAAAAGGCCCATACTTTCCGTGCCTGGCTATGTCCCGACGCCACGGGCTACAAAGGCCGTATCCAGACCCCTTGTGTCACCCCTTGGAGAACGGTAATGGTTTGTGAGAAAGCCACCGACGTGCTGGCTTCAAGACTGATATTGAACCTCAACGAGCCCTGCGCTTTGGAGGATGTCAGCTGGATTCACCCCGTAAAGTACATGGGCGTGTGGTGGGAGATGATTAGCGGTAAGAGCACATGGAATTACACCAACGAATTTCCTTCGGTGAAATTGGGTGAGACCGACTATGAACACGCCACCCCCAACGGCACGCACGGCGCCAACAACGCCAATGTGCGCCGTTACATCGACTTTGCCGCTGCTAACGGCTTCGACGGATTACTCATCGAAGGTTGGAACATTGGCTGGGAGGACTGGTACGGCAAACAGAAAGAATACGTTTTTGACTTTCTCACCCCCTACCCCGACTTCGACCTGCCCGCGTTAAACAAATACGCCCATGAGAAGGGCATCCGCCTCATCATGCACCACGAAAGTTCCGCTTCTACGGTCAATTATGAGCGTTGGATGGAGCAGGCCTACTCGCTGATGAACCAATACGGCTACAACGCTGTGAAGGGCGGTTATGTGGGCACCATCATCCCCTTTGGCGAGGGCCACTACAGCCAGCCCATCAACAACCACTACCACTACGCCATCGTGGAGGCCGCCAAGCACCATATCATGGTAAATTCACATGAAGCGGTAAGACCTACCGGTTTGTGCCGCACCTGGCCCAATATGATTGGCAACGAGAGTGCCATGGGCACTGAGTTCCGCGAGCGCATCCATCCCGGCCATACCTCCATTCTGCCGTTTACACGCTTGCAAGGTGGTCCCATGGATTACACCCCTGGCATCTTCGAGCCTGACATGGGCAAAATCGTACCATGGGGGAAGAAGATGAGCCACACCATCTGCAACCAATTGGGACTTTATGTCACCTTCTACTCGCCCTTGCAAATGGCTGCCGATTTCCCCGAGCATTACGAGCAATACATGGATGCCTTCCAGTTTATCAAGGATGTGGCAGTGGATTGGGACACCTCCATATACATTATGGCTGAGCCCGGTGACTGCATCGTAACAGCACGGCATCCCAAACTCTCCTCGTTGAACAAGGCAGCCGATGGACTTGGTGAATTGCCTGACGGCAAGAAAGGGGTGATTTCCAACGCCACAAAATACGTATATAATCTTCCCGATGACGTACAACTTTCATCTTTCAACTTTCAACTTTCAACTCCCCACGATGTTTGGTACATTGGCGGTATCACCGACGAGAACGCCCGCGAGGTGTCTGTAAAACTGGATTTCCTGCAACCAGGTACGAAATACGAGGCCATCATCTATACCGATGCGCCTGATGCATGCGGTCTTCCTGATGATTCAGAATTCCGAACTCCTGATTGCAAATTGAAGTACAATCCGCAGGCTTACACCATCACCAAGAAAGTGGTGACGAGCAAAAGCGTGTTGAAACTGAAAATGGCGCCGTGCGGAGGATTTGCCGTGTCGATGAGGGAAATAGTTAACCCTTGACAAGCGTTTCCTGCCATTGGCTGATATCCTGCACCCGTTGCCGGTATTTGGCGATTTGTGATTCAATAAAGTCCTCGCTGTATTTGGTTTCGCAGAAACCATTGCCGCGAGCTACGTAGGACGGATCATCTATCTCATCCGCCAATTCCAGATAGTTTTGCAGGTATAGCTCATTCTGTTTCAACAATTCCTGAAGTTGACCGGCTTCAACCCCCACTGTTTCTCCATCTGAAAATCTGAAAATCATACGCTTTGTCTTTAACGGATTTTATGATGCAAAGATACGGTAAAAAGTTGTAATTTTGCATTCTTAAAAAATGTTAACGCACTACTTACCCATCACGACAATGGATTTCAGAATACGGCAAGGTTTGGATTTGAGGCTCAACGGGGCGGCGGCGGAAACTGTCGAGACAATGGCAAGGCCCGAATACTGCCATATCCGGCCTTCGGACTTCCGCTGGTTGAAACCACACTTGCTGGTGGCGGAGGGCGACTCCGTTGACATCGGCAAAGCTGTTTTTACCGACAAAAACGACGAGCGTGTCCAAATCGTCTCTCCCGTAAAAGGCACTGTCAAGGAAATTGTCCGTGGTGAGAAACGTGTTATAGAATGCATCAGCATTGCCCTTGACCGTGATACCGGGACAATAGTGCCGGTAACTTTTGAGGATAGCGACGAGGCACCTGCTCTGAGGTCCCTGCTCCTGCAGTACGGACTGTGGCCTTGTCTGCGCCAGCGCCCCTTCTCCGTGATTCCCTCTCCTGATGCCCAACCCAAGGCAATTTTCATTTCCTGTTTTGACACCTCCCCGCTCGCCCCTTCCATGTCCTTTTTACTACACGGCAAAGAAAAATCTTTTGCTTTTGGATTGCAAAAACTACAACAGGCGGCAGGTAGCGGCACCCCCATACATTTGTGTGTACAGGCTGGAAAAACCTTGGAACTCAGCAATCTTCCTCAAAACACATACATCCACCACTTTAGCGGTCCCCATCCCGCCGGCAATGTCGGTCCGCAAATTCACCGTGTCGCTCCGCTGGACAAAGGGGAAAGCGTGTGGTATGTCCATCCCCTGGATGTGGCCAGAATCGGACGTTTCTTCCAAGAAAAACTGTTGGGTTTTGACACCACCTTCGCCCTGACCGGACCCGAAGCGCACAGCCCACACTATTATGCCAGCTTTTATGGGGCCGATTTGTCTGGACTGCTGAAAGACACCCTGAAGAAAGAAGCTGTACAACAAGATATTACAAACCCCGACAAGCATGCGACAGCTGATGAAGACGGAAGTTACACCCCCCGAATCATCAGTGGCAATATTCTTACCGGCAAGCAAATAAAAAGCCACCCAAGTCTTCGCTTTTACGACCATCAGCTCACACTCATACAGGAAGGCGGAGAGCGGGAAGTTTTGGGCTGGTTTTTGCCCGGTCTCAGAAAATGGAGCTTCTCGCACACCTTTATGGCCTGGCTGAGCAGACACAAAGCATTCAATTTCAACACTTCACAGCATGGCGACCATCGCAACTTTGTGATGACAGACATCTACGAGAAAGTATTCCCTTTCGACAACATTCCCCCTCTCGAACTCCTCAAAGCCTGTCTCACACACGACTTGGACAAAATGGAGGAATTAGGCATCTATGAGGTTGATGACGAGGACTTTGCCCTCTGTGAGGTGGTCTGTCCCTCCAAAATGCCCTGCCAGGAGATTGTAAGGGAAGGACTGAGAGAAGACAGAGAAGAGGTTGACAATTAACAATTAACAATTAAAAGATATACAATTCAACAAATACACCATTCCACCCATGTCATTGACAAACTTCAGCGATAGAATCAGGAAGCATTTCGAGAAAGGCAAGCCTTTGCACTGTTTTTCCTCGTTATTTGATGCTGTTGACACGTTTCTGCTGACGCCCAAAACGGTGACCACCACCGGCAGCCATATCCGCGACGCCGTTGATTTGAAGCGCATCATGATCACCGTGATGATTGCCCTCTGCCCCGCCCTATTGTTCGGACTGTGGAACACTGGTTACCAGCATTATCTGGCACTGGGGCAAACCTGCACGATATGGACTTGCTTCAGCTACGGTTTCCTGAAATGGCTTCCGCTGGTCATCGTGACCTACGTCAGTGGTCTGGCAGTGGAAGTTGGCTTTGCCCAATGGCGCGGCAAACAGGTAGAGGAAGGCTTTTTTGTCACCGGCTTCCTGATTCCGATGATCATGCCCCCCGACATACCCCTCTGGATAGTGTCTGTAGCCACCATTTTTTCTGTGGTCTTTGCCAAGGAGGTGTTCGGCGGCACAGGATATAACTTTCTGAATCCTGCCCTGATGACCCGTGCTTTCGTCTTTTTCGCCTATCCATCAGTGATTTCTGGCAATTCCGTCTGGGTCTCCGGCAGTCCTGAAGCCATCACCGGAGCCACTCCCTTGGCCCAGTTGATGAACGGCGGCGAACAGACCGCCTCCTTCCTCGACATGTTCATCGGCACCATTCTGGGCTGTATCGGCGAGACCTCCAAAATCGCCATCCTCATAGGGGCAGCCTTGCTCCTCTTCACACAAGTGGCCAGCTGGCGCATCATGCTGTCCGTCATCGCCGGAGGCTTTCTCACTGGCAGTTTGTTTTATGGCACAGGTCTTTGCCCCATCAACGGCTGGCAACATTTGCTGATGGGCGGTTTTCTCTTCGGAGCCGTCTTCATGGCTACCGACCCCGTCACCGCCACACATACACAGTCAGGAAAATACATTTACGGACTGCTCATTGGCATCTTGGCCATCGTCATCCGTGTCATCAACAAAGGGTACCCCGAAGGCATGATGCTGGCCATACTGCTCATGAACATTTTCGCCCCGCTAATCGATTACTGCGTGATTCAAATCAAAATCAAAAAAAGAAAGAAAAATATTTTATCGCATAAAACACAGGGTTCCTCCATCATAAAAAACTCCAAATGAGAACATTCAGCAACCGGTACATCTTCATCTACATCACGGCAATGGTCAGCATTATCGCCCTGTTGCTGACGCTTGTTTCATTGGGTTTGAAACCACTGCGGGAAAACAACCAACAAATCGAGAAAGCCCAACAGATTTTGAAAGCGGCCGGCTACGGGAAAACCAACAAGAAAGAAGCGATTGCACTTTTCAATGAGGTTTCGGAAAGAAACAACCTCAACGGAGAGGAAGCCTACAACATCCAATGCGCTGACGGCACCCAAGGACATGTGCTTTATGTGAAAGGCAAAGGTCTTTGGGGACCAATATGGGGTTATGTGGTCTTGTCAGAAGATTTCACCACTGTAAAAGGAGTGGTTTTCGCTCACAAATCCGAAACCCCGGGTTTGGGTGACCGTATCACAGAAGACGCCTTTCAACAGGCTTTTATAGGAAAGAAACTTTATGACAAAAATGGCAAGTTTGTGTCAGTGAGGGTGCTTCCGGCAGGAAAAGACAGCGGGATTTCCGATGACAACCGGGTGGATGCCATCTCGGGAGCCACCCTGACATCGAAAGGGGTGGATGAGATGATGAGACGGTTGACAGTTGACAATTGACAGTTAACAATTAATAGTTGATAATTAAAGACTTAAAAACAGGGGTTTGGATATTCAATAATCAACACGAAGTAACTAACATGAAATCATACTTAGGACCGTTAAACAGGGATAATCCGATACTGACACAGACCTTGGGGGTGTGTTCGGCATTGGCGGTGACGGCACAGCTGAAACCCGCTGTTGTGATGGCGCTTTCGGTCACCGTGGTTTGCGCCATCTCCAATCTTATCATCTCCCTGATACGAAACACGATACCACCCCGTGTCCGCATTATCGTACAGCTACTGGTGGTGTCAACACTGGTCATCATGGTGGACCAGGTGCTACAAGCCACTTTCTATGATGTAAGCAAGATGCTTTCCGTCTTCGTCGGTCTTATCATCACCAACTGCATCATTATGGGCCGTCTGGAAGGTTTTGCCCTGTCGCACACCCCAGGAGCCTCGCTGGTGGACGGACTGATGAACGGACTCGGATATGGTCTGGTGCTCGTAGTGGTAGCCATCTTCCGCGAATTGTTAGGCTCCGGCACCCTCTGGAACCATCAGCTTATCCCCTCTTCTTTCTACGAATCCGGTTATCTCAACAACGGACTGATGATTTTGCCACCCATGGCCCTCATTCTGGTGGGCGGCTTGGTTTGGATTCAGCAAGGAACACGAAAAAGCAGTGAAAAATGAAAGAATTGTTCGACATTTTCGTCCGCTCGGTCTTCATCGACAACATGGTTTTCGCCTACTTCTTGGGCATGTGTTCCTATCTGGTCATTTCCAAGGAAGTGAAAACCGCTTTCGGCTTAGGCCTTGCCGTATGTTTTGTATTGGCCATTACCGTCCCGCTCAATTATCTCATCGACAAATATTTACTGCAAGAAGGAGCCTTGTCCTGGCTTAGCAGTCGCATGGCAGATGTCGATTTGTCCTACCTCACGCTTATCATCTTTATTGCTGTTATCGCAGGCACCGTGCAACTTTTGGAGATGGTGATAGAGAGATACACGCCCGGCTTATACCTCTCCTTGGGCATCTTCCTGCCGCTAATCGCCGTAAATTGTGCCATTCTGGGAGGTTCACTCTTCATGCAGGAACGTCATTTCCCCACGGTGATCCACAGTTTTTCTTACGCCCTTGGATCCGGTATCGGCTGGCTTCTGGCCATCGTGGCCTTCGCGGCCATCCGGGAACGACTGAAATATGCCGACATTCCCAAACCCTTGGAAGGCAAAGGCATCGCCTATATCATCACCGGCCTGTTGGGTATCGGTTTTATGGCATTTTTAGGAATCTAAAAGACTGAAAAAAAATGAACATTTGGACTACCATAGCGGCTGTTGTCATTTTCCTGATTATCATTTGGGGAATTGTGGTGGTTTTGCTTTTTGCCCGAAAAAAGCTGATTCCCGAAGGCAAGGTCACTATCCATATCAACGGGGAAAAAGAGATAGAGCACGAGCGGGGTTGCTCCCTACTGCAAGCCCTGTCCGACGAGAAAGTCTTTGTCCCCTCGGCCTGCGGGGGTGGAGGCAGTTGCGGCACCTGCAAAGGAAAAGTGCTCAGCGGCGGCGGATCAGTTCTCCCCACAGAGCGCAACCATCTGAGCCGCAAGATGATAGAAGATAATTACCGCCTTTTCTGCCAGGTAAAAGTCCGTGAAAACATGGACATTGAGATTCCCCGGGAATTCTTTGGTATCAAGAAATGGGAATGTACCGTTGTCTCCAACCACAATGTGGCCAGTTTTATCAAGGAATTGGTCTTAAAACTTCCTGACGACCAAACCATTGACTTCCATTCAGGCAGTTATATCCAGATTGACATCCCAGCTTACGATGTCCAGTTTACGCAAATGCAGGTTGAAGAACCCTTCCGGCAGGTATGGGAAAAAAATCACCTGTTCGAACTGCGCTCCCGTAACACCAATCCCACCGTCCGCGCATATTCCATGGCCAACCATCCGGCGGAAAACGGCATCGTCATGCTGAATGTCCGCATCGCCACGCCACCCATCGACAAGAAAAGCGGCGAATGGAAAAAATTCGCTCCCGGCATCGCATCCTCCTATATCTTCAGCCTGAAGCCAGGCGACAAGGTCATGGTGTCCGGCCCTTACGGCGATTTCCGGGTGAATGAGTCGCAAGCGGAGATGATGTTCATTGGCGGTGGTGCCGGCATGGCCCCCATGCGCTCGCATATCTTCCACCAATTCAAAACGTTGAATACCACACGCAAGACCAGTTTCTGGTATGGGGGACGCTCGCTCAAGGAATTGTTCTACATGGATGATTTTCAGCAATTAGAGCATGAACACAACAATTTCTCTTTCCATGTGGTACTGTCCGAACCCAATCCCGACGAGCATTGGAATGGGTTGACAGGCTTTGTGCACCAGGCCATTTTCGACAATTATCTGAAAACACATCCTTACCCCGAGGACATTGAATATTATATCTGCGGCCCGCCCATGATGTTACAAGCCGTCTTGAAGATGCTTGATTCTCTGGGCGTTGACCCTGACATGATTCATTACGATGATTTTGGAGGATAAACTCAACAAAAAAGGCGGACACGTTGGTCCGCCTCAATTTTATCGTTCAAGCTTATTCTTCTTTCTTGTTGAAGAAAGCGAACTTGCCTTCTTCCAGAGAGTCCACCATGATGGTTTCGTCGGTTTTCAAAGTGCCGCCCAAGATAATCTTCGACAACTCGTTCAATATCTTCTTCTGTATCACTCGTTTCAACGGACGAGCGCCATACACGGGGTCATAGCCTAACTCTGCCAACTGGTCGAGCGCGTATTTGGTGAATTCCACCTTGATATTCTGCTGTCCCAACAAGTCATTCAACTGATTGACCTGCAGCTTGATGATATTCTTGATCTCGCGTTTCGACAGCGGCTGGAACATCACAATCTCATCTATACGGTTGATAAACTCGGGTTTCAGCGTTTTCTTGAGCAAGTCCACGACCTCAGTCTTGGTTCTTTCGAAGACCTCCTCATCAGAATAATTGTCGCGGTCGGCATAATTGTCCTGGATGATATTGGAGCCCAAGTTGGAGGTCATGATGATGATGGTGTTCTTGAAGTCGGCGGTACGGCCTTTGTTATCGGTCAAGCGGCCATCGTCCAGCACCTGCAAAAGGATGTTGAAGATATCAGGATGAGCCTTTTCGATTTCGTCGAACAGCACCACTGAATAGGGTTTTCTACGCACTCTTTCCGTCAGCTGTCCGCCTTCATCGTAGCCCACATAACCTGGAGGCGAACCTATCAGACGCGACACCGAATGGCTTTCCTGGAACTCGCTCATGTCGAACCTGATCAAGGCGTCTTCAGTATTGAACAGATACTCTGCCAAAGCCTTGGCCAGCTCGGTTTTACCCACACCCGTGGTACCCATGAAGATAAACGAGCCGATAGGACGCTTCATATCCTGCAAGCCAGCCCTACTCCTACGGATGGCATCGGCGATAGCGCTGATAGCCTCGTCCTGGCCCACCACACGCTTGTGCAGTTCTTCTTCCAGATTCAACAGTTTGGTACGCTCGCTCTGCATCATCTTGCTCACCGGAATGCCAGTCCAACGGGCCACCACCTCGGCAATATCATCCGCTCCCACCTCCTCGTCAATCATGGCTTTGTCGCCCTGTATGCTGCTTAATTCAGCCTGCAATTTGGCGATTTCATTCTCTTCATTCTTGATGAGACCGTAACGCAACTCGGCCACACGTCCATAATTGCCCTGACGCTCCTGGTTGACAGCTTCCTGTTTGTATTCCTCAATCTTGGCTTTCTTGTTCTGGATGCTATCCACAATATTTTTCTCGTTACGCCATTTGGTGGCAATCACATTGCGTTGCTCCTGCAATTCGGCAATAGTCTTGCTCAGCTGGGCCACCTTTTCCTCCGCATTCTCCCGCTTGATAGCCTCGCGTTCAATCTCGAGCTGTCTGATTTTACGCTCAATCTCATCCAATTCCTCCGGTACCGAGTTGATTTCCATTCTCAGCTTCGAGGCGGCCTCGTCAATCAAGTCGATAGCCTTGTCCGGCAGGAAACGCTCGGTAATATACCGCTGCGACAACTCTACGGCCGCAATGATAGCCTCATCCAGGATACGCACCTGATGATGGGTTTCGTAACGCTCCTTCAGTCCTCGCAGAATAGAAATGGCGGAATACTTGTCCGGTTCATCAATCATTACCGTCTGGAAACGACGGGCCAATGCTTTGTCTTTCTCAAAATACTTCTGGTACTCGTTCAGGGTGGTGGCGCCGATAGCTCTCAGTTCACCACGGGCCAGAGCGGGTTTCAGAATGTTGGCGGCATCCATGGCACCCTCGCCCGAGCCGCCAGCACCCACCAAAGTGTGGATTTCATCGATAAACAGGATAATCTCGCCATCAGAATCAATCACCTCTTTGATGACGCTCTTCAAACGCTCCTCAAACTCGCCTTTGTATTTGGCACCGGCCACCAGAGCACCCATATCCAAAGCATACAACTGCTTGCTTTTCAAGTTCTCCGGTATATCTCCACTCACCAATCTGTGAGCCAAACCTTCCGCGATAGCGGTCTTACCCACACCAGGCTCACCTATCAGGATAGGATTGTTTTTGGTACGACGCGACAGGATCTGCAGCACCCTACGAATCTCCTCGTCACGACCAATTACCGGGTCGAGTTTGCCCTTGCGGGCAGCCTCGTTCAGGTTGGTAGCGAACTTGTTCAGCGCATTGTATGTATCTTCGCTGGTAGAGCTGGTAGCCTTGCTGCCCTTTCTCAATTCCTGGATAGCCATCTTGATACCCTTGTCGGTCAGGCCGGCATCCTTCAGAATCTTGGAAGCCTCGTCGTTGGCGGCAAAGATGCCATAGAACAGATGTTCCAGCGAAACATATTCGTCCTTCATCTCCTGGCTCAGCATCATAGCCTTCTGAATAGCGGTCTGTACCCCATTCGACAGGTACTGGTCGCCACCTGTCACCTTCGGAATGCTCTTCAGCTGGCGTTCCACCACCTGGGCAATCACCTTCGGGTCGGCTTCCTGTTTCTTGATGATAAAAGGTATCACATTCTCGTCCGAGTCAAGAATGGCTTTCAGTATGTGGAGGTTGTCTATCTTCTGCTGTTGGTTGCTCATGGCAATCATCTGCGCATTGGCGATAGCCTCCTGTGTTTTGATTGTCAAATTATTCATGTTCATGGTTCTCAAATTTTAAAGTTACGCCCCCTTTGGAGCAACAATTTTGCCAAAGCCCTCCGACTGACAAAATGGCAGGAAAAATGCAGACTGGGACTTTCTCATCTCCTATCAGTTCCTCAAAGTACTGAACGTGACACTCTCCTCCCGTCTGAAATACTTCAACGGCACATTGATAGAGGATAAAAACGGCGTTGTGAAAGACCGCGTACAGTTAAAGTCTGTAATCGGAGTCGGCCTCGGCTACAGTTTTTAACCCTCTTATTGATTTTTTTTGTATCTTTGCAGTTTAAACATACATAAATGTATTTAACTGACAATTACTGAAATATGTCCGAAGAAAAGAAAGAAGAAAGAAACAACAATTCCAAACCTTACCATAAAAAACATCGGAAGCCGTTCAGAAAACCCAATGACTCTGGTGAGCAAAGGGACAGGAAAGAGAATGTTGAAAAGCAGAAAAACAACACTCCCACCCCCAGCGGAGCTCCCGACAACAAGCTCTCCGAAGAAAGCATTGTGGTAGAAGAAACTTCCATAATGGAAGCTGAAATAACTGAAAATCAAAATATTGCAAAAGACACAGTAACAACCGAAGCTACTGTCGAAATCGCCACAGACACCCCAGCCGCACCTGCTCCCGAGGCAGTCCCCGGCAAGATTGAGTCCAAAATCAAGGAGCAGTTCTCCGACAAGGACCACTCTCAGGTGGAGAATCTGGACCAATACCTGGACATGGACATCCGCACGGGCAGCAATCCCGAAGCCGATGCCATCGCCGCCAACATCTTCCTTACCCGTGGCCTCAACGAGAAACCTGACGTAGAGACCGCCCATTGCCACGAGTACCGCTACAACTGCTGCAAGTTAGCCACTTACGACTGGATTGAAAAGATGGACATCTCCTTGGACTATCTGGATTTCAACATTGCAGAGGTGCGTTTTAAGAACAGCCACAAGGACTTTTATGTCCTTCCCGAGGAAGGCGTTTTCCATGTGGGTGACATTGTGGCCGTGGAAGCCTCGCCCGGACACGACATCGGCATCATCTCCATGCTGGGAATTGCCGTCAAGAAGCAGCTGGCACACAAGCGCATCAAACCAGAGGATGTCACCAAGAAACTGTACCGTACCGCCCGTGTCAGCGACATCGACAAGTGGATTTCCACGGTGGATCTGGAACACACCACCATGCTGTCCTCCCGCTATATCGCCTGGGATCTGAACCTGAAGATGAAGGTCAACGATGTGGAATACCAAGGCGACGGCACCAAAGCCATCTTCTACTATTCCGCAGAGGAACGTGTTGATTTCCGCGAGCTGATCAAGATTCTGGCCGAGCAGTTCCGCATCCGCATCGAGATGCGCCAAATCGGCGTCCGCCAAGAAGCCGCCCGTCTGGGAGGTATCGGCACCTGCGGCCGCGAACTGTGCTGCTCCGCCTGGCTCACCAACTTCCAGTCGGTGTCCACCAACACCGCCCGCACCCAACAGCTGTCGCTCAACCCGCAGAAACTGGCCGGCATGTGCGGCAAACTGAAATGCTGCCTCAACTTCGAGCAGTCAACCTACCTCGAGGAGTCCAAAGGCTTCCCAGCCCCCAACGTGCATCTGAAAACCAAAAAAGGCAAGTGCTTCTACAACAAAATCGACATCTTCAAGAAGATTGTGTGGTACTCATACGCCGACGACAACAGCAAGATTTTCGCCATCCCTCTGGAAAAAGTCAACGAGATTATCAAGATGAACTCCGAAGGCAAATTCCCCGAAACCCTCGAGGAATTCGCTGTGGTCAACCAGGCCAAGGTGGAAGAGGGTGTCAGCTACAGCATGGACGAACTTAAACGTATCGAGGACCGATAATGAGAAAGCTAGTGTTTTTCCTGCTTACCGCCACCCTGCTCTGCTCCTGCGGACCGAAGCGTTTTTACGAGGCCATCACCCCCGTGAACCCCAAAGGCTGGCACCTCGACTCGCTGCTCACCTTCCAGGTGGACATCACCGACTCGCTGCAATATTATGACTTTTACCTGTATGTGCGCAACAACACCGACTATGCGATGCAGAACTTCTATGTCTTTTTCACCACCGAATTTCCCAATGGCTACAAGGCACAGGACACTTTGGGCTTTGTGTTGTGCGACAAGTACGGCAACTGGACCGGCAAAGGACATGGCTATCTGAAAGAGAACCAGTTCCTGTTCAAACCCAAGGTGCGTTTTGCCCGCTGCGGCACCTACACCTTCACGGTGCAGCAGGCCATGCGGGAGGAACAACTGCAAGGTATCACGGATTTCGGACTTGCACTGTATCAATCAGAATAAAGGTAAAGAGAGGATGATGGATTACAGGATTACAGGATTACAAGATTATAAGATTACAAGATTACAGGATTACGGGATGAAGAGTTGACAGTTGACAGTTGACAATTGATAATTAACCTTCTCACCTTCTAACCCTCTCACCACTCGAATTAAAGATATCAGCATTCTAACAATAATATAAAATGATAAAGAGGTTGTTTTTCCTAAGTCTGATTCTGCTATGGGGCATTGCTGCCACCGCGCAAGAGAACACCGAGAAGGTGTCCAAACTGCACAGCAATGTCAAAGGGGGTGCCCGCATCGGGCTCACCACCTCGCAGATTTCCGGCGACGACCTCTCCGGCTTCCACCAATTCGGTGCATACGCCGGCCTTTACGTCACCTTCCCCCTGACGCAGAACTGGAAATGGATGATACAGCCCGAGCTCAACTTCAACATGAAAGGCAGCCACACCTACTTCCCCAAAGGACTGCAGGAAGGGCAGCAAACCTATTCGCTCAGCCTGTACTATATCGAAGTACCTGTCATAATCCGCTGGAACTGCTATAAGGGACTGATTCTCGAGTTAGGGCCTTCTTTCAATATCAACGTTTTTCATCAGGAGAAATTCGACGGGGATGTGGACCACCATGTGCAACCCTTCCGCTGGTATGAAATTGCCATCACCGCAGGTGCAAACTACTTGTTCAAAGACCATTACGGAATATTCTTCCGCTTCACCAGCTCCATCGTCCCGGTGAGAGTCCCCACCAATGTACACAACCACCTGATCAAAAAGCAATTCAACGACGCCCTGATGATCGGTTTTTACTACCAGTTTTAAAGGTTTTTCCAGCCCCTTATTAAGGACAAGCTTCCCTCCCTTGCCTGTCCCCATACATTATTATATATAATAGCCCCGAAACACATTATTTTTTTTAGGTAATTTTATTTCGGTATTTTTATTTCGGTAATTTTATTTCGGTAATTCGATTAAAAGCCAATCATCGCAATCCGAAGTATTAAAACTTCTCGAATACGACCTCATCACCCGCACCGAAAACTCCTACTCCATTTCCGACCCATTGTTTAGCCTGTGGCTGGATCACCGGAGAGTTTGAGATAGGAAATGACAAGCACTCTCCCATCAAAGAGAAAAAGAAGAAGAACCCGCGGCCTCATTCAGCCAGTGATTGTAGTCCTTTACCAACTTGAACTGCTTCACAACGTAAGCCAATAATTTGTCCTCATCTCCATACAGTACATCGTCGGGGAGGTCTTGCATAAGGGTGTAATCCTTCAGGCGCAGATAATCAGCATACGGGGAGTCTTTCGGCAGGCCGTTGGGCACCCGTTTCAGGAAACTGCCCTCGGAAAAACTCCAGTCCTTAGCTTTTTTCACCGCCTTATCCAACAATTCGCCATCATAAACAATCTCATGGCGGATATGTTCCAGCAGTTCTTTGGTGGGCGCATACATGCCTGCCGCCAACAAATTGCCTCCGATATAGTCCGCCTCGGCAGGCTCAATATGGAAATAATAACCGCCGTTGCCCGACTTCTTCCCTCCTTTGCAGATGAAACATCCGAGATGGTTTTTATAGGGTCGCTTATCGGAAGAAAAACGGATATCACGATAGATTCTGTAGGTGCAGTCCTTCAGCTCCAGTCCATACACATCAGAGTCAAAGGCAGCCACCGCCTCCATCAATTTCAGGGAAAAAACATTGAATTTTTCCTGAATATGCTTGTAGTCAGCCTTGTGCGCATTAAACCACTCCCGATTATTATTCCGCATCAGCTGATCCAAAAAAGACATAGTTTCTTTCATAGGGAAGATTATTTAAAAAAACGGGGACGTAAGCCGCCCCCATATTATTGCAAATCAAAATCTGTGGCCGGAAGCTAATGCTTCAGCGCTTCCACTTCTTTTTTCAGTTTCTCGAACTCCTCCATCATTGTGGGAAGCATACGCACGCTGGCCATCTCGCGCCAAGCCTTGCGGGCTTCAACGGCAGGCTGTCCGAAAAGGGTCTGTCCTTCTTCCTTCACACTCTTATCCACTGCCGACAACGCCAGAATAGTGGTTCGCTTGGCAATGTACAAGTCCTTGTTCACACAGGCACGCGCCCAAATGTTACAGTCATCATCAATAAAGGTGCAGCCCGCGATAGCGCACTGGGCACCAATCAGGCAATGGTCACCGATATGGGTATCGTGACCCACCTGCACCAAATTGTCGAATTTCACGCCCTTGCCGATAAAGGTGTCTCCTGAAACGCCCTTGTCAATGCAGGTATTCGCACCCACTTCCACCTTGTCACCAAGGATAGTGCGACCACACGACTCCAACTTCTTCCAGCCATCCTTGCGTTTTTGGAAATAATAGGCGTCGGCACCGATAGAAGCGCCGGAATGAATAATCACATCATCACCGATAATCGTGTGCGCATAGATGCTCACGTTGGCATGGATGACGCAATTCTTTCCGATTTTCACATCCTCGCCGATGAACACATTGGGCTGGATGACCGTTCCCTCGCCAATTTGGGCGTCAGGATGAATGGCAGCAGTCTGCGGATGCAACTGTACAAAATGTCTGACGACGGTGACGAAATCGTCTACCGGATCGTCCGTGATAATCAGTGTCTTGCCTTCCGGGCATTCCACCTCCTTGTTGATCAGGATTATCGTTGCTTCGCTGGAAAGGGCTTTATCATAATACTTTGGAGAATCAACAAAAGAAACATTGCCTTTTTCAACGGAATGGATCTCATTGATACCGGTAATCAGATTGGAGCGATTACCAACAATGGTCACTTGATGCCCGATAATACCACAGAACTCGTCAAGGGTAATAGGGGTCTCGAATCTCATATTATTTTACTCTTTCAGCGTATTTATTGGTACGAGTGTCAACCTTGATCATCTCGCCCGTTTCGATAAAGAGGGGAACGAACACCTCTGCGCCAGTTTCCACGGTAGCACGCTTGGCAGCATTGGTAGCAGTATCACCCTTAACACCTGGTTCAGTGTACGTTACCTGCAAATCCACAAAAGGAGGCAACTCGCAAGTCAGCGGAGTATCGGTATCAGCATGATACATGATTTCCACACCCTGACCTTCCTTCAACAGACCGGGGTTATTGATCAACTCACCAGGAATAGCCAGCTGTTCGTAGGTTTCTGAATGCATGAAGTTATAGGTGTCATCACCTTCTTTATATAAGAACTGGTAAGGACGACGCTCCACTCTAGCCAAGTCAATCTTCACACCGGCGGTGAAAGTGTTTTCCCATACACGCTGAGTTCTCAAATTACGCAATTTTGTTCTCACAAAAGCAGGACCTTTACCTGGTTTCACATGCTGAAATTCAACAATTGACCACAGTTCACCATTCAATTCGATACAAAGTCCGTTCTTAAAATCTGCAGTTGTTGCCATAACTTATTATAAATTAATTAGTACAATTCTTTGTTTTAAGCATGCAAAAGTAAGAAAAAATATGGCAAGATGTTAATTTCTTAACATTTATTAAGATTACATGATATTCTCCTGAAGTGACCGACACCACTTTATGACTACCCCGGCCTTCGGCCACCCCTTCTAATAGAAGGGGAATTTAAACTCCCCTCGAATGCGAAGCATGAGACTCCCCCTGGTCGAAGACCAGCTCTCCTCGAGCGTAGCGAGACTGCCCACGAGCACGAAGTGCGAGTTTCCCCTATTGTTTCGGCATTCTCACATAATGCGGCATCTCGAACGGAATTTCCATCGAGAGCTCGATATAGCCGGCAAATTCACCGTTTTCGAACCATGGGCACTGGTATATCATTTTCTTGATACCATTCTTTTCGATGGTATAAACATTGACATTGTGATTGGCCAGCAATCCCAACAGTTTGGTACGTGCCGGCTCTGGGTGGCAGTCCAGCAGCGACTGTCCAATAATACTCTTGCCATCTTTGATGAAAGTCTTCACCGACTTGTCGTTCATGTCTAAAATGATGCCGTCTTTGTCACAAACGGTCACGGAAATGGGGGCTTCTTTGAAATAGTTCATAGGTTTTAGGTTTTAGGGGTTAGAACAGAAGGTTACAGGTTACAGGTTACAGGTTACAGATTACTGTTCCCTGACCCCTGAAACCTATCCACTATTTTTCTCGCTTCTGCAAGTTTGGCATCTAGGAGGGCTTGGGTTTTTGCTTCCATGAGCAGGCGCAGGTAAGGCTCGGTGTTGGAGGGGCGCACGTTGAACCACCAGTCCCTGAACTCTATGCGGTACCCGTCGAAATCCATGAACTTAGTGTAGGGTTCCTGAGCACAAAAATGCTCACGCATGGCCTCCATGGCTGCTTTTTTATCTTCTATTTTGAAATTGATTTCTCCGGTATTGCGATAGGTGGCGATTTGGGCTATCAGCTGCGATACAGACACTCCTTTTTTCTTCATCTCGCTGAACACATGCAAGATTACTTGGGCAGCAATCATCGCTGAATCAGAATAATAGAAATCTCTGAAATAATAATGCCCCGCGAACTCGCCGCCAAAAGCGCCGTCAATCTCGCGCAATTTGAGGGCAGCAAAAGCGCGTCCCACACGCCAGGTATAGATTTCCCTGCCCATCTTCTCGATATATTCCGTCACCGACTTGGAGGTACGGATATCCACAATGACCTTGCCTTGCACATTTTTCTCTTCCACAAAGTAGTGCGCCAGCACCGCTATCATCAAATCGGGCGGAATAAACTGGCCTTTCTCGTCCACAAACATCACTCGGTCGGCATCACCGTCAAAAACCACGCCGATGTCCGCCTTCTCCCGCAATACCCTCTTCTGCAAATCCAACACATTCTGCGGTTCCAGGGGATTGGCCTCATGATTCGGAAAAGAACCATCCAGCTTATCATACATATATAGGGGTTGCGTGCCGAAAATATCCTTCACCAGAATCGAAGCCATGCCATTGGAACAGTCCATCACGATTCTCAAATTGGAACAATCATGATGATACTGTTTCTGAAATTCCAGATATTCAGGCATCACAGGGTAGTCTATGATTTTGCCTTTGGCAGAAAGCGAAACCACCTCCTGCTCACGCACCATCCGCTGCAACTCACCGAGACCCGTGTCCAGTCCCACAGGAAGCGCATCCTCGCGAGACACCTTCAAACCATTGTATTCTTTGGGGTTATGTGAGGCGGTAATCATCACGGAAGCTTTGAAATGATGCTTGGCAGTAAAATAATACACCATCGGAGTTGTGGTCATGCCCATGTCACACACATCGGCACCCGCATCGGTAATACCACGGGTCAAACTGTCGAATATGGCCGGGGTTGACAATCTCATATCCCTGCCTACCAGCACTTTGTCAGCTTTCAGCAAAGCAGGCAAGAAAAAGCCGAAACGATAGATATCGTCCGTGGTGAAGTCCTCACCGAAAACGCCTCGGAAATCGTATTGTTTGAATGCGCCCATGATGGTTAGGTTTTAGGTTACAGGTTACAGTGATTAGGGGTTAGAAGGTTAGAAGGTTAGAAGGTTAAAAGGTTAGGAGGGTTAGAAAGGTTAAATGATTTTGGATTTTGAATTCTGAATTCCCCTTCTTTTAGAAGGGGTGCCCGAAGGGCGGGGTAGTATAATTGTCAACTGTCAATTATTAACTGGTCACTGCTTCCGCACGAGGTTTTCCCACCTGGGGAAGGCATATTTCTGAATATCGAAGAACAGATTGTAAAACACTCTGCCCCAATAATTTCTCAAACCGAATCCACTCGGACTTTTCATAAATTTCTCGCACAACACCACCTTATGGTCTTCGGCATGAATCAGCACCACCCAGACCGTCCCCAATTTGGTTTGGTCATCAAACGACTCCACCATGAACAACAGGGCATAGGGAGAGGTCTTGGGGAAGTTGGATTTCTGCACATACTCTATCACCGCCTCATCGGAATAGACTGCGTCAATAGTGATAAATTCTGAAAGCATATTGTTAATTTTCAGAGTTTTGTTCCGCTTTGTCACCCACGACAAATCATACTGCATAATCGGCTTGCGGAAACTCATTCGCACATCGTATTTCTTCTGGTCGGAGATAATCAGCATGTTCCAGTCATTGAGATAACGCAAAAGCACCTCCTGAGGCAACTGGAATCCGCTGCGTGTGAATTTCGCCTTCGAGAAATCCACGCCAAGCCACGTCACCTCTCGGTGAGTCAAAAAATCAGCGAACAGTTCAGCATCGAAATACACTTTCCTAGAATTTACGAAATGCAAAAATACGAAAAAAAACAATTGGCATATTCGGCAAGGTGCTATTTTTTAAGGTGAGAAGGTGAGGAGGTTAGAAGGTTATTTGAATTCTGAAATCCACAATTCAACAAAAATTAGTATTTTTGCATTTTTAAATATACACAACATAAATGACCACTAAAACCACTATCAATATTGTCACCCTCGGCTGCTCCAAGAACAATGTGGACTCAGAGGTGATTGCCGCCCAGTTGCAAAAGATGGGCTGCGAGGTGATGCACAACAGCACCCGCGATACCGATATCGTCATCATCAACACCTGCTGTTTCATCCATGACGCCAAGGAACAGTCCATCGACGAGATTTTCATTCATGCGGAACGCAAAAAACAGGGACTGGTCAAGAAAATATACGTAGTGGGCTGTTTGGCGCAGCGTTACAAAAACGACTTGCAGGAACTGATTCCCGAAGTGGATGCCTTCTACAGCTTTGCCGAGCTGCACAAGCTATTCAAGCTGGACCGTTTCGACCTGCTGAACCAGCACGAGCGACTGCTCTCCACCCCCTCGCACTACGCCTACCTGAAGATTTCCGAAGGCTGTGACCGCAGCTGCTCCTACTGCGCCATCCCCCTGATTCGTGGCAAACAAGTGTCCAAGCCCATCGACACCCTCGTGGAAGAGGCCAAACTACTGGCGCAAAGCGGGGTGAAGGAGCTGATGCTCATCGCACAAGACCTGACCTATTACGGCATGGACCTCACCCAACACCGCGACCTGGAGATGCTGCTGCGCCGCCTCGCCCAAGTTGACGGACTGGAATGGATCCGCCTGCACTACGCCTACCCCATCGGCTTCCCCTACGAGATACTGGATGTGATGAACGAATACTCCAACATATGCAAATACCTCGACATGCCCCTGCAGCACATCAACGAGGACATCCTTCGCGACATGCGCCGTGGTGGCGGAGGCATGCAGACTTACAAGCTGATTGAGAACATCCGCAACAAGGTGCCCGGCATCACCCTACGCACCACTCTCATCTCCGGCTACCCCACCGAGACCAAAGCCATGCACAAAGAGCTGGTGGAATTCGTCAAAGAGGTGAAATTCGAGCGTCTGGGCGTCTTCGCCTACTCGCAGGAAGAGGACACCCCCGCCTACCCGCTCGGTGACCCCATCAAAACCTCGGAGAAAAACCGCCGCGTGGAGGAAATCATGAGCCTGCAAGAGGAAATTTCACAGGAACACAACAAAAAATTAGTGGACAAGGTGATGAAAGTGCTCGTGGATTATGAAGAAGACGACTTTTACGTGGGCCGCAGCGAATTCGACTCGCCCGATGTGGACAATACCATCCTCATCGACAAGAAGCAGAAACTTGACATAGGCAGCTTCTATCCCGTAAGAATCGACCAGGCTGACCGCTACGACCTTTACGGCAGCGTTATCAAACCCAATAAAGAAGCGTAAGAAGATGATTTTCAGAATTATAGGACTTATCGCCGGATTCCTTGTCGGAGGAAGTTTTTTCACGGGGCTAATCGGTTACCTCATAGGAAGACTCATGGACCATTGGGTCAATGGGACAACTGTACGAACAAGTTTCAGCTCTCACCATATCTCGCAAGACGAATTTATCGACATGCTCATGCAGCTGACAGCGGCGGTCATGCAAGCCGACAATAAAATGCTGAAATCAGAGTTGGACTTTGTCAAAACGTATCTGGTGAACAATATTGGCGTGAACAAAGCCCAGAAAGCCATCCTCGAACTGCGCGACTATCTCAACCAACCCATCGACCTCCAGAGTGTTTGCCAAAACATCAAGAACAAATCCAACATCCAGGAAAGGCTCTTGATCATGCAATTCCTCTTTGGGCTGGCCCAAGCCGACGGTCACATTGACGCCACCGAAATGAACATCATCCGCAACATCGCCCTCAGCATCGGCATTCCCTCCTCCACCTTCGAATCCTTGAAATCCATGTTTATGGGCTACAGCTACCACGGCGGCTACGGCAGCACTTACGGCTCTAGCTTCGGCTCCGACTATGGATACAATTCCGGATCAAACAGTTACAGTTCAACAACATACCACAACCTGGACGACGACTACAAGATTTTGGAGATTTCGTCAAGTGCCACCAACGAGGAAGTGAAAAAAGCCTACCGCAAGGCCGCCATCAAGCACCATCCCGACAAGGTGAGCCATCTGGGCGAAGAGGTCCGCAAAGCCGCCGAGGAGAAATTCTCCAAAGTCAACGAGGCGTACGAAAGAATCAAAAAATCAAGAGGGATGAATTAATCCAAAAAAAAGTTGTATTTTTGCAAAATCTATTGAACTAAGATGGCATCCTTTTATAGTCTTTATAATGATATCGAATATAAAATAAAACAAGCCCAGCTGCGTTTAATAGATATCTCTCGCGAGAACAAACAGTTGCAGGAGGAAAGACGACTTATCAAAAATGAGAATGAGCGACTGCAAGCCCGCGTGAGAGAACTGGAAGAGAAAATCAAATTAATGACCATAACACAAACCATAATACACAAAGAAGACAAAACTGAAACTAAAAGGAAAATAACTGAATTAGTGCGGGAAATAGACAATTGTATTGGACTTCTCAATAGCTAAGCGATGGAAGACGACCAGATTAAAATACAGATTGAGGTGGCGCAGAGGAAGATAGGCGTCGTCATCAGGAAACAATGGGAATATTACTATCGAGAAGCCGAAAAAAGGATCAATGACAGTTTTTTGAGCTTCGCCAGAAAATTCAACTACACCGACCATCAGGACTTACTCTCCAAAATACTCATCGAATATACAGTGAAATTAATTGATACTGAGGAAAGACTAAATGAATATGAAGAGGATTTGATTCCTAAAATGGAGGCTTTGAAAAAGCTGACCGACACTTTGGACATTGATTAGACGTTCTTTGAATAACACCCTACCCGCACAAGTCAATAACGTTTGTTAAACTCAACACTTTACAAACGAAGGCTCGGCTCGTTCTGTCAAAATAAGGCCTCACCCGCAAGGGGATGCTTCGGTATCCGGTGGACTATTGCGACATTGCGGCTCCTTCATCATTATTAACATAGGAGTTTAATGAAACCCTATGGACTGTGCGGGATTTTTTTCGTGAAGACGGGGAGACGTTAAGACATGCACTTCGTGCATTCGTTAAGACGAATTTCGCCTCCACGAACGAGCGAAGCGAGTGTCTACACGCCTTGACGAATGAGCGCAGCGAATTACTTAACGCCTCTACGCATAAACGACAAACAAAAGAAAAAACATCAAACCAAATATATAACCAAAAATCAAAACTAAAAAAACATGACAATACTTTGGATCATCATCGGTATAATTGTAGGTCTCGGCATCGGCATGGGCCTCTCTTTTACCATTCTCAAGAACTCTATCACTAAAAGCAGTCAGGCAATCCTGAAAAAAGCCGAGGAAGACGCGGAATTATTGAAGAAAGAAAAAATACTCCAAGCTAAAGAGAAATTCCTCCAGCTCAAAAGTGAGCACGAAAAGACAGTCAATGAGAAAAACCAACAAATCAGCGCTGCTGAGAACCGCATCAAGCAAAAGGAAAACACACTGAACCAGAAACTTGAGGAAGCTAACAAGAAAATCAACGAGAACAACGCCGCCAAGGAAAACCTCAAAAAACAGCTGGATATCGCCGCCCAGAAACAGGCCGAACTGGACAAGCAAACCAACATCCAGAAGCAGAAACTGGAATCCATTGCCGAACTGACCAGCGAACAGGCTAAGCAGCAGTTGATTAGTCTGATGGAAGAAGAAGCCAAAGCCGACGCCATGGTCTTGGTGAAAGACATCATGGACGAAGCCAAAGCTACCGCCAATAACGAAGCCAAGAAACTGGTTATCAAATCTATTCAGCGTGTAGGTGCGGAAGCAGCCATCGAAAACGCCGTTTCTGTTTTCAACATTGAAAACGACGAGATCAAGGGCCGTATCATCGGTCGTGAAGGACGTAACATCAGAACTTTGGAGAACCTGACCGGCGTGGATGTCATCATCGACGACTCCCCCGACGCCATCCTGCTCTCCAGCTTTGACCCCATCCGCCGCGAAATTGCCCGTCAGTCACTGCAAAAGCTGGTGACCGACGGCCGTATCCACCCCGCCCGTATCGAAGAGGTGGTGGCCAAAACCAAGAAACATATCGAACAGGAAATCGCCGAAATCGGTAAGCGCACCTGTATCGACCTGGGTATCCACAACATCCACCACGACCTGATGCGTATGGTAGGTAAGATGAGGTACCGTTCCTCTTACGGACAGAACCTGTTGCAGCACTCCAAGGAAGTGGCCAACCTCTGCGCCACCATGGCTGCCGAGTTGGGTCTGAACCCCAAACTGGCCAAACGCGCCGGTCTGCTGCACGATATCGGCAAAGTGTCTGACACTGAATTGGAGATGCCACACGCCATCTACGGCGCCCAGCTGGCAGAGCAATACAAAGAGCGTCCCGAAGTGGTAAACGCCATCGGTGCCCACCACGACGAGATGGAAATGGACAACCTCATCGCTCCGATTGTACAAGTTTGTGATGCCATCTCAGGCGCGCGTCCCGGTGCCCGCCGTGAAGTGGTGGAAGCCTACATCAAGCGACTGAATGACCTCGAGAACATCGCCCTCACCTACCCCGGTGTGGTGAAGACCTTCGCCATCCAGGCCGGCCGCGAGCTGCGTGTTATCGTTGGCGCCGAAAAGGTAAGCGACGAACAGGCCAACCAGCTGTCCTTCGACCTCTCCAAGAAAATCCAGAACGAGATGACTTATCCCGGTCAGATCAAGATTACCGTCATCCGCGAAACCCGCTCGGTCAACTACGCAAGATAATTGTAAGTCAGAGTCATGAAAAAGAATATCTTCCAAGGAGCAACATTCTGGCTGATTCTGTTCGGAGTCACGACCATACTGTTTGTGCTTTACATGATATTCTTTTCTGACAACAACCTGAGCAAACGTCGCGAATTAGACAAAAAAATCGATAATCTTGAGAAGAGTATCACCGACACGAAAAACAAGATTGAAAACAACTACTCGTACGACCAACTCAAAAGCGATTCGAGCAAGCTGGAACAATACGGCCGCGAGAAACTGAACATGCAGAAGAAAGATGAGGATGTGTTTATTATTGTATATGAATAGTTTTCAACCTGCTAATTTAATTAGCGAAT
>Ga0310786_10000293_pt1 | contig 84000 bp, 72 predicted proteins | sample AusTroGonzalo_MG_FD_203881 | JGI IMG/M metagenome (GOLD analysis project Ga0310786, IMG submission 203881) | Bovine rumen microbial communities from tropical cattle in Woodstock, Queensland, Australia - Gonzalo_03 (v2) (version 2) | ecosystem: Host-associated > Mammals > Digestive system >... | reverse complement strand
CGCCGAAACGGCATATTCAGGTGGCTTTGGCCCCGGTGTTCCACCTCTTCCCATCCCGAACAGAGAAGTTAAGCCCGGGCGCGCCGATGGTACTGCACCGCAATGCGGGAGAGTAGGTCGCCGCCTTTTTATTGAGGAGAGCCTCTGCAATACAATATTGCGGGGGCTCTTTCGTTATTTATCATAGTATGCAGATGTTTGATAAAATACGTAATATTAGATATGTGTTGGTGCTGTTCGCTATTCTGATAGCGATAGGCTCGTTGGTGACATCTAATTATCTGATTACGGATTTGGAACAGGAGGAGCGGAATCGGATGGAAGTGTGGGCTGAGGCGATGCGTTCCTTGAATGCTGCGGATGAGAATACGGATATGAACCTGGTGTTGAAGGTCATCAACGGCAACCATACCATTCCTGTGATTATTGTGGATAAGGGGGGTACGGCGATGTCTTCGCGTAACATCAGCAGGTCTTTCTTGATGAATGAGGATTCGATAGCGTATCTGACTTCGCAGGCGAAGGATTTTCGGGCTGATGGGCGTGCTATCCGCATTGATATGCCTCAGGAGTTTGACCCAGATGATTATATCACGATTTGCTATGATGAGTCGCTGATGCTGAAACGGTTAGCGATATATCCATATATCCAGTTGGGTGTGGTTGTTCTGTTTGTGTTGATTGCCATTTTTGCTATCTTCTCGGCGATGAAGGCTGAGCAGAACAAGGTTTGGGTGGGTTTGTCGAAAGAGACGGCTCATCAGTTGGGCACACCTATTTCAAGTTTGATTGCGTGGCATGAGGTGTTGAAGGAAAATTATCCTGATGATCCTTTGTTGCCAGAGATGGAGAAGGATGTGCGGCGTTTGGAGCGTATTGCTGACAGATTTTCCAAGATTGGTTCTATTCCGGAACCGAAGCCGGAGGATGTGCTTGAAGTGATAGATAGGGTGGTGGCGTATATGAATAAGCGCACGTCTAACAAAGTGGTCATCACGACGCATTATCCTAATGAGTCTGTGATAGTTAGCCTTATTGACAGCCTTTTTGAGTGGGTGGTTGAGAACCTGTGCAAGAATGCTGTGGATGCGATGGATGGTGCCGGTTCTATCGACATCATGGTGGATGAGGATGAGAAGTGGGTGTATGTGGATGTGAAGGATACAGGCAAGGGTATTGCGAAGGGTAATTTCGATTCTGTGTTCAAGCCTGGATTCACCACGAAGGAGCGTGGTTGGGGACTTGGATTGTCGTTGGCGAAGCGAATAGTTGAGGACTATCACAAGGGAAAAATATATGTCGTAGATTCGGAGCTGGGTGTGGGCACAACCTTCCGAATAGAGCTTCCGAAAGCACCAGCGGGAGTGTAAAATACGTTGCAAACCCATGAAATTTCTTTCAAGAATGAAAAAGTTGGCTTTTTTTCATCTTTTTTAGGAAAGAAATTTGTACCTTTGCACTCCAAATGAGTACGATGGATACTTATCAGATTGATTTATTGAGTTCTGGGCTTGGAGGGAAGACCTTCGAGTATGAGATTGGCGATGATTTCTTCGCTGAAATTGATGGACTCATCCAGCGTGGCAGCATCCACACGACGGTGGTTTGTTTGAGTGCTGGGGCAGTTTATAAGTTTCGTATTCATAGCATTGGCACAGTCATTGTTCCTTGCGACCGTTGTCTGTCGGACCTCGAATTGCGGATTGAGACTGCAGACGATCTAAACGTGAAGCTGGGCGATGAGTATGCCGATGATGGTGACTGTGTAATAGTACCTGAGGCAGAGGGTTATCTTGACCTTGCACAGTTCATTTATGAGTTCATTGCGCTCAGCATGCCGATGACGTGTTGTCACGAACCTGGGAACTGTGACGACACGATGATGCACGAACTCAGCCGTCATCAGTCCACCCGAAGTGGATATGAGGATGCAGAGCGGGAGGATTCAGCAGACCAGTGTGATGCACCAGATGTGTCGAAGGGGGAGGATTCCGACGAACCCGTAGATAGTCGTTGGGCAGCACTGAAACAATTTAAAGAACAATTAAAAAAATAAAAGAAAATGGCACATCCGAAAAGAAGACAGTCAAAGACTCGTACTAGAAAAAGAAGAACTCATGACGTAGCAGTTGCTCCAACATTGGCAGTATGTCCAAACTGTGGCGAATTCTACGTTTATCACACTGTATGCCCTTCTTGCGGTTACTACCGTGGTAAGGTGGCTATCGTAAAGGAAGCTGCAATCTAAAAACTCCTTTCTTATGGGAAAAATCAATGCTGTTATAACTGGTGTAGGGGGATGGGTTCCCACTTATATCCTCGACAATGAGGAGATGTCCACCATCGTTGACACAAGCGACGAGTGGATTATGGAGCGCATTGGCGTGAAGACCCGTCACATCCTGAAGCCTGAAGAAGGTACTGGCACCTCGTTCATGATGACCAAAGCGGTGAAGCAACTGCTTGACAAGACGGGTGCTGATCCTGATTCCATTGAGGCTGTGATTGTTGCAACGACAACTCCCGACTACCATTTCCCTTCAACAGCGTCGCTCATCATTGGCAATCTCGACTTGAAGAATGCTTTCGGTTTCGACATGGAGGCTGCATGTTCAGGCTTCCTCTATGCGATGGAAACGGGGGCAGGCTTCATCCGCAGTGGTCGCTACAAGCGTATCATCATCTGTGGTGGTGACCACATGTCTTCCATGACCAACTATCAGGATCGCAACACTTGTCCCATCTTTGGTGATGGTGCTGCCTGTGTGTTGATGGAGGCAACGGAGGAGGATTATGGATTGATGGACAGCTACTTCCGTGTGGACGGCAAAGGTTATGAGCACCTCCACATGGCAGCAGGTGGTTCAGCCAATATGCCCAGCCATGAGACGGTTGACCAGCGTCTCCACTTCGTCTATCAGGAAGGTCGCACGGTGTTCAAGCACGCTGTGACAGACATGTCTGATGCGGTGGAACTGGTGGCAAAGCGTAACAACCTTACCAAGGATGACATTGCATGGATTGTTCCTCATCAGGCAAACGTGCGCATTGAAAGTGCAGTAGCCCGTCGCATCGGTGTGGAGGAAGACCACGTGATGATCAATGTTGACCACATGGCAAACACCTCTGGCGGCACACTTCCTCTCTGTCTGTGGGAGTATGAGCCACAACTCAAGAAAGGCGACAAACTCATCTTCACCGCTTTTGGTGCAGGCTTCACATGGGGCGCAAGCTACATGATCTGGGGCTATGACGGAAGTAAGTTTGCCGACACTCCTGCTGAGTTCTACAAAGAGGGAACGATCAGCCGCGAGGAGTGGTACGCTAAGAGAGGCAAAAAGTGATAATGAAGTGAAAAGTAAGATAAAGAAGGGGCGCATCGCACAAAACGGTGCGCCTCTTTTTCATTAAAGAAACCATTCATGCATAAATCAGGTTTTGTAAACATTGTAGGCAATCCGAATGTGGGGAAATCCACGCTGATGAACCTTTTGGTGGGGGAGCGTATCTCCATTGCCACCTTCAAGGCTCAGACGACTCGTCACCGTATCATGGGTATCATCAACGATGCTGATGCTCAGATTGTGTTTTCCGATACGCCAGGTGTGCTGAAACCCAACTATAAGTTGCAGGAATCCATGCTTGCTTTCTCAGAGAGCGCGTTGGTCGATGCCGATGTGCTTCTCTATGTCACCGACCCGATGGAGACGATTGACAAGAATGCTGATTTCTTGCAGAAGGTGGCACAGATGGAAGTGCCTGTGTTGGTGCTCATCAACAAGATTGACCTGACAGATGAGAAGAACCTGGTGGCTTTGGTGGAGCAGTGGCATGAGACTTTGCCGAAAGCCGAGATACTGCCCATCTCAGCATTGCATAAGTTTAATGTTCAGCCTGTTCTGGCACGTATTAAGGAACTCTTGCCTGAGTGTCCTCCATACTTCGACAAGGACCAGCTGACAGACAAGCCCGCCAAGTTCTTCGTCACAGAGATTATTCGTGAGAAGATACTGCTTTACTACGATAAGGAAATCCCTTACTCGGTGGAGGTGGGTGTGGAAAGTTTCAAGGAGGACAAGACCCATATCCACATCAATGCTGTCATCTATGTGGAGCGTGAGAGCCAGAAGGGTATCATCATCGGACATCAGGGAAAGGCACTCAAGAAAGTGGCGACTGAAGCCCGCAAGAGCCTTGAGAAGTTCTTTGGCAAGAGCATCTATCTGGAGACCTTCGTCAAGGTGGATAAGGATTGGCGCAACTCGACAAAAGAACTGAATCTCTTCGGGTACAACCCTGAGTAAGATTTATAGATAAATGAAAAAGGAGCATCCGATGGGGTGCTCCTTTCTTATTTATATGAATAGTTCTTATTCTTCGTTGAGAATCTTCATGATTTCGCAACATGCCTTTGCCACATTGGTACCAGGACCGAAGATGGCTGCCACGCCTGCCTTGTAGAGGAAGTCGTAGTCCTGAGCTGGGATGACACCGCCGGCAATGACGAGGATGTCTTCACGGCCGAGCTTCTTGAGCTCTTCGATAACTTGGGGCACGAGGGTCTTGTGACCTGCGGCGAGGGATGATACGCCGAGTACATCGACGTCGTTCTCCACTGCCTGACGGGCTGACTCGGCTGGTGTCTGGAAGAGTGGACCCATGTCCACGTCCATACCACAGTCGGCATAACCGGTTGCCACTACTTTGGCACCGCGGTCGTGACCGTCCTGACCCATCTTGGCGATCATGATGCGAGGACGACGACCGTTGGCCTGTGCGAATTTCTCGGTGGCAGCGCAAGCATCCTTGAATGCCTGGTCGCCTTTGGATTCTGAACTATACACGTTGCTGATGGTTCTGATGATTGCTTTATAACGACCTACGACAGCCTCGCATGCGTCGGAAATCTCACCGAGCGTACAACGCAGACCTGCTGCCTTCACGGCGAGATCGAGGAGGTTGTTCTCGCTCTTCTTGCCGTCCTTGAACTCCTGTACACACTTGGTGATCTCTTCGAGAGCAGCCTTGCAAGCGGCCTCGTCGCGGTTGGCTTTGAGTTCTTTGAGGGCAGCCTCCTGCTGGAGACGAACGGCTGTGTTATCGACTTCGAGGATGTCGAGTGGATCTTCGTGATCGAGACGGTACTTGTTGGTACCAACGATAGTCTGAGTGCCAGAGTCGATACGAGCCTGTGTACGTGCGGCTGCTTCTTCGATACGCATCTTGGGCAGACCAGTCTCGATAGCCTTTGCCATACCGCCGAGCTTTTCAATTTCCTGAATGTGCTCCCAAGCCTTGTGAACCAACTCATTGGTCAGGGTCTCTACATAGTAAGAACCTGCCCATGGGTCAATCTGCTTGCAAACCTTTGTCTCATTCTGGATGTAGATCTGGGTGTTACGAGCGATACGAGCTGAGAAGTCTGTTGGCAGAGCGATAGCCTCGTCGAGTGCGTTGGTGTGGAGTGACTGGGTGTGACCCAACACGGCTGCCATAGCCTCGATACAAGTACGGCCCACATTATTGAATGGGTCTTGCTCAGTGAGTGACCAACCTGATGTCTGAGAGTGAGTACGGAGAGCGAGTGACTTAGGATTCTTGGCTCCAAAGCTCTTCACAATCTTTGCCCACAACAGACGGCCTGCACGCATCTTGGCAATTTCCATGAAGTGGTTCATACCGATAGCCCAGAAGAACGAGAGGCGAGGAGCGAAAGCATCCACATCAATACCTGCGTCCACACCGGTGCGGAGGTAGTCCATACCGTCAGCAAGGGTGTAAGCCAACTCAATGTCGGCTGTTGCACCTGCTTCCTGCATGTGATAACCAGAAATGGAAATGCTGTTGAACTTAGGCATCTTCTGAGATGTGTATTCGAAGATGTCGGCGATAATCTTCATGGAGAATGCTGGTGGGTAAATATATGTATTACGCACCATGAACTCTTTCAGAATATCGTTCTGGATGGTACCAGCCATCTCTTCGAGTTTTGCACCCTGCTCCAAACCTGCATTGATGTAGAAGGCGAGCACAGGAAGCACACCACCATTCATCGTCATGGAGACGGACATCTTGTTCAATGGAATGCCAGCAAAGAGCACCTTCATGTTCTCCAAAGAACAGATGCTCACACCAGCCTTACCTACGTCACCCACCACACGAGCATTGTCGGGGTCGTAACCACGGTGAGTGGGAAGGTCGAATGCCACTGAAAGTCCCTTCTGGCCAGAGGCGAGGTTTCTTCTGTAAAAAGCATTGGATTCTTCTGCCGTAGAGAAACCTGCATACTGACGGATAGTCCAAGGACGGAAGGGGTACATCATCGAGTAAGGACCACGGAGATAAGGAGGAATACCGGCAGTGAAGTCAAGATGCTCCATGCCTTCAAGGTCTTCCTTGGTATAAACGGGCTGAATGTCAATCTGCTCAGGAGTTCTCCAGTTTGCACTGATGCCATTCTCTTTCTGCCACTGCTGACCATTCTTCTCCTGAATGCCAGCATAAATGTCTATATTGTTGAAATCTTTTCTTGCCATAATCAGATACCGAGTTTAGCGTTGTACTCCTTGAGCGTTTCGAGTTGATTAACACGTACATGGATGAAGTTCTCGATGCCTGCGGCCTTGAGGTCTTCAGAGCAAGCAGGAGCACCTGCAACGACATACATGGCACGACCGTCGAGATACTTGAATGCAGGGATAGCATATTCTGCGTACTCATCGTCAGAAGAACAAATGACCACGATGTCGGCATTAGCCTTCAAGGCAGCATCCACACCTTCTTCAACGGTCTTGAAGCCGAGGTTGTCAATCACCTTATAACCTGCAGCAGCGAGGAAGTTGCAAGAGAACTGTGCACGAGCCTGACGCATAGCGAGGTTACCGATGGTGAGCATGAAGGCAACAGGCTGCTTCTTTGCTTTTTCAGTAGCGAGGCGGAGGCTCTCGAACTCAGAAGCCAGACGGCTCTTGTTGAGTTTAGGAAGTTCGCCTTGCTCTTGGCTGCATTTGCAGCAGCATTCCACAGGAGTCTTGCCTTCGCTGGTTTCAGTGAAGTTCGGGAACTGATTAGTTCCAAGGATGAATTCCTTACGCTTGGCAGCATCAGCATGACGCTTGTCGTTGGATGCATTCACAGCGTTCTGGATATTGCCGTTGAGCGTTTCTGCCAAGAAACCACCCGCATTCTCCACTTCGAGGAACAGTTTCCAACCTTCCTTGGCAATGGCGTCAGTCAGATGTTCGATGGTGTAAGAACCGCCAGCCACATCGACGAGCTTGTCGAAGTGAGCTTCTTCTTTCAGCAGGAGCTGCTGGTTGCGGGCAATACGCTCTGCAAATTCTGTTGGTGTCTCGTAAGGCTTGTCGAATGGAGTCACCACGATGGAATCCACATTGGCTATCGCTGCAGACATGGCCTCTGTCTGAGAACGGAGCAAGTTTACATAGGAGTCAAACAATGTCTGGTTGTACTCAGAAGTCATAGCGCAAACATGCATCTGACAAGCACAGTCACACTTAGGCTCATACTGCTTCACAATCTGTGCCCACAACATACGAGCGGCACGGAACTTCGCAATCTCCATGAAGTAGTTGTCGCTCACACCCATGTTGAATTTGATGCGCTTAGCGGCCTCAGTAGCATCCACGCCTGCTTCTGTGAGGATGTTCATGTACTCTGCACCCCATGCCAATGCATAACCCAGCTCTTGGTAGATGTAAGCACCGGCATTGTTCAGTGCAACAGAATTGACGTTGATACACTTGTAACCAGGAAGCTCAGCCAGCGCTTCAATCAGCGGCTTGGCGTTTTCAAGCATAGCTGATACATCTTTACCCTTGCAGAGCACCTTGCTGATGGGGTCGAAGTTGATGCTTCCCTTCAAATCAGCCAATAGGTAGTTCTTTGTTTTGAAGTAGTCCACAAGAATCTGTGCCAACTCCACGCAGTGACGCTGACAAGTCTTGAAGTTCAGTTCCACATACTGAGGCAGGATGCCGTCGAGCAGGGTAGTGATGAACTCCTTGCTGATGTCCTTACCTGCAATCTTGAAACCGAGAGAATCCACACCCTTGTTCAGGATGTCGAGCGCCTTGGCATTGGCAGCCTTAGCATCCTCCACGTCAATCTCTTGACGCACAAACCAGAGGTTGTTGTCCTTCTTGTTGCCACGAATGAATGGGAATTCACCGGGCAGAGAATCGACAGCCTTGAGGTCCTTCAAATCCTCGCGGCGGTAGAAAGGCTGTACATTGAAGCCTTCGTTGGTTCTCCAAACCAACTTCTTCTGGAAGTCTGCACCCTTGAGGTCCACCTCAATCTTGTCCAACCACTCTTGCGTGGTAGGTGCCTGAAACTCCGAGAAGAGTTTTTCCTTGTTGTTAGCCATAAAATATCAATTATAAAAGTGTTGTAAGTGTTTTCACATCAAATATTTTCACGCGCATACAAGCGTGCGCAGGAAAAAGTCCACAAAGGTACGCATTTTTTGTGTATGACACAAAAGAAAATGAGATTTTTTTATAATTTTTATAAGTTGATTTTTATGCCGTCCTCAGCGAGAAGTGTGTTGGGGAAGATTTGCTGTGCCTCTTGAAGCAAGGGACTCTCTGACTTGTAGCGTGAAGAGAAGTGACCAAGTATGAGTTGGTGGACTTGGGCTTCGAGTGCTATTCTTGCGGCTTGTTCAGCGGTGCTGTGATAAGTCTTTTGGGCAAGGATGGCATGTTCGTTGGTGAAAGTGGCTTCGTGGTAGAGGCAGGTGACATGCTGGATGAGTTCTGCGAGCTTAGGACAATAGGTGGTGTCGGTGCAGTAGGCGTAAGAACGGATAGGGTCGGGGGGAGTGGTCAACTTGTCGTTGGGGATGAGAGTTCCGTCTTCGGTGGTCCAGTCCATACCAGCCTTGATATTGTTGATTTGTGAGATGGGGATGTGGTAGAAGTCAATCATGTCCCTCTGAATGTGTCGAGGTGTGGGTTTCTCTTGGAACAGATAACCACAGCAAGGAATGCGATGGGAGAGGGGTAGAGTGGAGATGATGACGGAGCGGTCTTCGTAGATGGTTTGGGGAGTCTTGGTGTCAATCTCGTGGAGAAAGATTTTGTAGGGTGAGTCTGTACAGAAGTAATCTATTTGGGGTTGGAAGACGCGTTGGAGGTCTTGTGGACCGTAAATGTGGAGATCTTGGATGCGTCCCAACAGTCCGAAAGTGGAAAGCAAGCCGATGAGCCCAAATACATGGTCGCCATGCAGATGGGTGAGGAAGATGGCTTGCAGATGAGAAAAACTGAGGCGCGAACGTCGCAGGGCCATTTGTGTACCTTCGGCACAATCGAGCATGAAGAGTTTCTCACGGATGTTGATGATTTGTGAGGAACTGAGGCGGCGAGGGGTGGGGAGGGCTGCGCCACATCCAAGTATGTGAATGTCGAACTTTTCCATTTCAGTGAAGGGCTCTTTCGTTGTTGGTAATTAAAATACTGTTTTCTTGGGATGTCGTTGACAGAAGGAGAGAAATTCACAGAAGATACAATTCTTGTCGTCGGCGCATTGGGTGAAGGTGCCGTCGGGCGTGAATATCTCTGTGATTTTCTGGGAAAGTAAATCTTCAAAGAGGTCACCGTATTGAGTCTTGTAGTCAATGATTTCTTCCTTCTTGTTGTTGGCAGCGATGAATTTAACGATGCCTGAGTAATTGGAACCGTAGTCCTTGGCACAATACATCAGGGCAGGGACGGTTGAAGCTTGAGGGTTGGCATTTGAGAGCGGGGAGGGTTGACAATTGGAGTCAGTGAGCACTTTGCAGTAGTAGAGGGTTTGCATGATGTGGTAGTTGTCTGCACATTTGTCGGGATCGAAAAGATCCTCGATGGTTTTGGCTGCATGAGGCTTACTGCTAGTTTTGTAGTCAACGATACGGATGCGGTCCCCAGCAGGGGAGTGGAGCAGGTCGAGTCTATCGATGACACCACCGATCTTTAAGTTGAGAGTTAAGAGGGGGTAGTTGGTGGTGTATTCCTTTTCCTGGCTGAGAATGAGCCAGTAACCTCCTTGGCTCTCTAATTCTTCCGCCATCATGGCATCAGCCTGGAGTTGGTTGAGAATGAACATCTTGATGACGTGCCGATTGATGAGTTGAGTGCCGTTGAGAGTTGGCATCTTGTCGGAATGGAAGAGGTTGCGTCCGAAGGCTTGGTTGAGTTCATGTGTGATGCGTGCATCATCTGTAGCCAATGCCCTCACCTCGCTACTGTAGAATGGCTTCTGTTCGTATGGCTGATAAAGGTGGCACATGGCATCGTGGAAGATGATACCAAACATGGGTTTGTCAATGTCGTCAGACACTTCGTCATCGGGTTTCAGTCCTGCCACATATTTGAGGTGGAATTTGAGCGGACACTTCATGTAGGTGTTGATGGCAGAGGGCGAGAGAATGCGCTTTTGGTCGAAACGATTGTATAGTTTCTTGATGACATCGTCATCTTTCTTTACGCTGATTGGCGTGACAGCTTTAGTTTGGCTATTAGCTGTGAAAGCACGAAGGGCAATTTCCTGTCCTTGGTAGAAAAGATTGTCTTTCTCAGCGAGGGTCTGCAGCATGAAGCGTGACATCTCCCCCTTGTTGCCAGCATCGGTACTGGAATTGTAGAGTAGGGTGATATGTTCGGCTCGTTGGAGGAGACGGTAATAATAGTATGCGTAGAGACTTACCTCACGCTCAATGGTGGTCATGCCGTATGCTGCACGAAGCGTGTATGGGATGAGTGAGGAGCGTTTATCGCCTTTGGGCATCTGACCCTCATTGACAGAGAGCATGATGACGTTGCGGAAGTCGAGGTTTCGGGTTTCAAGCAATCCCATCACTTGCAGTCCGACGGCTGGTTCCCCGTGGAAGGGGATAGTGGCTTGACCCATCAGTTGGCGGATGAGGCGCGAGAGCATCTCATCACCCACTAATAATGCCGTTTGACCCTCTTGTAGAGTGTGGAGGCGGTTGATAATGGTGTATGCTACATAGATGCTTTCCTTGTAGATTTGCAACGTGAAATCGTTCTTGTCGAAGGCTTCCTGATAACTGTGTCCGACCATCGATATGATCTCTGAAAGATAGGCGGTCAACTGCTTGCCTGTCACGGGTGTGAAGATGCGTTGCATGATGGGGTTGTCGGAGAACCTTTCATTTCCAGGAAAGACGACATTGTTCTTCGAGAGTTCATGCAGCTTTTCGTTGCAATGTATGCCTATCAGTTTTTGAATAAATGCATGTTTCAGCACAGCGGACACATATTTATATCGCCAAGCGCCCGAGGTTGTATGTCCATGCACTTGCAGTTCCAGAAGTGCCAGCACCAAAGAATATACGGGTGTTTCTGTCAAAGGATAACCCATTGTCACGTTAATGGCTGGTACAGTACCGATACTGTGCAGAACTGGCTGCAGGAGGCTTTCGTTGCACAGAATTACAGCCGACTCTCTCCAGTGAAGAGTGGATGGTTGAGAATTGGTGTGAAGGCTCTTCACCCATTCATCGATGTAACGTGTTTGGGCATTTTCAGTGGGTGATTGGATGAAAGTGATGTCTTTGGGCTGTCGCATATTGTTGAACACGTCCTTGCCCTCGAACTCATTGCCTAAGACTCTGATATTTTCGAGGATGAACTGTCCCGCTTCATATTTAGTGGAAATGTTTGCAGAAGCAGTACTTTTCTTCGTGTAACTGATGTCGTAGTCCCAATAGAATTTCGCATCACGATGCTGCTTGAGGTAGCGAAATAGTTCCAATTCAGTCTTATTGAGCACATTGAATCCCACCATCACATAAGTTTTAGCTGTCAGTTTCCGTTCTGTGCGTATTCGACTCTCTTCATCATTTCCTGTCAATGCCTCCACAACTTTCCGTTTCATCATGCCCTCGTATGTCATCGGCATTTCGCCTTCCGTTTTGAGCAATGCTGTTTGATAAGCTTCGTATATCTCTGCCAGTTTATTCCATAGCGTTTTAAATTGGCTTTTCAACGGTGTGTTCGTGTTCCCTCCAGCGATGAACTTTCCGAAAAACTCCTCAATGGCTAATTTTTGTTCCTCTTCCAAGAAGGAGAAGTCTGTCATTTCTTTTAAATCAGCAATGTTCAAAAAGAGTTTGGATGGCTCCACCATATTGTTGTCGATGTCTTGAAAGTCGCTCAGCATCGTCTCCATCAATGAATACAGTTGGTCGATGGTCTTGGTGGGTTGCATCTTCTTTTGATAGACCTCCCACAATTTCATCACCAGATAGATGGGATCGCCGATGACATATTCAGATAATGAGGTGAAAAGTTCGCTGATGGTGGTGTATTCAGGGGTCCACATAGTGTTCCCCCCACTGTTGCTCCACAGGTATTCGTTGAAGAACAGCGATGCACGTTTGTTGGGGAATATGATACAAGTGTCTTGAAAGTCCCCTTTCAATTTGCTATAAAGGTCATCCGCGACAAGTTTCAAGAATGGTGTCATCATGAGGTGTGAATGAGAATGTTTATACAGGAATAATGATATGGTCAAGTATGTACCATAAATAAGCCTTTACATCGGTGTAGCCAATCTGCGATAAGAGCCCCTTGTATTCTTCGATTTGATGTATGTTCTCAGAAGGTGCAGAGAAGGTGCCGTCAGTATTTTGTTTTGCCGCACCCTGTGCAGTTTTGTAGTCGATGATGATGGCTTGATTGTTGTTGACGATGACGCGATCTGGACGCTTAGTGGTGAGCAACTTATTTTCCAAGAATAGGATGGCCCGTTCGTTGAGTGCATGCCATTCTTTGGAGAACCATTCTGGGTGTTCGTCAGCAATGCTTTCAATCATCATCGTGACCTCTTTCTGTGCTTCTTCGGCGTCGATCAAAGTGCCGAAACATCCTTTCGATGCCAACTGTTGAATGACATGAGGCACATCATCGCTGGTGTGAATGTGTTGGAAAATGCTGTGATAGAGGTTGCCGAGACTGATGAGACGAATTCGTTCGGTGTGTGTCTGTGTCAGCGGATTCGGTGAGTCTTCGTTGATGAACAAGTCAGACTCATAACTCTGCTTGAACGCTGCGATGGAAGGATGTGAGGCGAACGAAACAGGTAGGGGATCATAATCGCACTCCATCACATTCTTTTCCTCTTCTTGGGTCTTTCGTCGGGTCGGTACAATACATCCGTATTCGTATTGGGTGAGGATGCCATTAATATCCTTCTGCTCCATGATGTTTGGCATGGATTTGATGAGAAATATTTGAGCATTCTCAATCTTGGCTTCTTTATCAGGTATTTCTCCTTTCTTATTGCCTGTCAGGATGATGAGATTATGTTTTGCACGTGTGAAGGCCACATATAATACGTTAATGTTATCCACCAATGTTTTCAGTTCCTCATTTCTTCTATCCTTGACAAAGATACTGTCATCTTTGGCTTTGCTGACGCTGATGGGCAGGAGTGGCAGGTGGTCGTAAGGAGCAGTGTGGGGCACACACCACATCACCTCCGAATTTTTAGGTTTGATAGTCCATGAACACGATGGAATGATGACGCTGTGGAACTCTAACCCCTTCGATTTGTGCATGGTCATGATACGCACTCCGTCGGCAGTACCATTAGGGATGGTTTTCTCGCAAAGCCGTTCATCCCATGCCTGTAAGAATGTGTCCAAGTCTGTCAAATTCTCTTCGCAGAATTGCTCCACGATGTCGTTGAAGTAGAAGAGATAGGCGTCTTGATGGGGCATTTGCTCGAGTTGGAAGATCTGGTAAATATCTTCCACTTGTTCAGTGATGGGCTTGAAACGCATCTTTGCACGAGCCTTTTCATTAAAAGCCTCAGGGATATTCTCCACATGATGGAGGAGTGTCGTCAAATGTAGCAGACTGTCAGGCTCAGCCAATACCCTCAGAGCACAAATGATGATATTGATGACAGGGGAGGCATCCAAACGGAAAGCGTCGTCCGACACCACTTTCACATCTACCACTTCTGGATGATTATTGAAGTAATCGCTGATGAGCGGGACTTCTTTGTTGGTTCGGATAAGAATGGTAATATCATTAGGGTTTACTCCATTGTCCATTAACTCCTTTACCGATAGTTGAATGCGCTCCAAGGTAGTCTCTTCTAATTGAGTGTTGAGTGTTGAGTGCTGAGAGTCTGTGACTTCGTCTGAATCAATTCCGTGATAGTCGATATTTTCAATCCGTACAAAGCCTTCTTTCTTTTCCTTGTAGGCAATCTGTTCCAGGTCTCCGTATGCCAAACTGAGATCAGGACAATCTTCCTTCAAAATCGTGATGGCATTCTCAAACAACTTATTATTGAAATCCACAATGTGCTTTGATGAACGGTAGTTGTATGAAGCAGGGATGTGTCCTATATAATCCATCAAATCTTGGTCTTTCTCGATGCCATTCAGAATTTGCCAATCAGAGTTGCGAAAGCGGTAGATGCTTTGTTTCACATCGCCCACAATCAGACAGGAACCATCAGCGGAAAGACAGTTGAGGATGAGTGGTTTGAAGTTGTCCCATTGCAGGGTCGAGGTGTCTTGAAACTCATCAATCATGATGTGCTTGATAGTGGCTCCTGTCTTTTCGTAAATGAAAGGAATGTCTTGGTCGTTGATGACATTGCGTAGGAAATTCGCTGTTTCTGACAAGAGGAACTGATTGTTTTCTTCGTTTAGTGATTTTACAGTTCGACTGATTTCATTTAGGAGCGTCAGCGAGTAGAGGTGTTGACCGATTGCGCTCACCGTATGCTGATGGCGAAGATAGATGTTGTATGCCTCAAACAATTTTGTTAACATTGGTATCAACACATGCTCCACTTGAGGCGTCAGAGAATCGCGGTTCTTAGATGTCTTCTTGAACCATTTGTCAACATCAGTTCTGTAACTATCAATGTTCTTGGAGAATATCTTGGAGGTAGGTTTAGTATAATCCTCTAAAACAACTTTTTCCAAAAACGTGATGATGGCAGCGGTACCATCTTTTTCCGTAATGCCTGATTGTTCGTAGGCCTCCAGCATTTGTATGCCTAGATCAGTGACGGCCTTCCTCTTTGTTTCCAGATAGGCATTGATAGTGTTGCGGTATTGGAAAATGGTTTTGGAGTCTGTGATTTTCTCCCTGACTTTCTCCCCATGAATAAGGTAATTCTCTTTGAAAATATTCTTACCGAATTCTTTCACCGTGTCCTCTACTTTCCATGAGCGGTTCTCCCTTATTTTCTCTTCAATGAACTCAATGATAGTGCGGAATTCGCTGGATCCCTCTTTTAGGTTCTCAATGATTTGGTCAATGGCATCCGATAATACCTCCGATTCATCCAGTTCCACCTTCATGTTGGTGGACAACTCTAATTCGTTGGCCAAATCACGTACAATACCTTGAAAGAATGAGTCAATGGTTTCAATATGGAATCGGCTGTAGTCGTGGATGATGTTTTCCAGTGCTTCTTGTGCCCGTTGTCTGAGTTTTGCTTGATTGAAGTTCTTCAAATCAGTTTTGTAGGGTTCTTCTTGCCACTGAGGTTGTGTCTTCATCGCCTCGATGTTCTCCAATATCCTCTCGACGTATGATTCAGACTTTTTTAAGCCATGACTGATCCCGTAGAGTGTCCCTAAAATGCGTTGCTTCATCTCTGCCGTTGCCTTATTGGTGAAGGTGACGGCAAGGATGTTCTGATATGCCATCGGATTCAAAGCTAATAGGGTGATGTATTCCACTGCCAAGGTGAAAGTCTTGCCTGAACCAGCCGATGCTTTATAGATTCTGATAGGTTTTAGGGGTTCCATTGTTAACAAGTGATTACTTCTGTCATCTGTATGTCGTGTGGCTCCGTTGGAATAAAAGGTAGTATTTGAAATGGGAATGCGATGCCGATGAGAGGACATTGTAGATGTGGCAGCAGACGGTCATAATACCCCTTGCCACGTCCGAGCCGATCTCCTTGTTGAGTGAATGCCATACCTGGAATGATGGCGAGGTCAATATGGGAATAGTCAGTAAAGAGTGCCCCGAAGGATTCCTGAATGCCAAATGCAGCACTGGTGTTCATGGTGTCCTCACCTTCATATACATGAAGCGCAAGGTCATTGCCGACTACAGAAGGAAGTAGGATTGTGTAGCCTTGTGCATACAGCGTACGAATGAGGTCATGGGTGCAGACCTCATCAGGAAGAGAATGATACAGGAGAATGGTGTGGCAGTTCTCTTCTTTTGCGATGCGTTCAAGCAGTGTGCTTTTGATGCATTGGCTGTATGCTTGGGTTTGGTCGGCGGTATGCTGCTTTTTTCTTGCTCGAACCAATTCCCTGAGTTCCTTTTTGGTCATTGAGAGAAGGTTTGGTTTGTTTTGCCTTGAACAGTTGTATGGCTTTTTCCAGTGTGACGTCGTTACGATTGAGATATTGTACATAATCACTCATCTCAAGAATATTGTAGATAATGCTGCCATAGATGGCTTGCTCGAAGAGATGCTGTGACTTGATTATCATGTTATTGCGACGCAAGATGCCTTTGCTGTCGGCATAGCGGATGAACGCATCCACGAGTCCCTGACGGCGTAAGTATTTTTCTAGGTCGGCAGCGTTGTCGTAGGTGGAGAGTTTGGCGCGATTGTTGTCGGTGTATTCAAAGCAGAATTGGGCAATCGTACCTTGGGTGACACATTCAGTATAGTAGGGAGTGAGAGCAGTCGTGTCTTCTGCTACAAAGTAGTCTGGCATGATGCCACCACCTCCATAGACGATGCGCCCAATGCTGGTCTTGTACTTTTCACCTGTTTGATGAATGCTGTCCTGGAAGAAGAACTCACCTCGTTCGTAACGCGTGATGAGATCCATTTCGTATTCTTTTGGTTGTCCCTTCACATAAGGTTTCTGGATACAACGTCCAGAAGGTGTGTAGTATCGTGCAATGGTCAGGTGGATGAGGGAGCCGTCTGCAAATTCGATGGGTTGTTGTACCAATCCCTTGCCAAAAGAACGGCGTCCCACGATGACACCACGATCGTTGTCCTGAACGGCCCCAGAGAAAATCTCTGCAGCCGATGCTGTGGTTTCATCAATCAGCACGATGAGTGGCAAATCTTGGTAGGAACCACGTCCATCGCTACGATACTCCTCACGGCGTGAACGACGTCCCTGTGTATAGACGATGAGCCTATTTTTAGGAAGAAACTCATTAACCATCTGGATGGCAGCCGAGAGATAACCACCACCATTGCCTCGCAAATCTACCACGAGTCCTTTGAACCCTTCTACCTCCAATTCCGCGAGGGAAGTAAGCAATTCTGGATAGGTGGTCTCGCCGAAGTTCTTGATTTTGACATAGCCGAGTTCCTTATTAATCATGTATGTGGCATCAATGCTCTTAAGGGGAATGTCGCCACGTACCACGGTGAAGGATAGAGGTTTCTTTTGTCCATGACGAAGCACACCAATTTTTACTTGTGTACCCTTCTCGCCTTTGAGGCGATGGAGGGTCTCTTCGTTAGTGACTTCTTTACCCACATAAGGTTTGCCATCCACAGACACAATCTTGTCGCCAGCCAAGATGCCCACCTTCTCAGAAGGACCACCCTTGATGATGCCTGTAATGCGAACAGTGTCTTCACGGATGACGAACTGGATACCCACACCACTAAACGAACCTTTCAAATCGTCGTTGGCCGTTTTGGCGTCTTTGGCAGAGATGTAGGTGGAGTGGGGGTCAAGTTCTTCCAAAATCTTGGGCATTGATTGTTCCACGATGGCGGCGATATCCACCGTGTCCACGTATTGGTCATCAATGATGTGGAGCAAGTCGTTTAACTTGTTCGACGAAGTGTTGATGATGTTGAGACGGTTACCTGCAAAGCGGTTGGCAAAGAAGGTGCCGATAATGATGCCCACAACCACACTGATAGCGATGATGATGGGTACCCAGCGATTATTTCTGTTGATGTAGTTGCTCATGTGGGGTTATTCGGTTATTGAAGGAGCGTCCTGTTCGTGTTTGGGCTCGTCTGGATTGATATACTCTACTTTGATATTGGCGCGTTGTAATAGTTTAATGCCATCTTCCAATCGATAATGCTCTGAATAGACCACGCGTTTGATGCCTGCTTGGATGATGAGTTTGGCACACTCAATGCAGGGGGAAGCAGTGACGTAGAGAGTGGCACCGTCGCTGGAATTATGGCTACGTGCCAGTTTGGTGATGGCGTTGGCCTCAGCATGAAGCACGTAGGGCTTAGTGACATTATTGTCATCCTCGCAGATGTTCTCGAACCCTGAAGGGGTGCCGTTGTAACCGTCGGAAATAATGGCTTTGTTCTTTACAACGAGAGCACCTACCTGACGGCGTTTGCAGTAGGAGTTCTCAGCCCAAATACGTGCCATTCTCACGTAACGGCAGTCGAGATTGTATTGTTTCTTTTCTTGATCAGTCATAATTTATCTAATATTTCCGAAACGTATCGTGTTCTGATTGTTGTCGTTGAGATGCATAAAGTCGGCTCCGCTGGTGTAAGACGTGGCGGAGGAGAGAATGTTGAGAATCTGCTTGTCGAAAAGAAGTTCTGCTGTAGTATTCTCATTTATATGGAGTGTAATGGTCTGATGTTTGCCATTAGCTTGCCATGTCCCAGAGAAAGCTACTCCTGAGGAAAGTTTTCCTTGGAAAGTGTTAGAAGAGAACGAGATATAATAGCAGTTTCTGTCAGTATCTTTGTAAAAGTTTTGAGTCTCACTTGAATTGTTGGCACCGTTGAAAGCGATGCCTGTCATATACCAAGTCCTGCCCACGAAGATTTCGTCAACGTCGTCTTCGCGTTTACATGCACTCAGGATGATGAGTGTTAGGGTAATTGTGAGTATAGTTTGAAATCGTTTCATGTTGAAGATGTTTGTGTTATTGAATTCCGTTGCGATGGAGTAGGGCATCAATGGTGGGTTCTTGTCCACGGAAACGCTTGTAGAGCACCATTGGATGTTCTGTGCCACCACGTGATAAGATATTCTCACGGAATGAACGTGCTGTTTGCGTGTCATATATACCCCGTTCCTTGAACAGCGAAAAGGCATCGGCATCGAGCACTTCTGCCCATTTATAACTATAGTATCCTGCAGAGTAGCCCCCAGCCATGATGTGAGAGAATTGCACCGTCATGCAAGTGCCATCGACTTGTGGCAGGACTTGGGTGCGATGCCAAGCTTGACGTTCAAAATCGAAGAGGTCATCTTGGAAGGTAGTTGTCATCGTGTAAAAGGCCATGTCGAGCAAGCCGAAACTTACTTGTCGCATACAGGCGTATGCCACATTGAAATTGCGACTGGCTGTGATGCGGTCGAGAAGTTCTTGCGGGATAGCTTCGCCTGTCTCATAATGTGTAGCGAAAGTGTTGAGGAAGTCCTTCTCAATGCTGTAGTTCTCCATGAATTGTGAAGGGAGTTCCACAAAATCCCAATATACGTTGGTGCCTGAGAGGGTGCGATAGGTAGTATTCGCAAATATGCCGTGCAAAGAATGTCCAAACTCATGCAAGAAAGTTTCCACCTCACTTAAAGTGAGGAGAGCGGGTTTTGTGTCAGTAGGTTTGGAGAGGTTCATGACGATGGACACCTGTGGACGTGAGTTCGTGCCGTCTTTTTCTTTCCACTGCTCTTTGAACGAGGTCATCCAAGCCCCTGATTTCTTAGAGGCACGAGGATGGAAGTCACAATAGAAAAGTGCTAAGTAACTGCCGTCTTGGTCGAGTACATCGTAAGCTTCCACATCAGGATGATAGACGGGCACGTTTGGATTTTTGTGGAAAGTGATGCCATACAAGCGTGTGGCCAAACCAAAGACTCCTTGCTTCACTTTCGATAGTTCAAAGTAAGGACGTAGCATCTCACTGTTGATGTTGAACTTGCTCTCTTTGAGTTTATTGGCATAATAGGAGAAGTCCCAAGGCATGAAACGTTGTGGGTCATCTGTCGCCATCTCATTTGGATTGAGATGATTCTCCTGATAGTAAAGGGTCTCGACTTCCTTCACTTCCTTCTTTGCTGTTGGCATGTAGGCGTCAATCAGACTGTTGAGAAGGTTGTACACTTTCTCTGACTTCTCAGCCATACGCTGTGCCAGCGCATAGTCAGCATAGGTGTTGAAACCTAAGAGTTGTGCCAGCTCACGACGTAAATTGACCATCTTGCCTACAATCTCCACGTTGTTATTGGCATTGTCGTGTGTACACATTGTGTTGTAGGCCATATACATCTGCTTTCGTAATTCGCGACGGGCTGAGTAAGTAAGGAAGGGAATATAGGAGGGAGCTTGAAGCGTGAATACATAACCCTCCATATTGTTCTCTTTGGCGCTCTGTTTTGCCAAGTCGGTTGCACTTTCTGGAAGTCCTTCAAGGTCTTTCTCGTCTGTAATATGGAGAATGAAATCGTTAGTGTCCTTCAACTTGTTCTGCGAGAATTGTAAAGAGAGCACTCCTAATTCTGCTGAGAGTTTACGCAACTGCTCTTTCTTTTCATCGGGCAGGTTGGCACCATTACGCACAAAACCCTCATAACTTTTGGTGAGGAGCATTTTTTGTTCGGCATTGAGGCGTGCAAAATCATCTGCAGCATGATCTTCATATACGGCTTTCACACGACGGAATAAGCCTTCGTTCAAAGTGATGTTGTTGGAGTGCTCTGAAAGGATGGGTGACATCTTCTGTGCTAGTTCATCCAGAAAGTCTGTTGTTTCAGCGCTGAGCAGATTGAAGAACACTTCCGTCACTTTGGCTAAGAGTCCTCCTGTTGATTCGAGGGCTTCGATTGTATTCTCGAAGGTGGGGGCATCAGGATTGTTGACAATTTGTTCAATCTCCTGATCCTCTTCTTCAATTCCCTTCATCATGGCAGGCTCGTAGTCTGTCTCTGTGATCTGGTCAAAGGGAATGTATTCGTATGTGGTGTAAAACGGATTCATGTCTGTCTCTATTGTTTTGAAAGTAGTTGGAGGTCGTTGATGGTGAAACTGGCTCGTTGCATGGTGATGAGACTTTCTTTCTGCATCTCGTTGAGAGTGATGGACACGTTGAGTCTGGTTTCGTGGATGATGTCTGCCAGTTGGGTCATCTTAATTTGTACATCCTTTCTGCCTTTGGGTATGATAGCGTGGGAGAGGATGAATTTGATGATTTTGTGGCGGACGGTGTCATCAGGATAATAGCAGAGAAGTCGTTGTGTCTGCTGGTATTTGTTGCAAGTGATGTTCATCAAGTTGATCTTGACAATTTGGTTCGCCATGAGGTATTTCAGCATGATGTGCTTGTCAATGGCCAGCGTCGAACCCTCTGTGGCAAAGGAATAAGAGCGTGAGTAGGTCTGATACATGCCGAAAAGGTTGTAAGGCTCTATCACTTTCAGTTCTGGCAGATACTCTGTGAGCGTGAATTGGAGATCATCGTTGCGATGTTCTGCCATTACTTCCCCATTGATGATGTAGATAAGTTTTCGGCAACTCTCGCCCTGCATCACGATTTCGTCCCCTCGGTGGTAGTTGACAAAGTCCAGTCGGACGTGCGACATCACGTCAGATATCTCTTGTGTGGTCAGTCCCTGAAGCAACGGTAACTGCAAGAGGCGCTCGAACATCGTCAATTCCATCGACTCTAAACTCTAATCTCTAAACCTTATTTCACAATTAATGCTTCTAATCCCTCAGTCATCCATTCTTTCATCTCACCTTCTTTGTCTGAATAGATGAAAAAAGCCATCAGTTCAGGATGTTTGGCCAGTACCTTCTTTGCCTCATCCATACCTAAAACCATGAAGGCGGTGGCGTATGCGTCGGCTGTGGCACAATCCTGAGCCAAGACCGTTGAGGAGAGAATGCTATGTTGCACAGGATAGCCAGTGTGGGGGTCAATCGTATGTGCATATTTCTTTCCGTCCTTCTCGTAGTAGTTGCGATAATTGCCAGATGTGGCCATCGCCAGTTGTGTAATTTGGATGACCTGCTCAATGTCCATGTTGATACTGGCAGGGTCATCATTCGGCTTGTTGATGCCTACGTGCCACAGCTCACCGTGTGGGTTGAACCCCCTCACTCGCACTTCTCCGCCAATCTCCACCATATAGTTGCTAACGCCTTGACTTTCCAAGTATTTGCCTACGGCATCCACACCATATCCCTTGGCGATGGCGCTACAATCCAGCATGGTTTCAGGGTGCTCTTTCTGAATCTTTCCATCGATGAGTTTTACCTGCTGATAGCCGACGTAGGGCAGCAGGCTATCGACCTTCTCCTGACTCACATTGTCCATGTTCTTGAAACCGAAACCCCAGAGGTTGACAAGTGGTGCCACTGTGATGTCGAAGGCTCCATTGGTCTCTTTCGACACTTCCTGAGCCAATGTGAACACTTCCACAAACATTGGATTGGTTTCCGTGCTCGTGTTGTTGTTGATGGCTGTGATGACAGACTCCTTGTTGAAAGGGGATAGGGATGCATCTACCTGTTTCAATGCATCATCAATACCCTCTTGCAAGGGCTTTGCTGACTGGTAGGTAATGTGGTAGAACGTGCCAAACACACTTCCTTCAATTCGTCGCACTTCTTGTGCCACCCAAGGTTTTCCTTCCTGTACAGCAGGATTTGCATTTTTCTTGTCACGACTCATGATGATATAAATAGTGCCTGCAATGAGTAAGGCGAGTAGAGGCCATCCCCACCACTTGATTTTGTGGGGAGCATATGGGTCAAAGGCCTTCTTCTTCGTCTTCTGTTCCTTCGTTTTCTGTTTCTTCTCCATTGTTATCTTCTGGATTATCTTTTTGAATTTCTTCGTTGTTTATAGTGGTTGGGGGTACGTCTCTTATTTCGATGTTTACACCCCGTTTGTGACTTTTTTTCATACCCCAATTCAGGTCGAAGATGAGGCTGTAAGTGCCTCCCCAGCAAGTGGCGTTAGTGGTGTAGCCATAGCCAGGAATGCAGTTGGGTTTGGCGAGGTCATTCTTTGTGGAGCCAATCTCGCGTTTATAGCGGACAGCCCAACCCATGTGGAAATTCTTGAATATCGTCACTTCCACACCGAATATCAGTTCTGCCCAATGACTGGTGCAGTCAATGCCTTTCATGTTGAAAGGTTTGCTGCCTCCCCAGATGGGGTCAGTCTGTTCAGGGCCTGCAATGTCATACTTGAACTTGGAGATGCCGTAACGTGCACCCAAATAGAGCCGGTTGCTTTGGAATTTGTCCTTCAGCATGTTGAAATCAATGCCGATACGTCCAAAGGGTGCGCTGGTTTCATAACTTACTTTCGTGTTGAAATCCTCCTTCGAACATCTGCCTACACCTGCTTCAAAGATGGGGAAGAAGGTGTTTTTCAGATTCAATCGTAAAGCACCTTCGATGGTTCCGTAATCAGAGACCATCATGGCGACAGGCCCATATCCGTCCACTGACAACGTAAAACCTTGGAAGAACACTAAGTGCTGCTTCTCTTCATCCACTGCCACATATTTGGTCGGCTTGGGTTTCTCTCCAGGCATAATTGGCGTCTGTTGCTCCTGTGCTTGGATGGGCAATACCACGGAAAGGATAAATGATAAATAGATAATATGTTTATATAACCTCCTCATCTTTATCTTATTCCACAACTCCGTTAAAGTAAATCTTTATATTTATCTTTCCCTCGTAATCCACCTTTGATTCGCTGATTTCGATATGATCTATGGCTGCGTCTGTTGCTGTGACTTGTTGCAATGTGTGGAAGCGATAGGTGCCACATTCTGGCAGTTCCACGTTCGGGTAGCCACTGTGCTGAATCTTGATGGTGTCCTTCAATGTGATGCTTTTGTAGGAGAGAATCAGCGTATCTATTTCGTTGAAATAACTCATTGGCACTTTCATGCTCGCCGCGCCATATAGTTTGTTCACCAACACGGTGTCTTTACGCTGCTGGGTGGTGCTTTCCGTGTAGCCTTGATTCACCAGTTCTTCGTCTGGATAGTCTTTGGTCACCGTCATGTTACCCAGTTTTCGATAGGTGTACACCGTCTTGTATCCTGGCTTCAAGGTCGTCACTGTGATGGTGTCGCGATAGGTGATAGCTGTACCTTCCGAGTCGTAAAATCCGTAGTTGCACGTCACCAAATTGTCCACAGGACAGTTGTTTGAGTAACAACCAGCCAGCAGCAACGTTACCACCCCAATAATATGTCTTACGTTAAATCTCATTCTCATTAAAATCTCATACCTCTCACCTCACACCTCAAATCATATCTCCTTCTCCACTTGATACTTGTTTCTTTCCTGACTGTTACGGCTGATGAGGTCACCCAAGAAGCCTGCCACGAACAATTGTGTACCTAAAATCATCATTGTTAGCGAGATGTAGAAGTAAGGGCTGTCTGTCACCAATGCATGGGGCACATGCTGGCATAATGCCACTATCTTCACAGCACCCACTATGATGATGGCGACGAATCCGATAATGAACATCAGTGTACCGATGAATCCGAAGATGTGCATAGGCTTCATGCCGAAAGTGCTGATGAACCAGAGGCTCATCAAGTCCAGATAGCCATTTACGAAGCGATTCCAGCCCATGAACTTGCTTTTGCCGTGCTGGCGAGCCTGATGATGCACAGGCTTTTCACCAATCTTGCTGAAACCGGCATTTTTGGCCAGATAGGGGATGAAACGGTGCATCTCGCCATACACCTCGATATTTTTCACCACGTTACGACGGTATGCCTTCAGGCCACAGTTGAAGTCGTGCAGATTGTGGATACCACTCACCATTCGGGTGGTAGCGTTGAATAGCTTGGTGGGAATCGTTTTCGAGAGAGGGTCACCCTTGCGACGGTTCATCTTGAAACCGCTCACCAGATCATACCCGTCCTCCTTCACCATCCTGTACAGTTCTGGAATCTCGTCAGGGCTGTCCTGCAGATCCGCATCCATCGTGATGACGACATCACCCTCGGCCTTCTCGAAACCGTGGAATAGGGCAGGGCTTTTTCCGTAGTTTCTTCGGAACTTGATGCCATGCACCTCAGGGAACTTCCTGCTCAACTCCTCAATCACCTCCCACGAACGGTCGGTCGAGCCGTCATTCACAAATATCACCTCATACGTGAAGCCGTTTTCGTCCATCACACGCTTGATCCATTCGTGCAATTCCGCTATCGATTCCTCCTCATTATAGAGAGGCACTACTACTGAAATATCCATCTATTTTGATTTGTTTTAACGATAATCTGATCCTACTTTTCTCGCTTCCACGATGCTATAAAAGCAACAATAACCGAGAAGAACAAGCTGATGAAGAAATTGTTGTTGAAAATCAATAACGTCTTCTCCCATGCTGACAGCCCGTCCGTTTCTTGCAGAATGTCCAGCATCTGTGCATGCTGCACACCCATACCTAACTGCTCATACGTTTGCACCATTTCTGGCTGTGTCAGTAAGGCATTCAACTGCTCCATCAATAGCCCGTCATCAAAGAAATTGAAATAGGCAAACACAATCAACCCATTCAGCAAACAGGCGTACATAAACATCGAGAATGCAAAGAATAGTCCTTGGAAATAGCTCAATCGCTCCTTGATCAGCGCCATCTTTTTATTCAGACGCATACCTAAAACCATCGGAAGCACCAAGCTCACGCCACACAGCATGAAACACAATAGCATCAGCAGTCCATTATTGTGACTGATGCCTTCCACATACGTGAGGAACACTCCTCCCCAAGCTAGTCCCACAAAAGTGCCATACTCCATAGAGTACGACCTATATGTATAGTTTTTTGTACCCATATATCATGATGAAATCGATTGCAAATTTACGGCTTTTACTTGACAAAATCGCAATTATCCGCAAAAAATGCCGCATTTTTAAGAAATATTGTCGAATCTTTCGTTCGGTTAGATATTTATTCCTATCTTTGCACAGAATTTTCACAAATACTTTATCAAATAAATTTTCAATTACTTTATTACTAGCCAATGAAGCACCTAATTGCAATTTTTCTGATGGGTGTGCCGCTTGCGCTATCGGCACAAAACCCTGTCATCCGTAATCAATTCTCGGCTGACCCTACTGCGCGCGTATTTAACAATAAGGTGTATCTCTACCCTTCGCATGACATCAAGCCCCCCGTTGGACAGCGTCAGGATTGGTTCTGCATGGAAGACTACCATGTGTTCTCTTCTGAGAATCTGACCGACTGGACAGATCACGGCATGATTGTCACTCAGAACAAGGTGCCTTGGGTGAGACCAAACTCTTACTCTATGTGGGCTCCTGACTGCGTTTACAGGAATGGTAAGTACTATTTTTACTTCCCATCAGCTCCTGCTGCAGGTGGCGGTTTCGCTGTGGGTGTAGCCATCGCCGACAATCCTGAGGGACCTTTCGTTCCTGAGGCTGAGTCCATCAAGGGCATCAACGGTATCGATCCTTGTGTGCTTTTGGCGTCTGACGGCAATGCTTACATTTTCTGGGGCAACGGACGTTGCGCCAAGCTCAAAGACAACATGAAGGAACTGGCTGACGACAATCCAAAGTCAACCGTCAAGTTTGGCAATCGTGAAATGGAGATGGTGGGTGTCAACTGTCTCGAAGGTCTGCCAAACCGTCAGGCTGAAGGTCCATTCGCATTCGAGTATAATGGCAACTACTACCTGACTTATCCTTATGTGAGGGAGAACACCGAAGTGCTGGGTTATGCCATGAGTAAGAATCCAATGGGTCCATACGAGTACAAGGGACTCATCATGGCTGAGCATCCTAACGGCTGCTGGACCAACCATCACAGCATCATCAACTACAAGGGTCAGTGGTATCTGTTCTACCACCGCAATGACTTCTCTCCAAGTGACGACAAGCGTCGTTCTGTATGTATTGAGAAGCTCTTCTTCAATGCCGACGGTACCATTCAGGAGGTGAAGGAGACCTTGCGTGGTGTAGGTATCAACAACGCAACTGAGAAGATTGAGATTGACCGTTACAGCGAGGCAAGCAGCGATGTGACGACACAGCTCATCGACACTGTCAACACCTTCCGCAGCTATCAGGCAGCGCTTCCTAAGAAGGGTAGCTGGATTCGCTACAAGGACATTGATTTCAGTTCCATCAACAACGATGCCTACATGATCATCAGCGTTAAGGCTGCTGGCAACACAGCGTTCGCTGTTCGCGAGAAGTCTGCTACAGGCAAGGTGCTTGCAAAGATTTCTCTCGACAATATCGTTCCTCCTGAGACTACTAATGCGCCCGCTGGTGGTGGTATGGGTGGTGGCATGATGGGTCGATTCCGTCGTGACATGAGAAACCAGTGGCTCACCCAGACAGCTACTTTGGATTATATTCCAAAGGGTGTGACCGACCTTGTGATCACCAACGAAGGCGATGCAGAAATCGCTGTGGATTATGTTCTGTTCAAGAACCGTCCAAAGTACTTCTCACCAGCTACCGCTGCGCCTATTGCACCAGACAGCGAGGGTTTCATCCACCGTTGGATGCTCTTGGAGCCAATCAACAAGCCCAACAGCGGCAATACTGTCTTCACCGACAGCTATTTGCGTGAGCACTTCAACAGAGAGTACTTCAAGGGTCAGCAGACCATTCTGCCAAAGGATGGCCAGAAGGTGCAGGCTGTCTTCAAGCAGGAACAGGCACCCGCAGGCTTCGGACGTGGCATGGGTGGTCAGCAAGCACCTGCTCAGCCTGAGGTGAAGACCGTGAAGCAGACTCTCACATGGCATGCACTCGACAGCGAGAACATGAACGTGAAACTCTTCCGCTTTGCAGAGAAGTGGGGCGAGCAGGTGTACGGCGTGCTCTTCTGGGCAGTTACCATCATCGACTGTCCTGAGGAAATCAAGGACGTGCGTCTGGCTGTAGGCTCCAACTCCGCATCTATGTGGTGGCTCAATGGCGAAGAGACACTCTTGCTCTCTGGCGACCGCCGCATGGTGAAAGACGATGCTATGTCTTCACGCATCACACTGAAGAAGGGACGCAACGTTCTGCGTGGTGCCATCATCAATGGCCCTGGCATGAGCGACTTCTGTGTTCGCTTCCTCGACGAGAAAGGTAATCCTGTTACTAACTATACAATCATAAACAACAAATAAGAGCATGAAAATACTTCGCAATATATTCGCTGCCAGCGCATTGATTGTGGCAGCAACAGCATCGGCACAATCAGGACAACCATTTATCCACGACCCCTCCACACTGGCAGAGTGTGACGGCAAGTGGTACACATTCGGTACAGGTGGTGGTGGTATCATCACCGACGACGGATGGAACTGGCACAGTGGTGCTGAGCGTCCTGGTGGTGGTGCAGCTCCAGATATGATCAAGATTGGTGACCGTTACCTTTGCATCTATGGTGCCACAGGTGGTGGTCTGGGTGGTGGCCACGCTGGCCGCATCCTCACCATGTGGAACAAGACTCTCGACCCCAAGTCTCCCGACTTCAAGTGGTCAGAAGGTGTTGAAGTGTGCTACTCCGATGGTATGGAAGATCAGGATGCCATCGACCCAGGTGCACTCCTCGACCCAACCACAGGTCGTCTGTGGGTGAGCTATGGAACTTACTTCGGCACCATCCGTCTCATCGAATTGGACCCTGCCACAGGTTTCCGCAAGAGTGGCAACAAGGAGAAGGATATCGCCATCGACTGTGAGGCATCTGACCTCATCTACCGTGACGGCTGGTACTACCTGCTTGGCACGCACGGCACTTGCTGCGACGGTGTGAACTCCACTTATAATATTGTTGTAGGTCGTTCCAAGAGCCCAGAAGGTCCATACATCGACAACGTAGGCCGTGATATGTATCATGGTGGCGGTAAGATGGTGATTGCCGCTGGCGATCGCAAGACCGGTGCTGGACACTTCGGTCGCACTATCATCGACGAAGGTGTAGAGGTGATGTCGTTCCACTGGGAGGCAGACTTCGATATGGGTGGCCGCTCCACATTGGCAGTACGTCCTCTCCTATGGAAGAATGGCTGGCCAGTAGGTGGCGATCAGCTCAAGGAAGGCACTTATGAGATTGAGTCAGAGCGTCGTGGTTATGCCCTCGAACTTGCCGTCGATTTCGTTCGCATGAACGTGGCACGTGCAGGTGGATTCGGAGGCTTCGGCGGTGGTCAGCAAGCCAATGCTGCTCCTCCACAGCCAGTGGCTGAACAGAAGCTCGAAGATGTCATCAGCACATGGCCTTCAGGCAACATCCCTGCTCGCATCGGCGACTACATGTTCCGTCCTCACCAGAAGTGGACCATCACAGCCGTTCCTGAGGCAGGTGGTTATTTGAGCAATCCATACTTCAAGATCACTATTGCAGGAACTGACCGTGCCCTCGCAGCCACTGAGAATGTGGAAGTGACCACCGTTCCTTCCTACACAGGTGCTCCTGAACAGCTCTGGCGCATTGAGCAACTCACCGATGGCACCTTCCGCATCATGCCAAAGCAGATCCCAGGCAAGGAAGGCATCAACACCAAGTACGTGCTCTACTCTGCAGGTGACAGCACGCCAACCCTCGCCGAGTACGACTTCAACAGCGACAACTCCAAGTGGAACTTCCGTCAGCATTAATCTGATGTGGCAGGAGTTCTGCCAAGATAATCAAAGAGAGGCACCGAGGCAATCCCCGATGCCTCTCTCTCTTTTTACCATTTCATCAGAATATGCCTATTTCTTGCAGGCGGGCTTTGGGGGTGTAGAAAATTTTTCTTTTGTCCTCCGAGTCCACTTCGAGGCTGTCCCTTAGGGGTAAAATTTGTTACTATTAAGGCGCGCAAAATTTAAACTTAAGGGTAACAAAATTTTTCCTTCGTGGTGGCCTCTTCCACCTCTTCTTTTGACACTACAAAGGTACGACAAATTTTCCATATATTCAAATAAAAGTAGTATAAAATTCGGAAAATGACCGATTTTTTAGTTTTTTGAATATAGCGTTACAGCGTTACAGTGTTACAGTTGTTTTTTAGAGTTCTCAAACCCTAAAAATATTTCTATATTTATATATATATAAATATAGGGTTTATTTTTGACATTTAGGTATCGTAGTTTTTAACTGTAACACTGTAACGCTGTAACGCAAGTGTCGGTTTTTCGGTGTCTTTCCCTGTATAATGTTGACTCCCTTTGAGCCTTGATTTGATACTGTTTTGTTAATTACTGTTTCTTGTACTGATTTTGTTGACTTGTCTCTCTGAGCTGGTTGTCTGCTTTCCTGATTCTGTTGTCCCTTTTCCCGGGTTGGTGGACTTCGTGTCTTTTCCTGAATAATGTTGACTCCCTTTAGGCCTGGTTTTTTAACACTTGTCTACCCGTACGGATTTGGTTGACTGTCTCGCTTGAGCACAGTTGGCCACTTGGCTTAGCAGCGCAGAACGAAAAACAAAGAAAACCATGCTGGAATCTTCAACGAAGTTAATCCAATTGATTGAAGTTTCGGTTGTTATTCATTATGTTCTTTGTTTGTTCGCTTCGCGAAGTCTCGGAAAGTAAATGCGGAGTAAATAAATTTGAGTAAATGTTATGTGTGGACCAAGTGTTTTATTTACTGGTCTAAATTTACTCCGAATATACTCCGAATTTACTTTCAGCATCGTGCAGAAGGCACTCTCCTCAAGCAATGTCGGAACTTCCGAAAGTTGAATAATTGATTGTACACTGTTCATTTTCTCGGTTTTTCGGTTTCAGATTTTTGCCCAACATCGGCATTTCTGGTGAGCTAATTTGAAGTGTAATTTGTGAGTAACGCAAAAAATATCGTCAATTATGCCTTTTTCGGCATTTTTTGTGTTAATTGTTTGTGGGTTTCCAAAATAATTCGTAAATTTGAAGTCGAAACCTGAACGGATTGAATGAAAGTGTTTTTATAAGATACTAATAACAATTTTTATTAACTAAATGAAACAAATTCCTCCTGCTTTTCATCTTTTCCATCTTTGTCGTTAAACAAGAATAATCATTATCTGTTTGATGTTTTCTTTTATAGAGTCACGCCCTCAATCCGTTCAATTCGCTCAATCCTTGTTCGAAAAGAGCAAATAAAGATATAAAATGCACGAAAAATAGTGTGTGATTGAGAAAATTGTTGTAACTTTGCAGCCGATTTGCAAAGAAACTCAATAATTTAAGGTAAAAATATGAACATTTCAGTAGAGAACATTGACAAGGTAAATGCAGTCATCACGGCCGTAGTGGAACCTGCCGACTATACGGAGAAGTATGAGAAGGCTATCAAGGAAGCAAAGAAGAAAATGAATATGCCTGGCTTCCGTCCAGGTATGGTGCCCGTGGGCTTGATCAAGAAGCAGTTTGGCGTGAGCATCCTCGCCGAGGAGGTGAACAAGGTGCTTCAGGACGGTCTTTTCGGCTATATCCAAGAGAACAAGATCCAGATGTTGGGCGAGCCTCTGCCCACTGAGGAGAACAACAATGTGGAACTGAAGGAGGGCGAGAGCTTCACTTTCAAGTTCGACTTGGCGATTGCTCCTGAGTTTGAGGTGTCGCTGACGAAGAAGGATAAGATTGACTACTACAACGTGGACGTGACAGACAAGATGGTGGAGGGCCAGATTGACATGTATCGTCAGCGTGGTGGCAAGTACGAGCAGGTGGATTCCTACGAGGACAACGATATGATTAAGGGTGTCATCACTGAGTTGGATGTGGAGACGCCTGTGACGGCTGAGAATGTAGTGATGTTGCCCAAGTACTTCAAGAACGATGACCAGAAGAAGCTTTTCGAGGGTGTGAAGAAGAACGACATCGTGACTTTCAACCCATCGGTAGCATACGACAATAATGAGGCTGAGCTGACTTCCTTGTTGAAGGTGGAGAAGGAGGATGCCCTGAACCATAAGGGTGAGTTCAACTTCCAGATTACTGAGATCACCCGTTTCGTGCCAGGACCATTCAATCAGGAGCTGTTCGACACAGTGTTCCCAGGTGGTGAGGTAAAGACGGAGGATGAGTTCCGTGCAAAGGTGAAGGAGCTGATTGCTGGTCAGTTCAAGAAGGACAGCGACTACAAGTTCCTGCTTGATGTGCGCAAGCACGTGACGGAGAAGGTGGGCAAGTTGGAGTTCCCAGAGGAGAAGCTGAAGAAGATTCTTCTTGCCAACACGGGTGACCAGGCAAAGGTTGACGCTCAGTTCGAGAAGAGCATCGAGGAGTTGACTTGGCACCTCATCAAGGAGAAGCTCGTGGAGCAGAACGAGGTGAAGGTGGATGACGAGGATGTGAAGAACATGGCGAAGGAGGTGACTCGTATGCAATTCGCTCAATACGGTATGCTGAACATCCCAGATGAGTATCTGGAGAATTCCGTGAAGGAGATGTTGAAGAAGCAGGAGACGGTGAACAACCTCATCGACCGCTGCATCGAGGTGAAGTTGGGTGTTGCCATCAAGGAGAAGGTGACTTTGAAGGAGAGCACCGTCAGCGCTGAAGACTTCAACAAGATGTTCGAGCAGTAATAAGACAAGAATAAAAATTATTGTAAAAAAAGTGGTGAGAATTTTGGTTCTTGCCACTTTTTTCGTACCTTCGCAATTCAAAACGATATAAACACACTGTTATTATGATAAAAGACTTTCAGAAATATGCTACTAAGCATTTGGGAATGAGCAGTATGGTGCTTGACGATGTCATCAAATCTCAGGCAGGTTATTTGAACCCCTATATTTTGGAGGAAAGGCAGTTGAATGTCACTCAACTGGATGTTTTTTCCCGTTTGATGATGGACAGAATCATTTTTTTGGGTACAGAGGTGAATGATTACACCGCCAACGTGCTTCAGGCGCAGATGCTCTATCTGGACAGCGTGGATAGCGGCAAGGACATCAGCATCTACATCAATTCCCCTGGTGGTAGCGTGTATGCTGGTTTGGGCATCTACGACACGATGCAGTTCATCAATAGCGATGTGCAAACCATCTGTACGGGTATGGCGGCAAGTATGGCTGCTGTGCTGCTGGTGGCAGGTAAGGAGGGCAAGCGTAGCGCGTTGCCTCACAGCCGCATCATGATTCACCAGCCAATGGGTGGTGCTCAGGGTCAAGCCAGCGATATCGAGATTACGGCTCGTGAGATTCAGAAGTTGAAGAAGGAACTTTATACCATCATCAGCGACCATAGCCATCAGCCTTTCGACAAGGTGTGGGCAGATAGTGACCGCGACTACTGGATGACTGCTGAGGAAGCGAAGGAGTACGGTATGGTGGATGAAGTGCTTGCGAGGAAGGGATAGAGTTTAGGGTTTAGAGTATAGAGTGTAGAGTACACATTATATATAATAATAAGGAGAACTAAGTGGCAAAAATGAATAAATGCTCGTTCTGTGGTCGCTCGGAAAAGGACGTCAACATATTGATTTATGGCCTTGATGGTTATATCTGTGAGGACTGCGTGGAACAGGCTAGTAGGATTATCAAGGAGAACAGAACCAAGAAGGGACCTGACACGAAGCTGGAGAATCTGCCGAAACCTCAGGAAATCAAGGCCTATCTGGACAAGTATGTGATTGGTCAAGATGCTGCTAAGGTGGCGCTTTCTGTGGCTGTCTATAATCACTACAAGCGTTTGAACCATCGGGGTGAGACGGACGATGTGGAGCTGGAAAAGTCGAATATCATCATGGTGGGCAGCACGGGTACAGGTAAGACGCTTTTGGCAAAGACGATTGCCAAGATGCTGCTGGTGCCTTTCGCCATTGTCGATGCAACGGTGCTGACCGAAGCTGGTTATGTGGGTGAGGATGTGGAGAGCCTTCTGGCACGTCTGTTGCAAGCTGCTGATGGTGACGTGAAGCAGGCAGAGAAGGGTATTGTGTTCATCGACGAGATAGACAAGATTGCCCGTAAGGGTGACAACCCCAGCATCACGCGTGATGTGAGTGGTGAGGGTGTGCAGCAGGGTTTGCTGAAATTGCTGGAAGGTAGTATCGTGAATGTGCCGCCTCAGGGTGGCAGAAAGCATCCTGAACAGCAATTTGTTCAGGTGGATACAAGCAACATCCTCTTCATCTGTGGTGGTGCTTTCGACGGTATCGAGAAGCGTATTGCTCATCGTCTGAACACCCATGTGGTGGGCTTTGATGCTGCAAGGAATGTGGCGAAGCTGGACAAGTCGAACATGATGCAGTATATCGCTCCGATGGACTTGAAGTCCTTTGGTTTGATACCGGAAATCATCGGTCGTCTGCCTATCTTGACCCACCTTGAACCCCTTGATCGGACGGCTTTGCGCTCCATTTTGACGGAGCCTAAGAACTCTATCATCAAGCAGTACAAGAAGATGTTCCAGATTGATGGGGTGACGTTGACTTTCGAGGATGGTGTACTTGACTACGTGGTGGACAAAGCCATTGAGTTCAAGTTAGGTGCTCGTGGTTTGCGTTCTTTGATTGAGGTCATCATGATGAAGCCGATGTTTGAAGTTCCATCAATTGGTGTGACAGAGTATAAGGTGACACTTGATTTTGCCCGTCAACAGGTGGAAAATGCGAACATGGCAGTGCTAAAAGAAAGCACAGAAGATAAATAAACGTGATATTTTCTTAAAAAAACAGCATTTTTTGTGCTTTTTCTTTGAGAATACAAAACAGAATCCTACCTTTGTGGTAGAATGCGAAATGTCCCGCAATAATAAATGCTCTCTAACATCTAATTTTCTAACATCTAATGAAGAAATTCGCGACACTCCAGCAGGCGCTGAAATATTACTTTGGCTTTGACACGTTCAAGGGCGACCAAGAGGCTATTATTAAGAACCTTCTTGACCGTAAGGACACCTTTGTGCTGATGCCAACCGGTGGTGGTAAGTCCATGTGCTACCAGTTGCCGGCATTGTTGATGGAGGGAACGGCCATTGTGATTTCGCCGCTGATTGCTTTGATGAAGAATCAGGTAGATGCTATCAAGCATATTAGTGAGGAGGATAGTGTGGCGCATTTCATCAATTCTTCGTTGAGCAAAGCGAACATTGATCAGGTGAAGGCGGACATCATGGCTGGAAAGACCAAGATGCTGTATGTGGCACCTGAATCGCTGACTAAGGAGGAAAATGTGGATTTCCTCCGTCAAGTCAATATCTCTTTCTTTGCCATTGATGAGGCTCACTGCATCTCGGAGTGGGGACATGATTTCCGTCCAGAGTACCGTAAGATACGTCCTGTCATCAACTGGATCGCGATGGCACCCATTGTTGAACTCTTCCTGCCTCGTGATAAATGGCCAGCCATCAAGGGACTTACTGATGCCTACCGAGCCAAGAGAGTCAAGTTTGAGGAGATGAACAAGGAATTCAAGCAATTCCCCGACCGTGTGGATGAAGAGGAACTGAAGGCGTTGGATGCCAGTGTGAAGGGATTGGCGGAGGTCATCGCTTTCATGGCGGAGATGAAGGAACAAATCAAGGAGAAGTCGGACAAGTGTCCTCGTCTCGATGCCCGATTCGTGGATGGGCTTCTGGAGATCATGCCAGTGATTCGTCGTGATTCGAAGGCTTTGAGAGAGCGTATGGCAGATGAACCTTCTGTGCAGGCATTGCCTGAACTTCCTTCCGATGAGGCTATCCGTGAGGCAGCAACCAAGATTTACGATGCGCCTGTCATTGCTTTGACAGCTACAGCCACCGACAAGGTGCGCACAGATATCAAGAAAACCCTCGGCATTCTCGAGGGGAAAGACTTCAAGTCTTCGTTCAACCGTCAGAATCTCTACTATGAGGTGCGCCAGAAAACGGCAGACGTGGAGAAGGACATCATCAAGTTCATCAAGCAAAATCCGAACAAGAGCGGCATCATTTATTGTTTGAGCCGTAAGAAAGTGGAAGATTTGGCAGAGGTGCTGCGTGCCAACAACATCAAGGCGGCTGCCTATCATGCTGGTATGGACAACAAAGACCGCAACGAGACACAGGATGATTTCATCATGGAACGTGTGGATGTCATCGTGGCGACCATCGCTTTCGGTATGGGTATTGACAAGCCTGATGTACGTTATGTCATTCACTACGACATCCCCAAGAGCCTCGAAGGCTACTATCAGGAGACAGGTCGTGCTGGACGTGATGGGGGAGAGGGCAAGTGCCTCACATTCTACTGTCATAAGGACTTGGAGAAGTTGGAGAAGTTCATGAAGGACAAGACTCCTGCCGAGAAGGACATTGGTACGCATCTGCTCAGCGAGACGGCTGCCTATTGTGAGTCGTCTGTGTGTCGTCGCAAGATGTTGCTGCACTACTTTGGTGAGGAATACGATAAGGACAATTGCGGAAACTGCGACAACTGTCTGCATCCCAAAACCAAGACCGATCAGAAAGATAACCTCTTGCTGGCTTTGCAAACTATCTTGGCAGTCAAGGAGAATTTCAGGAAGGAATATGTCATCAATATCTTGCGTGGCGAGGAGAACGAAACCATCCTGAGTCATAAGCACGATAAACTGGAGCAGTTCGGTGCAGGTGCCGACGTGGAGGCAACGATGTGGGATGCCATCTTCATCCAAGCGAGTCTTGACGGCTATATCGGTAAGGAAGTAGAGTCATACGGTTCGCTGAAACTGACGAAGGCTGGCAAGAAGTTCATCAAGAAGCCCACACCCTTCATGGTGGTGGAGAATAACGATTTCGATGGCGATTTCGATGATAGTTCCGAACAGGGAGGTACAGGTGTGGCAGATGAAGTGCTGTATGGAATGCTCTTGGATTTGCGCAAGAAAATCGCCAAGAAATATGATGTGCCCCCTTATGTGGTGTTCCAGGATGCTTCGCTCGAATCGATGTCCACCCTCTATCCCGTCACAGAAGAGGAATTGCAGAACATCCCTGGTGTGGGTGCAGGAAAAGCCAAGCGCTATGGTGCTGAATTCTGCAAACTTATCCAGCGTCATTGCGAGGATAACGACATTGTTCGTCCTTCAGACATGCGTGTCAGGACGGTGGCAAACAAATCGAAAGTGAAAGTAAAGATTATACAAGCCATTGACCGCAAGGTGAGCCTTGAGGACATCGCCAAGAGCACAGGATTGGATTTTGACGAGTTGCTCGATGAGATGGAGGCCATCGTTTATAGCGGTACCAAGCTCAACATAGACTACTATTTTGAGGATATCGAGATGGACGAGGATGTCATTGACGAGATTTATGACTACTTCCGTCAGAGCGACACAGATGACCTTGATACGGCGCTCGACAACCTCGATGGCGACATCTATGAGGAGGATGTCCGATTGGTGCGCATCAAGTTCATCAGCGAACTGGCCAACTAATGTGAATAATTAAGGTAAAAAGTAAAATAAAAGAAAATTCTTATCATTATGTCATCATTTATTGAAGATAAAGTTGTACAAGAAGGATTGACGTTTGACGATGTGCTGCTCATCCCAGCATATTCGCAGGTTCTTCCACGCGAGGTCACCCTCACCACCAAGTTTTCACGCAACATCGAGTTGCAGATTCCTTTTGTGACAGCCGCTATGGACACTGTCACAGAGGCTCCAATGGCTATTGCCATTGCCCGTGAGGGAGGTATTGGTGTGATTCATAAGAACATGTCCATCGAAGACCAGGCACGTCAGGTGGCTATCGTGAAACGTGCCGAGAACGGTATGATTTACGATCCTGTCACCATCAAGCGTGGCTCTACGGTGAAGGATGCGTTGGCTATCATGCAGGAGTATCACATTGGTGGTATTCCAGTGGTCGATGATATCAACACGCTTGTGGGTATCGTGACCAACCGTGACCTCCGTTTCCAGACGGATTTGAACAAGAAGATTGATGACGTGATGACCAAGGAGAATCTTGTGGTTACTCATCAGCAAGCTGACCTCGAGAGCGCTTCTCGTATTCTCCTCGAACATAAGATTGAGAAACTCCCTGTGGTGGATGCCGACAACAAACTCATCGGTCTTATCACCTACAAGGACATCACCAAGGCTAAGGACAAACCCAATGCCTGCAAGGACTCTAAGGGACGTCTGCGCGTGGCAGCTGGTGTGGGTGTAACAGCCGATACCTTTGAACGTATGGAAGCCCTCGTCAAGGCTGGTGTGGATGCGATTGTCATTGACACCGCTCATGGTCATTCTAAGGGCGTGATTGACAAAGTGCGTGAAGCAAAGGCTGCATTCCCCGATGTTGATATCGTAGTGGGTAACATCGCGACAGGTGAGGCGGCTAAGGCACTTGTCGATGCTGGTGCTGACGCTGTGAAGGTCGGTATCGGTCCTGGTTCCATTTGCACCACCCGTGTTGTGGCAGGTGTGGGTGTTCCTCAGTTGAGTGCTGTGTATGATGTGGCTCAGGCACTTGCAGGCACAGGTGTTCCACTCATCGCCGATGGTGGTCTTCGCTATTCTGGCGATGTGGTCAAGGCTATTGCAGCAGGTGGATACTCAGTGATGATTGGTTCGCTCGTGGCTGGTACCGAGGAGGCACCAGGTGAGACTATCCTCTTCAACGGTCGTAAGTTCAAGAGCTATCGTGGTATGGGTTCGCTTGAGGCAATGGAGAACGGCTCTAAGGATCGCTACTTCCAGGGCGGTGTGTCTGAAACCAAGAAACTTGTTCCTGAGGGTATTGCAGGTCGTGTTCCTTACAAGGGCACTGTGCAGGAAGTCATCTATCAGCTCGTTGGCGGACTTCGTTCTGGTATGGGTTATTGTGGTGCTGCCAGCATTATGGATCTCCACGATGCCAAGTTCACTCGCATCACCAATGCAGGTGTGCAGGAGAGCCATCCACATGAGGTCATCATCACCAGTGAGGCACCCAACTACAGCGTTCGCAGCAACTAAAAGTAAGATTTCGATATTGTATCAAGGCACAGAATTGATTCTGTGCCTTTCTTTTTGGTGACCACGCTTAAAAGAACTTAAAAGTAGTGAAAGGTCTGTGAAAGAAAAATAAAATAGTTGTGTGGGTGGGGAAAACGCCTTACCTTTGTGGCATCGTTTCAAAGAAAGAATGATGAAGCCGCTGCGCATATACTGTTTTTGTCTGATCTTTTGCTGGATGTGGGGAATGAAAGGATGGGCTATGCCATTGCCACAGTCGAAGCCTGTCCGCATTGAAGTGAGGCATCAATGGGAGGTGGGACGACTGATGTACTTTTGGCTGACAGACCTCTATACGAAGGAAGAGAAGAAAGTGCGTTCGGATGCTCGTGCTAAGGGGGTGTCAGTGCTCGACTTTGAATTGTACCATCCGTTGTATGGGGAGATAATTCCTGGTAGTAATCAACGCATTCCTTTCTATGTGGAGCCTGGTGACACGCTCATTATCCGCGTCGGCAAGAGCGGGAAAGTGGAGGCGTATGAGCAAACGGATGGTCGTCATGTGAAATATGAGAATTTGCTACTGCATGACATCAGCAACCAACAATTCTATACCCAAGAGGATTTTGCTGTCGATAAGAAACAACATCTTTTCCCTGAGTTTGTGGTGCAGATGAAGGAGAAGATGCAGGTGGCTTTGGATCGTGTTAACTTTGTCGCAGATTGCTATGCTTTTTCTGACGAAGAGCGTCATTTGGCACGATGCAATGTGCAGATGCAATTCGCCTTGTGGATTTTTGAGTATGCTCCGATGAAAACATCGGAACTTCTTGCTTACGCCAACCATCACGAGGCGGGTTGGCAGAGTCTGCCTGAGCAGGATAGGGAGATGGCGGCAATTCAGGATGTGGCCAATTATGGGTTTGTGGGTGAGATGCAACCCGAAGACAGTACCTACTTGGCTTCCAAGTTCTTTCCTGCCTTCATCCAAAGTTATGAGCATACACAAGTGCTTAACTATGACCAGTATCTTTATGCTGGTCCATCAGCAGACGATATAGCACGTATGGATTCTGCCTTTGTGGCAAAGGATATGACCATTACCCATTGTGACCACCCCTCACTCTTTATGAATATGGCGATGGCACGACGTCACATTGAAGTGCCAGCCCCTGTTGATGATGGCAGCATTCAGTTGCAAGAGGTGCAGGTGTTGGGCAACAACCTTGACCAGTTCTATCGTGTGTTTGGACGGTGGGAGTACACGCCTGAAGATTTAGTGAAGCGGGCTTGGGCGAATGATGTGAACTTGAAAGGTTTTATCTCTTCCCTTATCAATCGCAAGAAAATCAAGAGTTACAAGCGTGCCAAGAAACTCATTGAGCAGTATGGTTCCGATGATGCGGAACGTGAAGCGCTAATGAATGCTTGGAGACAAATGCAGAAATAAAAAAAAGACTCAACCGTTCAAATTGAGCCTTTTTTATTTTTTGTGGAGATGGAGGGGCCAAGAATAAAAAATGATCGGGTTCAAGCCCGACCATTGTAACGTTGTGGAGATGGAGGGGCCAAGAAAAAAATGATCGGGTTCAAGCCCCGACCATTGTAACGTTGTGGAGATGGAGGGGCCAAGAAAAAAATGATCGGGTTCAAGCCCCGACCATTGTAACGTTGTGGAGATGGAGGGGATTGAACCCTCGTCCAAACAAGGAAGCCATACGCCTTCTACATGCTTATTCTTGACTTTGGTTTTCGTGATGCAGCAAGACCAAGACCACCAACTGCATCCTTATCCTCTAAGATTTCATCGACAGCACGAGGCTACTGTCAACTATTCCCGATTTTATAGCACCGCTGATCAGAACGCTTCAGGACGATAGCTTTCTGGGCGATGTCTCGTTCCCCCGCCTGGCGAGGGAATTAGGCCATATCTACTATGCTTCGATTAGGCAGCGAGAGCGTAACGAGTTTCGCCAATTAATTCTTTGATGTCTGAGATTTAAGAGAGGGGCATCGACTCTCTGCATGCTTACGTACCACCTCGGCTTGCTGTCAAATCCAGTCATCCCCGATGGTAGTTCTCTGCGCCCACTGGCATAAAGTGGCGGCAAAGGTACAACCTTTTCGCTTTATGACCAAATTTTAGGATTGGAAATTGCTGCCTGAGCGAAAAAATCATGCATTTTCTGTTCCTCACCTGCCACAATGATGATGTCATCCTCTTGTATGATGAGGGTGGGATCGGGATTGGTGTAGAAGTCTTCAGATGGGCGGATGAGTCCCATGACGATGCAGTTCCCCTTCTCGCGGATGCCTGATTTGATGATGCTCTTTCCACAGAGGGGAGAACCTGGGTTGATGGTGAAGTTGTCGAGCACGATGTTGGTGTTCACGCTGTCGTCCTGTTTGGCGGAGGCAAGACTGGTTTCAAGGAACTTCTGGAAGGCTGCCACATCGGTGTCAGAACCTGCCAAGATGATGCGGTCACCCGGATAGAGACGGTGGTTGCCACCAGGGATGTTGATGTTGACACCACCTCGAATGATGCGCACGATATTGGCGCCCGTGACATTGCGGATGTTGAGATCTTTGAGTGCTTTGCCGGCAAAGGCGGAGTTCTCAGGCACATCCACTTCGGCGATATTCATTTCAAGGCTGATGAGCGAATCCTCCACCTCGCGTTCGAGTCCTCGCTGAGATTCAGCCAGACGTTCACGGGCATAGAGGTTTTCGTTGAAGACACGCAGTATTTGGTTGACGCCAGGTGCCATAGCGATTTTGAGCAGGAGGAACTTAACCAGACGGTCGATTTGTGCAATCCACGAAGGTCTCCTTTCCTTCATATTCATGCTCGCCGACTGTCGCTTCTCCACATAACTATCGAGCATTTTCTTGGTGCCCTGGCTCATGTGGCTCTCGAGGAAAGAGAGTGTGGGGTAGGCGAGTTTCATGATGTAAGGAGTGAGGAAGGTGGTGATGACACTGACCGCTACGACGATGGGGTAGAGGCTGTTGTCTGTCACCCTCAGGCTCTGTCCGAGGCCAGCGATGATGAAGGCGAACTCACCAATCTGCACAAGTGAGAAGCCTGTCTGCAATGCCACTCTGAGCGGTTGTCCAGAGAGTAGGGTGCCGAAGGTGCCGAAGAGGATTTGTCCGATGATCACCACGAAAGTGATGATGCTGATGGGAAGCCAGTATTGCAGGAGCAGGGCAGGGTCAATCATCATGCCGACAGACACGAAGAAGATGGAGCCGAAGATGTTCTTGACGGGTTGCACCAAGTGCTCAATGCGTTCGGCGTCAATGGTCTCAGCCAACACCGATCCCATGACGAATGCGCCCAATGCGCTGCTGAAGCCTGATTGTACAGCCAGCAGCACCATTCCCAGACAAAGTCCAATGGAGAAGATGGTGAGTGTCTCGTCGTTGAGATGCTTCTTGAATTTTTTGAGGAAGGTGGGGATGAAGATGATGCCTAAGACGAACCACAAAGCGATGTACATGACCAGTTTGCCGACCTGCCAAAGGAGTTCTTTACCTTCAAACTCGTTCTTCACGGCGATGGAGGTGAGCAACACCATGAGCACCACAGCGAAGAGATCCTCGACGATGAGGATGCCAAAACAAACGCCTGCAAATCGATGGCTGCGGAGTCCTGCTTCTTCAATGGCTTTGAAGACGATGGTGGTGGAGGACATACAAAGCATACCGCCCAAGAAGAGGGCATTCATGCCTCCCAGACCCAACAGATGAGCCGTCAGCATACCAGCAATCATCATGCCCACCACGATGACACCAGCGCCAATGATGGCTGTGCTGCCTACTTTCAGCAGTTTCTTGAACGAGAATTCCAATCCAAGACTGAAAAGGAGGAAGAGCACGCCAATCTCGCCCCATGTCTCCACGTTCTCCTTGTTGCTCACCCAAGCCTCGCCCAGCACGTGAGGTCCCACCAGCATACCTGCCACGATGTACCCCAGCACAACGGGTTGCTTGAACAACTTGAATAACAGGCTCGTGATGCCTGCCGTCAGCATGATAATACAAAGATCCTGTATCATATATAAACCTTAACCTTAACGATAACCTTAACTTTCTTCGTCTAAGTTCTTATTCCACAGATAATGCTGTGTGTCCTTTGCGATCACACCTGAGAGCAGCAACAGCGACACGAGGTTTGGCACAGCCATCAGGGCATTCATGATGTCTGCCAAGTTCCACACCAAAGCGAGGCTCATCGTGGAACCTGCAAACACCAGCAGGATGTATAGGATGCGGTAGAACACGATGCTGCGTTTGCCTGCCAGATACTCCATTGCCCGCTCGCCGTAGTAACTCCAACCCAAGATGGTGGAGAAGGCGAATGTGAGAATGCCGAAGGTCAAGATGGGTGTGCCGATGTAGGGAATCATGCCAAACGCTTTCTTCGTCAGCATACCACCATCCTCCTGGCTAATCTCAGGGTAGGCGATGATGCTCGACACGATGACAATGCCAGTGATGGCGCAGATGATGACTGTGTCCCAGAAAGTGCCTGTTGATGACACCAATGCCTGACGCACAGGGTTCTTCGTCTGTGCTGCTGCTGCCACAATAGGGGCAGAACCCATACCTGACTCGTTGGAGAAAAGTCCTCGGGCAATACCATATCTTGCCGCCATCATCAATACGGTGCCAGCCGTACCGCCACCCACAGCTTTCAGTGAGAAAGCCTCTTGGAAGATGAGCGAAATGGCTGTGCCCAGATAGGCGTGATTGACACATAATATATATATACAACCCAACACATACAGGAGTGCCATCATTGGAACCAAAGCTGTACACCAGCGAGCGATACTCTTCACACCGCCAATCACGACGAATCCGACCAAAGCTGCCAACACGAAACCTGTCACCATCTTTGTTGTGTCAGGATTCACCCATTCCTGCATCACCAACGAGAGGTTTTCGCTGATGGCATTGGCTTGCACCGTGTTGCCGATGCCGAAGGATGCCACCGCTGCAAACACGCAGAACAGCACGCCCAACCACTTCATCTTCAATCCTTTCTCCAGCGCATACATCGGACCGCCTAACATTCTGCCGTCTTTGGTTTTCACTCTGTATTTGATGGCCAACAGACCTTCGCCGTATTTGGTGGCGATGCCGAACACACCTGTCAGCCAACACCACAATACAGCGCCAGGACCGCCCAAACTTACAGCCGTAGCCACACCGATGATGTTGCCTGTACCAATCGTCGCTGCCAACGAAGTCGCCAAAGCCCCGAACTGGCTCACATCGCCCGTCGAACCTTTGTCCTTCTTCACTGACAGCCGAATTGCCGTCACAATCTTCCTTTGCGGAAACTTCAACCTGAAAGTCAGAAATATATGTGTGCCCAACAACAGAATGATCATAGGCCATCCCCACACGATGCCACTGATTTCTTCCGTGATTTGAAGTAGTTGTTCCATCTCTTACAACATTTGCAATATTTCTAATGATAATGCAAATGTACAACTTTTTGTTCAAATGCCCAAGATGTGGAAAAGATTTTACAGCGTATGATACAAATAACCGCTCTCAACTTCCTTCTCTCACACTTTTTCTACAAAATTCTCAAAATGTTGCCCTGCTTTTCTACTTCTTCTCCAATTTGAAAGTGATGGGTATGTTCCAACGGACACGTCTGAGCTCATTCCTTTCTTTCGCAGGTATCAATTTGGGCATTCCTTTGACGATACGGATAGCTTCCTCATCAAGTAGAGGGTCAACAGACCTGATGACCTTGCAGCTGTTGTGGCTCCCATCCTTTTCTATTACACACTGAACAAGCACGCGCCCCTCAATGCCTTTCTTCTTGGCCTCTTCCGGATAGCGCATATTCTTCTTGATGTAATTCCAAAGGGCTTCGTCACCTCCAGGAAATTGAGGATTCTGTTCTGTCTCAATGAAGACCTCATGCTCATCCGCTTTTAGGGGCACCCTTATTGGATTTTTCGTCTTAACCTCAAAGACTCCATTCTTGCCCAATTCACCCCAAGCTGCAGCGTGAGCAGGATTTGCCAGAAACGTGAGGGATTTGATGTTTCCGGCTTCTGTGTCAATGAGTTGAGCCATTGTCTTATCCGTAAGCAAGTCGAATTCGATGACTTTATTCACTTTTTCACCTCTCACGTTTTTTCGAATAATATTGTCAGGCTTTCCGTTTTCGTTCAGATTGATAGGTTCCCCATCCAAGACAACCAGAGGAGCCTTATTCTGCTCTTGTGCATTGGCAATCATGGATATCGCTAGTAGCAACATGGTGATGATGATTTGTTTCATAAATAGTAGTTTTTACACATTTCACTTTTTCACCCCCTCCTTCTCCAGTCGGAAGGTGATGGGCAGGTTCATTTGCATACGGACGATTTCACCACCTTTCCTTCCAGGAATCCATTTTGGCATCCCTTTGACGATACGGAGGGCTTCCTCGTCAAGTTGAGGATCAACAGACTTGGAAACTTTGATTTCACTTAGGCTTCCGTCTGTCTCCACATATAACTGAACAAGCACGCGCCCCTCAATGCCTTTTTTCTTGGCTTCTTCTGGATAGTGCATGTTATTCTTGATGTAGTCCGCATAGGCCTTGTCACCACCAGGAAAACTAGGACTTAATTCGTATTGCTCAAAGCCAACACCATTTTCCTTTTCTATCGTATTTGTCTCTATGGCGTAAGCCACTGCCACGAACAGCATCATCGCAATCATACCAAATAATTTCTTCATGTCGTTATTGCTTCTAGTTGTGAAAAATTCTTGTTGCTGTAAGGAGATGACTATTTGGGAATATTGATATGTGCCATATATTGCCCTTGCCAAATCTGCCCTTTGACGTAGTAGAGGTCAAAAACTTTATGCTCGAGGACATACTTGGCGAGTTTCTCCCTCACCACGTTTTTCACGTTCCTGCTCAGTCCTCTTCTATTATAGTCTCTGTTCCGTGTTTTCTTTGGGAAGACGATTTCCACGGATGTCGGCATCATCGTGGAGTCGTAGTCGCGGTACCAGACTTCAGCACCAATGTAGTTTCTCACCTTCGGGAATCTGCGCCTCAGTTCTCTGCCCAGATCTTCGAGGAAGCTTTCGAACGCTTCCCTCTTTTCCCAGGTTGAATAGATCAGCCTTTTGTTCTCTGTGTGCTTCATGGAGACAATCACCCCGTCCTTCATTTCCACCTGATCTTCATGTTCGTAAGAGGTTGTATAAAAACCGGTGTCGGGATAGACGATCTTCCCAGACGTGATTTTGAAGGAACTTGTCACCCATGTCGCCTTGGCCATTCCGTTGGTGCAATAAGGTTTGAGAACAGGGATGTCTCGGGCATAGATGGTGTCCCCATTGACCTTTACATAGTTCAGGTAAAGCACGCTGTCCACGATTTCCCAATACCCCCTGTAGTTTCTCCAGCTTGAAGTGGCTTCCCACTCGCTTCCCCACTCCCCGAGGAGGCTGTCCATCTCTTCGCAACCTAACAGTGGCTCTGCCATGAGGTTATATTTCTGCCCGTTCCACATGAGCACTTCCGGATCCTGCGCCGTGGCGCTGGCACTATGTATGAGAGTAGCCCATGCAATAAGGGCGAGCAGCATTGTCAAAATCTTTCTCATATTGATTATTAATTATTAAGAGTGAATTTCAGGTTTTGTGCCACAAAGTTAAACAAAAATTCCCAAACCAACCAAAGAAAAACAAAGAAAATGAGGCACCCCTTTCATTTCTAAAACTACTTAGAGAGAAAATCTTAGGATTCGCAAGAATCTGTTAGCACAAAAGGCTGAATAGAAAAGGAAGACTTGCTTGTCCATCTCGTGATGTTCCCCACAGCCATTTTTATAACTACTGCGTATCCAATTTGTGGTGTTGCCGTATCGCGTTTTATTTTGAAAGTTGCAAAAAAATATTTGCAACTTTCAAAAATAAATTTGCAACTTTCAAATTATTTTTTCAAACTTTCAAATTATATTAGATGTGGGTAAGCCTTCAAATTGGATACGCAGTAGTTATGAAAATGGTTGTGAGTGTGGAAGAGGGGTAGGAGGAGAGGTGGAGGAGGAAGCGTAAGCGAAAAAAAGAAGCACATCCGTGTGGACGTGCTTCTTGGGTGTTTTATATATAATTATATGTGTCGTTAGTAAGTGCGGTAGAGGAGCCAAGCATCGGGGTAGGTGCCACGAAGCTGGTCGCGAGACTGAACAGCTGAAGCGCGATCGTCGAATGAAGCAGCAATGACGCGATACATGCCTGTCTCTGGGTTCTGTGCCACTTGTGCAGAGTAGCCTTTGCCGACGAGGGTGTTGCGGAGGTTGTTGGCATTGTCAACATTGCTGAAAGAACCACACACAACGTTGAAGGCTTTGAGGGTGCCACCGTTCATGACGGTAAGACGCTCCTGACGGTCGTTCTCTGTGTTAGCCACAGTGTTGGTGACGGGTGTGGTGACAACAGGTGTTACAGTCACAGGGGCTGTTTCCACCTGGTCAGTAGTGTTTGCTTGTGCTAACTCTTGTGCTTTGGCTTTTTCATACGCCTTTTTGTAACTGCTTTCAGATGATTTACAAGAAACGAAAGCAAGGGTTGCAACGAGTGCTAATCCCATCAAAATACTTTTTCTCATACTTTTCTCGATTTATAATTAGATGATTGAATGAATGTCTATTAATAGCCACAAAGTTAGGGCATATTTGGCAGATTGCAAATAAGATGTGTGCAAAAAAAAGTTAAACACTGCAAAATGTGTTGGTTTTTGTGGATAATATCCTATCTTTGCCACCGAAAACGTTAGAATTAACATTATTTATCAAACTGTAATCACATTATTATCAACCTGTAAAACAACTAACGATTATGACAAAAGGTGATGGTTTTGCATTGGCGGCTGCTTTTGTTGGCGGTGCCATCGCAGGAGCGGCAATTGGTCTTCTTTTTGCTCCTGAAAAAGGTGAAGATCAGCGTGCTAAAATTAAGGAGGCTCTTGAAAAGCGCGGTATCAAATTGGACAAGGAGTCTTTCGAGAATCTGGTGGATGAAATCAAGAACATCGGCAGAAAGCGCGAATGTGTGCCTGCTGAGGATTTCGACGCCGAATAAATTTGAGTCATGGGTGCATCCAATAGAGTGACTGACGACTTCCGCAGGTTGGCATACCGTGTGGAACGTTATCTGCGTCTGGAGGCAACTGAACGTCTGACGGTGGTGACCTCCTATGTGGTTCTTGCTGCTGTGGTGATGGCGCTGGCGACTAGTGCTATCTTTTTCCTGAGTACAGGAACCGTGAAGGCCTTGACCTTGTGGACGGAGAACGAGATGCTGAGTTACTATCTGGTAGGCGGCATCTTGGTGTTGCTCATCCTGTTGGCATTCCTGCTGAAAAAGCCTCTGATAGAGAATCCGTTCGTAAAGATGTTCAGCGAGCAGTTGCTGAATGTGCCGACGGTGACAGAGCAGATGCTGAGTAGGAGTCGTAAGGATGAGCAGATCAGGAAATTGGCGGAGAGTCTTGTCCGTGAGTTGGAAGACTATAATGAGGAAGGAGGTGAGGAATGAGCCGAAAGTATCGCTATGCCTCGCTGGAAGACCTTCGCAACGAGAAGGAATATGCAAGGCAACAGATTGATTACAGCGTGGATCGCCTAAAAAATGATGTAGCCGACTATTTCGTGTATCATCCTGAGAATCTCTTCCTCGAGTCATCCAACAAGGTCATGAACTATGTAGGTTATGCCATTTCAGCCTATAAGACGGCGACGGCTTTCCGCACTATGTTTGGTTTCTTTTCAAAGAAAAGGAAATAACTAGCAGAAAACTTATTCAAATACGCTCGTAAGTCACTTTACGGGCGCATTTTTTTGTCATGCCGTGGAAAAGTATTACCTTTGCAGCTGATTTCTGAAAAAAGGAAAGAAAGAGAAATGAATGAGCAGTATTCGTCAGCATTGTTGGAACGTGCTGTGGATGAGTTTTCGAAACTGCCAGGTGTCGGGCGTAAGACGGCGATGCGGCTGGTGCTGCACATGCTGCGCTTGGATGTCGGCAAGGTGGATGCCTTCACGGATGCTGTATCAACCCTGTGTCATGAAGTGCACTACTGCGAGGTGTGCCACAACATCAGCGATGAGGATGTGTGTCAGATTTGCGCTAATCCGAATCGCGACAATTCCACAATCTGTGTGGTGGAGAATGTGCAGGATGTAATGGCGATAGAACAGACGCAGCAGTATCATGGACTCTACCACGTGCTGGGTGGTGTCATCTCACCGATGGATGGTGTGGGACCGAGCCAGTTGGAAATAGACAGCTTAACGGAACGTGTGGAACAGGGAGGTGTGGAAGAAGTGATTTTTGCTTTGAGTTCGACGATGGAAGGCGATGCTACGAATTTCTATATTTACAGAAAATTGTCGAAATACCCTGACTTGAAACTGACCGTGTTGGCGAGGGGTATGAGCATCAACGACGAATTGCAATACACGGATGAAGTGACGTTGGGACGCTCGTTGGTGAATCGCGTTCCGTTTACAGGGAAGTAGATTATTATAAAGATTATGGTAAAATATATACAAAAACTGTTGAGGATATTAAAGATAGAGATAGCGGTGGTGTGGCTGATTGTGGTGGCTGCTGTCGTGTTGGGCGAATTGGATGTGATTCCGAATGGATGGGTAGCTCCGAAATCTTCTGAGGAGTTCAAACTGAACATCGCTGTTATTGTGCTGACGATAGTGGGCATCCCATTGGCTATCCGTCTGTTCACGTTGAACACCACCAGGGGATTGCGCCGTATGAATAATGATGAGGCGTTGGTGTCTTATCATATATGGAGTGTAGTGAGATTGGGCATCTTGTGCATCACCGCTGTTTCAGGCGTGGTCGTTTATTATCTCGCCACCAGCGTGAGTGCTGTATTTTGTGCTTTGATTGCATTGGCTGTCACGGTTTACTGTTGGCCCTCTGAAGCAAAGATTTCTTCTTATTTAGAGGACGTGAATAACGAATAGATGAAACTCTCCATAGTCATAGTCAATTACAATGTCCGCTATTATCTGGAGCAGTGTTTGCTCTCGGTGGAGAAAGCGTTGACAGGTGTGGGTGGTGAAGTGTTTGTGGTGGACAACAACAGCACCGACGATTCGATGTCGTACTTGAAGGGGAAATTCCCATGGGTGCGTTATATTGAGAATAAGGAGAATGTGGGTTTTTCTCGTGCCAATAACCAGGCTTTGCGGGAAGCGAGAGGAGAGTATGTGCTGCTGCTGAACCCTGACACATTCATCGGCGAACGTACTTTGAGAGAGTGTATCGATTTCATGGAAAAGAATCCCAAGGCTGGTATGTGTGGCGTGGGCATGTTGAAGGTGGATGGCTCTTTTGCACCAGAATCACGTCGAGGTGTGCCAACTCCTTTTGTGGCATTCTGCAAGATGACAGGATTGGGTTCGCTGTTCCCGAAGAGCCGTCTGTTCGGTAGGTACTATATGCAGTATCTGAACAAGCAGTCCATCAATCCGATTGAGATTGTGAGTGGTGCGTTCATGTTTATCCGCAAGGAAGCGTTGGACAAGGTAGGGCTGTTTGATGAGGCGTTCTTCATGTATGGTGAGGATGTCGATTTGAGTTATCGCGTGCTGAAGGCGGGTTATCAGAACTATTATATCCCGACTCAGATTCTGCACTATAAGGGGGAAAGTACGAAAAAGGACTCACTCAAGTATGTGAATGCATTCCATAAGGCGATGGTGATTTTCTTCAAGAAGCACTTCGCTCACTATAGTTTCCTCTATTCGGCGTTTATCACGCTGACAGTGATGATGAGGGGCGTCATGTCGTATATCATGCAGAAACTGTATGCATTGTCGCATAAGAAACGAAAGGTGGTGCAGCAGAAGTTCTTGATTGTGAGTGACGGGCGTAACCTCGATGACATGAAGGGTATTGCGGAGAAGCATCATTTCAAGTATGATGTATTCCATTCGAGATTGGGTGATATGCCCAGTACCGATGTGCTGTACAGGGATTACGACTATATAGTCTTCGACACGAGCCGTTATCCGTTCAGTTCCATCTTGGAGTTCTTCCGACACGATGAGCCGAATCGACATCGTCCCTGTATCGCCACTTATATCCCCTCGAACAGAACCATCATGACGTTCCAGGGAGCTATCAATTAGAGGTGAGAGATTAGAAAAAGAATTTATTTAAGGAATATAAAAAAAAAGATATATGTTACGTATAGCAGTACAATCAAAAGGTCGTCTCTTTGAGGACACAATGGATCTCTTAAAAGAGACGGGTATCAAGGTGAGTTCGAGCAAGCGCACTTTGCTTGTTCAGGCATCTAATTTCCCATTGGAGGTGCTTTTCCTCCGTGATGACGACATCCCTCAGACCGTTGCTGACGGTGTGGCTGATGTGGGCATCGTGGGTGAGAACGAGTTTGTGGAGCGCAACGAGAACGCTGACATTGTGAAACGTTTGGGGTTCAGTAAGTGCCGTATCTCATTGGCCATCCCTAAGGCGATTGACTATCCCGGTGTGGAATGGTTCAATGGAAAGAAGATTGCCACTTCCTATCCTGTTATCTTGAAGAAGTTCATGGAAGAGAAGGGTGTGAAGACCGACATCCACGTTATTCAGGGCTCTGTGGAGATTGCTCCTGGCATCGGTTTGGCTGATGGTATCTTCGATATCGTTAGCTCAGGTTCCACGTTGGTCAGCAACAACCTGAAAGAGGTGGAGGTGGTGATGAAGAGTGAGGCGCTCCTCATTGGTAACAAGAATCTCGATGAGGAGAAGAAGGCAATCCTTGAAGACCTCCTCTTCCGTATTAATTCCGTGCTCATTGCCGAAGACAAAAAATATGTCCGCATGAATGCTCCTAAAGCACGTTTGGCGGAAATTGTGAAGGTGTTGCCGGGCTTGAAGAGTCCAACCATCATTCCTTTGGCTGATGAAGATTGGTGTTCTGTGCATGCTGTGCTTGACGAGAAGCACTTCTGGGAGATTGTCGGCCAGTTGAAGGCACTTGGTGCAGAAGGCATCTTGGTGACACCTATTGAGAAAATGATCCTCTAATATTCGAAAAATGAACATCATTAAATATCCCAATCAGACGGAATGGGCAGCCTTGCTTGAACGTCCACATCGTGATGCTTCCGAACTGCGAGCCACTGTGCAGACTGTGCTCGACCAGATTCAGCAGTATGGCGATTCGGCGGTGAAGGCTTTTGAAGAGAAGTTTGACAAGGTGCGACTTGACTCCTTGGCTGTTTCCGAAGAAGAAATGGCTGAGGCTGAAACGCTGGTGCCAGAAGACTTGAAGAAAGCCTTGAAATTGGCTCATGCCAATATCGAGAAGTTCCATGCCTCCCAGAAGTTTGAGGGTGAGAAGGTGGAGACGGCTCCTGGTGTGGTGTGCTGGCAGAAGTCTGTGGCGATTGAGAAGGTGGGTCTTTACATCCCTGGAGGGACTGCTCCCTTATTCTCGACCGTGTTGATGTTGGCTACGCCTGCCAAGATTGCGGGATGTAAGGAGATTGTGCTTTGTACTCCTCCCAACCGTGAAGGTAAGGTGAATCCTGCCATTCTGATGGCTGCGAAGGTGGCTGGTGTCAGCAAGATTTTCAAGGCTGGTGGTGTTCAAGCGATTGGGGCGATGGCTTATGGTACAGAATCTGTGCCTAAGGTAAGTAAGATATTCGGTCCTGGTAATCAGTTTGTGATGGCTGCTAAGCAGCAGGTAAGTCTGCATGAGGTGGCGATTGATATGCCTGCAGGTCCTTCTGAGGTGGCAGTAGTGGCTGATGAAACTGCCAATCCTGTATTTGTGGCTGCCGATCTGCTTTCTCAGGCAGAGCATGGTGCCGATTCACAGGTCATCATGATCACGACCTCCGAGAAGCTGGCAGAACAGGTGGATGCTGAGGTGGCTCGTCAGTTGGCATTATTGCCTCGTAAGGAGATGGCGGAACAATCTCTGCAATACTCCAAACTCATCATTGTGAAGGATATGGAAGAGGTGGTGGAGATGACGAACGAGTATGCTCCTGAACATCTCATCCTCGCCGTGAAGGACTATATGTCTTTTGCAGATAGGGTGGTGAATGCCGGTAGTGTTTTCCTTGGCAATTACTCCTGTGAGTCAGCAGGTGACTATGCTTCAGGCACCAACCATACACTTCCTACTTCTGGCTACGCAAAGGCTTATAGCGGTGTGAACCTTGATTCGTTCTGCCGCAAGATTACATTCCAAGAATTGTCAGCAGAGGGCATCCGTTCCATCGGCCGAGCTGTTGAACTGATGGCTGAAGCTGAGCAGTTGGATGCTCACAAAAATGCAATGACTGTAAGACTACAAACATTATGAAACCACTTCAAGAATTAGTGCGTCCCAATATTTGGACGCTCAAACCATATAGTAGCGCTCGTGACGAGTTTAAGGGTGTGCAAGCTGATGTTTTCATCGATGCTAACGAGAACCCTTACCCCAACGGCGTGAATCGTTATCCAGATCCCTTGCAAGAGGAGTTGAAACGAGCTATTTCCCCCATGAAGGGTGTGCCTGTCAGCAATATTTTCTTGGGCAATGGAAGTGACGAGGCGATAGACCAGCCTTTCCGTATCTTCTGCCGTCCAGGCAAGGATAATGTGGTGGCTATCGATCCCACCTACGGCATGTATGAGGTATGTGCCAATGTGAATGATGTGGAGTATCGCAAGGTGTCGCTCGATGAGCGCTATGATATCGACCCAGATGCTTTGCTGGCTGCATGTGATGAGAACACAAAACTCATCTTCATCTGCTCGCCCAACAACCCTACGGGTAATGCTTTCGAGCGTGCAAAGATTGAGAAAGTCATCGAATCATTCCAGGGTATTGTGATTGTTGATGAGGCTTACAGCGACTTCTCATCCCAGAAGCCGTTCCGCTTCGACATTCAGAAGTACCCGAATTTGATTGTGCTCGCCACCTTCTCTAAGGCTTGGGGTGCAGCGGGTATCCGTTTGGGTATGGCATTTGCCAGCACGGACATCATTAGTCTTTACAACAAGGTGAAATACCCTTATAATGTGAATGTGCTCACGCAGCGGAAGGCGATGGAGTTGTTGAGCAATGCGACATTGTTGCAACGTCACATTACCCTGATACTTGAGGAGCGTCAGGCGCTGATGCGGGCGCTTGCTTGCCTGCCTATCTGCAAGAAGATCTATCCGACCGATGCCAATTTCGTCCTTGTCCGCGTGGCCGATGCGGATACCATCTACAGGTATCTGGTGCAGAAAGGGGTGGTGGTGCGCAACCGCAATCGCATACATCTGTGTGGAGACTGCCTCCGTATTACTGTGGGTACGAAAGACGAAAACACCAAACTGCTTTCAGCATTGAGACAATACGTATAGCTTATGAAGACAGCACTTTTCATCGACCGCGATGGCACCATCCTTGTGGAGCCAGCCGACGAGCAGATTGATTCTTTTGAAAAGTTTCAGTTTGTGCCGGGCGTGATTCGCAACCTCAACTTCATCCGCACCAAACTTGATTTCGAGTTTGTGATGGTGAGCAATCAGGATGGGCTTGGTACAGCTTCCTATCCAGAAGAAGATTTTTGGCCTACCCACAACCTCATGCTCAATACGCTGAATGGGGAGGGTGTTACCTTTGACGATATCCTCATCGACCGTTCGTTCCCTGCCGACAACCTTCCTACCCGCAAACCTGGCACAGGCATGATGGGGAAGTATATGACAGGGGAGTATGACCTTGCCAACAGTTACGTCATCGGTGACCGTGAGACAGATAAGCAACTGGCGCAGAACCTTGGTTGCAAGTATCTGATTTTGGGTGATAATGTGCAGTCTTGGGATGAAATTACAGAGATTCTCTTTGCTGGTGAACGTACAGCCTCTGTGCGTCGCACGACGAAGGAAACAGATATTGACATCAGTCTCAATCTTGATGGAACGGGACAGTGTGACATCAGCACCGGTCTTGGCTTCTTCGACCATATGCTGGAGCAGATTGGGAAGCATGGTTCCATTGACCTCCGCATCCATGTGAAGGGCGACCTCAACGTGGATGAACATCACACCATCGAGGATACAGGCATAGCTCTTGGTGAGTGCATCGCCAAAGCTCTTGGTGACAAACGAGGCATCGAACGTTACGGTTACACCCTTCCGATGGATGATTGCCTCTGCTCTGTGGCACTCGACTTTGGTGGTCGTGCTTGGCTCGTATGGGATGCTGACTTCAAACGTGAACGGGTGGGGGATATGCCTACCGAGATGTTCCTCCACTTCTTCAAGTCTTTCAGCGATGCCGCCCGCATGAACCTCAACATCAAGGCAGAGGGAGAAAACGAGCACCACAAGATTGAGGGTATCTTCAAAGCCCTTGCCCGCAGCATCAAGATGGCTGTGAAGCGTGACATCTACAAATTCCAGTTGCCATCCAGCAAGGGTGCGCTGTAAGAGAACTTTTGTATGGCAATGAAAACAATTCTGCTATCCCTCATCGCCCTTGTCTGTACTTCATTTTGTCAGATGGATGATATAATGGCGTTAAAAGAATGGACGCCTGCTGCTGTTGTGAGTGATGAGGCTGTCAACGCTTATGGTATTGACTCATGTTTCACCGTCAGTCCCATCAGCGACGCCATTTTTCAACGCATGCAAGGCAAATCGTTCAAGAAGAATTGTACTGTGCCACGCACCACGCTCCGCTACGTGAAGGTGCTTCATCGTAATATAGAGGGCAAGACGCAACTGGGGGAAATTGTCTGCAATCAGACCATCGCCAATGATCTCGTTGACATCTTCCGAAAGTTGTACGAAGCCAATTACAAGGTGGAGCGGATTGTCCTTATTGACGACTATGATGCTGACGATGAACGTAGTATGGCTGCTAACAATACGTCGAGCTTCAATTTCCGTGTTGTTTCTGGCACCACCAAACTCTCCAAGCATGCTCAGGGACTCGCAATAGATGTGAATCCCTTATACAATCCTTATATACATTTGAACAACGGCAAGGTGGAACCTGCCAATGGAAAACCTTACGCCACCAATCGAACGGCAGGACGTAAGATACCAGTCTCTTTCATCAATGCCAATGACCTCTGTTACCAACTCTTCATCCAGCATGGTTTCCGCTGGGGTGGAGCCTGGCGAACTGTGAAAGACTACCAGCATTTTGAGAAATGATGGTAGCGCTTCTTAATCCTCGAAGAAATCCATAAGGTCATCGTCTTCCTGTGTGATGGGGGCGATGAAGTTGGGGTTGGGGCGTATGCTCTCGATAACGTGCTGGAAAATGGCAAGCCCCTCGGACAGTGTGTTCGTGGTGGTGGTCACCTGAATGCCGCAGAGGTAGCCGTTCATGGGTTTGGAACCATCGAACACGTAGGTGCTGTCATTGGCTTTCCAATTCATGATGTAAAGACTATCTGTCTTTTGGAGCGCTTGTGGATTATAGATGGCATCCTTGTGCTCTTCGTAAAGAAATTCGTAGAAAGCGTCGAAGTAGCGGTCAGGAATGAGTGTGTGTTCACCGATTTCGCAACTGATGGAAATCGTGTGTTCGGCATTGAGAAACTTGATGAGAACGGGGCTGGATTCGTCCATCTCCCATGTGTCAGGCACATCAAGGAGGTAGGGCAGTCGTCCGTTCTCGTATGTTTTGTAAGTCATCTCCTGCTCGCACGAAGTCACGATTAGGAGTGTCAGAAGCGATGCTATGAATATGTTGAGTGTCTTCATTTTCTATTTATTTCAATCTTTCAATTCTAAGAGTATTTTTTGGGGTAGCGGAGGAGTATCGCCAATAAGAGTGCCACACCAATGAGCATGGGGTAGTAGAGGCAAGGGATGATGGCGATAGGGTTCACCTCGGAGAGTCCTGCTGCAATCAGCACTTGGGCTCCATAAGGGAGAAGTCCTTGTGTGAAGCAGGAAGCCGTGTCGAGGATGGAAGCCGATTTGCGTGGGTCGATGCGGAAGCGTTTGGAGATGTCCTTGGCAATGGGACCTGTTGTGATGATGGCAACGGTATTGTTCGCTGTGCATACATTCACAAGGCTGGTGAGTACTGCGATGCTCAGTTCTCCACCTACTTTGCTCTGGATGTTGCGGGTGAGTGTCTTGATGATAAGGTCGATGCCACCGTTGTGTCGGATGATTTCGAGCATTCCGCCTGCTAGAATCGTGACGATGATGAGTTCCGACATGCCCATCATACCCTCGTTCATGGCGGCGAACCAACCGAAGACGTCATAAGTGCCCATGATTGAGCCGATGATGCCTGTGAGCAGGATGCCGATGCCCAGTGTGAGAAGCACATTCACACCACAGATGGCGAGGATGACAACCGCCAGATAGGGGAGGACGAGCCAGAAGTTCACCTCACCGATGTCGGCTGGTGTTGTGATGCCCTCGCCGAGGAAAAAATAAACCACGAGCATGATGAGGGCGACAGGTGCCACGATGCGGATGTTCACACGGAACTTGTCAAGCATCTTGCATCCCTGTGTCTGAGTCGCTACGATGGTGGTGTCGCTGATGAAGGAGAGGTTATCGCCGAAATAAGTGCCGCCCACCACGAGACCAATCATCAACGGCATGCTGACACCTGAATGATGAGCGATGCCAACAGCCAATGGCGTGAGTGCAGCGATGGTGCCGCAGCTGGTGCCGATGCTCAGCGAGATGAAGCAGGAGGCAAGGAATAAACCGGGCAAGATGAATTGCTCTGGCAGGTATTTCAAGGCGAGATTGACCGTTGCATCCACTGCTCCCATCGTCTTGGCAGAAGCGGCAAAGGCGCCAGCGAGGATGAAGATGGCGAGCATCAGCACCATCGTCGGATTGCCTGCTCCTTTGGCAAAAATCTTGATGCGCTCATTCATCGAACCCTTTACCGTCAGCAGGGCATAAACCGCACTGACAAGGAACGCCACCGCAATGGGTACCTTGTAGAAATCTTGCGCAATGATGCTGGTGGCAAGATAGAGGATGAGGAATACGATGAGTGGGCTAAGTGCTTTCATTTATAACGTCACACCATTCTTAAAGATGGCAATTTCTTGGTAATTTTTCTTCTCGTTCCATGACAGCTCTCCGCTAGCTATCGCTATGACTTTCTGATAGAAACGTTTGAATACATCAACCATTGGTTCACCTTCTACAATGGTGCCGGCATTGAAATCTATCCATGTGGATTTGTTTTGGGCGAGGGTGGAGTTGGTGCTCACTTTCAGGGTGGGGACGAAGGTGCCGAATGGGGTGCCACGTCCGGTAGTAAAGAGCACGATGTGACAGCCTGACGATGCCAAAGCGGTGGATGCCACGAGGTCATTACCGGGGGCGGAGAGCAGATTAAGACCTTTCACGGAGAGGCGTTCACCGTATGGAAGTACACCTTTCACAGCACTCTTGCCACACTTCTGGGTGCAGCCGAGCGCCTTCTCCTCAAGGGTGGAGATGCCTCCAGCCTTGTTGCCTGGCGATGGGTTCTCACCCACAGGTTCACCATGAGAAAGGAAATATTGCTTGAAGTCGTTGACGAGGTTGACCGTTTGCTGGAACAATTCGGGTGTTTCGCAACGGTTCATCAGGATGGTCTCTGCACCGAACATCTCTGGCACTTCGGTCAAGACGGTGGTGCCTCCCTGACTGACTATGAAGTCGCTGAACACACCCAAGAGTGGATTGGCGGTGATGCCAGAGAATCCGTCAGAACCACCACATTTAAGCCCCACACGGAGTTTGGAGAGCGGAATGGCCTCACGCTTGTCCTTGGCAGCAATGGCATAGAGTTCACGCAAGATCTTCAATCCTTCCTCCACTTCGTCACCTTCCACTTTCTGAGTGACCATGAAGCGGATGCGCTCCTTGTCGTAGTCGCCCAAGAATGCCTCGAACTGGTCGGGTTGGTTGTTCTCGCAGCCAAGACCTACCACAAGCACAGCACCTGCATTGGGATGCAATACGAGGTCGCGCAACACCTTGCGGGTATTCTCGTGGTCTTCCGAGAGTTGCGAACAACCGTAATTATGCGGATAAGCCACGATGCGCAGACGTTCTGCATCGGCAGGAATCATCTGGCAGAGTGGGGAAGAAGGGTTGTAGAGTTCGTGGGTGAGCAGGCTTGCCAACTGATTGACAATGCCGTTCACACAACCTACAGTCGGCACGATCCACACCTCATTGCGGATGCCCACATCACCGTTCTTGCGACGATAGCCTTGGAATGTGAGTTGCTCCTTGGGAAACCACTCCGCATAGGCAGGATTCGTCAGCTCATCTTTGGCGACAGGCTTGTACTCGTAGTCGAGCAAACCCGAGAGATTCGTTTTGATGTGGTCATGACAAATCCAGTCGCCCTGCTTGTGGCTCTCCTTCAGATGTCCAATGGGATAGCCGTATTTGATGACATTCTCCCCTTCGACGAGGTCGGAGAGGAGAATCTTATGGCCGGCAGGGACATCGTTGTTCAGCGTGATGTGCTGCCCTTCTATGTCAATGGTTTCGCCTGCCTTGAGTTCTTCGATGGCGACAGCCACGTTGTCGGCAGGATTGATCTTGATGGTCTTCATTGCTGATGTTTTGCAACTCCTGACGGATTACCTCAGAGCAGCCTTAACCAACGTGGTTGCCTGGTCGTAAGCCTTTTCCCAATCGGTGTCGAGGCAGAAAGGAGTCAGGGTTTTCTTGTCATCTACATACACATTTGCACGTTCCTTGTCGGTGTCCTTGAACATCGGGTTGAACTTGCTGGCATCTGTGTAAATTTTTATGATTTCCAGACGCTTGGCAGGAGAAATGGTACGAGCCTTCTCCAGATTCACCTGGAAGTCGGTCACGAACGAAGACATGTTCACGGCTTGACTGTCATAAAAGTAAGTGTCCTTCTTCAAGCCACGCTTCTGCACCATCATAGACAAGTAGTTCAGGGCAGTCACCTTGAACTGGTTGATTTGGATCTCCTCGTCAGAAGAGGCAGGATTGTTCACCACTTTCGTAGCGTTGTCACGCACGGTCTTGTAGAGGTCTTGCGCTTGGATGCTTGCCACCGATACCATCAGTACAAGCAGAGAGAGAATGATTTTTTTCATATTGTTATCTGTTACTTTATCAATAAGATGCTGCAAAGTTACTCTTTTATCGTCGATGATAAGGAAAGAAATGCCAGCAAATGCTTTTTTATTAAAGTAGTTTAACATTTATAGCCCCACAAACTCGCTGATTTCGTAATTGTTGGCAACAGCCAGACGGGCGCAGTTCTGCAACAGCCGCCGGTTCGCATCAGTCACCTGCCCCGTGTCCGTGTCCTTGCCGTAGATGGTGTTGTCGTCGCGGATGCTGCGGTTCAGGCAGGGGGCGATGATGCTCTCGAAGAACGTGCAAGCCAACAGGTAACGTCCTGCATACATATTGATATGTGTGCCATCGCGTGTCAGTTCGTTGTCCACCTTCAATGCCTCCACCTCACGGGCGTTCTGCACAGCTGTTCCACAGGGGATGATGACGTCGATACCCGATGCCGCCTTCATCTTCCTCATCGATAGACAGATGCTCTTCCACATGTTCTTCTGCGTCTTGTACTTTGTCAGGTTCTTGTGGTTGGAGGCGTATGCCCACGTCTCGTTGAAGGCGAAGGTTGTGCGAGCTGAGAGTTTCGTGATGTTGTAAGCTTGAATCAGCTTCGACAGATACGGCTCATAGGTGCTGTAATCGCCTGAATCCAGCGAATACTGCTGCCACACCACCACGTCGTAGGGGAACCGCTGCATCACCTCGCCGATGCTCGTTGTCTTCTCCAATTGCTGCTCGCCCTGATGGTTGTAACGGTACAGCTCATATACTTTCTCCCCACTCTTGTAGTACTCATAGTGCTGCTTCATCGAGCATCCGCCCTTGTAGAGCACATACACATTCACGTTTCCAATGCCCAGCGACCTCAGGATCTCTGGCAGTGCCGTGCTCGTGTCGATGGAGAACGAATTGCCCACAAAGAGCACATCCAATTTCGCAGGCATGTAGGGCAGGGGAGCGTTGTGCAGGTATTCCGTTGACTGCTGCAATGTGTTAATCTCCTTCTGTGCCTGATTGTTTGCCGTTGTTTGTTCCTTAAAGGCAGTCTTGTCCGTCGTAGTCTTCGCTGTTGTTGTTTTTTTTGCTGTCGTCGTTTTTGTCGTTGTCTGCTTCTTGGTCGTTTTAGTCGTTGTCTGCGCCATTCCCTGCATGCAGAGGAAGGCAAGCATCCCTATCCATATAATTTTTTTCATGTGGTTTGACTTTAATGTTTGGGTTTATGTTGCAAAGATACTACCTTTTCGTGACTCCGCCAAAGAAATGGGAGAAAAAAGAAAAGTCCCGTACAACAATCGCTGCACGGGACTTTTGTTCACTTCGCCTTTCGCTCTTCCATGTCACAGTAAAGTTTGAAGAACTTGTCATTAATCTCATCACGGATGCGACGGTATTCGTTCATCTTGAATTCGTAGGTACCCTCGGTCACCTTGCTGGGATCCTCAAAAGGCATGTGGAGGCGATGCTTCACATTGCCACGAAAGACAGGACAGGTTTTGTCGGCATTGTCGCACACGGTGATGACATAGTCCCAGTCCTCATCCATGTACTCGTCGACCTGACAGGGTTTGTGGTCGCTGATGTCGATGCCCATCTCACGCATGACCAAAACGGCTTTAGGGTTCACACGGGGTTCTGCCTTCACGCCACCAGAATAGACGGCGAGGTCTTTACCATAGGACTCGAGCAAGCCGTGAGCCATCTGACTGCGGCAAGTGTTGCCGGTGCAGAGCACGAGCACCTTGATGCCGTGTTTTTGGGCATTCATGCTGGTTGCGCCCATGAGGAGGGCGATGCCCACGAGAAGGATTTTTTGAATTGTTTTCATCTTCTTTTTGTTTTTTAAGTGTTATAATTGAGGATAAACTTCTTGTTTTCTGTCGCCACGCTGAATCACCGGATTTGATACTCACGTTTGTACCCTTGTCTCGGAGGTGTCCCTATGCTGATATGCACAACGCCACACGAAGGGGGTGATCAATACTTGTTTCATTTCCATTTAAATAATGTGGTGTAATGATAGTACGCTGCAAAAGTAGTGATAATTGTTGGTACTTGATTTAGAGAGATTCTCTATCACGAAAAGAATCGGGATGAACACGAAAAATGTTTTATACAAATAAAAAAATCGTGCTTCTACCGATTCAATGAAAAGAAAAGGGTAGTTTCTCGTTAGGAAACCACCCTTTTGTCGTAAACAAACCTACCGTTATTCGGCAGGAAACTGATATGTACGTTGTTTGAAAGGTGTCGGACGGGGTATCACCAAGGGAAATTCTCAGGATTGTTGCGTGGGTCGGAACGATGATTCTGATTCAATCCGTTGATGACTCGCATGTCTTCGTCGGTGAGGGAGAACTGCATCACGGCAAGGTTCTCGGCAAAGTGGTTGGGTTTGCAACGGGGAATGGTGATGAGTCCTCTTTGCACGATCCAACGAAGCACGATTTGTGAAATGGTCTTTTGATATTTCTTTGCCAATGCCTGCAGGGTGGGGTTGCCAACAATGTCGATGTCGCCTTGTCCGAAAGGTCCCCATGCTTCCACCTGTATGCCCTGAGCCCGATTGAATTCGATATTTTCCACTTGTGACAAATAGGGATGCACCTCTATCTGGTTGATGACGGGACGGATTTGGGCGTAGGATAGCAAATCTTCCAGATGGTTGGGGTTGAAGTTGCTGACACCGATGGAACGGATTTTCCCTGCTTCCACATACGACTCCATAATTTCCCAGGTGAATCTCACACAATCTTTCACGGGCCAATGAATCAGCAGCAAGTCGATGTAGGGGGTGTTCAGTCGGGAAAGGCTGTCGTCGATGGACTGTCTGACGGCATCAGCACCAGCACGCATCGTGGGTGGTGCCACCTTTGTGGCGAGAAAGATATCTTCGCGTGCCACTCCGCTGTTGATGATTCCCTGACCGACTTCGGCTTCGTTCTCATACATCTGAGCTGTGTCGATGTGTCTAAACCCAGCCTTGAGCGCCAGACAAACGTTGTTGGCGGCTGTTTCGCCCCGGAGTGTCCATGTGCCGACACCCATCTGAGGAATCTCTATGTTGTTGTTCAGCTTTATCATATCAACAAGCCTTTATTTCAGCACGGCTTTGACATTGGTGATCATGTCCTTGTGCTGCTCGTCTGGCTCTGTGAGTTTGGAGGTGAGGGCGATGTTACCCGCCTTGCCCTTCGTGGAGAAAGTGCCAGAGTAGAGGATGTCGCTATTGTTGTAGAGGGTAGCCTCGACGCACACTTTGTAGGTTCCCTGTGGCACGGCTTTGCCCTGCTGGTCGGTAAAGTTCCAAGTGAAAGTCTGCACACCACTGGCCTGTGGAGTGGCTCCTGAGATTGCGTCCATTTGCTGGTCGGTCTGTTCGCTGGCTTTCGAGACTTTCACCCATGTGGGAACGCAGGCAGGACGAGTGACATAGCCGCGTTGAGCGGGTGCATTGCCACGAGCACGTCCCTTGGCGGTGAACGAGGTGACAAAGAGGGTCTTCACAACATTCCCTTTGTCGTTCTCAATCCATACGGCGTACTGGTTGGAACCAGGACCAGACTGTTTCTGATAGTTGAATGACACTTCAAGGCTCTTGCCTTTGTTGCTTTGTCCCATTGCGGGAGCCGCCAGCAGCATCATGGCTGCAAGAATAGCGGTGAAAAACGTCTTTTGTTTCATAATTGTTATTGTTTTTGTCGTGTTTTGGTAAAAACTTTGATAAAAGTTCGACAAAGATAGAGAAATTTCTCCAATAATCGTTATCTTTGCCCATGATTTTAAGTTTTTTTGTGATATGGCAGATGTTACTGTAATTGGATGGATTGCCAAAGGAGGAGGCAGGTTGCTACATGAGGAGGAAGGTGACTTCATCCTTTTCGACATGGTGGAGGATGATCGTGATTGTCATGGACTTGAGAACGATTTCGGCACAAATCCCGCATGGTTCCATTGCTGCTTCCAAATGAAGGTGGGCTTTCCTGAAATAGTCGGGTTCGTCCCTCCTGGATTCAGGATAGACGGCATGAACTTTAGGGGAATGGCGCGGATTGTGAAGATTGGTGATGAATCTGTGACACTTCAGAGAAATCCTTGTCTTCGTAGCGAACAAGTCATCGGATTTGTGAAGGAGGGGGCGCTGGTCAAAGTCACTGGCCAGGAACTGCTACTGAAAGGGGAGGATGGAAACTTGATGCGGAATATCCAAGTGAGGGATTTGGGCTTCCCAGAAATGAAACCGGATGAAGAACCTAAAATTCCAGGTGTTCCTTATGTGTCTGAATTACACTTTCTTTTTAGAGAATAATAGAGTTATACATGAATCGATATGGCAGACATAAGTGTCAATGGCTGGATTGCTGAGGGAGGTGGAAGGCTGGTCCACACGCCAGAGGGTGATGTCATCCTCTTCGATGTGATTGAGAACGAATATCCTTGCGATGGATTTGAGGATGAGTACGGCACGAACAAAGCTTGGTTCCATTGCTGTTTTCATATTAAGGTGTTAGACTTGGAGCGTGTTGGTGTTGTGCCTGAGGGGTGTGAGATATTTTTTGTCTTCACGAGCGGAGTCTGCACCCTCACAAGCTCGGGTTTCTTCAATATGCTTTCAAAATCACCCATTCTCCCATGTGAAGAAGTCGTCAAGTTCATCACAGAGGGAAAACTCATCAATCTTCATGGTCAGGAACTGCTCCTGAAAGGGGAGGATGGAAAGATTATGCGGACAGTCATCGTGAGTGATATATGGTTCAAGTCGTACTGGGTGCCAGAGAAACCCCATATTCTGAAAGTGCCCTACAAATCGGATTGGTACATCATCTTAGATGAAGATAAAGATAAAGCACAAAAAGATACAACACAAAATGAAATATAAATTATTTACAAAGAAACAATGGATATAGGAGAATTACTGAATCGCACAGATCGTTTTGCAGCGAACGCTGGTTGCCGCATTACGGAAGTGGACGCACAACACGCTGTGGCAGAGATGACTGTGACAAAGGAACACCTAAACGGTGGAAATGTATGTCAGGGAGGTGCCCTGTTCACGTTGGCTGATTTGGCCATTGCCGCGCTGATGAATAACCAAGGGCAACTCACAGTCGGCATCAGCAATGGCATCATGTATGTGTCGAGCGCCAAAGAGGGAGACACGCTTCGTGCAGAAGCTGTTAGCGTTGCCGATCATCATAAGGTACCTGTGGTGGAGGTGCGGGTGACGAATCAAGAAGGACGTCTTATCTGTCATGTGACAGGAATGGGCTATCGCAAGAAGGCTCGCATCGAATAAGGTAATTTTTATAGTCATATTCGTATTTGGGCTTCGCCGAAGGTACTTTCGTTCGACAATAAAAGAAAAAACGAGTTTTTCTCTTTGTATTGTGCTCACTTATTCGTACTTTGGCTTCGCCGAAGGTAGGCTGCACCTCGGAAATTAAAATAAAATCGTTTTTATTTTGTATTTCGCTCGATTTGCACTACCTTTGCACAGTTTTTCGCGCATGTGCGTGTGAAGAACGATTAGGTAAAAGGATAAAATACTAAAATTTTACGATATGAATATTTCTTATAAATGGTTGAAGGAATATGTTGACTTCGACATGACGGCTGAGGAAGTGGGCAAGGCGCTCACCAGCATGGGCTTGGAGGTCGAGGCTGTGGAAGAGGTGCAGAGCATCAAGGGCGGACTCCAGGGATTGGTGGTCGGTCAGGTGCTGACTTGCGAACCTCATCCAAACAGTGACCACATGCACGTGACGACCGTGGATGAGGGCAATGGCGTGGTGGAGCAGATTGTCTGCGGCGCCCCCAATGTGGCTGCTGGTCAGAAGGTGATTGTGGCTCAGCTGGGTTGCAAGCTGTATGACGGCGACCAGGAGTTCGTCATCAAGAAGAGCAAGCTGCGCGGCATTGAGTCGAATGGTATGATTTGTGCCGAAGATGAGATTGGTATTGGCACCAGTCATGACGGCATCATCGTGCTTCCAGAAGAGGCAGTGGTGGGAACTCCTGCCGCTGAGTATTATGGTTTGGAGAGCGATTTCGTGATTGAGGTGGACATCACACCTAATCACTCTGACGCTTGTTCGCACTGGGGTGTGGCACGTGACTTCTATGCTTATCTGAAACAGAATGGTTATGAAACGGAGTTACATCGTCCGAGTGTGGATGATTTCAAGGTGCAGTCGAACGACTTGAAGTTTGATGTGGTGGTGGAAGCTGGAGAGGCTTGTCCACGCTACTGTGCTGTGTCGGTGAAAAACTGTGAAGTGAAGGAAAGTCCGAAGTGGCTGAAGGAAAGATTGACTGCGATTGGTCAGCGTCCCATCAACAATATTGTCGATATCACCAACTATATCATGATGGCTTACGGTCAGCCACTTCATTGCTTCGATGCCGATATGGTGAAGGGCAACAAGGTGGTGGTGAAGACCCTGCCAGAAGGTACGCCGTTTGTCACCCTCGATGGTGAGGAACACAAACTTTCTGATAAAGACTTGGCTATCTGCAATGTGGAGGAGCCAATGTGTATCGCTGGTGTGTTTGGCGGAAAGGGGAGTGGTACCTATGAGACCACGAAGAACGTGCTGTTCGAGAGTGCTTACTTCCACCCGACTTGGATTCGCAAGAGTGCACGTCGTCATGGACTCCAGACAGATGCCAGTTTCCGTTTTGAGAGAGGTATCGACCCAGCTGGTCAGATCTACGCCATCAAGCGTGCTGCAATGTTGGCACAAGAATTGGCTGGTGGCGAAATCAGCATGGAGATTGTGGATGTGAAGAACGACATGCTGCCACAGGATGCCATCATCGATGTGGAGTATCAGTATGTGGCAGACCTCATCGGCAAGGAACTGCCTGTGGAGACGCAGCAGAGCATCTTGAAGAACCTCGGCTTTGAGATTCTGAAGAGTGATGAGAAGATGATGCAGGTGAAGGCTCCTGCGTTCCGTGTGGATGTGAAGAAGCCTTGCGATGTGGTGGAGGAGATTCTGCGCATCTATGGCTACAACAATATCGAGATTCCTTCTCAGGTGCGTTCGTCGCTCACCACGAAGGGTGAACTGGACAAGAGCAACAAGCTGCAGAACCACGTGGCTGAACAGTTGGTGGGCTGCGGATTCAACGAGATACTGAACAACTCGCTCACGAAGGTTTCGTACTATGAGGAAGGTGAGACTTACAAGCTGGAGAACTGCGTGAAACTGATGAATCCGCTGAGTCAGGACTTGGCTGTGTTGCGTCAGACATTGCTCTTCGGAGGTCTGGAGTCTATCGCCCGTAATGCCAACCGCCGTATGCCCGACCTGAAGTTCTTCGAGTTTGGCAACTGCTACTATTTCGACCCTGAGAAGAATCAGGAGAAGGTGGATGAGAACGGTGAGACCTTGAAGGCGAGCGCTGAGTCATCGAAGAAGATTCTGGCTGCCTACAGCGAGGACTATCACCTGGGCTTGTGGCTGACTGGCAAGCGTGTGAACGGCAACTGGGCACATGCCGACGAGGATAGTTCTGTCTATGAGATGAAGGCCTATGTGCTGAACATCTTCAAGCGTCTGGGTGTTCCATTCGGCGCTCTTGTGTTTGGCGAGGAGAAGAACGACATCTTCTCGATTGCTACGACCATCACGCAGCGTGGCGGCAAGAAGATTGCTGAGTTCGGCATCGTGACCAAGAAGATGGCGAAGAAACTCGATGTGGAAGCACCTGTCTATTTCGCTGACATCAACTGGACAAACCTCATGAAGCTCATCAAGAAGGTGACCGTCACTTACTATGACCTGTCGAAGTTCCCAGCCGTGAGTCGCGACTTGGCATTGCTCGTGGATGAAGGTGTCGAGTTCGCTCAGATTGAGGCAGCCGCTTATCAGGCAGAGAAGAAACTGCTGAAGGAGGTGAAGCTCTTTGATGTATATGAAGGCAAGAACCTCGAGGCCGGCAAGAAGTCGTATGCAGTCAACTTCACGCTCCAGAGCGAGGAGAAGACGCTGAACGACAAGGCCATCGAAGCGATCATGAACAAGATTGAACAGAGCATCTGCAAAGCAACTGGTGCAACCGTAAGAGGAAAGTAACTTATGTACAATTTAACAATGTACAATTTACAATTTTTCTTCCTCAATGGACAGAGATGAGTTGAAGATACGTTTGAAACAGTTTGCACTTCGTGTGATTAAACTTGTTGATAATATGCCCAAGACTCGTTCTGGTAATGCGTTGGCGAATCAAATTGTTCGTTCTGGTACATCTCCTTATGCAAACTATTGTGCTGCTTGTATAGGAAAATCTGAGAAAGACTTTCTTAATAAGTTGAAGATGGTTGAAGAAGAATTGGATGAAACCGCGCATTGGTTGGAACTTATTATGGATAGTGGAATGATACAAAGAGAGAGGCTTCTGGAACTTCATTCAGAGAACTTGGAACTTCTTAAAATTATAACTCGTTCCATCATCACCATGAGAGAAAAGATAAATAAATCGTGAATTGTAAAGTTGAATTGTCATTAAAAGAAAATTGTAAATTGTAAATATAAAAATCGTAAATGTAATTATGGGAAGAGCATTTGAATTCCGTAAAGCGAGAAAACTGAAAAGATGGGGTAACATGGCAAAGACTTTCACACGTCTTGGCAAGCAGCTTGCCATCGCTGTGGCTGAAGGTGGTCCTGACCCAGACAACAACGCACACCTTCGTGCTGTCATCGCGACTTGCCGTCACGAGAACATGCCAAAGGACAACATCGACCGTGCCATCAAGAACGCCATTGGTAAGGACAAGTCTGCTTGGAAGAGCGTTACTTATGAAGGATATGGCCCTCACGGCGTGGCTGTGTTTGTGGATACTTTGACCGACAACACCACCCGTACGGTGGCTGACGTTCGTTCTGTGTTCAACAAGTTCAGCGGCAATATGGGTACGACAGGTTCCCTTTCCTTCCTCTTCGACCACTACAGCCAGTTCACCTTCAAGAAGAAGGACGATATGGACATGGACGAGTTCATCTTGGAAGCCATCGAGTTTGGCGTGAACGACGAGTATGATGAGGAGTACGACGAGGAGAAGGACGAGACGACCATCACCATCTATGGCGACCCCAAGTCGTTCGCTCAGATTCAGAAGTACCTCGAAGACAATGGCTACGAGATTACAGGTGCTGAGTTCACCTATGTGCCCAATGACTTGAAGGAGGTGACAGACGAACAGCGTGAGACCATTGACAAGATGGTGGAGCGTCTGGAAGAGTTCGATGATGTACAGAACGTGTACACCAACATGAAGTAAACATGAATACTGTTTATGAAACCACGGGCACTTGCTCGAAAGCAATAGTACTGGATGTTGATGATGCCACTGGTGTCATCAACTCCGTCCAGTTCATTGGAGGTTGTCCAGGCAATACAGCAGGTGTATCCCAGTTGGTGCGTGGACTGAAAGCCGAGGATGTCATCAGTAAGTTGGACGGCATCACCTGTGGCATGAAACCCACCAGCTGTCCTGACCAGTTGGCACGTGCCTTGCGACAGGCACTTGGAAAGTAACTACAACCCAAACCACTCTCCACTCTAAACATTATATAAATATGTACGCGCGTTTATCAATACTTATGTTAGTCATTCTGTTGGTTTTCACATCATGTCAAAACCGCAAGGCAGAAACCTTTGCCCGTGAAGCAAGGGAATACACCGAGAAGAACTGTCCCCTGACGATGGATAAGGTCACACGGCTTGACAGTGTCGTGTTTGTGGAGCAAGATGACCGAATCGGTGATATGGTGATGTACTATACCTTGATTCTGGATGATGAATCGCGCAAAGTGCTGATGGACAACCTGGGCGAACTGGGTGACATGAATTTGGCCGAACTCCGCAATTCTGTCTTCATGGCAAAATACAGAGAGGCTGGGGTAGAGTTCACCTATCGCTATCGTGATGCAGAGACAGGAGAGAAAATTGCGGAATATCATTTTTCGGAGAAGGACTACAAATAAAGACTGTGTGCGCACACAGCAATTTTGACTTCCAACACCGCCATTCTCCGATATTTATTCTAATTTAGCCATTTTTTAGTCATTTTTTGGGGCAAATGTTTTGTTCTTTTAACTAAAAGGTTGTAACTTTGCACCAGATTTAAGAGAAAAATATCATGTTTCTCTCTTCAAACTCAAAATAAGTTTAACAATTAAAGGTTAGGTAAAAGATTATGTTACAGGAAAAAGCAGGAAACATTGCTGGCCTCATTTGGAACGCTCTTGCAGCAGCAGAGGCAGCACAGTCATTCAAGCAGATCAAGAAGGCTACTAAGCTTGCAGAGAAGGATTTCAACCTCGGTCTTGGCTGGTTGCTCCGCGAGGACAAAGTTAACGCTGTTGAGACTGGTGACGAGAAGGATCCATACGCTTACTCTTTGAAGTAATTTCGTAGAGACTCTCTCAAGTAATAGTGCTACAAACTATAAAAGTGCGTTGCTCCACAAACGGAACAACGCATTTTTTTGTTTATTGGGCTCCTGAAATAACTGCTCATCACATGTTCATTCATGAAAATCATCCAAATCAAGAATGAAATCTCGAACACTAATCTCCCCTTTTCAATAACCCGCCTCTGCTGAGAAATAACCGTGCCTTACTGAACAATAACCCGCCTCTGCTGCACCCCACGCTTGAGGTAACCTTAGGGCAAAATCTTGAACCGTGAGGTAACCGCGACTTAACCGCGAGGTAACCCTGAGGTAACCTTGAGGTAACCTTGAGGTAACCTTGAGGTACTCCTTGGGCATGTTTTTCTCTCAATAACCTCTAACCAATAATCACTAAACTATTTAAGATGTTCAATCTCATCCCACTGTGTGCGTACACAAGAAAGTATTTGCAGGAAAAATGGAAAAAATGAAGAAAGAATTTGGTGGTTTCACATTTATTTACTTAATTTGCAATTGAAACAACCGTATTGTTGAACAATCAAATTGAATTGCCTATGGGCTGAGATAACATATAAAGACATATAGAAAGAAGCGTCCGCATAGAATCTTGTTTCTCGAAATTTCGGCAAAAATATCAGAAGCAATCAAGAGTGAAAGCATGGATGCTCACGCTGATGGCGTGGGCTTTTACTCGTATATGATTGCATAGGTGTTTGCCGATACCTCGAGAAACGTAGACGATCAAGTAATTGTCCACGTTTTCTTTTTTACCTATAAGAAACAATCTTTTTGTTAATTAACAACTTAAAATCTTTATTAATATGAAAAAAACAATTCTTAGATCAGTGATGACGGTGCTTGTGGCACTATTCTCACTCAGTGGCCAAGCGCAAGCGTATGATGCCTATGTTAATGACATCTATTACAAATTAGATGATGAAACAGAGACGGCAGAAGTGACAGATGGAGATAACCAATATGCTGATGCAGTTGTCATTCCAGCGTCTTTCATGTATGAGGGTACCACATATTCTGTCACATCCATCGGTGATTATGCTTTCGCTGGCTGCAGCGGCTTGACCTCTGTGACCATCTCAAACAGCGTCACATCTATTGGCGTCGGTGTTTTCTATGGCTGCAGCGGCTTGACCTCCGTGACCATCCCAAACAGCGCCACATCTATTGGCATCGGTGCTTTCTATGGCTGCAGCGGCTTGACCTCTGTGACCATCCCCAACAGCGTCATATACATCAGCTCTTATGCATTCCGCTACTGTCGCGGCTTGACCTCCGTGACCATCCCTGAGAGTGTCACATCCATTGATAATTATGCTTTCGAAGGCTGCAGCGGCTTGACTGACGTGACCATCCCCAACAGCGTCACCTCCATCGGTGATTATGCTTTCTCTGGCTGTAGCGGCTTAACCTCTATCACTCTCCACACTTCCAATGTGTCAAACTGGTTTGCCGGGAATACCAGCATCAAGGAACTAAAATTGGGCGATGAAGTCACCTGCATTGACTATTCTGCATTCCGCTACTGCAGTGGCTTGACCTCCATCACCATTCCCAGCAGCGTGACATATATTGGCAATGTTGCTTTCTATGGCTGCAGCGGCTTGACCTCCATCACCATTCCCAGCAGCGTGACAGATGTGGGTTATCAGGCTTTTGAAAACACAGCCTGGTTAGACAATCAGGAGGATGGGCTGATATATGCGGGTAGTGTGGCATATAAATATAAAGGTACGGTGCCTGAAAACACGAACATCACAATCAAAGAAGGAACGAAATCCATTGGAAGTAATGCTTTCTATCAATGCACAGGCTTGACCTCCGTGACCATCCCCAACAGCGTTACCTCCATCGGTCATGATGCTTTCGAGGGCTGCACAGGCTTGACCTCTGTGACCATTCCAGAGGGTGTCACCTCCATCGGTGATTATGCTTTCTATAGATGCAGCGGCTTGACGTCCATCACTATTCCCAACAGCATCACCTCCATCGGTAATGATGCTTTCTCTGGCTCTCCATGGTATGGCAATCAACCTGATGGATTATTGTATGTAGGCAATGTCGCATATAAATACAAGGGAACTATGCCTGAAAACACGGACATCACACTCAAAGAAGGAACGACATCCATCGGCTCTTATGCTTTTCGCGACTGCACAGGTTTGACCTCTATAACCATCCCTGAGGGTGTTACTTCCATCGGTGATGATGCTTTCAATAACTGTAGTGGCTTGACTGACGTGACCATCCCCGAGAGTGTCACCTCCATTGGCTCTCGTGCTTTCAAGGGCTGCAGTGGCTTGACTGACGTGACCATCCCCAACAGCGTCATATACCTCGGTCCTTCTGCTTTCTCTGGCTGTATTTAGAGACCTCTAAACAACCACAAACAATGAAAAGCATATAGAGATAAACCTTTGTATATCAACCACTTTTAGATTTTAACACTTCGGACCTGCTTTTTGGTGGTTCTCAAAAATCCGCTTACCTTTGCAACGCATTTCTACCGCGGAGAATTTTGAGGGCTTTTATTTTGCCATCTCGTGGACAGGGTTGACAAAGGTTGACAAGAGTGTACAACGGTTGACTGATTAACGAAAGGGAAAGAAGCAAGGAAGTGACCTCGTTTGAAGAACGTGACATCGTGGAATGAGTTGACAATGGGTGTCAATGATTGACGAAAGTTCACTCCGTGGCGGTTTGCATGAAATTGATAGTAAAACCACATAAAAAGGAGTCAAATGAGAAAGACAAGAAAATGCGCCTTCTGCGGCAAGGAGTTCACTTGTAACAGCGGTTCGCAGAGGTATTGTTCAGAGCAATGTGCCGAGGCAGCAAAGACTCAGCGCAAGAAGAGACAACAGGACTTTTTGAAGGCAGTCCAGCCTGTTATAGACATCGCCAGCCAGGAGTATCTTTCGTTCTCCAAGGCTGCCATCCTCATGGGATGCTCCCGTCAGTACGTTTACAAGTTGGTAAACGAGGGTAAACTGCCTGCATCACGAATCAGCAGCCGGATGGCATTCATCCGCAAGGCAGACATCGAGAAGATGCTTGCGGGCAATCCTTATCACAGAGTGTTGCTCGGTGCTTCGTCAAACAAGCCAAGCAAGAAATCATCCCATTCATCATCCTCTTCCCTTTCGTCGAGAAAAGTCAATAACCACATACCCGAAATTGATATGAGGTCATCAGAACCACTTGAATACATCTCAGGCGAGGATGTTATGGCAATCTACAAGGTGAAGCGTTCATGGCTCTACACTTCTGCCAAGAATAACCAAGTACCCATTTGCAAGATTGCAGGTAAGAACTACTATAGCCGCAAGCACATGGATGCGCTCTTCGGAGTGTCTGCCGAGATTGAAGCTCTGACAGAGTGGCTGACAACGGATGAGGCAGAATCCCTCTATTCCACAACCAAGGAATCCTTGCGTACCCAAGCCTATCGCCGCCATATTCCCACCAAGCGAGAATATGGCAAGACCTATTATTCAAAGAAACATCTTGATGACATCTTCCGTCCCGACCTGAAGGCGAGTGATGCCTATTACACCACAGCCGAAGCTGCCGAGAAGTACGGCTTGACCAAAAGCAACATCTGCGTAATCGTCAAGACGAACAACCTCACGAAGGTGAAAGTCGGTGTCCAGAACCTCATCGTCAAGGAGGAATTAGACCGAATAATGGCGAGCAGACTGGCGCAATTCGGGGCTTACAGGCTCCAATAACGCCCAATAATAGGCATCAACTGCGTGAAAGTACAATTATCCATGAGTTGTGAAAAAGTGCTTTGGTCACACTTTCATCACGCAGTTACTTTGCACCCGCTATGAGACGCATAGTCTTCGATTATTAACAAAACAAATTTCATACAAGTATGAGTAACATTTGCAAGACAGTAACCCTGCGTACGCGTAAGATAAAGAAAGGTACGCAGCTGAGCTTCTACCTTGACTACTACCCCGGCTACAGGGACGAGTCAACCATGAAGGTACAGCGACATGAGTCACTTGGCATCTACATCTTTGCCAAACCCAGGAACCAGCGCGAGCGTGACTACAACGAGCGCATGACAGAGAAAGCCGAGGCGTTGCGCTGCCGACGCTATGAGTCCATCGTGAACGAACGCTACGATTTCTTCGACCGAGAGAAGGAGAAAGGCAGTTTCCTCGCATGGTTCAAGAAGAAGGCCGATGCCAGGAACACCAAGTGGCAGAACGTCTATAAGCATTTCGAAACCTTCTGCGAAGGGAAATGCACCTTCGGGGAGATAGAAGTTGACCTGTGCAACAAGTTCAAGGAGTACCTTTATACAGCTCCACAGACCATCCACAAGAAGCAGAAACTGCACACCAACACCATTGCAGGCTATTGGTCAACCTTCCGTGCCGTTCTCCACACTGCCTACCGTGACCACAAGATCAAGGAGAATCCAAATGGCTTCCTTGACAGGATAGACACCATTCCTACGGAGAAGGAACACCTCTCACAGCCGGAACTCGTAAATCTTGCCAACACCGACTGCAAAGAACCTGTATTGAAGAAAGCATTCCTCTTCTCCTGCCTCACAGGACTCAGAAAGAGCGACGTCAAGGCGCTGACATGGAAGAAGATTCAGCCATACGGAGATGGAGGCATGTATATCACAGTGCGTATGCAGAAGACTCAGCAGCTCGTGAACAACCCAGTCAGCGAAGAGGCACTTGAACTCATTGGCTTCGATGACGGAGAACACGAACCCGATGCAAAAGTCTTCCCAGACTTCAAGGACAAAATGACTGGCACCACCTTGAAGAACTGGCTGAAGGCAGCAGGCATCACCAAGCACATCACATTCCACTGCGCCCGTCATACCTTTGGCTCCTTGCAGGTTGATGCAGGAACAGGTATCTACACCGTACAGCACATGCTCGGACACAAAAACGTGGAAACCACTCAAATCTATGCGAACATGGCTGATGAGAGCAAGCGCGAGTCGGTCAACCGCATCACGTTGAAGCCAAAGATAACTCCGCAACTGAAAGTCGTTGGGCAGGGCTAAACCTATTTGTTGGTTCTATTTCTTCGAGAAATGAAACCAAAGAAGCTTTTTTCAGGTCACACACATGGGAAAATGGGAACCAACAGGATTGGCTCTCATTTTTCGTTATACCTTTGTAGGGCAATCAAACAACGGAGAAAAAGGAGGAAAAGGCCAAATGTGAAAATCATACTCACTTCAAGTATGATTCACAAATAAATATAAATCATTGGCCTACAGGCGAAAAGGCTATATGTCATAAGCAAAATTCTTCTTAACTTTGCAGCATGTTTTCTGAAACAACGGACAATAACACATAAAGACAATGAAAATAGATTCACCATCTTCAATCACTTCACGTGAGGCATCCATCCGGCTCGAATGGATCTCCACGAGAATACTGCCGGGAGTTGCAGTACTTCTTCTTTCTATTCCGCTTTGCCAGTGGGCAGATTCAAATCTTCCCGATGGCATCGTTCCTGTATCTATCATCTACCTGATGATTGTAATAATCCTATGGTCAACATACATGGCCATGCAGTATGCTTTCGTGGGAATAGCTCAGACGAGAAAAGCCAAGGACAAAGTCTCTATAGACAACAGCAATTCCCACGAAGAAGATGGGCAAACACCTGTTTTTCTTTTGGAGGCAATACCTATTATTGCTGATTCAAATGGGACTGAGAGTGTTTGCGATGCTGAGGTGGTCGAGGAGATTGCTGAAAAGACAACAGTTACAGATTCCGAGGTTATTGCGGAAGAAGCCAATCCCGACAAAGAGCCATCCATTGTTTCGGCTGCTCCAATCAGTTCAACCTATCAGCAGGGTATTGATGACTTCTACCAAAGTCAGGCAGAAAGCCAGAAGAAGAAACTGGACACCATTCATGAATACCTTCTATACATCATGTCTCCTTTTGTCTATGAGGAAGACATGGACGAGTTCTGTACAGACCTTTTGAGATTCGCAATGGACCACAACTACCGCCCTGAAGTCGAGTGGAAGAGATACAAGACCAAGTTGAGCAGCTTCGATGTCCGACATATGGTCTGGAGCATTGCAACGAGATTGGGACTTGGTAAAGGCAAGGTATACAGCAACGATGATTGCGCCTGTTATATCGAGCGCCGTTTTGCTTCTTTGTGCATAACAGCCTGTGGAGAGCCGTTATCACACAATACGCTCAGGAACCTGACTGTCACATCCAACAGCGACCAGATTCACTGCGATTACCCTGGGAAAGACGGACTGCTGTTTCATATTCCTTTGCAACTGGGTGGAGAGAAAGGCTGAAGTTAATATCTCTCACCAATCCTGCATCAAAACATAAACATCACATTACGGGCCACATCAGATACAAAACTCTGGTGTGGCTTTATTGTGTATATACCTTTTTAGTCATAAATCTTACCCAAAACACGGCCAAAATCTCAACTGTCATTCATTATACTTACGTATTCGATGTTATCAAAATCCACTTCAAAAACCTGTTTTAACCATGAAAAACAGCCAAAAACGAGGCTCAACTGCGTGATTGTTTCGTGATGAACCTGTTATTAAAAAGTGGCTTGCCCTCCGATTCATAACGGGGTTCCTTTGCAGCACGATTCCACTAAAGGGTCGTGTTGTAAAATGACAAATAATCAAATCACGTTCAATGACCTTCCGCAGGTCGTTGCCGAACTTCGGGATGAAGTATCGGGCATGAAGGCGTTACTGCTGAACCTTCAGAACAGACCAACTCAGCAGCGAGAGAACAGACACCGCCCTGTCACGCCAGAGCAGGTTGCCGAGTACACCAACATTCCCCTTGCGACCATCTATCAGAAACTCGCAAACAGGGAAATCCCTGGCTCCAAACCCGGCAAGCGATGGGTCATTTATCTTGACGAGATTGACAAATGGCTGGAAGCGAACCGCAAGAATCCCATCCCTTTGACGGATGAGGAGCAGAATGCTGCCATCCTTGCATCGCACAAGCGCAAGCCAAACAAGTCCAGCTGGCAAACTGACCCTATTGTTGAACCATCAAAAAAAGTGAATGTAGCAAATGCAACCACTTCAAAGCCAAAAGCGATTGCTGAAACTGACATAACACCGCCAACCGCTGATGCAGCTAATGATGTCGTCGTTTCTGATGAATCTAAGGATTCTAACGAAAGCACCCATTCAACGGCATCTAACAGTACAGTTGCTTTCGATGATTTCAACGCTAACGATGCTACCTCTTCCTTTGACCGATTGAAGGTCATCTACAAGAAGGTTGGCAACAACGAATCGCAAGCCTTTGGCGTATGGCAGCAACTGAGCGAAAGTGAGCGAACGGCTGCATTCGCACATACCCAGCGATTGCAAGGTGACCTAAGTTCACGTTCCTATCTCTATGTCTATCTTCGGGACAAGGAGTGGATGAAGGCAATGTAGCTATGAAGTAGAGGGCTTGCCCGATGCTTGCCACATAAAACAAGCATCGGGAAGCTCACTACCCGTTCCGATTTTCATCGGACGGAGATTTGACCAGATAATTCTGCAAGCAGAGGTCATGGAATCTGGCATGAAGGTGTTCCCACACATGGTCGGCCATGAATGGCAGCGATTAATCTCTGGCAATTTTATCCAGTCAGTCTAATCGGCTTGCCGATGCCACTTTTTCAAAGTCATGGGAAGCCTAATTCCCCAATCCTCCTTCGGGACTTGGAAGACAGACCAGATAAAATTGCAAGCAATGGGGTTTGTAGTGACTATGAAAACTCTTCAAGCGACTGTCATCTGCACGAATGAAATCTGGTAGCAAGATGATACCAGGGCAACTTCTTTCCCATACTTCAAACGAGCTTGCTCCGCGCAGCAGAATCTGTACTCCCGAACCGAGTTAATTTCTGTTAACTCTTATTAGGCTTAGCGTTTTTTCAAAACACTGTTCGACGCAAGCGTCGCATGATGATAAAATCCGCAGCATTTTTACGTGGCTTACGAGAGTCGTTTCCGACACGTCGGAGCTCGCTCCGTTAGCCATTCGACGGTAAGGATGGGTAGCCTAATACCCATCTTCACTCCGTTAGATCAGAGTTTGCCACTTTGAAGCAAACCTATTGTGAGTTTTCTATGGCAAATTCTATCGTAATTAGTTGATCCCAATTCGAACGGATATGATAAAAACACCTCTTTGGCTTGCCAAAATCTGTCTTTTCTTTGAAAAAAACATAAATAAACACAGATAATTGCAATATATTGCTTCGTTTTGCAATTATTTTTATATCTTTGTGGTCAGAATTTGGCAAACCCAAACATGTAAAGTCGGCATTAGAATGATGAATCCATATATGTCACAAGTTCTTTCTATTCAGGAAGAGGTCAAGAAGCAACTTCCTTATGGTCTTGAGACTATGGCAGATTTGCTGTTGGAGTTTATGAGCAAGAGTAAGGATGAGCAACAGAGAGACACTGCTGCATTCATAAAGGCATCTAAGAAAATGCCAGAAATGATACTGGTTTTCGATTTCGCCATGTCTTTGTTACAACACGATGTCATTCCTATTCGTGAATTCATTTATGTCACAGGCATTGATGGAATAAAAGAGCAGAATGACTACTGGGCGGACAAGTATGGAATAAATGAAAACAAGAATGGAAATTCCAAAACTCACTTTTTTCAATTGGTTGATTTTAATATTGCCAGTTATGGACAACTTTAAATTTTGAACTAAATTAATTTACAATACGATGGCAGCGTTACACTTAATAAAAGACAAAAAAGGTAAGATTGGATATGAGCAGACCGATACCCATGAGATTGTTATTGCTCCACAGTTTGACGAAGGCATGGAAACCTTTGGTCGTGATTCTTATATAGAATCTCCTTATGCAAGTGTCCGTCTTGGATCTAAATATGGAATAGTAAACGAAAGTGGAGAAATAGTTGTTCCCATAGAGTATGACGAAGCTTATTATCTATTTGATTATTTGTTTGCCGTAAGAAAAAGATCAGATCAAAGGGATTGGGCTTTTGGAGTTATAAATCAAGAAGGAAAATGTATAATACCTTTTGAGTATAAGTACATAGAAAAAAGCAACTCTTTCATTGTATGTTACCAAAATGCAACTTCAAAGAGAAAATTTGATAGGCACGGATGGGGAGATAAACATCTAGATTATCATGGACGGGTCTATGACTATAAAGATTTATCAGGTATCTTTTGGATGAACGCTCAAGGCCAAACTATTTATGAGGGTAATGCAATTCAAAGTGCTTTCCATTTCCTTATAATAGAAGACTCTGGGAAACTTGGTGTAATAGATACTAATGGCAACATTGTGCTAACAACCGCTTTTGATGAGATACATTGTCCATGCGTAAATCGCTTTATTGTTAGAAAGAACATTTCTGAAGATGAATGGACTTTTGGTGTTGTTGATGAGAAACAAACCCCTATTATAGACTTTTGTTATAAATACATAGAATCAGAGAACTGCTCATTCTATCAGTGTTGGGAAAAATGTGAAAGCCATATATTAAATGGTAAAAGTCCAAATGCAAATTATGAATATTTAGACAAAAAAAGTTGTATATGGTTAAACCGAGATGGAAAGAAAATTCTATCAGGTGATGCTACAATCCTTTCCGATGAGTTTTTGTGTGTTGAAAACAATGGGAAAAAAGGTGTTTATAGTCAAGATGGAAGGAGAATTGTAAACTATATATACGACCAAATAAGGGAAGTGGACGGGAAACTTGCAGTTTCAAAAGACGGCAAAGTTGGCGTTCTTGGAGAAAATGGGGAAATTGTAATTGACTCATCATATAAACGTATCGAATGTGTTCACATAACGAATAGGCAGTATGGCGGTGTATTTGAACCAATAACATATGGATATTATTCTTTAGGACATCCTTTTGACACCTCATCCAAAGATTCGGAATTCTTCAAAAGAGAAATTAAAAAAGATTGGACGTTAAAAGTTAATGCGCATTTTTTCTTCGAACAGAATACGGTTTTCATTCTTGAACAAGGGAATTATTCGGAGTTATTTACCCTAATAGATGGTATTCTATCTAATAGTAAATTTGAAACTATATCTGCATTAACTGATATCTCATTTGTTGTAAAGAATAAAGGTAAATGGGGTGTGTACCGAGCCGATAAAATGCAATTGGCAATTCCTTGTGAATATGACCGTATCATCTTTGAAGGTAATAATACTGTGCTCTTGAATAAAGAAGGTTTGTGGGGCGCAAAGATGATTATTCGAAATTTGTTTGGTGTAAACATTCCTATAAAGTTTTTTGAAATACAAACGCTTAGCCAAAAAGAAAAGTTGTTTTCAGTAAAATGTTCTCAAGAGAATTATAAAGGGGAAACATATTTTGATTATACGATTGTTGATGAATGTGGTGAAGAGCCATATAAAATGCACTCTTTACATGGGAAGGCACATTTTAAATTCTACTCAATAGAAAGAGTTCTCTCATTTGATGGGGAAAAATATGGCTTTATCAATATGTATGGTTATACATCCATTCCTTTCAAATACGATAAAGTGGAAGAAAGAGAGGATGGATTATTTGATGTATGTATTAATGAAGCATGGGGAGTACTTGATATTAGTGGGAAAGAAATAGTCAAAGTCAAATATGCCGAAAAAATTCCAATTGATTTTGACAAGCATATAGTTAAAGAACTATCAACAGGATGTTTAGGAATATTAGATGAATTAGGCAACGAATATGTTCCTACCATTTACGAGCATTTGATGTTTGCTGATGAAAAAGACTCAGACTTTGTATTTTTTGGCTTTCATGGTTATGAAGATGATGAATCAAATTTCTTTAGCGGAAAGATTTCTAATGGAGTTTGGGGATGTCTTAACAGCAGAGGGGAGCGTATAATTGACGCGAAATATGATTGCTTTAAAATTCAGGATGGTTTTATCCTTGGGGGAAGGGATGGCCGCATGCTTGGAGAAGGACAACATGGACATACTTACTATGAGAATGAGTACGGAGGAGTATATGATTTATATGATTTCTCTGGCCATTTAATTATTGGTGGCTTTACATCTTTTTACGATTTTGACGATATATATGTATTTCAATTTGGAGGACATTGGAAAGAGGACTGCGAAACAGAAGATGAATGGGGTAATTATATTTACTATTATTCATATCATTTTGAAAAAAGTAATAGTCGATGGTTGGTTCTTGACAAAGGACTTCGCTCTGTTATGAAAACGAAAAAGGGCGAGAGGCATCAATTCCGAGAAGGCTTTTTGGGGACAATAACTCAAAAAGAAGAAGATGGAAAAATTGTGAACTATTGGAATATGCCGTTAGAATTGTTCTCTATCAAAGAACCTAGCTTTAGCCATAATTTAATGATATGTGGAGAAGATTATTTCGAATGGGTAGTACGAATAACAGATGGACTGGCATCGCATAAACACAATCAGATTCACGTAATAGATAAAAACTTATTCTTTTTTATGGATGAGTATGATATGGGTAGCGGGGTTGGCATTGCAAAACTTGATACGGATGATAACGGGAAGGGGGAAGCAACTCTTATAGATCCAATAGTTGAAGGTACTTGTGTGCTTACCTATCCGATTGGTGGATATGTATTTGGAGTTTGGAACTTTGAAGACGATAAATATATGGTAAAACTCTATAACATATTGAAGCCAGACGTTGCCCCTATTATCGCTATTAAATGCATAGAAGAGGAAGATCTAATGAAAAAGATATCAAGGGGATATTTTATGATAACTTTAAATGAAGAATCTGAAGGATATTCAAGGATTATGCTTCCTATACACGAAATATTTGATGAAGAATTCCTAATGTTGATTTCACAAAAAGAAACTGGTGAGATTTTCCCACCATTTGAAGAGTGTTATTGGTACACAGATGGCCAGCATCTAATTAAACCAAATGATGATGACGATTATAACGATGGTGGCTATCGCGATGACTCTGATTATATGAGAGATTCATGGGACGCAATGACTGATGGGATGTATGGAGATATGCCAGATGGCTTTGATGGAGATTATGATTTCTTAGGAAGATAAGTATGGAAAAGGGGAAAGTACATAATCACAAATGTGAATTGTGTAAACGGTCTGTTGCAGATAAGACGAATTCTCATATTATACCAAGTTTTATAATATGTAGAACCTCCAGTTCTGATGGAAGTAGTAAGCGTAATCATGAGTTAGTATATTCTATTGGAAAAACCGTACAAGTATATACGGGGAATGAAGTTCCTATGGAGGTGATAAATAGAAATTTTGATGACCTTTCAGATGAGAGAATAGAAAAAGAATTAACAAAAAACACCCTGTCAAAAGACTATGTATTTTGTAGCTCTTGTGAAAAAGCTTTGGGAGACTGGTTAGAATCACCTTATGCAGCTAGTAAAAAGACAGATGCTCAAACAGCATATTTCTTTTGGTTGTCTATATTATGGAGAGTCAACCACTTTGGTACTTTAAGCAGTAAAATTCCCAAGTTCATTTTGGCAGAACTCCGGAAAAGTCTTGATAGCTACTTACAAGCAAGGAAAGAGGGTAGTGATATAACCAAGGTTCAACAGAAATATCCATTTAACTATCGTATTCTGGCTTGTAAGGACTATAGTATAGATGGTGATGGTTGTATATACGCCGAATATGATAAAACAAACCGAATTTATAGTATTACACTAGGAGATACTATTATATGCTATAATTTGAAGGGAGAGGCTATTCCTGATAATTATTGCTTTTTAGGAATCGAGAATGAATTAAGACAAGCACCTTCAAACGATGGACTAAAGGCTGAAGAAGCAAGAACTGTTACAAAAGGTGTATTTGATAAAACATACAGTGAATTATTAAGTAAGGCTTCTTCACTATATTTGAACAACGAAGTGTTATTGATACATCGTTTATGGGACAAACTTATAAAACAGCACTATGTAATGCCGTCTCATATTCCATCCGACTTTTTTATACATCGTTGTTTGGAAATAATACATGATGACAAGAAGAAAATAGGAGAGAGATACACTATCCATAATTATGCGATTTCTTTTGGTGCTGCATTATCTGAAATATACGGAATTGACGTTTCAAGTGAGTGACACTTTATTGTTTTCCCACGAAGTAGAAGTTTAATCTAAAATACAGAAGTATGATTGATTACAATAAACTCAAAGAACATGAACTCAAGATGTTGACTAATCAAGAGGGCTACATGAAGTTTGCAAAAGCTTTCTTTGATAGTCAGTTTGGCATCAGCAGTCCTTTTACCGAGGAAGAGTTTCATCAGGCAATTGAATACCAAAAGGAATTAGTTAAAAGGAATATTGAAGAGTCGGATTTTTCAAAGGAAATAAAGGAACAGAAGAAACGAAATATTGACGTATCATATTCCGTTATTGAGGAGTATTTAAAGAAATATTATTTCGTGAGAATCTAATAATATAATGATATGATCGAACTTGATTTACAACAATACCTGCTCCGCGAGTACCCACAGGAGAATGCTCGGTGTGAGTGGAAGGAATTTAAGAATCTGAAGAACTCGTTCTGTGGGGACGAGAAGGATGATGTGATTTCCTACGTGTCGGCTA